>Ga0307515_10000698_pt1 | contig 77547 bp, 63 predicted proteins | sample 17_EM_MG_FD_194513 | JGI IMG/M metagenome (GOLD analysis project Ga0307515, IMG submission 194513) | Populus trichocarpa ectomycorrhiza microbial communities from riparian zone in the Pacific Northwest, United States - 17_EM | ecosystem: Host-associated > Plants > Roots > Unclassified | place...
CAGACTACTAGAGGAGTTATTATCTACATAGGCTGTGACCAAAAGCTTCTTTTTAGATTTTCGGTGTTGAGTTCGGGTGTTCAACCCTCGGAGTTGCACCGTAAAACTGATCACCTATTCGGGGACGTAAATCGTCCAGCCCCCCTGGATCGGGCGGGGCTGGTACACGAGCTTAGGCTGAAACATTGGATCCCATATATCTAGCAGCGGGAGGAATGCTGTGGGTTAGGGTCGACTCCATGACGCAGGATGTAGGGACCACCAATTTCCTAGGTCCCCCACGCAGCACCTAGTAAAGAATCTTTAGACAGGATGAAATGGAGAAATTTTGGTGAGCAGTATTTAGTCCACCTATGGAGGTCAGTACGAGCGTCAGTCAGATGACCATGCAAACATAAGTCAAGATCGTGGCATTACCGCTTTAGCGTACCAGAGCTCCCCTCGAACCTTTCGCTCTGGCTCCACGTGTACTCATTATCTCTCGTTACCTAGACATTTTTGAGTACAGTCCAAGTCCTGGTACAACTGATGACCAGGCTTTGTTCTGCATGACCGGAGTCAATAAACAAGAACTGATGATGCTAGCTTAACTGGCAGTGCAAACATCAGGCGCTGCAAACGCCTGGTGGTCTAAACACCATGGTTCGAAACCTAGGGTTGGTACAGCAAACACCAAGGTTCAGGTGCTATAAACACTGAAGTTTGAAACCTGTCGCGCTCATTCTTTTGCTCTCGACACTCGCTCTCCAATGTTAGGAATTGTTTATATCCCAAGGGAGAATCCAGAGAAGTTTGCTGCTGCAGCTACAACCCACTCACTGGAATCCAAAGTTGATACGACCCTTCTCTTGATCCTGTGTATAGAGAATGATCAATGCAAGTTTCGAGCTCGTGAAATGGTGTTTGCAGTACAAGCTAGTTGATCTGATCTTCTTCAAGTGGGATCTTTTGCTCGTTCAACTAGGGAGTTGCAGTTTCCGCAGCAGGATTCCAGCTCACCCAACTGGGGCGCGAGGACGACAATCTTTCGATCTCAGTGAATCCAGACATCTACGCCAGCATACCTTTCCCTCCCTGCCAGCCTATGCCAATACATCTGCGGCCAGTTTACGTGGGTAGATAGTCGAAGACCTTATACGACGCGACGACTAGACTGTGGACTTGTTACAGAATTATCAGAGTCACGAAACAAGAACCGAAGCCTAACTCAATTGGTGTTGTAAACGGCAGGTGCTGAAAACACCAGTGTTCGAAACCCTCAAGGCTGGTGGTATAAACGCCAGGCAAGGTTCTTGTAAACACCCTCGGCTCGAAACCTGTAGGGCTCAATCTTTTGCTCCCCTTTGCCGGCCATTCCCCTACATATCAGTAGTATTCACGCACAACTTATGGAATCCCAGTCAGTTCGCCCCTGCGGGCATCGCTATCTAGAAACCAGATCTAGTATAAGAATAATAAAATAATCAGTGGTAAGTTTCGAGCCCACAGCTAGTGAGATGTTTAAGCAATTGGTTTGTGTGTTTACAGCACCAGCCGTACAATTTGTTTCACAGGGTCATGATTTGTTCAGATGGGAACCATCTGTTTTACCAGCTGCCAAGGTGTGACAACGACATCTGCGCAGGCATACGCACGCTAAATCCCATACTTTCACTTCCAAACAAGACCAAACCGGCTGGGTCGTGCTGCAAACCCGTCTCCGGCGGGTGCTCTAACACCACACCGCGGGATTGAAACCTACAGGAGCTTCAACACCCGGGTTCGAAACCCAGTTGGTGCCATACACACCAAAGTTTTTGTTTTCTCCCGCCACGTTAAGGTCTCAATATTTTTGCCTCTTCATCACTCCCGCGGCTCAACTGCAGTTGCTAGGGTGATATAGCAGTCCTGCCCGCTTCCCTTCACAGCCTGGTAAGTTCTGTGGAACCGGCCAGGTGGATGGTCTGGGGCCCAGCTCTACATGCACTAGCACTCAAAAGACAATAACTGATGATACCTGGGTAATACATGACGGTAGAAACCCCTGGCGTTATAAAAGGCAGAGTTCAAACCCCAAGGTAGCAATTAGCGCTACAAAGACCCACTCTTTACCTTTGTCCGTTTAGACTTAGTTACGGGGGCTACATTCCTTATCACTACCACCAGATTAATGACAGACTGACCAGACGGACTTGGAAGTATAACTGGAGTCAATTAAGAACCGATGCCAGCCAACTTAGTGTAGCAAACGCCGTGCTAAAAACCCCAAGGTTCGAAACCCAGTTAGTGCTATAATACCAACGCTCAAAGGCACCATAAAGCCCGGGCTCTCAACCCATCTTTTGCCCACACGCACGTATGCATCCAACTAGTGCTGTACGGGGGTGTCTACCCGGAAATCACCAATCACCCCACCACAAACAAACACACGACCGGGTAGGTTTCGGCCCGTATATAACCCGCGCAAGTTTCAATCCCGCAATGTGAATAGCACCTGGCGCGTGCAGCGCGAGGTAGACAGTCTAATCTTATCGTACGATGAACCGACAGGTAGTACGGCAATTTATCGCATCCGCAGTCGACATCTACACCCATTACCCTTTACCCAGCATATAACCAAGACCAGCCCGCCTAGCTCGTGTTGCAAACACGCCATGCTGCTACAAACACCAAGGTTCGAAATCCAAGTTGGTGCTGCAAACACCAAGTGCCACAGGTTGAAAACCTGTACGGCTCTGTTTTGACTGGCGACAAGAGAGCAAGCTGGAAGAAAACAGGAGGGGTTTACTCTCGCAAAACACTAGAAACTAAAATTGGTACGGGTACGTGCTGAGCCCAACCCGAGCAAAAGAATAACCAACACAAATTTCTCACCTATTGATGAACAGTGTAGGTTTGGATCGCAACATGGTGTTAAGCACCCAGCCGCATGTTCTTGCACGAACTAGTCAATCTGTCGTTATTTACGAGGTCAGATTCGCTCATTAGGGAGAAATGGGGTAATCGCATCCGGGGTACAAATTGCAGTTATGAATTCAGACCGGGTAGCTATGCCTAGTGGCCCTATCAATCTGCGGAATCGATAAAGGTCAAGCTAAGGCCACGCTGTACAAGACCAGATCGGCTGGCTCGTGCTGCAACACGCCGGGTGCTATAAACACCAGGGTTCGAAACATAGGTTGGTGCTATAAACACATGTGCTATAAACACTAAGACTTGAAACCTCTCTTTTGTCTCCTATACAACAACTATGTACTCGTTCCCCACCCTAATGTTACAGCAGAGCCAGGCGATGTGATTTATTTCCACCCTGATGTGGCAATTTATTACAGCCGTGAGATACGGTAGCATAAAAAGAACAATCAGTACAGATTTCGAGTCTGTAATCAGAGCGCAGGTTTCAAGCCAGTAGATTACCAGGGCAGGTTTCGATCCCGCGGTGTGTTTAAAGCACCTGGGTGTTTACAGCACGAGCTAGGCGATGTGATCTTATCCATGATGAACTTTACGGGATCTTGTACGGAGGCCCATAAGGACCCACCCCGCCATAATTCAGAGTGGCGAGCATCGAGTGGGTGCTTAGCGAGTTAACAATTTCTCGAGCCAGAGTTAACAATTCCTCAAGCCACGATAAACTTAGTGAACAAACTGCTCAAGTTATTTACCATACAATGAGCCACCATAACTTTGTTAACAACAGCTCAAGCTATACAGCCGCCTGTGCTCGAAACTAGCCATCTTGACAAGCTTTCAAGTGATGAGAAATTCTGGGAACGAGAGCAACAGCCTCCACTATATGTTGCGATAAGTGGAGTTAAATCACAGAACTCACTGCAGCTTGCAAAGTTTGCGCGAATTTCAGAAAGCGCTGTGAACTTTCCTGATCTCTACTTCATCGGCAAAATGCAATCGACTATAGACTGCGCTACGCGCAGCTCATAACAACTTTCCCGTGGACCCCTGCGCGACGCGCAGTCTATAGTCATCCATAGTCGGCGCATAGACACCTGCGCGTAGGCCTATGGAAGCATTTACAGCCTGCAAAGTCTTAGGACCTATGCAAGCCTTTACTGCCGACAGGCTTCCGCTGGTACTGTACACACTATGGATACTATCGTTGAGTGCACGCAGCATGTTTGAGTGGCCGCTTGAGAGAGCGCTTGAGAGCTCGCTTGAGAGCGGCCCTTGAGTGAGCTGCGCTTCAGGAGGAGTAGCATTTTCCGCGGGAAACTTTGGGCCCATGGAAAACTCTGAGTTTGTGGAAGCTTTGGCCAATAGGAAGCTCTAAGTCTGTGGCAGCTTTGACGTTGACGTAGCCGACCTACTTGTCTAAGTGCTTCCACCTGTGGCCAGTACCGTGACCATCACCATCACCATCACCATCACCATCACCATCACCATCACCATCAGCCATGGACCGAATGCATACACATACATCCAAAATCAATAGGAAGCGGCCTGCAGATTCCGCTGGAAAAACTGAGTCGAAGATCTGCTCTTCCCAAGATTTAATTGTCTACCTTTCCTGCAAAATCTAAGGCTGCAATTGTCAACACCATGGCCATCAGACATTGTGAGATCTTGTCGCGGTGGGCGCGCTAAATATAAGGTTCAGACTATGCTATCGACCGACGTCATGATTTCGGCCACCATACTCCGCCCGCCTCTCCCCGCCCGCCACACTCCACCCGGTGCCTAGCACCTGCTACTCAGCGAGTCTCTGCATCCAAGCATGGTAGATAACCGGCATTCAAGAGCACTTGGGAGTTTAACTGGGAGCATACAATCAAGCAGGCTGGGGGTGTGCAATCGAGTGCAATCGGGAGCATACTTGAGAGCGTACTTGAGAGCATCTTGGAAGCATACTTGAGAGCTTACTTGAGAGTGTGCAGTCAAGCAAGCTGGGGGCGTGCAATTGAGTGCAATCGGGAGCGTACTTGGGACCGTACTTGGGAGCGTCTTGAAAGCGTACTTGGGAGCTTACTTGGGAGCTTACTTGGGAACGTACAGTCAAGCAGGCTGGGAGTGTGCAATTGAGTGCAATCGGGAGTGTACTTGGGAGTATACTTGGGAGCGTCTTGAGAGCGTGCTTGGTTGTGTGCAATGAAGTGGGTTTGGAAGCGTTGAGTTAAGTGTGCTGTACGCAGCAGCATTATGTATAGTATCGAGTGCAGATATTTGCCTGTGTATCATAGTTATCTAGTCAATGCGCAGGTCCATAGGACTTCATAGTGCCACGCGTCAAATATACCATGGAATACGTCCGAAAAACAGCTTCTCTATGAGCTGCGCATCGCGCATGGTCATTTTTCCCGGTGTAGGAAAGCGACCTTCAAGTTAGGCTGGCCAAATTTGCAATGTACCGCACGAAAAAGGTACGGTGGCCTGCAAGGTGGTTAATGGCCTGAGCTGATGTTAACCAAAGTCACGGTGGCCTGAGAAATTGTTAACTTGTGGCTTGAGAGATTGTTAACTCGCTAAGCGCCTACTCGACGCTCGCAACTCTAGGTCCTTATGGGCTTCCGTAATCTTAGTAGCAGTGTGACAATTTATTGCTTCCCGCACTGCTAGGATACGATTACAACGAACCCGGGGATCTTCTTCACAAGTGGGAGATATCCTCACAAGGTATGGTTCGATGACACATTGTGAGAAACAAAGTACCCGTCTAAACGCAGACCAACGACTCCATCGACAACAAACCCACTCTCATGCTCAACCCTCAACCCTCAACCAACCCCCCCTCAATAGCAGCAACCCCAATCGCAACCATCCTCGAAAACCACCTCGTAAGCCCCAAGTTCCCACCCATAAACCACAACCCCGGTCTCGTCTGCATCCACATCCCCCTAATCTCTCCGCTTTCACTATCAACCCCCCAAATCTCCTCTACCCCCTCCAGCACCTGCTTCCCCAAGATCTTTTCCGCGGTAGTCTTCATATTCGCGTATCCAGTTGCGAACACAATCTCGTCTGCGGGTAGGAATCCGCTTGCGTCGTCGAAGCGAATCCCGTCGGGTTGTATCTCCTCAATTTGCGCAATTTTCTTGATTTTAATGCCGCCTGTGGCGATGAGACTGGAGGCGCCGACGTCAAAGTAGTAGCCTGGGTTTATTAGTGGAATGAGGGGGTGGGGAGGGAGGGGGAAAGGTACCGCCGCCGCGCTCAAGGTACTTTACGAACATGCCCGCATCGTTGGGACCCCTATCGAGTGTGAAACCGGCTTTTCTGAGGCCGTCGAGGATCTCCGTATCCCGTCGCTCTATTTCTTGGGTAAGATAGATCTGGTTTCGCTTAAGAAGCGGTATGGGGCTGGACATGAAGAGGAGGTCTGCATCCTCCAACGGGGGCTAGGAGATGTCAGCGTGTAATAAACGGGCTATGCGGTAGAAACTCACGCTATCTTCATCATATAATCCCTTTAGTAGCAATTCCACGCCGTTTTCGGAGGACATAACGTACGTGCTGCTTCGCTGCACAATCGTCACATCGTACCCCTTTTCGTAAAAATCCTGTGCGATATCGTGGCCCGAATTGCAGCAGCCCACCACTACCGCCTTGCGTCCGGTTCCGTCTCGTTTCGCACCCGGGAAGGCGGAGGAGTGGCATAACACATCGCCTTTGAATTTCGAGGTGTCGATATCGGGCATGTTGGGTTCTCCCGAGTGGCCTGTTGCGAGTATAATATGGCGGGGCTGTAGCTCGCGGGTTCCGGAGGGACGGGAAATGGTGACGTTCCAGCACTTTGCCTTTTCGTCGTACGACGACGCCGAGATCTCAGACTCAGTCCATACATTGAGTTCCAGCGCCGACGCATAGAACTCGAACCAATCTCCGAGCTTATCCTTGGGTGTAAACTTCGGCCAGTTCGCGGGGAAGCTGAGGTACGGCATGTGGTCGTACTGGACGGGGTCGTGGAGCACTATCATCATCAACCAGGAGCAGCTCGAAAGCTTGCAGGCTGCGGGGACACACCAAGCTGATGGTACCTCCTCCTCCAATTATCACCTACCCGCTTATTCCGATCCACCACCAGCGTCGGAATCCCCATCATCTTCAGCCGCGCGGCAGTAACCAGCCCGCTGTGCCCGGCACCGACAATAAGAACCGTAGGCTGCTCGTTAACAAACTCCTTCTCGTCCTTCCTCCTCTCAGACCAATTCCTCCGCCCCATATCCGCACCGTGCGTAACGCCGTTAGGCCGGTTCCTCCCAACCCTCTCCGGGTACTTTTCCAGTCCCATCAACGCCGTAAACACCGTATACGCCTTCCATTTCCGGCCTCCCTCGAGGTCTTCAAGCAGCCTGATAACGCCCTGGCCGTGTCCAACCTTCGTCTTAACGTCGACGAATGCAGCGATGGCGGGGACATTGCCTTCGAAATCAACGGGTGCAACGGAGATCGGGGTGCTGTGGGTGCGAGAAACGGTAATGGATTCGATGCGGTTGGAGGAGAGGAGGGATTGGATGTTGGAGAGCGTGTGTGCGGTTTTGTACTCCCATGAGAGACACAGATGGTCCCGCCAGTAGCTGTCGGCGAGGAATAGGGAGGATAAGGAGCGCGACGAAGACGCACCGGAGCTGAGGAGCTCGTTCAGGGCGTTCAGCCAGGCATTAAACGGGGCGACCGGGTCTGTTGGAGCGGGCCGGGGCGGGGGAATTGTGGCTGGAGCGGGGGATATTGTAGGGGCCATATTGATACAGAGACGGTGAGCAGTGGGCTAGTGAGGAACTATAGAGGGAATGGGATTGAGCGAAAGGAGGGGGAGGGTTTAAATTAGGAAGAACAAGAAGCTCCTATGGCTGCGGTTGCACAGATACCTGTGCATGCGGCGGTTGCGCAGTACGGAACCAATATGATCCGGTGTAAGCATGGTGATATCTACCCGATATCCGATGCTGAATCTCAGCTAATAGAGTGTGGGGCAAATGCGGGGTGGCTGCGGGAACTATCGGCATAGGTACTTAGCCGGCTATCAAGCCTCTAAGCACAAAAACACGGCAGCTGAAGTTGGGCAGCTCAAACGAGAGAGCTCCTCCGAACATCCATCCAGACCAGCGATTGCACCCACCCGTTTGCCGTTGTGCGATGCAGATCTGCCGGGAAAATCTCGGGATATGGTCATTCTAGGCCTAGGGTTGTTGAGACGCCCACCAATCCCAACCCAGTGCGTACCCGATGCGCAGGATTCGGCGGACGATAAAGTGGGTGGGTTGTTTCGAGTAGCCATGATCCGCGATCGCTGGGGATGCACAAGATGCAGCGTGACGTTCCTTCAACAAGCAAGCGCCTGCTGCTTCAATGCTCTGGAGACATACAGTCAGGAAGAGCTGTTCCTTTGGCTGATTCTTCGCAGCAGTTGAGGGGAACGTAATCTCAACCTGTTTCGGCCCGTCGTGCATCGTGCGTACATCGAATCGGCCAGGAATGTTAGCACCCTGTAGAAACAGAAGCAAATCTCGATCGATGACCCTCGTCCGATAAGTCCGTGACCTCCGCGATCACTCAACCTTTCAAGCACCCTCCCGGCACGTTGTACTCGGTACAGGTCTTTAGAGCGACAACATGTATCTTTCGATGGCTGTTACTACAAAGGTACTTCAAAGTGCACATAGCGTTGTCACTCCAAAGGCCTGTACCAAGTACTCCTCCCTCGCATGTCACAAACTGGAAGAGTCACTCGACTTCACAAAAAACCCAATTCATTCGATACCAACATCCCAACACCATCCCATCATCCTCATCCCTCCCATCCCCAGCTCCAACCCATCTCTACTTATCAGCAACCGGAAACTCCTTCCCGGTAGTACTCTTATACTGTCCCCTTATAACTACTCACTCCCATCAGCCTTCTGCAAAAGTAAAGTCAGTCCATGCCACTTACAGTCACTAATCTTCTCATCCTTCGCCTGCTCGAGCGCACTCTCATTATCCTGCGGGCCCGCGCCCGTAAACTTTTCTTGCGCAAAATCGACCGCTATTTCCCATCAGCACCTGCAGTGTGTGTAGGAGGGGGCAGACTTTTATCGAGATAGTCCTCCTTCTGTTCGCTCTTCTTCCCGCCGCCGAGGGCAGTGTTGACAGAGTCCATGACCCCGCCCGAGGACTCTTGCTTGGTTTCGGGGGCTTTCTGCTCGGGGCCGGTGAGGTTCTTGAGGTAGTCCATTGTTGTGTGTGGTGATGGTATGAAGTGTGGTGTTGATGTGGTGCTGATTGAAGTCTAGAGGGAATTTTTGTGGGTTTTATAATGGCGGTGGAGCGGTTGCGTCACTGGCTGTGAAGCAGGTATTTGCTGATCTTGGCTATCATGGTGAATTAGTCTGACAGACTACATGGTGAATAGGCGGCAGGACTTCCGCAAGCGGCAAGAACAAGGCGGAGAAAACGGGAGATTCTATCGACCTTGAAAATTCCCGAGGTCAGGGTCGAAGTATGGAAATAAAGCTTGATAAACGCGAGGTGGTAGGTATGACGTCATTTAGTCGACTACCCCAAAACCAGCAGTTCCAGTACCCCCACGAGGAGTAACCGGTTTCTACGGTGAATGTAGAGACTCTTGTCAAATAGCACGTAGATAGCGGCAGATTGTAGAACTCGGTAGGCGGCCCGCAAGGTATATACCGGGTGATACGCAGTGATCCAACACTCTACACTGCACTGCAAGTCATAAAACCACTTGTTGGGTGAGAATTTGTTTATAATTCACCCATATTCAGAGTAACAAGAGGGAGAGTGGATTGAGATAGTAAAAACTCCTAACAAAATATCCCGTACCAACGTGTATTACCGCTCGTGATAAGATAAATTTGAGACTGAAGTCTATGCTATCATGGCAAGTACAGACCAGAACTGATAACTCCCTTCTCCATAGCCTCAGGGTGAAAACAATATCATACACCCGTTCGGAGGTGCTAGATTGATACCCAATCCTCTTGGGCCTTCGGTGCGGGTGATCATTGGATTCAGCAGTGCAAAAGAAGTGATCAGTGCAAAAGAAGCGATCAGTGCAAAAGAAGTGATCAGTGCAAGTTCGAGCCCGCACCGTTAAGGTAGTGTTCAGAGCACTCAGCATGTTTGTAGCACAAGCTAGACTATCTGATCCTGTTATTCGGTGAACTTATAGGATCTTAGTTCGTTCGACTGGTTCGATCCCTGGACACCTCCATGCATGTGGAAATCGATAGATTACCACACCCAAAGGTAAAGCAAGAACATGTCGGCTAGCTCGTGCTACAAACACGCCAATTGGGTGCTTCAAACACAACATCGCCGGATCGAAACCTGCACAGATCATTATTTTTCACATCTGTACCCGGCAGTTTCCAGCAAGTATTGCTTGCGCGGGTGAATTTCTCTTGATCCCTCCTGGTTTCTTTCAGCTTTACGCATTCTTGTTTGTTTCCCGTTTCGGTTCCGGTTCAGTTATACAGTATCACTCCCACCGGCCAAAGTAGTTTTATACAGAAGGGAACGAGTAACTGTTCTATGGAGGACAAAAGAATGAGCCCTACGGGTTTCAAACCTTGGTGTTTGTAGCACCAGCGAGCTTTGATGTTCACAATACCAACCTTAAGCCTGGGTTTCGAACCCTAGCGTTTACAGCACCTGGCGTTTATAGCACCAGATAAGCTAGGCTTAGTACTTGTTTATTGGAAGGTTTGGATCCAACACATGCAAACAAAGTTTTGACCCCGGTGGCGATCATGAGCGCGTGCAGGAATCAATAAAGTGCCGCCAAACCTAGATTAAACAAGACCAGATCATTAGCATGTGCTGCATCCACGCCGGGTGCTCCAAACACTTCCTGGTCGCAGGCTCGAAATCTGCGGGGGTCACTATTTTTCCGCTTGCTTTATCCTACCCGTATCTTGCAAGAGATTAGGGAGGGACCTGATAGATAATGCGGTGGTGCTTATATCCACAACACAACCTAAGCGGTTGCAGACGGCTAGAGAGGGCGATATCAAGAATTCGGAAGGCGGCCAACACCACGCCTCCCCGCGGGGCGATGACGAAACCCCCCACTCATATATCCACCCCTCATGGCCGTAATTCCCTTTTCTCTCAACTCCAAACCAAACAAGTCACCATGCCTACCTTTAAACCGCAACTCCGCATTCCCACTTTGCGCCTCCTATCCACCGCCTCCCGCCCCAAAGAGGGAACAACGCGGATCATCAACGATCCCGCGTCTTCGAAGGCCGCAGACGAGAGCCGGCCGACCACTGGCGGCGGAGAAGATGCGTTGACGGCGGAGGTCGGGAGTAGACAGGTTGATAAACAGGGTGGAGAGGTTGTAAGTCCCCACAGGATTGGTGATGGGTTATTAATAATTGCAGAGCGCATCCGAGTATGCTACGTACAGCAAGTGGAGGGAACATGAGAAAGAGCAGGCGAATACGTTTGAGAAGGATCGGAAGAAGGTTGCTGAGAAAGTGAAGGGGGGTTAGTGATGTCTGATGCTAGAATGAATGAGTTGGAGTTGGGGCGTTTTTGTGTTTGGTGCAAGAAAAATAAAATGAGAAAGACACATACCGGTAGGTCGACGTTGCTTCCATGGAATAAGTAATTCCAAGCTTTAGCTATGGTATGGTGAGGACGTGTGATTTTGTGACTTCTTCAACCATACAGTGATTATGGGACTTCATATCACCCAATACATGCCACTTCACGGTAAAAGTTCTTCTCTCCTTTATCTCACCGTAGCATTTTGACAAGAGTTCTTTAGTTACAGATACTGGTCACCATATTTCACTCTGTCTTAGGTGAAATAGAGCAAAATAATGTGGGTAAAAGTAATCACTACCGTATTATCAGACCCTATTTCAAGCGTGAGATACAAGTAAAAAAAGAAAAAAAGAACAGTGCAGGTTTCGAGCCTGCGGCGCGGTGATCAGGGTAGCCCGCCGTGTTTGTAACACGAGCTAGGCAACCTAATCTTATGGATCTACTGGATCTTTGTTCATTGAACCAGGGGATGTTAATTTATCGATTCCGCACTCTGCAGGGAATCTGGACATGTGCGCGGGCATACTCTTTCTCTCCCCGCCAGCCCCCGTAGCTACCTAGCGTACACATTTATTGCCTGCGCAGGGGAGTATTTGAAACCACATGTACATTTATAATATCAGGGTTAGAATCTTTCAATAAATACGAACTCATGCCTAGCCTAGCTAGCTAGCAGTTCATGGCGCTATAAACGCCAGCCAGGCTAGGTGCTGTAAACATCAAGGTTCGAAACCCGTAGTGTATGGTGCTACGAACACCAGGCGCTGCAAACACTGGGTGCTATAAACATCAAGGTTAGAAACTTTTAACGTTGGTCTCTTGGTCTCTTTTGTCCCGGAGTAGCTGTACATAAGAGAACCAAAACACTTCGCCCCCGCAAGTATCACTTTACTAGAACCCAACTAGTACGACAACCAGGTGAGATGCTTAAAGCACCCAGTCAGCATATTTGCAGCACGAATTAGGCGATCTGGTTATGCTTATGCCGGATCTTGGTTCATTCTGATTGGGGGCTGGCAATTTATCAATTCCGGTAAACAGGTTGTAGTAAATTTGAGCATTTACATGGGCATACACACCCTACATCCCGCAAACCCACCAAATAAATAAGGGCAGATCACCTAGCTCGTGCAGCAAACACATCGGGTGCTCTAAACATTCCCGGGTGCTGAAAACACTAAGGTTCGAAACCTAATGTTGGTGCTATAAATACCAAGTTCAGGTGTTGTAATCCCCGAAGGCTCGAAACCTAAATTCTTTTGCTCTGTTTTGTCCGCCTCGTTCCACTATGTATGAAGATTGCTCATACTTAGCTTGAGTAGCAACTATACGAGAGCAAGCCGAAAGAAACCAAAAAGTGATTGGTGCAGGTTTTTGATCTTGCAGTGTGATGTTTAGAGCACCTGGCCGACGTGTTTGAAACCCGAGCTGGGTAATCTGATCTTGTTAATTGATGAACTTACGGGAACTAAGTTCATGTAAATTCCTGCAGCTAGGCTGGTAGGTGAATTTGGAATCTTGGATCCACGTTTGTAAGCTCGACATTAGAAAATACGGCAGGGAAAGAACGAATAATGCAGGTTTCAAGCTTGTAATCGGAGCAGAGCGGGTTTCGACCCCGCGATGTGGTGTTTCAAGCACCTGGCGTGTTTTCAGCACAGCTATGTGGTCCAATCTTGTTTATAATAGATTAACGGGGTCTTAGTTTGTTCGATTTATCGATCCGCGCACAACTGCCAGGTACGATCCGCGAATCCAAACATCTGCGCAGGCATTCACACCTTATATCGATATATCCTGTGCAGAAAAAAACCTGCCGTCTGACACAAAGAGCGAGCTTGCAAGCGACGAGAAATTCTGGGAACGAGAGTACCTATATGGCATAAGTACGCCGAATTAAAACACCAGATCGCCTAGCTCGTGTTGCAAACACATCGCCGGTGGGTGCTCTAAACGTCCACCTAATCACAGGCTCAAAACCTACTCTAACCACTTCTTTTGCACTGCTGTCGTTCAGGTTCTCTTATACACTGAAATACCTAAATCCAACGGTAAATCTTTCCGACGGTTCTAGATCTTGCGGTTCATGCAATAAAGCATTGGTGTTATTAGACAATGCTCACTGTATGCGTGCGATCGGAGCGCAATCACAAAGTACATTGATTACAAGAAGCCATAGGTATATACACGCCTCCCAATGCACAAGATCAAAAGTACATACATGCATATAAAGAACGTAGCCACATCACGAACATAAAGCATCATACAAGGTTTCACCCTAGCCTTTTCCACATGTTCTCCAGCCTCTTACTCCTTCTCCACATGTTCTGCCAGCCTCTCACTCCCGGAAGCATTTGCATGGTCCTTCCTCTCTAGTTCCTGCTGTATAGCCCTTAACGCATCCTCGCCGCCGTATTGTTTAGCGAAGTGCATATCGATCTGCTCTAAGCTCTTTCCGGCGGTCTCAGGGTAGATATACCACAGCGTGATAGCAAACCAGGCGTTGAAGATGCCGTAGATAATGTACATCTTATACCCGATGTTTTGAAGTGCGGTGGGGGTGATCATCACAACCTGTTATTAGGTGGGTCAGCAATCGGACCACCACAAACAAGGGAAGGAACTTACGAGGAAGTTGAACATCCAGTAACAGAAGACTCCCATGGAGGCACCTGCTCCACGTACCCTCAAAGGTAGGATTTCAGCGGCTTCAATATTCCGTCAGTTGGTTGATCATGAAAGCTCACTTGCAGCGCGGCATCTAATACTCACGGTACAACCAAGAACCTGCCAACCACGTTCCAGAGAAAATTGCAAAATACAAATAGATAAAGAATATAATTGCAAAACCATATGAATAGGAATTTTCAGGGGTGACTGCAAATAGTGCTGCTACAATGATGAAACAAATACTCTGGCCTACAGCGCCTCCGATGAGTAGCGGAATACGGCCCAGACGGTCCATGAAAAACACTGGGAACAGTGCACATGTCACTGAGACAACCGAGGTAAGGCCTGCTACCCACAGGGAAGTGTATCGGGTTGTTCCAAGGAATTGGATCAATAACGTCGGTCTGCCAGGGGTCAGTGTGGTTACGGCAACAGAAAGGGAAGAGATCATACACGTAGTATGTGATACTGTTGATACCACCGAGCTGCTGCATGCTCATCATCCAGCAAGCGAGGAAAACGCGGCGCAAGTTTTGGGTTGGGCCGGAGGTGAAAATCAGCTTGAAGTTGGATTTTTCGGAGACGCCCTCAAGCTCAACGACTTCCCGCATCTCGTCAAAGTAGACATCAGCGGGCTGGTCGCTGCCGACATGTAGACGCTCCAGCGCTGCGCGGGCTTCGTCGAGCCGGCCCTTTCCAATGAGCCATCTGGGAGAAATTTTCAGTTGGTATGCAATGAGCGTGGAAGATTTTGGGGCCTACCGAGGACTTTCCGGAAGACCAGACAGAAGCATAACGATGGTGATTGCTGGAAAGACCATCTGCAGAAGAATTGGTACCAGGAATGCTGCCGGGCCATTGTTTGTACCCAGGCCAAAGTTTGTCCACTGAGATATAAATAGACCGGTCGCCGTAAAGACAAGTTCCATAGCCATATGGTGACCCCTGGTCTTCGGGGGTGCTGTCTCGGCTTGCCATACAGCTATTCCAAGTCAGTTTCATTTCGGTCACGGAAATCAGGAGCGGACGGACGAATCGCGGTAGTGTCAATGCCTACACCTACACCTGCAATGATCCTTCCCGCACACAATGCCGCTACGTTAGGTGCTGTCGCCTGTATGATTGCGCCGATGATAACGATGATGGATCCAAGCTGGCAACAGTGTTAGCTATTTCCCACAGACGAAGCAAGCCACGGAGTTACCATACAAAAATCGACTTTTTGCGGCCCAAGTATCCACCAGCAATGAAGACAAGAATTGCGCCAATCGCTCCGCCAATATCGAACAAGGCATTAATGGTTCCAAGGAGGCCGGCATCTGGATTGTTGAACGATTTAAGAAAGTATGGCGTGACAATGACACCAGAGAAGACACCCTGATCGTATCCAAACAGCATAAACCCGCTCGAGCAGGCAATTGTAATACAATACACCAGTGGGGTGCCTTGTAAATGTGCGAGTGGTTGTAGACTCATCGTGGCTGTCGATTTGTTCCTCGATATCTGTGGGCCGTAAGAGCAACGATGGAAGGGTTTTATACGAAGTTCTCCATAGGCTCAGAATAGCGGATAGCTAATGACATCTCGCTAACGAAACTAGATTTATAGAACTGTGCACTAAATATCTCGGTCCGGGATTTGAAAGGGCGCTCTGCGGCTCCACAGGAAACAGTAAATATCGTGATTGGCTACGATGTAACGGTGATCCGGCCCCCGATCCGGGTCTCCACCCTGGTTCAAGCCTGCCCCACGTTTTTCTCTAGGATTCGAAACGCCAGTTTAAGCGAAGGTTCACCGTTGTGGGGAAGCGGGGAAATTAGAGGATCGTATCCAGTTTGGCGGGACGAATTTGATGTCGAAAGGGTGGTATGAGTGGACAAGATCCAGATAGCCTCCGGCCGTTTCGGATGCCCGTAATGTTGACAACCTAACAACTCTAAAAGTCTGCGCGAGGACTAGATTCTAGGAAAAGCTCCTTCGATTGTTCGGATATGACTTTGGGTTAGAGTTACTCCACTTGGAGCTGAAGAGGAATTCACAACGTCGTTGGGATTGGGTTGGGTGTCTCAAATATCCAAAAGGCGTGGACTTACTGCTTTGTTTATGACGTTCGGTTTGAGTTTTTCCAATTTTTCACCTGGCTGCAGGGAAGCCCATGAATAATCATTTCAAACAACGGAATCTCCCGCACCACCCTAGGATCTTGGTTCAACTATAGTAGGGGACTCATGCTGGACGTCAAAACGTCGGGTTTGAAGCCTCAGGGTTCGAAGCCTTCGGTTTCGGGTGCCCCCACTATATTCCCGAAAATCCTGCTAGCTTTCCTGCAGTTGAAGCATATCTTCGGGAACAGTAATTGATTATATACATTGCAAGACCCTCTTGTACGGAATATCCCTCGTTCTTTAATTAGACCTGGCTCACCGACCTACTTTATCGCTGACACTCCGCTATTGGCCTTCCTGTGCATGCACATAGGCCAAACCATCATAGTGATACCTGGGCATGGAAGCAAAGCCCGGGAAAGGGAATGGTAATTAAACTAACTGTACCGGCCGTCGTGGCTCGGACGTCAGCAGTCAGCAACGGGTGTCCGTTCAGGCATTATGAAGAACCCTGGGTCTGACATAAAAGTCCGTAAGCACCCTATGTACTCTATTGTTAGTAACCGTCCAGTGCACCAACTTGAAGGAACGGATGCGATTGGCTTAAGTGGGGCCGGTTCGATGAGAGGAGCATTAGCAACCAACAACCCCGATTTCGGAGACCGTGCGTAGTTTTTCCGATTTTTCTTCCACACCCAGTAAGTATAGGGTGGTTCGAATCTTTCAGGAATGCCTAGGCATACCCTAGTTGGCGACCCCTTTCCAACGGAGAACTATATACCCTCAAACAATACATATCAGCTGACTTTTGAGGCGCATCTAGATTCGAGGATTCTTTGTCAGTTGTAAGAGTTCCTCCGTTTTGTTGATCCGTGTGTTTAGATAGTAAAACCCTCACCACCAGCCTGGCATGTTTGGATCCAGCAGTTACTCTGGCACTGTGGGAGAATGCCGGACCTCCGCTCCCTCAACGGAACTCCTTCATCCAAAGTCACTGCCAGAGATTAAAGGGGGTTTTTGGAAGTACTTCTCGTACCATAGAATCTGACGGTTTGCTGGCTACCATTCGTCTATCTACCTATATACTCTATTCTACCGATACTTGTGGTTGGGACGTCACCGCGTCACCGGGGGTATCCGTCCATACTTTGGCGGTTTTGTCCCATCACCACAAGGTGTCTTGAAGTCAAAAAGTGACACTAATTTATGCTCTTTATTTGTAGATGGCTACAAAGTCTTCCCGAAGTTAAAATGTTCTAGGATCATGACCCGTCATGCATGACAGTTCTTCCTCTTCCAGACCTCTTCCTCACCCAAAGCATTAAATTGAGTGTCTAGAACAATGACAGGCACCCCTTATCACCCAGCCTCTTCCACTATATTAAACCCGCCACCATCGACCGTCCCTTACCAAACATGCTGTCACCAGCCGAGAGCGTCCCAACCATAGTAACCGGTACAGTACATGCATCTTTTGCTTAGATTAATTTTCAGCGAAGAATCTAGGTGCGCATGATACAGCAAATGTCATAAGCTGCAGGGCATTATATATTAATCATGAGGCGAAGTCAAGCACTCGCACAGCTCAATATATGCACTTTCATTTACACTTACTGCCTTCTTATGCCTATATAGTGTACGTAGTACATAGTTTCTCCCTCACTCTATCATCATACGCACTATAACGATTCCCCAATGTTGCTATAGTACTTAGGGGAGAACCGTGTGTTGATTCTATGATACAGTGAAGAGAAGCAGAGAAGGAGAAAGACTCGATTTATATACAGAGAATTATGAGAGAAAACTTTGATGCTTCGCCACTCTTGAGTCACTCGCCACTCCGAGTCACTTGCCACAGGATATGTAACACCCAAATTGCAGTAGTGTTTGAGTGACGTACCATGATGCACCATTTCCTCTCTCCATCTCCCGAACCACCCATCGATCTGTTTCAAACCTAACGGCAATCTACTAGAGGATATTGGTATATGATGCGCGTCTCTGACAACTAATATGTGAGTCAACTACTATCGGGGTATGTATGTACCCATTTATCCCGGATATCCACATTAAGAGAAGTAGAAGTAGATAATCGCCCCTACGATCAAAATCACACCAACAATAGTTGCACAACCTCCACATTTGAGTCATACACAAACCGATCGAGTGAGTGGAGAGAAAATGATGGACTGAGTCACTGAGATGTAGCTGCGTTTGCGCAACCCCGCATCCCCTTTATTCCAAGAAGCGAGCACCTTCTCTATAATTTATGACTCGAACGCTTCTAAAGAATATACTGGAATGTCTCAACAGATGTTCGATCTACACTAGAGTCGATAAATACAAAGGGACGTAGAAAACACAGGCTAATGTCGACAACAAAGGGGAGTGCAGAAGTAGATCCAGCGGTCTCATTAACTCAGCAAATAAAATCAACTGAGTGGAGACGGTAAGTAGTCGGTGCCGACTCCATGAAACAATGTACAAGATATATATACATTTTGTAGAGTAGTTGAAGGAGCCTTTCGGTCCGTAGATATACTCGGACTAGCTTGTGCCTATCGATCATCTGCCATGTAGCTGCACGCACTGGTTCAGTAGAAGTTTACTTAAGGCTATTTAAAAGACAACCCCAACAAGTTCATTCATTCATTGCTACCAGAACACCGTCCTTCGCATACCGAAACCAAAAACCTTATCAATCCATCCAGTCAAGTAAACTCCAACAAAGCCATATCCGTCTCGAGAGATCCAAAAAAAAAAATCAAGACCAAAAATGCTAATCCCATGCCCATAAACGACCAAAGTCTCAATCACATGTCAACTGATCCGTCAACACCAGCCTTACATGTACAATCATCAAACAGGGCCACTCTGGGCAGGGCCTCCGTTAGGATGAGGATCCTCGGTGGCGCCGTTGGGACGAGGCCGTCTCTGAGGGCGCGGAGCCCGGGGAGGCCCGGGAGCTCGGTCACCCCGATAGTACCTCTTCTTCCACGGGCGCGTCAAGTCCACCTCAGTCGCATCGGTATGGAGCACCGGTACGCCAGCGACAATATTACCAGCAGCAAAATCCGTGCCGTCTTCATTGCTAAGATTCCATCCTTCCTGCCCAAAGGCCATACTTTTCTCGAGCTTACCACTAGCGAGCAGATTGTGGCTGCACTGGGGGGCGTACAGGGCTTCGACCGTGAGTGACTTTTGGGCGCCGTCAGGGCCCTTAAATCGCAGCGTCACGGTTCCATAACCGTAGGCAGCCAGCATTTGGTCGGTTCCGATCATTTGGATCTTCTTCTGCCCGAAACCGTACTTAGAGTACTTAATGAACAGGTCCCGCCGTGGGGTGACGTGCGCGCTATTATTAACACCGACGATCCAGTCGTTGGTTCGGATGTCGTTGGCGGAAGCGGCGTCGAGGGATTGGAGGCTAACGTGCTCGATGGGTTCGGTGGGCTCGGTGGGTGTGGCATGCTCGCCGCCATATTTCTCGGCAAGTGTATTCCAAAGCTTGATGGGATCTATCTCGGAAATGTACTCGGGTTGAATATTATAGGTCATTGCAAGGAGTATTGTGGCAAGCGCTTGATCACGTTTGTCCTCCCAAGCAAGCCGGGCTGCTTCGGTGCCATGGATAGGCTGCTTGTATCGACCGTCGATAAGGGACCAGAGGCTTCGTTCCTGAAGAAGAAGCCTTATTTGGACAACCCAGGACGAGTAGTTCGTTCCGTCAAAGTACCTGGGCCCCATCGTGATAGATCTGCTTCTGTTACTACTTGAATCATGATTAAGGCGGGGAGACGGTGCAGAGACAGGACTAACCAGCTACTACGGATGATGACGAGGAAGATATTAGAGCGTAGAATGAGAATAGTTGCGCGATGGGATAAGAGAACACTTGCGAGGGCGAAGGTTATAGATGGCGGGATGGTGAGTAGTAGTTGAAGTTGGCGTTAATGGTGGATGCCTAAGATGTGGGGTTAAAGTGGGGAAATGCCGGGAGTGCTGGCAATATCAAGTGGGTATGATGAGTACATAATGCACTTTACCTTCATGCTGAAGATCTCGATCATGTGATACTAAATTACTTTCTCTAGAATTCCTACCATATCTGCAACTCGTTGCAGTCTTTTCCGAACCGAGTTTTGTGCTATACGTACGGCCAAAATGGTTCCAAGATTGGCTCTTGAGGCGGTTTGGATGTCGTTACAACGGTGTCCTCGAGAAAGTCGAATTTTCAAAATGACTCTCGAATCGAGTGCCGTAAGGACCTCACGGTGGCGTTTTCGGCTTTTGAAAGGTTGTGGACACCCCAGAAGTGTAATTCTTGCCGTTGCTTTCGCCTCCGCTGAGTGAACCTGCGAGGCGATAAGCCGGGAACGAGAAAATCCCCGGTGCGCCTGCCGACGCCTACAGAAACTTTCCTTACCTCTGCAAGCGCCTGCCAACCTTGCGAGACGGATCGCTAAAATACATGTAAAACGGTAAACCACCCCAAAACGGCCCAAATCGACCACCGTGAGTCATCGAGGATCTCTAATATACCTATCATACTATAAAACAAAGCTGCTAGATATCATTCTCAAACACAGCCTTCCAATGTGCTGTCAACCGTTCACACAGCTTATCCCTCCCCTTCCATTCCTTCAACACATCGGCAAGCTTGCATCCCACATCCACCAATTCCTTCCACACCACCCGTTCAATATCCCCCCCAAACGTTTTGACCGCCTGTTCCTTACTTCCCCAAAGCCTTACCCTCTTGCCACCGTCAAATAGGTCCCCCTCGTCCACCAGGTGTCCGGCATTCATCTTTGGTGTGTTGGCGTGGATGAAGGCAGGGCGAATCGTTTTCACCTGCTTTTTCCCATCCTCGCCCACTGTTTGGGCGGCAAAATCATCGCCAGGATGATATTGTATCATCCCACTTCCCTTAAATTTCCCGGATACTTGCTTGTACCCTATTGCTTCCACTCCCTTCTGCACTCTAGTCCACGCATTCCCTAAAACTAGGGCCGCAGCCAAAAAAGTCTCTTTGTCGCCTTGCCCAAGCGCACCCTGGCTAAGCAACTCATAATAATAACCGGGCCCAAAGACATTATAATAAGCGGCCAACAGCAGCGTCGTCAAATGTCTTTTCTTATCCGCCAATATCTGGCCCGCCTCGCTCCCCGTCGGCGGTAATCCCTCGGGGAAGCCGCCGACCCCAGAAATGTTATAAAACACGGGATCCTCCGTAGCCATCCAAAAATCCGGCCATAGCACCAGCCCCGTGTCCGTAAACGGCTTCGTTGTAAATAACGGCGTAGGATTTAAGACAGGGATCGAGTCAGAGTCTAGATACAGCACCCTCTCGAAGCTACTAAAGATGAGTGCAAGAGACTTGAGTTGATAATGTGTGACACCCGGCGAAAGCGGCGGGGAGAGAAAGTCTGGAAGAATAACACACTTTGCTCCGAGCGCGGGAAGAACGGTGTTGCAAAGTGCTGGTTCGTATTCGCTTCGGCTGCCGAGGAAGACTTCGGCGGGAAGTGTGCATCCCGTGCGACGCATTAGTCGCAGTGTGATCAGGGTAGGGCTGAAGTATTCTCCACCTGCAACTATTACAATACCGGTGCCAGAAAACAGACCGCTGGGGAAGGTCATCTGCTTTGCGGAGCGGAGGTGACGGAGCAGCGAGCGGTGTGACGCAGCGAGGGAGACGATGCTGTCTTCGGGGAGATGGAGATAGGAATGTGCAGGCTGCCGCGAACCCGAGAGGTGCTGGCCATTGGTTGTTTGCGCAGTTGAGCCGAGTTTTATCGGGGGGATGTGTGGGCGTGCGGTATGGAGATGGCGCGACCACTGGCGGAAGAACTTCTTAATCTCGAGTTGCGCTGGGGTGAGGGGAGGTAGTGGTGTATTAATAGCGACGGCGGCGTCGGGCGAGGCATCGCTGAGGCCAGTTTTGATGCTATGAAGGGCAGAGATCGAAGAAAAGTTGATATAGATGATCGAGACGAGGAGAAATAGGAAGAGGAGGGAAGTGATGATGCGGGAGGTTGATAAGCGCGGCATTGTGGAGCCAAGTACCTACTGCGGTAGGCCCGACGACCAAGAACTGCCTATTAACAAACTAATTTCTCGCAGTGAACGTGGACTGTGTGGTGCCTCATTGGGAGCGGCGAGAAAGAGAGGCGAGGAGAGGGAGAAGAGGACAGGAGAAACCTGTGGTATCGAGACCCCAAGTTGCAGAGAGATGTACGCGCTCACCTTACCGTGCAAAGGTTAACCTCGGATATCTTGTCCATTTTCGGTGAATATGAGTGATACCTAATGGTATACAATGCATCAATTAAATTGTTTCTAATAGAGTAGGATAATGCTCTTACCCCTCAAGGGTCACGAACAACCTCCGAAGAGAAGCATTCTATGCTGCTACAGATGTCTTTAAGATCACAACTACGCCCAGAACTCGTAGTGATACGCCGCCGATCCATCACGCGGCGTGAAGTCGTTGACGGGGTGTTCGCACAGCATTTTCTACGCGTCATGGGAGAATGATATGGTCGTCTCCGTTGCCGTTTCACCGGTATCTCCCTCTGTATCGCTGAACATGGCCAGCATGGACGTAAACACCACTTCTAACCCCAGGAAAGACTTTCCGCACGGCTTGGAGAAGAGAAGGTGTTCACGGTGAAGCCGAGGCCTAGTAAGCTTCCGCGTCAGCGGGCATTATGCCGTACAACATGAAGATTGAGATTAGATCCGGGGCGAGTATTGTTAAAGGATGTAGGATTGCAGATATCAAGTTTAACGCAGCTAACCAAAGTGGTGGTGTTGAGTAAAAAGGAGAGAAATATATTCGAGTATATGGAGCAGTGAGGTCTCTAATAACAAGGAGAACTTTGTGCTCCGCCGAAGAGGGCAGGTGTTGGCTTGCGGCCAACAAAAGTGGCTACGTTACTGGCTCCTGTGATAAGCGCTTTCATCCTGATATGTCCAGCACCGAAACTATGTAGTGGTAATCATAGCTGTAGGGATTAATCGATTCGGAAGCATCGGGTTTTGAAAGTGGGCAGCATACTTATGTATTACCCTAGTTTAACTATAAGGCAACCGGACCTGGATGTGCCGGCGGCGGGACGGCGAGGTGACTACGCAAACCTAGCACCAGCATCATTCATCGTATGGGGGAAATGTCTCTGAATATATCTTGCCTAATGTTTGAAAGGCCACATATAGACCTGAACTTGCTTTAGAATCCCCGCCAGCCAAATGCCTGCTCCCGCCAGAAATTCAAAGAGTTATCAATCTACTCACAACGCTTCTAACACTCCCAGCGATAGTGAACCAACCTAGATTCCCCAGGGGTAAAGGCGTACTGATACACATGGAATGAAGTAAAACGTACGAAGTTTAAGGTTAATGAATGTGGGGTTTGTCATGGTCGGATAGGAAGACAGCGGCCATTACTTCCACCTCCTCTAAAATATTCCGCGGCATACCCGGAATTCAGCACACGCGAAACTTTCCCGAAAGTTGAACGTCGAGTGAGCATCCATGAAGCGGATTATTTTATGGCTGACCATGCTATCACGACTTATGCAGCCCCGTTTTCCTTGTTTGCATGGCCTGGTCTGACTGGCCTGAATCTTCAAATGAGCATGAGCTGATGCCTAGCTTAGCCGGTGCTACAAATGCCTGGTGCTGTAAATACTGAGGTTCGAAACCCAAGGTTGGTGCTGTAAACACTACAGCTCAGGTGCTATAAACACTAAGGCCTAATACCTGAAGGCTTATTCTTTTGCACTCTTTTGTACCTCCAACCCTATGTAATCTAGTTAGCGGAAATCATAGGCTTAGGTAATTGTACGGACCAACAACTGATTTCTCCAGGGCGGTCGGGAGCTAACTTGGAGTGTCGTTCAATTCCGACCATAGATAGTAGAGACCAAGGCATTCGGATGGGATGTGGAAGCTTCGGGCCCAGATGCTCCTGGTTGTTACTGTTGGACTGACCGGACAGATTGTTGGAATTTGAACTTGCATAGCCAGAACCCTAATCTTATAACAAGAACTGGTGCCTAGTTTAGCTAGTAGTCCATATGCTATAAACACCAGATGCTATAAACACGGTGTTGTAAACGCCAAGGTTCAAAACCTATGGCGCTCATTCTTTGTTCTCTTTTGTCATGCAGAAGGCACTTCCCTTCCATACCACCATGTTACTTGGATGGATGCAGTCAGAATCCTATTCCCCCAGGTACGACAGCTATGATGCAAGTACAACTGATTGACCGCCGGAAATCTCGTCTTGCATTATCGCGGTCTGAATCTTCCAATAAACAAGAGCCGATGGCTAACGTGGCCAACACTTCACGGCACCATAAACGCCTGGTGCTATAAACACCCGGGTTCGAAACCCAAGCTTCGTTCTGTAAACACCAATCGCAGGGTTCGAAACCTTTGTTCTCTTTTGTCCGTTTTGGCATGTAGAAGGAACACTTCCCCACTTATCGCCACTGCTGATGCGCCAGATTACTTGGGTGGGCATAGTTGGAGTCCCAATCATCCTGACGCAGACCAGTTGATTGATATATATATATATACCGTTGAATCGATTGGACGGATGGTTGGAACCATGTTTGGATGTCCAGGATCCGAGACTTCCAATAAACAAAAACTGATACCTAGCTTATCTAGAATTAGTGCTGTAATCACAGGTTCGAAACCCAAGCTCGGTGTTATAAACACCAAGGTTTGAACCTTTGCTCTTTTTGTCTGTTTAAACATATAGAATCATTTTTCTCTTTCTCGTTCTTGGACGAGCTTACAAGCGTGGCGAAGCTGCCACACTCGTAGGGCCTGAACAGAAGAAGCTTAACTAAGGCAAATTCTTCCCTCATTATCACTGCTGCCAGGTCATTATCGCTGTACTAGATTATTCGAACCTTGTTCTGCATCATTAGGGTAGAACCCTTCCAAAAAACAAGGACTGGTATCTAGCTTATATAGCGGGCGCTGTGCTTCAAACACCGGGTTCGAAACCCAAGGTTGAGTGCTATAAACACTAAAGTTCACGGCTGCTGTAAACACCAAGGTTTTAAACCTATGATTTTGCAGTCTTTTGTCCGCCCAGAAATGCAGAAGGTCTCTGACACGTTGTTACCGTTGAGACAGCCATGTTATGGATGATCAAGGTCCAAATCTTCCAATAAACAAGAACTAATGTCTAGCTTAGCCGGCGCTATAAACGCCAGGTGCTTGAAACACCGGGGTTCGAAACCCCAAAGGCTCACAGGTGCTATAAACACCCAAAATTCTAACCTACAGTTGGTGCTGCAAACACCAAGGCTCGAAACCTGTAGCGCTCATTCTTTTGACATCTTTGCAGAAGGTACTTTTTTCCTCGCCGCCATGTACCACATTCCGGAACTACCGCCCCAAGGTTGTACCCGGACGTATTATTGGCACCATGGAACCATGTATTGGATGATTATTCTTATAAACAAGAACTGATGCCTAGTTTGTCTGGCAGTAATTCTGTAAACGCCAGGTGGTGTAAACACCGGGTTTGAAAGTGCTGTAAATACCGAAGTTCAGAAGTGTTCCAAACACCCAGGATCGAAACCTATAACCCATTCTTCTACTCCCTTTTGTTCGTCTGGTATTGCAGTGGAGCGGGTACTGAGAGAATTCCAGACATGATACTGTTTCTTGCTATCTGGCACTTGCTCATTATACACAAAGACAAGACTAAATTGGCGGTTCTACCTCCTCTATCTCTCCTGTAGCTACCGGCTATCGGGTACGGGTTCGAGCAGATTTTCAATACTAGACATGCAGAAGTCACATCCCTCCTCCGTCAGGCTACTACCGAGACAGATCATTAGAACGCTGATCTAGATAACCTGGATCCGAACCTCCGAATATTCAAGTACTAATTACCAGCCCAGTCGGAGGGGAAGAAGGGCATCGGAAGAGGATCTCCCCCACCTAGCCGGCCATCCGGAGGGGGAGGGGAAACGGGCTCTGTCATACCCTAGATAGAGTGAATGCAGTATGATTAAAACAAACAAAAACCAGCTCAATCGGCAGTTCATGGTGCTATAAACATCAGATACTATAACCATCGCGGGTTCGAAACCCAAGGTTGGTGCTCTAAACATCAAATTCAGAGTTGCTGTAAACACGTCTAAACATCATTCTTTTGCCCTCTTTCCATAAGCTAGGCCCTGTCCCCTCACCAATTGAACCGACTAGACGGATTATCCCGGAAGATCAAGATTCAAACCCTCCAATAAACAAGAACTAATACCTAGCCTAGCTAGCAGTGCACAGCGGTATAAATGCCAGGTGCTGCAAACACTAGAGTCCGAAGCTCAAGGCTGGTGTCGAAAACACAAGCTCAGACCGATGCTGTAAACACTATAGCGCTGATTCTTTTGTTCGAACATTTGCCGTGCCCGGAACAGTTACTTATTCCCTTGTATAGCACCCGGTTTTCCCCATAATCTCGCCTTTAATGCCATCTTGTAGCGCGCACCCCTAATCTCTTTTACCCGTTAGAAATACAGAGAGTATGTGTTCCGACCCATACGCCAAGTTTTCCGGTTGGCCAAAAGGTCGACCCATACACCAAATTGTCTTCTTGGTGAATAGGTCGACCTGTACACCAACTGACCGAGGTGCCAAGTAGGAGGTTGGGACCACGGTATTCCCATAAAGGTCCACTTCGAGCCACAACTTTTTCCCTCAACTATCAATCACTACTGCAGTTTCTCACTACTGTAACTATCCTTATCTTTAGAGCCCACTCAAATTTCGCTCTATTTAACTACATCTACCATTTAGCTATTACCTCTGATTAGGAAGAATAAGTAAATGTACGTTAGCGAGTGGAAGAGCTGTAATAGTCTGGTGAGATTTCATAACTTTGTCAATTAGCCGATCTCTTAGTCAGTGAGTTGACTAGTGCACCAAGTATCCCTCTTGGTGCACCCTCTCAGTGCACCAGTCAACTACTTTAGCAATGGGTTGACCGGTACACCAAATTTCCCCGTTGCCCAATAGGAAATTTTGGCGTATGGGTCGGAACATATGGGTTCCGTACGGTGGGCAACCCGTGACTGATCGCAACCTAAAGGTGTCCAAATCGCAATCTGGGGCCCGTTTGCGTTTAGGAAGCCCAACTGAAACCCAAGCAAAGTTGGGATCGAAATCACCTTGCACCATGTACCAACACAGGTATCTGCATGCAACAAGGTCAGTGTATTAATATCATGTAACTGCGAGAAGGCGTGTGATATGCGGAGCTTTAGATGCTTGAAGATTGATCTTAATATTCCATCTACTACTCTATGCTAAGTCGTATAAGCATACCTCAACACTTCCAGGTGCGCATGTAATTCTTTAATTGATCGCATGATTTGGAGCTAACGGCTGCCAGACATCTGAAATTAAAGTCATATTTTGGGTTACTTGGAGTGCTACACTGATAATCCAACTGACAGAGTCAGGAAATGCACACCGGTGGGTTGTATTTGTGTGTAGCCTAGATTAACGGTTGCAGAAGGGAGCCGGTTTGTGAACTGGACTGCAAATTTTGCAAACTGGTCTCTGCAGTTCCCGAACCGCTGGGGTCGCCAATAGTACAGAACATGTTTTCCCTCTCGGCTAGGTTTTTGACCAAACGGATTAACTTGGAAGACTGGACATGGGGTCTGAATTGTTCAATAAACAAGAACTGATACCTAGCTTAGCTAGCAGTTCATGGTGCTAGAAACACCAAGTGCTCCAAACACTGGGTTCGGAATCCAAGATCCGTTTGTTTGTTTGTTTGTTTGTTTGTAATCATATTGTATTCAGCCGCTGAGGGACCTAAGATCCGAGCTATAAACACAAGAGTTCAAGGCCCAGTAGGGGATAAGGGTAGTGGATGGGGAGTCACGGATGTACTTGTTTCTTTTGTTAGTTCCAAGGATATTGAAAGATGTATGTCATGGCCGCAAGCGGCCGAATACAGCACGATTACAAACAAACAAAAGGGTTCAAGACCCAAGATCGGTGAAGAAGCACCAAGGTTCAAAGAGTCTGACAGCCGACAATATCTTTCGCTGGCGCGTAGCCATGCCGTATGACAGACTAAGATTCAAACCTTGTCCTCTTTGTCCGTTTAGCCATGTAGAATGTACACTTTTTCCTCCGCCAGGTTGTTTCCAGACGACCTTGATCACAACCCGAACCTCCAGGGTAGACAAGAACTTATAACTAACCTCTCTGGCAGTTCATGGTGCTGTAAACGCCAGATGCTATAATACCCAGGGCCCGGAACCGAAGGATAGTACTCCAAACACCCAAGGCCAACGCATATAGCGTTCATTCTTTTGCCCGCCCTTAGCCTCGGGGCTCCTAAGTCGTAAAGAAGAGAAGGACTGAGTAGCTAGTAGTTATTTCCTGTTCTCCCAGTCGTTTCCATCATTCACCCATCTCGGACTATCCGTGGGGTTGCTACTGCGCTCTAGTGTCGGCGTAGATCTTGAGACGGGTGGCCAATCGAGTGAGAGCCGGCGACGGTCATTGGGCAAGAATTGGGCTGCCAATCTTCACATTGGCCAATCAAGGCGACATTGCCACTCATACCGAGTTTCCTATTGTACTTTCTCTCACCTCCAAACACTCCGTTTCGCGATAGATGGGGAGAGGAAGGAGGAGGGGGGGTAACCAGAGTACTCCAGACCGAGATCTGCATTCGCTCTCATTCTACCACTTCCTACCGCTTCCACCCCATTCTCATCCGCTAACCGGTCGCGGGCCGTAGGCCTGTATCTCTCCACTTCCCATATCAACCTTTATGCTGCCGCAAGATTGTAGCATTACTGTGTTCCGTAAAGTCCCGCTGGTTCCTACCCTTTGGTACCAATTAACTCCAACCATCATTAATGAGAAGGCTGGGTTCTCGTCTCAGTACTGACTAAATGCAATGTCACTCTCCACTCCTGTGTGGAAGCACATGTCCATGAAAATTCGGATCTATCTCAGAACACTGTAGTGAGCGTGGGGGAAGAGGGGATTTTCTTACGGAGCAAGATTTAGCAGAAGCTTAGAACTTGGTCCGAGTAGAATGAGGGGGTTTGAAACCGCGGAGGAAATGAATTATATCCAATCCAGTTGGGCACTATGGTGAATGTTATGTATGTGACGAGCAGAGTCCTGGGACACTGGCGTGACCCGCGTAACAAATTTGTTACTTTTATGTGACGCGAAGCGTCTGAAACCTATCGCGCTTGCTACAATATGTACTGGAGTAGGTTCAATATCTACCCCGGCTCGTCTCATTAACCCGCAGACCTAGAAGAAGCAAATATACTCCTACAACTAAAGTACAATACAAAATCTACCCTTCCAACTACCGACACATTCAGACCCCTATTCGGCTGTGCGGCTACGGCATAGAAAATAGCAACAGCGCGTGACGTGCATGGAGCCGGGGTTACTTACCGAAAACAAGCGAGGTGAAATTGACTGATAACCGTCGTAAGTGCTAGCGCCAACCGATCGCTTGATAAAAGTGGCCTTCCAACAAAGATATTCTTGGATCAACTCTCAAACTCCCTCCAACGGAAGCGACCCGCAGCGACCCAGCTCCCAGTGACCCAGCCTGAGTGCGCACTTTGTGATGGCTCTGCAGGAATGCACGGACTGCTCAACGAACCAGGCAACAATGCTGATGTCGAAGAAGTAGTGTTATTAAGTCGGTGTGGGCTGGATATGCGACCCCCACCTGAAACTAGAGGTGGACCGTTGTTTCGGTTGCGCAGAGCGCCTGCGGGAGCGGAATCAGAACTCAAGAAATCTCCTAGACCATCCGCCGACTTCAGAAAAATAGCTGACTGCTCATATCAGTGGAACATTTCCATAGCCGCAACAACCGATTGTTGCAAGTCCCATGGCCATGATATTGTGAAAAAAGCGTGACCCACCTGGTCCTTACCTTACTGTGGATGGTCCAGATACGAGGTCAATCTTCAACATGTCTACCAGCCGTCCAGAATCCATTTACTCGAACTGTTGGGTGAATTGATTCCTTTTTCGACCAGGCTCTTGCCGACCAAAACGGGCACACAATAGTAAGTGCTTATGTTCATCCGGTTTATGATGATGATGATGTGGTGGTGGTTGTGGTGGTTAGAAACTACTTCCTTTAATTTTCCTACAGCCGGGTCGACAACTTACTCGAACTGCATTTCTTCGCCAGAATTTGCCCGTAGGATAGCAAAGTGCGTTTCCGTGCCCGTGCACTATGATCCTGCGCCTCGATATCCACATCCTAGCCAACTGCACTTCTATCGCCCGAAGATCGATCCATGGAACTATCACGGGTATTCATCCCGCCAAAAAAACTGTGCCGTAAACAAACATAACCTGGCTGACTGTTGCTCTATCGACTTGTGGGCGTGATTCTTGAGATGACATTTGACCTCGAATGTAGCCGTATACGAATGTTTCCGGATGATAAGTGGGTCTGTTGCTACATGTAATAGTCAGCATAGCACAATGGATACCACGCTCGGGGAAAAGGGGCGTGCCGAATGCCGACAATATATCTCGAGTGGTATTTGGATTTAGGGGATGATGACCGTTCCGGATTCTAGGAGCTGGGAACATCTAAAATACGCTACACCTGTCCCCGACGAACAAATAGGTGGATTCGCAGTGGAAATTTGCAAAAGTTGCACAAAAGGGGTTTTCGGGGGGTTTTGTAGAGCGGTTGAAGACTTCAGCTGCGAAGTATAGCAGGGTTTATGAAGGCGTTACTGCGAGTCTGCGACACTTGTTTTAACAATATCTCGCGATCTCGAAACATGTATGCATGTCTAGTAGATAGATACTACATACTTAGTGCGATCGGACGCCCGAAACTTCTTCAAAACACGGTGTTGAAACCCCCTGTATAAACCTACATATCTAATGACTGCATAGATATCTCAAACTTGCATCATATCTACACTCCCCTTTCGTCGCACTCTTCTTCAAGCCCAGCTGGTGTCGAAACAACAAACTCAACGACATTCCACAAAGCGGGGTCAGCAGCATCGAACGCAGAAAGCCAGGAAGTAGCAGCCACATCTCCAGGCAAGTAATAAAAGTAAATTGCCTTGCACACGTACTAGTACATAGTCGTGGCGTTATATAGTGCCAGCAGCGCGTGCGTTGCATGCGGCCGGGGGTAGCGGTACCAATAGCAAGCAAGTGGCTGATGCCTATCGATAAGTAGCCGGAACGGGCTTGTACCGCAGGTTTACGTGCGGTGCTGTGGATTCTTACTCAGATGCGACCGAGCAAAATATGCGCCAGAGCGGCACCGAAAGCCCCCCGGACCCAGCATGAGACCTCTACTAGGTCATCTGTCCGAGCAACAGACTACGGCTCGCAGGGCTGTTTGTTTTGTTCCCTGGCTGGAAGTATGTACCTTGTGCCGATCTTCGACTAGTGTCAGGCAAGCAGGCTGCGACATGCTTCTTCGACTGGTGTGTTGCCTGAAGTATTAAATGAACGCCTCGTCCTCCTGCTACCAGTGGCTGTGCACTCCTCACCGGTCTTATTACCTACTCCCCAGCAGACACAGGCATCGATTTTCCAATGGTACTTTTTAAGAAGTCATCCCCAGATTATCACCCTACCCTACTACCCTCATTACATCTAACCAGAATGCCGTTCCCAACTATGTCCTACGAGCGCAAGAGTCAACTCAAACGGAGTAGTCCTGTGCGGCAACTCATCGATGCCTATGACGAGCTTACCGATACCTACGACGACCTCTGCCGTGCACTACGTCACAAACGAATGCTCGCCAAAGTACCAAAACGACCATATATCGATCCCCGAAAGAACCATACTGGTCCGTTCCGGCTTACCGACCTTCCACTCGAGATCCTCCTCATCATCTTCAACTCTCTCCCATCCCAGAAATTATTCCCACGGTTTTTGACTGTCGATTGGAGCCCGTCCGTTTGTTATCCGGACCTCTACTCCCTCCTCCTGGTCAGCAAGGCGATATCCTCGGCTGCAGCTCTCGTCCTCTATCTCCCGCGGCGTGTTCCCGAAAGAGTGTGGTTTCCATACACAGCGAACTGGAGTATACCGACTCGACGCTCACTGACGCATATTGCGGCTACCGAGGGATATCTTCACAGCATGATGCATCTCCATCTCATCACCCACCTCGACCTCGATTGTACCGACGACCTCGGGATGACACCACTCCACCGTGCCGCCCAGTCCGGTCACATCGAAGTCGTAAAGTTCCTTCTTTCACACTGCACGGAAACGGAGCCAAAAACCGGCCCCAAGAGCCCTCTCGCAATGACCTTGGGGAAAAGAGTGTGGGGAATCCCACATCACACACCGGAATATGTGGGTGTCGCACCATTGCACTTAGCGGCGCAAGGAGGCCACGCCGAGGTTGTTACGGCGTTGTTGGCCGGGGGTGCAGATATCCGCGCCGGCGCTGAGAGAGTGACGTGCGCGCATCGGGACTCGAACACGAACACGTACAGCACATGTTGTTCGTGGCCTCCTCAGCTCCGAGCACTACTCATTGCGGCCGCCGTAGGGGCTATGGATGTGGTGGATCTGCTACTCGAACACAGCTTGCCGGACGAGGACGACCTTGACGGGGCGCTGCTTCTCGCTGCCGCTGGAGGGTTCGTGGAAACGGTGAAGCTACTCCTAGGATACAAACCGGTCGGTTACACTGGTTCGGCAATGCACGCTTGCGGACTTTCGCTCCTGCATGTAGCCGCGCGGGCTGGGTCGGATGATATTGTCCAGTTGTTGGTTCGGAAGGGAGCCAATATGGAGGCTAAGGATCGATACAATCACACTCCGCTGCATGACGCAAGCGTGAGCGGGAATGTTTCAGTTGTTCGGGTTTTAGTGGAACACGGGGCGAGTACGTATGACCTACAGAAGTCACGCTGGATTGCGATGGAGGTGTTGAATAGGCGCTGGGCTGAAGAGGACAAGGAATTGTTGGAATTGCTGTGGACAAAAATACCGAGGGAAAGAAAGAGGGAGTGGTGGGAGCATGAGTTGTATTCGGAGGATGATTCTCGGGGGGCTGGGGATAGCCCTCTTTCCGATAGGAATTGTGTTTGCGGGTAGTTGTTTTGTGGTAAATGTATTAAAGTATATCTTGTATTTTGTAGATAGTTTTTCGATGTAAATGATATATTAGGATCTGTACAAATGTTTGATTCACCACCAAAACCAGAGATGGGGTCAAGGAGTGCAATTGGATTGGGTGGAAGGGTAGCGGCCGCACAGGGGGGGTGACCGGGGGCGGGCGGTAGAAGCCAACGTGACATCGATCCAGGTCTCGTCTCGGAGTGTAATAAAACGTTCGAGACTACACCGATCCGGGGGTGGGGGGAGCAGATACAAGACGATGGAGCGAATGAGACTCGAACCCATGCCAAAATCTACATGGAATGGAGATTGCTACCAACCACCACGGCGTGACTAACGGCGCGTAGTGAGTAGCTCTAGAAGCCCATCTTCAAGGAATGAAGACGCATAGAAGCGATGTTTAAGCTCAAATCAAAGGTTCTAGATCTATCGTGGAGCAATACTCGGTACCCAATCAAGCGGCCGTAACGATTCCCGCTCAGCCACCAACACAAACCCCCACCCGCAACCCCCGTGGCCGTCACAATCCCAACGACGTGCCGGTTCTAGGAATGACTGACGAGGCTTCAAGTTCTGCACGCAAATCTTCGGGGCCCGGGAGCAGTAATGAAAGTAATCCGGGGTCTACTCGGTTCGCCGAATGGATACAGCAGGCTTATTCCCCTCCAAAACGTGGCCACCGTCAATCACGAAAAACAAGCTCTCCGCGACAACTCACTAGCCATCACTCACGCCTGAAACACGGATCTACATGCACGTAGACGTCACCCCTCGCTCACCTACAAAACCTCACTCCTCCACCGACACTTGTCAGCACCAGACTATCATGGCCGACACGATCAAAGACAAACACTCCCGTCCCATTTACGAGGGCGATACAGTTGTGACTGCGTTCCGTGGGGGGAAGCGTGAGGGCGAGGTCTATTTCCTCTCTCATAATTTGATATAAAGTAACTAATGCATCGGGGATCAGGTCGAAAACATTGTCACCACGTCTGAAGAAGCCGAGAAGGAGGGCGTTAAAACCCCGCCGAAGGTGAGTGGGACATTGTGAGAGGGAGAGGGAGAGGAGATTGCTGATGCGGACGGGGAAGGTTGTGTATACCGATCAACATGGGCACCGAGTGGCGCATAATCCGGGGACTTTGACGAAGGAGTGATGCGGAGGTTTGTTGCGGGCTTGGGTTTGATTCACTGGGTTTGATTCACTGTGTATGCTTCAACTCTATCACTTACAATTGGGACAATATGTTTCTCGTCGATGAGATAATATTCCTTTAAGCATGCGAAAAAACAAACCGAAAACCCAAAAGAAACACAACCGTTAAGATAATTCATAAAATGCACCCGATAATCCTTTAAACAAAAAATCAAAAGACCAAAACCCAAAAGCAAAAAGCAGTCGTGAAAACATTTCATAAGCGCACAATAGCCCCCAAAGAACCATGGCCCAAACCCGTATAGAGAGACCCAAAGAAAAAAAGAAAAAACTTGTATAAAAACCCCCATCATCACACCCAGTCACTTATCGCTTCTTCGTCTTCTTCGTCTTCTTCACCTTCTTCTTCTTCTTTTCAGGGGTCGATGGGTCGGCCCCATCACCGGCGGTGTTGGACTCTGCCTCCCCTTCGACACCCTCGGACCCATTGACAACAACATAGTCGTCACCTTCTTCACCTTCTTCCTCGTTGATCGTGGCCATTTTTCGTGCTGGTTCTTGGTTTGTGGTATCATCGACTTCGGTAGTAGTGGCAGCAGATTCTTCAACAAGAGGAGTAGATCCAGCGGCATCAAGAGCATCGCTGGAAGGTTCGGTGGATGCCAGCTCTTCGGTAAGCGTAGATGCGGCATCGGGAGCATCGCCGGAAGGTTCGGTGGATACCGGCTCTTTAGTGGGTGTAGATGCAGCCTCTTCAGGATCCTGTTGCTTCTCTTCCTCCTCTTCCTTCTTCTCCGGCTGTTGCGTTTCTGCTGCTGCTGCTGCTTCCTCTTTATTCTCCTCGACGGGGTTCGGCTCTTCAACAGCGGTGGCCTCGTCAACAGCAACAGTGGCCTCGTCAACAGCAACAGTGGCCTCGTCAACAGCAACAGTGGCTTCGTCAACAGCAACAGTGGCCTCGTCAACAGTGGCATCGTCAACAGCGGCATCGTCAACAGCGGCATCGTCAACAGTGGCATCGTCAACAGCGGCATCGTCAACAGCGGTAACAGGTTGCGCCTGCTCCTCTTCTGTCTCCTTCTTTTCTTCTTTTTCTTCAGCCTTCTGTTCAGTCTCCTCCCCAACCTTATCCTCAATGTTGTCCTCAAGCTTCTCCTCAGCGTCCTCAAACTTCTCTTCCTCAGATGAAGACTCAAATTCAACCGGTGTGCTCTCTTTTTCTTCCTCAATATCTTTCTTCTCCTCAACCACAGCATCCTCTCCCTTCTCTTCCTCGTTCTTGACCTCCTCAGCAACCTCCTCTTTCTTCTCATCATCGTTGGTAACAGCACTCTCAACTTCTGAAATCAGCGTTGTATCGTAAATAGTCACGATCAGCTAGTAAAGCTCACCTTGCTCATCCACATGGATCTCCACACCACCGATAACACTCTGCTCAGCCAACTTCTCGTCGACAGCAGCCTCGATCGCAGCCTCAACAGCCGCAGCATCCTCATCCGTGAGTGGCTGGTCCTCGTCACCTGTGGTCTGTAGACCCATCGCATCGTTGTCGGCAATTTCGCGCTCCAGTTCTTCGCGGACTTGACGGGTGAGCTCGTTGTGGTCGTCGGCAGCGGCGGATTCGGCTTCTACTTCTGCTGTAACGCGGGCAGCTTCGGCCTCGGCTTCGGCTTCTGCTGTAATGCGAGCAGCTTCGGCCTCGGCTTCTGCTTCTGCTGTAATGCGTGCAGCTTCGGCCTCGGCTTCTGCTTCTGCTGTAACGCGGGCAGCTTCGGCCTCGGCCTCGGCTTCTGCTGTAATGCGGGCAGCTTCGGCCTCGGCTTCCTCCGCGGCAAGGCGTTCAGCAGTTTCCAGTTCTTTGGCAAGCTTTTCCGCTTTCTCTTGTAGCTTCTGGGCTCTCGCTGCCTCTTCCCTGGCATTCTCCTCTCTCGTCTCTCTTGCAATCGCCTCGGCACGCTGTCTCGCCTCCAATTCTGCTCTCTCCCGCTCCCCCCTTGTCGCCTCCCGCTCCGCCTCTCTCATTTCCTCTAGATCCTGTGCGCCTTGGACAGCTCGCATCTCCTTTTTGCGATGCAGCACGGGGAGACAGTCGGTATGCAGCACCACACCCTTGGAAAAGACGCAGCCGCTGTCGAGTTCTGCGTTGGGACGGTGTAGTGATGGTAAAGTTCCCTCGCGGTAGAATACGGGAAGGAGGTGAATGATAGTGTGGCGGTCGCCATCGAAGTCTCTGGCGAGGTTGAGGAGGTGAGGTTTGTTCGCGTACGGTTGCGTTTTCGAGTAGTCGTGGCTAACCCACCAGTTTTCCTCGGTGTCATCCTTACACATAGCGGCGCTGATGATCTCGCGCTCCATTCGAGCATACCGCCACGTCTCAACTGCGTACTTCACGATACGTGTGATGCCGGAGGTGATGACGTCCATCTTCCCTGCATCGGCGAAGGGCTTCACGTATGCCGCAATCTCCTCGATAACGCTTGCTGCAGCTACCTGGGCGTTCTTTTTGGCATTGGACGCGGTGTATCCGGCGAGGAGTGTGTAGTGTCGCCACACTGCTTCCTTGCGGGTGGACTTTTCACGGAGCTGGTTGGACATTGCTTGGAAGAATGTATCGGCCTTGTCGTAGCGCTTTCCAAGAGAGAACAAGAAAGGTTGAAAGATGCGGTGGCATAGGTGCTTGCTAATAATATGCTGCACGTATGCTTGCCGAAGGAGCATTGAAGCTGGGCTGTCATTTAGCATTGGCGGAAGACCTGCGGGCAGTTCGGCCAGGACACGCTGGTAAAAGTTAGTACACCTTACTGCACTGGACGGGGAATATTTACGTTGGGGGGTGAAATTGGAAGCGTGGTAAACTTCTGCGAAATCTCTATGATGTCACGAGAGAGCTTCGAAAACGCATCAACACTGTTCATGTTAGAATCGCATAGCATCTCATTCGGAGGTGGTAGTCCTTACTAAAACCCATCCCCGCGACTCCTAATCTCTCCAGCTTCCTCCTCATCAGCAACTTTTTTAAGCAGATCCACGAGCTTGTGGTTCTCTTGCTGCATGTCTTCAAGGGTTCCTCGGAGGCCCTCGATGATTCCTTCTAGCCTCTCACGCTCGGCAGTGTACTGCGTGTCCTTCTCCTCGCCTTCTCGGATGAGGGTGTTCTTCTGTTCTTCAAGTTGGGCCTTGAGGGACTCAAGGGAGGTTACGCGTTCCTGGAGCTGATCTCGGAGTGCTTCGAGCTCGGATTTCTCAATGAGAAGTGTCTTCTTCTCGGACTCAAGGGAAGTCTTCTCGGTGGTAAGAGTCTCCTTGTCATCTTGAAGTGCCTTGTTGTCGCTTTCGAGTCCCTGAGTGATATCTTCGAGCCGGGTCTTTTCGTCGGTGAACTCAGTCGTCAACTGCGTCTTTTCATCGTCAAACTCGGTTGTAAGCTTGTTCTTCTCATCCGTGTGCTCGGTCATCAACTTAGTCTTCTCGTCAACCCACTCGCTGATCATCCTCTCCTTCTCCTCTGCCCAAGAAGCCTTCGCGGCGTCAAAGTCATCTATGAGCTCGTTCTTCTCCTTCTCGAACGTGGTCTCAATCTCTTTCTTCTCGGTGGAGAACTGCTCATTCATCTCGGCCTTTTCCTTAGCGAACGCCTCCTCCATCAGCGCCTTCTCGCCGGAGAACCTCTCTTCCATGCCCTGCTTTTCTTCTGCAAACTTCTTCTCCATGGACTCCTTCTCCTCAGAAAAAGTTTTCTCCATGGAAGCTTTCTCTTCCGCGAAGGAGTCTTGCATGGACTTCTTTTCATCCTCCCACTTCGTCTCCAAGGCGGTACGTTCATCAATAAACTTCTTCTCCATCTCCAACTTCTCATTATCATAACTTTCCTCCAACTCCTTCTTCTCAGCCGCAAAGGTATCTTCAGCAGCTTTCGTCTTCTCGGCAAACTCATCTTGAAGTGCTTTCTTCTCGTTATCGTAGGCAGCCTCGATCTCCTGCTTCTCGTTGTGGAATTGTTCATGGAGACAGTTCTTTTCTTCTGCGAACTGCAACATGAGCTCGGACGTCTTTGATTCATGAGCAGCTTCGAGTTCTTCAAGTTTTTCTTTGTGCGTGGACTCGAGGTCGGCGAGTTTCTGGTCGTGCGCTGAGATCAGGTCTTGCTGCTTCTGGGAATGTGACTCTTCGAGAGTGGTGATTTGTCCTGAGTGGACGACGGATTGTTCATCGAGGGCGGCTTGGTGTGCGGTGTCTTTTTCTTCGATGGCGGTCGTGTGCGCGGCGTTAGTCTCTTCTACCGTCTTGGTGTGTGTATTCACCGTCTCCTTCAGGACGGCTTCATGGGCCTCATCTTTCTCCTTCAACACACCCTCGTGCTCCTCTTGCATCGTCTTCAATGCAGCATCATGAGCATCGGCCGTCTCCTTCTTCCACGCCTCAAACGCAGTGTTCATCTCTTCCTTCTCCTTCTCAACCTTTATCTCAAATTCCACCCTCTCCTTCTCTTTCGCATCAATAGTCTCCTTCAACTTCCTAATCTCAAGCTCCAAATCCCCAATCTTATTCTTTAGTGTATTAACATCCGACGTCCGCATACTCGACATCTGATCCATACTCTTCTTCAACTGCTCCAGAAGCTTTTCCTTCTGCAACAATTCATTAAGCTGCGCCTGCTGCTGCTCAACAAGCCGTCGATAATGCACCAACTCGTTGGTGACAACATGGTAATGTTCACTGAGCTGATGCAAAGTCGGAATCGTCAGCGATACCGAATTCAACGTTCCCTCCGCATGCTCCACAATTGCCGCAAGCTTCTCGTGTGGGTCTCCACCGCCAAAATCCTGCATCGGCCCACCATTTGTAGGCGAGAACTCGGGCCCGTCTTCCATCACGCTAAAACTAGACGAGAATTGTTGGCGTGAGTGGTGGTCGTGATCGTCACCACCTACCTCACTCGGCGCCCGCCCAAACCCGCTCATTCGCCGGGAGCCGCCGTAGGAGGAGCCGCCGTACATGGACCGCGGGCCATTGCTGATGGCCGGACTGCTCGGCGTGCGGAATTGGTACGAGGGTCTTCGAGAGGAACCGGATATGTGCTGGGTGTGAGGGGTGTGCATTGGTGGATTTGTCGTGTAATGGCCTCCATACTCTGTTGTTGCCCTCTCGATCCTCTGCGGTCCTCGAGTGGCTGAGTACATCGCGTACTGTCCAGAATTATTCGAAAACGGTGGTGTAGGAGGGAAAAACGGGGAGCTATGTGTATGTCTGACCCCACTGTCGGAGCTGGAGCCTGGGCGGGAGTTGTTTGAGTTTTCGTCCTGGTACTCCTTATCCTCCGATAACCGGTGGTCGGGTGGGGAACGAGTTCGATGCGACATTGACATGATCGATGGTGGTGGAGGGGGGTAAGGGGAATTATCAAGAAGCTCTGGGGTGCTGCGAGCTGCAACACTTAGGGAAGAGCGACGGGTTGGCGGAGTTTGGACTCTGCTCGGGGTCAAGGGTGGAGTTAACGTTGTTGGGGTCTGGCCGTCAGCTTTTACTCGTCGTGTAATGGAGATGTTAATCATGATTTGCTCGCGGGGTTATATATGGTATGGGTTCTCGCGTGATGAATGGATGTGGACGAAAAGGAGGCTGCAGGAAAGAAGAAATACGTCATAAGACAATCAAGGCACATAAAAACACCGCAGTGAAACAGGAACAAAAGCGGTCTTACCTGCAGACAAAAGTGGTGGGGGGAAGGGGGTGGTGGTGGTGAAGTATGGAAATTCCGTTTCTAGACTCCCCCGGCTTTAGCATCTGATCCGAGTGATCTCTTGTGCCGCAGGCAACCATGAAAGAAAACTCTAGGGAAACAGACCTTTCTTCCCCGTTAATAGTGGGTGATGGTGATGATGCTTCGATCGATGAATATCCCAAGAGCACCGTCTTCAACGGGTGGATCTAGGATGTGGGGTAGATGGCTAGGTATCTCGTATCTCTGAGGAAACTTTCAGAATGGACGTTCTGGTTTTCTCTCACTGTAGGGGGGGTAGGAATGCAAGAAATCCTTTTTGGTTGCATGTAGCAAGTCAAGTGCACAAACGTGTTGCGGTGGGAATGGCCTTTTAAGCCAGCCCAGTTACCGGTAGGCCAAAAAAATTATTGCGATGAAGCCGCGAGAAACGGGAATACGTGATAGGGTCGGGTAGAGCAAACATACTAAGTTGAGGGCTGAGGCGGATGCAAAAAATTGAACTCACCAATGGATTTGCTTCACCAGTTAAATGGTATCCAATAATGATAAATGGGTTTTTATTTTGTTTACAGCCACAACCCGAGCGAATTATAGTAGTTCCAAGTTCGAGTTTGGGCTGCCTGTACTTAGGTACTGTTTGCAAGTTCACCGGCGGGTGCTAGAAGGAAGATGAGAGGTATCGGATCCAATTGGTTTGGAAAAACTCGGGTAGGGACCAAAGAATGTTCTTATTTGATGAATATCCCTTCTATTCAGCAGAAAAGGAAATAGAAATGAAATGCTCTTTTCTCGATCACGATTCTGGGGTTGGGATGGGATGGGCCCGAGGTTGGCTATAGTTGCACAAAGATCATCCGTTCCATGATCATGACAGGAGCAACGTGTCCGCCGTCTAGCCCATGTCATATCACCGTTCCTTCGAAAAAAGAATGCTGTGTTGTCACTTGTTGGCTGCACATGTACAGTTCGGCCTTGGCATTCCGCGGCTTCGGTCCGCCCGGACTGTAGAGATTGCAACCCTTAGATCTGGAACTGCAACCTTCAATATGGCCTCGGATGGATCCGCCATTTCTGGGTTTTGTGGCTGGTGGTATTTACCGAATAGATAAAGTAAGGTGAGAAGTACCCCAGGTTATCTATCTACACTGTGGAGATAGCAGAAGAAACGGCGCAGATGTGTAGATATTTCCAACGAGTGGTGAACGTTCAAAGTGCCCAGTACCTACCTCCCCCACAAACAATTCCACGCTCGCGTGCATGATAAACCTCGCCTCACTCCTGCGGCTGTCCGTTGCCACATTGCAGGAAAATCCCTTCGTCGTCGCCGCCACATCCGCCAACACACTACTAACAGGGACAGGGCAGGTCCATTCTGCATCTGTGCATAGTTGTTTGCTTTTTCTTCGGCGGGTGCGGGGATACGGGATGCATGATAGCCGCTTCAGGCTGGGTTTTGCCAACTGTTAGAGACGGGGGCAAATGCAAAACGCTATCTGTTGTCGAGATTAAAATGTTTATATGAATGATTTGCATGGTGATACTACAGATGAAGAGTCACGACTACACGCAGATACGCACTCTATCCAACGGTGGGTGGATGCAGGAAGCAAGCCCTAAGTACCATAACCAAATCGCATGGGAAACCAGTAACAAAATCAATCTTTAGCTGAAGACGATATTATATACGTACTCTATACGCATCAGTAAAAGAAAAGAATAAAAAAGAAAACCACCAGTAAAAAGAAATCTTCAATATAAAAAAGCTCCTAAGCTAAACCTCAGTCCCATCCCACGCTGCACACCATCGCGCCAGTGAATCCGAAAGCACCATGACCTCAAACGCTACGAAATCCGGCAGACTGCAGGGCGTCTTCTACCGCTACCCCCCACCATTCTTTCGTGCAAGGTACCCCAGACAACAACGAACGCATCCCAGCGCTTCTCGTCGGAGTCATTCACATTCCACTGCAGCTGATGGTGTAGAGTGCTGTAGCATCAATCTATTACCCGAATCCCTCGCAAACGGCAAGAATCCTTCGCGACGAGCAAATGAAACTTCCAGGCGGCAATAGTGCACGCCCAGTCATATCGTTACTTCCAGTTGCCATCAATCATATCGTTACTTCCAGTTATCAGTTATATCCTGCACGACATACAACCCAAACGAAAAATCCTAAAATTTGCCTACGTATCGGATCCGATGTCTGCCGGCTAAACCAAATGGACGCCAGTGGGGACTCCAGCTCAACAAATGGTAGAACACGGCATCTGAGGCCCGGGATATATGTGCTCTATTGGATTTGTCAGTCGAGTTTGGCGTTAGCGTTCGGGTATTGGTGTGTTGACAGGTGAAGTAGGGAATTCGTGCGGCTCCTGCTAAACCAGTGACCAGTCCCTTATATGAATATCGTAGAAGTCTGAATCTCGATCTCGCGATCCCCAACAGCATGTAACTGCCAACGCTTGGGCCTAATGCAAGTACCGATGTCGCGGGTATCTATCGTAGTGCCTCATCGAAAATCGAAGTCGTGTGTTCCCGTAGCTGCCTCATCGAAGATCGAAATCGTTGCGTGACCTTGATGCATATCCGTGATGCCCAACAACTGCTTCCAACGACATCTTCCCACAACATCTTCCCACAACATCTCCCCACAACATCTTCCCACAACACATCGTTACCCCAACACCCATATTCGCCTACAACTTCGCCCTCACCCTTCCCCAAACCCGCTTCAACCTCTCCACAGCCTCTCCATCACTCTCCGCCCCTCTCTCCACTTCCACCTTAGCCTCCCTCATCATCCCCAACAAATCCCCCCACACACTCTCAGTATACCTTCCCCATTCCGCCTGTTGCAAAAACTCCACGGGATCCTCACACTCTGCAAACGCCACCACAGCCGGATGCGAAATATCCACGCTCCTCGCAGCCCGCGCAATATCATCCATATAGACCTCAGACGTCGCCAGTGGGCCCGCCAGAAGCGCTGCAACATCGTTGCCGTCTACTGATGACCCAGAGCGTGGCCGTGCACTCTCCGAATTCGACGCAAAGTATGTGAAATCATCTTCTGCGGACTCTGTGAGCGAGCGGTCGGGGCGGGTACGGAAGTCGCTGTAGGGGCTGGAGCCTTGGAGGCGGTAAGACCCGGTCGCGGTCTCGGACCATGATGAGGTGGAAGGGGCTGTGGATGATGAAGCAGCCTTTGAGGATGAGGATGAGGAAGCGAGGGCTGAGGTGGCTAGAGATGGTGGGGGACGGGTGAGGGAGTTGAGGAGGCTTGATGCTGAGTTTGCGATGTTAGAGATGAGGCTTGGGTCGTCTTCTAAGGTGCCTAAAGGAGGGGAGCGTGCAGGTTGCTTAGACGGGTCCTTTCCCTCCTGCGAAGAGCTCATGGCTGCTGTAAGTGTTCGTGTTCAATGGGAGTAAGAGACAATTGCTTCGTCGCGTGGATTTATGAAATGGGTGCTTCACATGGGTGATGGTAGCGTCTTGACCGAGAGTTACCGATAGAATACCTCTTAGTACCCACTCCCGCTCGATCTACTTAAGGCCCCCCGCATTCCTACAATAAGCCATAGTGGCGAGTGGAGTGTGGCGCGGCGTGGGGGTACAATCACTCCAGTTGGGCAGCCAACCAGCAAGACTTTCATCCAGAAGCTGATCAAAAATTGCCCATCAACTGAGAATTTATTAATCTATCCCACTAACTAAGTAGGTTATCTCACGATGCGTAGAATCACCCCGCTCTACCTAAAATTAATGAGATGATGTCCACAAAGCTAAAGTAGCAGGAGACATAGACATAACACACGACGACCTTGAATTTTATCCGAGGAGACTTCATTTCCACATACATGTTGATCCCGAATAAATCATATGCCCCGCCTAAAACCAACAAGAGTATGGAAACTCATCACTCATCACTCATCACTCATCACTCACCTCAATGCTTCACATACTCTAATCCGAAGACCATCAAATGCAACCTCAATCCTGCCATCTTGTTCACCAAACCCAAACTCTCTTCCTCGGCCTTTTTCACCTTTTTGCTTCCCCTCAGCACCTACTTGACCTCATCCTCAACATGATTGGTGACCTCCCAGTCTCTTCCTCTTGGACTTCGGCGCATGCCAAACCTCCTCGGTCACAATCGTCATCAGCCTAAATAAAGCTCTGCACGCCCTAAGGAACATGGTTTTTCCCATCTCGTCACCCCGTAGGTATTTTCTGCTCACCTCTGGGAAGATACTGTCATCCCTAGATGTAATTATGATATAAGAGTCAGTTAGATATTTTGTGGTGAGTTCAGCATTACCAACGAATTCTCCGTGTCTAGAAACCAGACCTCGGGATGACCCACACATTGATGATAGTGGGTATGTTATAAACTCTCCCTGTTTGTCTAGTATGAACCATTGGTTACCACGTCCTCTGACCGAACGTCGAATAGCGAGCTGTAAGGGCTTTCTTCACTCAATACTGTGCTTAGGAGATTAGATCTTAGTTGGATAACGTGGCTTTCGATTTCGTCTCCATTGAATGCGAGTGAAACGGAATGTATGGGCGGCAGTTAGAATTGCATCGGAGTTGATGATTGGGACGAAGCCTAAAGCCCGGGTCTAATAAAATCTTGGGCCCTATAAAACGAGATATCCTAGACTTAATCCAGGATTCCGTAGGTGATATATGATAACCTTTAACTAAATGTGTTCAACCGAAACTTCGCGTTGGGAGACTATTGTAGACCTTAGTACCGAATAATATTGTTGACAGTCTCCCGAACTATTATGAAGCTTCTTTGATGGTGTTTCGAGCCGTTGAGCGCTATTAAAAATGTCCCTGGGCTCACAATATAGGACGAGATAGGCTATGCTCAGCTACAAGCTCACCCTAGTCAATAACAATCCTGTTCCAAGTAGATACTGCGCTGGTTTCCGGGTGTCGTGGTTTTCACTCCTACCCTCGCCACACTCGCAGAGAAGGCAGCAAAATCCATTTCTTGTCGATTCTTGTCAATTCTAAACCGCCTGTAGATTTATGATGCGCTTTTTGATTGAAATTGTTGGGAATAGGTACCATCGTTGCAGTCGTTTCTAAACACTTTGAGCTATCCATTCCGACAGTGGTTTCGTGGACCGGCTCTGGATGTCGTTAGGGAATTGAGAAAGCTGGATTTTCAAAACGAGTTTTGGATCGAGAGTTGTGAGTTAGCGATGTAGATCTTTGCTCGGATCAAAAGTAGAGGAGGGGAGGCGGAAGGGCAGAAGGGAAGGCGGAGGATGAGAGGGGCGTGGTGGGGGTTAAAATTGCGGCTCAAACGGACCACGTGCAGGGATCACTGGAAAAGTCGTATCTTCGCGTCACAACGCTACCACAACGGTCCATCCAGCCCTCCACCTACAGTATCGTTCTTATAGACGGCGCCGAATACAACTCAGCGATGCAAATTATACTGCTATATAAAAGAGATAGAATGGAACACTGTGACGGTATCTCTAAGGAACATCCATTGAGCGAGTGTTGCGGCACGTAGGTAACTATCAACTATCAACTTTAAAGATTGCTCTGTTGATGTTTACTAGGTAGAATTGTTTAAAATACACGCACTGCTCTGACTCCCTTGTCTCTGCATACGGTAGTTACGATCTGAAGAACGCTATTCTTTCCTACGAACCGTTGCAACTAGGCCACTCCATACAAGATGAGGCGACATGATGCACACCACCCCCTCTAGAACACCACTAAGTAGCCAAAACCCGCTGAAGAACTAGCCGTCGCAGCCAGAATGAACCAGACAGACCGAGGCCATTTCTTCACCTCTTATCCGGCCGGGAGGTTAACAACAGGGCTACATAGGAGTGACATTACCAGGAGCACTGTTTTGGCGATATGTGGTTGAGGTTCGAGGCTGTACACTACGTCCATTGGGGCCCATACGATCATTAATATCTAATAAGTATCCCTATCAAAGGAGGAAGTATAGACTTTATACTTTACAAAAGGGTATCTATCCACTTGCGTCGGTTCATAGATTATTTAGCCAATCCTAATCTGGATATATATTTCTCGTCTCCACTCTCAAACTCTGGCAGCTCCAGGAATCTAGAAACCTTGCCGACAATCGGTTTATAAATGAACCTTACCGCACCTACGACCTAGTTCCATGATGGGATGTTCATACAAATATGAGGGATTGTGGTGGGCCCGTCTGAGAAATCGACTTCCCACTGGGTAGCGACATAATCGGAGGCATCATCGGCAGCTGAGTGAAGGGAATACAAACTTTTCACTTGAAGACGTGCGCGCTCGATTGATAAAGCAATTTACTACTCAATTCTATATCACCTATCGCGCTAGCATCTCTTTATCCTGGAGGTAACGAGTGACTATGTCAGTACTGTACGTACCTAGTGTAGCGCTGTGAACACCGCATTCGCTTTGCGTACTTTCAGCGCTCTCGAGACCATTTCACGGTACGCGATTTTGTCGCAGGGCCTCGAAAACTGTGTCAACATTCACAAACACAGCATTCTCAGGTCCACCCACTTGGGATAATATGAGGCTATTTCTCATAATACTTCTGCAGAGCCTGCAAAATGACAACGGAGAACCCCTCGCGACACCCTAGAACGTTTCCCAGCTGGACATCGACTACATCAAGGGATCGCTGGGATGGCTGAACGCAGACACTACCATCACTTGATTGGGGTTTCTTCAGCTCTACTGCTGCCTACTGGGTATTTTGCGGAGGGTTCCACTAAATACATGCACATGTGAAGGATAGATATCCCAAGTCTCGCTAATGCAGGAGTATCTCGCGTGCAGAAGGGTGGAGTTACGTGGTAGGATCATTTCGAGAAGCTTGAGGAGAAGACGTATGGAAGATGCCGAGCTATACTTAGCACTTCTTGCAACGCCCAGACAATATGAATTCTAAAAAGCAAGTAAGAAGTATGAAATACCTAGCTCGTGGTTAGGTTTCTGGCGCTAAACATCGAATCTTGTCCGTCTTCGGTCTTTCTATGGCTTCAATCGTGACATCCAGCTGACCGGCAATAGCAACATCACATAGAGAAGTGAGCATGTGCCTGGGAAATTGTACGGATTGCCGTGCAAACTTCCATCGTGTCGGAGCAGACGGTCAGATCAGCCAGTATAAATGGAGGCCTAGGAAACTGCCTACAGATTCTAATTCTTGAGATCATCTTCATTGCATCTTTCGATACATACTTCTGTCTGCCTTCTGCTCAACTTCTTAATACCTGCCATGAAGCTTTACTCGATCCTCCTTGTTGCCGTTCTCCTGGCAACAGCCAATCCTCAGCCGACCGTGATCGAACCTCCGGTCGGCTCCTTCACCCACGATGCCTCCCATCACTCACCAAGCGTCTCGACATCTGTGCTAAAACCGTCGAAATCCCCTTCTCGTACTCAGTGGACCAATTCCTTGCCGTGCTCAAAGCCAAAGACCCACCGGAGCTAGAATGGGACTCCAGTGACTGGGGCTGCACAAACGCCCGGACTATGGATTTGAAGACGCTTGCTTTCGCCACGATTTCGGGTTCAAGAACTATCACAAACAAGGTCGGCTCTACAGGGGTGCACGAAAATCGCTAGATTGGAGACTATTCAGGGATATGAATAATTTCTGCAAAAAGAAGTATAGTTGCTGGTACCAGAGTGCTAAAAGGTGGGGTTGTAAGACGGCAGCGACTACATATTATACGGCGGCAGCCGGGTGGTGGACGGATTACTCTAAAGGATGCTGAATGTTGATTTGGGCTGGTGCACAGCATACAAGTGTGGCAGGGTTTGAGGTTGCATTTGATGATCTTTGGATTATGAGTGGATGAAGTATTTTTTGGGGGGGGGACTGTAAGTGATGGTTGATGGAGTTTCTGTATGTACTTGATAATATCGCTCACGAAGTCTAAGTCAAATTATATTAAGAACCAAGCCCGAGATTCTCGTCCCGTGGGGTCCAGGCCTGGGTTTTAGGCTCGCGAAGTTCCGAGACAGCACGCCCCGCGTGCAACACTAGTCTATCATCGACTCAGATGCCCGCTTCCCATACATTCCGCTCGAGATACTAAGAACTGGGAACACTTAAGTGATTCTCCCTCGCCAATATAGCATTCGTTATATTTTCTGCCATTGTTCAAACAGAGTGTATATCGAGAGGAGTGACAAGATCCAGGGGCGGGTGCTGGTCAGAGGAGACTACGAGGTGGAAGCAGAAGTTATTTAATGCAAGACACGATCTATCAGTTGCGGGGCTCTACCTCCTAGCTATCTAATTTGCTTAATTCAGATGTTATTATGCTCGGGTGCATCGGTCGCATAGTATCATCATTCAAGCATTATCCACCTATTTCAGTTTCAGCTTCACATTTTACTTCCATAACCATGCCAAAGACCATTGAATCGCAAACCATGATCTGCCCTCTTGTCATAATTATCATTGACCAATCAACACCATCTCTCCCAATTCATATCATCATCTACCACTCCTGTCCTCCTAAGCTATAACATATAGTAACTTGAGCGCCGACCATAGAATAACTCGATCATTTAGGATATCGTCGTCTTTCCTAACCCACCTATTACAATTTTACATACGCCATGCGAAATGTCATAATCTACAAATACAAAATTCGGTGAAGACGAAGACAAAAGAAGCACACCCAGGGCGGCTCTTTGATGTATTCCAAAAGCTGAGTCCGTTCATGGGGTCATTGTCATAAACATGTTCTATCTATTAGGTACTATTCGTTCTGGAGGCTGTTAAGTGGTGATAACTGACCTTATCGATCTATTGATATATCTGTCTACACTAAAGTAGCGCTGTATCTAATTCACTACCACTGCTTGTTGCTATCGTTGCTACAGTTTCCGCCTGCTTTTCTCTTTCTCGGCTTCCGCAGGCTCGCCGGCGGCGTAGCGGCTGCTATAGCTGCCGCGGTAGCGACCAAGGAGGCGAAGAGGAGGATATGAACGCGACCGAGGAGGTGTGATGAGGACGGTATCGTCGACTACCTAAGTAGCATATCGAAAGTCTTCAGTTTAGCATCTCCGGCAGGCGTTCATAAGATACAAGTTAATAGTACGAAGAGATAGAGGCGGCCAATGACAGGGTGCTTACTAGACCTTGCCATTGTTAAGTTGTTAATGCGCCTCCAGTCGTTTAGTAGTAACGATAGACCACATAGTAGCTGCTATAGTAACCTCCATAGTAAGCAACACCACTTGAGAAGTTCGTTTGCTCAGCCAAAAGTGAGCTTGGTTGATGTCGAACAGAGAGCAGTCGTGAGTGAATTGGACCTTAAAAGGTTGTGTACTTTCGGTCGAGGCGTTGCTTTCACGGTGTTTCGTATCCGTTCGTTGATTACGCTTGTGCTTTCGCCCTCACGACCTTTAGTCAAGTTGCATTGGCTGTCTCCTCATTCACTACTGCCAAAGCCCCGTCAGAAGCTTTTAGGCATCTTCCCGATCTCCAGGCTCTTGGTGGTGATGGAGAAGGAAGTCGTCTGCGTGCCTTCGAGTAGCCATGTTCTGTGGAGAAGTGTAGCGACCCGGACAAGGAAATACTCCAGAGAACGTCTGATAGACGAGAAGAACTGCGGCGATAGAATAAGCCATTAGACCGCGTAGTATAGTATATCATATAGTATATCATATACTTTATTATACAAAGTTATATTTATTTGTCCTGAGTAGGTCGAACACAGATAGGAAACCACAGAAGGATACTCTTGTTGTCTGACATTTGGTATAGTTTCCAACGTTACAGTAAAAGTTGATAGAGGATTGGACAATGCTGCGCAATGGCTAAATGAAGTGTTATTAGCTGGGGAACCTTTGGTGAAGGGCCGACATTGGTAACTTTGTTGACGAGGATATTTAGGGTTGATAAATGATTTACAGATGGGCCATAAATAATCCATAAACATGGCTCCCAAGCGAATTTCTCACTGCAACACTTGATGAACTCTTGCTGATAATCAGATCAACGACCTCAGCATGCGGAGAGAATTTGAAAGTGAAATCACATTTATTCTCTCTCTGAGCTTTCCGAGCTTTGTATGCTTGGCTACATAATATTCGTTTTTGCTGATGCCAACCTTCTTACCAAGAGTACAAGCCTTAACAATTTACTCAGGTTGAAGAGTCATCTTTTATTTGTTTTGAAATGTTTTCATGACTTGAATGAAATACCCTGAGTGAATCTTCAAACTCCTAGAACACCTCTGAGTTTTAATTGTCTAAAGAAAGTCGATCTCTCTCTTGAGTTCGAAACTACTGAGACATACTTATTTCTTAGAGCCTGTGGTGGACCTCTCAGTATTAAATTCGCTTGGGACCCTGTACGGGCTTCTGGCGACGGTTGATAACCTCCATCATCATACCAATGGAACTGGTGGCCGGGTAGAAACTGATCAGATCAGAACTCGAAGGCCAGTGGCATTTAAATCAGCTTGGGTTGCCAGCGAGTACGTGCAGGAAATCCAGATTCAATCTCACAGTTCCGATGCCAGAAGACCGCTCTCAATGATGTTTCCGAGTAGATAGGGTGGATATATGCCCAAAGGTAACTGAATAAATTATCCCCACCCCGGAACTCATTCATGGTGCAGATAATTCTCTATGGCCATACTCGACCCGTTTTCATGACACAAATGTCCAGATAACATGCTGCACAAGGCACTTTAAGTGTCCGACGGATCCGGGGCCAGTACCATGAATTCGAAATGAATAGGTATGTCAGAACCTCTTTATACGGAGAAAATTATACGTCAACTACTGCAGTATACTAACCGCGAAAACTGTTACAGTATTATCATCTCTATATCAACCTTTGGTACAAAGCACATCCTATATAGAACAACTTGCAATTGAAGACCGCCAGTCGATATTAATCTAATCAAGCGGAAATTACAAACAATTAATTAGAGCTAGCTAAGAGACGGTCGATAAGATCTAGCTTAATGGTTGCCTGTGAGGCTAGCCAGTTGCTTACCAGAGAAAGTAGAGCTGAGCTGGCAGGAAGCTGGTTGGATCTGGTCGAGCTGTACCGGGCAGGGAATGGTAGAATCTCCTCAGTGGAATCTTGGCAAGCTGGAGACGTAATTATTGCTTTGATAGTATTCGTTCATTTACTAAAAAGCTGTATAACTACTTAAGTACATATAATGCTAGAAACTATTATGCTCGGCACAATATTCTCAAGTAAACTTCAGGCGTTTGATTGAGGGGGTGAAGCTTACTTAGGGGCCTCTTAAGTAATTTCATGTACCTTCATATACCTTCGTATCTGTAGCTGGGACACAGCGTGTACTAAAATAAGTACTTAAGTACCTACCTGGTAAGTCCCTTCAGTAAACTTTAAAATTTAAATTTAAGGCACATTCTTCTTCCACACACGCTTATCCCACTGGCATCGATAACATAAAGGACATGGTACCTCCTCTGTCACGTAGAACATCGCGACGGATTGCGTTGAAATAACGCATCTGTGTTCCTAAGCGGATGGTGGGCTTTTAGATATCTGCGGGCGGCCAGGCCGCATGTTCAAAAGCTTACGCTGCAAAAGCCTGCGGGCCTTTAGATATCTGAGGCCGCCCATAGATCTGGCCGGCCCAGCTTCAATTTTAAAGGCCTGAGTTGGCGGAAGCCAGGCCCGGCTTCATGCAGGCCAACTGGCTCGGGCCGCTTAGGAACAATGGGCGTACCAGCTGAAGTGGTACAACGCATGGCCGCCTACGTTGGTACCATGGCTCTTCCTGGTTTAAGGATCCCCGTAGGTCCGATATTGCTCTCCTCCAAACCCGTTTTCCACTAAAAGCCGTATTGTGACGCCTTCCAGACGGAAATCTCCGTTATCAATGATACCTTTATCATTAACCACACATAATTGTTTGGAACGCATTACTATTTAAAGTGCCTTGAACGGTAATTAGTTTAACGAAGAGGAACTACGCAGCCGCGTAGCACAACTAAAGTTAAATGCCCTTAGTACTATTTTAACTAATGAAAGCTTATATGGTTCTCTATATATCAGTGAAAGAGAGATTATTAACAAAAGTTTTATTCATGATAGAAGTGGGGACTTTATTACTTACCACTTGTCTTCGTTCTTTAAGTAGAGACGAGGTGAATTCGTAAGTAATGCTAAATCCACCCTAGTACAATGCTTGACTCTTATATTAGATCTACATTTGGAGGTGATAGTATTATGTTGTAGTGGAGAGCAGCGTATCGCGATGAGATCGACCGGGCACGCATTATAATTGGATTCTCCCGGTGTTGCGAAATGGCTAGAGGAAGAGGTTGCACCTCTTTTAAGCGAGGAACGTGCACCTATTTGATTTAATCTGTAAAATAATGTATTTCTGACCGGATACAAGGCGATGCTTCTTGTTGCTAACGTTAACATGAAATCAACCTCCTGACAGTAGCATACTACTATTCAGGGTTCTTTTAACCACCTCATCAGTATCGCTCGTAGTTACCCTCAAACTACTCATGTACTTTCCAACAAATAGCGAATTCGCCATCAACAAACATGATATTCTGTGTGGTGGCAATTTTACATAAATGGCCAAGTGTTGAAAGGTGAGTTTGCGTCCGAAACTGCGGAGGGTCTGGAATCTATTGCAGTTAAAAATTTACGGCATAAATGATATCGGCCAGGTGATATTACAACTGATGCACTTTACGGCTACGCTCGTGAACTAGCGTCTACCTCCTTCGCAAGAGTTTAGGGCCGAGCTTGCCAACCTACGAAAACTCTAGAAATGAGAGCACTTTACGCCCAAGTGAGCACTATGAAGCTCCAATAAATGAGTAAAAGCCCCCAAAAATTGATATCATAGTAATACTTACAATTTGGAGAATACCGAGTTAAATCAGAATGTCTTTCGATTCGGTTGTACTACAGTATTAAACTAGTATCTCTCGCATTACTTCAGTAGAACTACAGCAACACTACTGAGTCGAAAAACTTTCCGACTTAACTCGGTATTCTCCAAATTATAAGTATTACTACGGTATCAATTTTCGGGTTTTTTTACCATAGTATCTATAGTATCAAACGTGTTTGCAATTTGTGGTACCCATTTTTCCAAACATCGGAGGACTGCTCATGTATTCATCCCAGGTATTCATCTAGGGAGAATCCCAACTTCACAAACTCGATAGAAATAGAAGTTCAAATAGAAGGGGGAGGATACCCCCCTGCCTATCCGAAAGTTTTACTTGTAAATTTTTTTTGAGTGGGTGTTTTTTTTTGTGGCGGGGTGGCGTTCCTACACCTTGCTCTCAACGATGAGAAGTCTTCCATTAAATATCTAATCAGTTATTCTATTTCAAATAGAACTATATTCAATACTTAAAACTGGTCCTATGATATCTCAGGGTTGTTTACATTGACTGGTAATGGTTTTGTTAACGTTGCAACATTGAGGTGATGTCTGAGCAACAGCCGGGCAACCAGCCAAGGCCTGTATACCTCCGGTCAGCCTGGCACACAGAAAGTGCGGCTCTGCTACATCCCTGAAGCGAGAGAGGGGTGTGGGGCCAAGATCAACCCCTCTTCTCCGGCGAGGCAGAAAGCGAGTATATTATGGGTGAGTAGTGAAAACAAGTACGGTGAATTGCCTGTTCACTTACCAATACCTTTAGCCACTAACGTAGGATTCACCGCTACATATTGATATCTGCCAACCTCCCCAGTATTCTGCATAAGGAGTCGGTGTGTGCTGTCAGGTCTCGAGGAAGTAGGAATGGCAACGTAACTCGGTAGGTAAAGTGACCGCGGCAAGTGCTAATAAGTACAAACCGCTCCCCGCAATTCAGCTCGTTTCTCCAGCAAAGTTAGTTGGGTAGCAAGTACTCTGCCTCTCCACTCCACCCAACCGACGCTGTTCCGCCTTTCAAATACAATTCTCTAGGAGAAAGAAAGAAGTAGAGCAGACTATTGTATATTAGACTATAACATATTTTATTATACGTCTTAAAATTGGCAAGGTGAGTACCCGCGGTGGATCGTGCTACCATGAACTCATCTAACTCACTTCTCTCGCAGGCCCCTCTTCCCGCCTACTTGTGCCACCTCCCAACAAGTTCGCACCTCCACCACTACAATCAAGCTCTCTCCATCTCGAAACCAACCCATACTCGACCCTATCATCTGTCGACTTCGCTTACTGTACCTACCAATCTCCCAACACCTTCTGTACACGTTGCGTCGCTCTTCCGGTGGATTCATCTATTACATCAACCATTTCCCCCCACCATACGCCGTTGCATTTGGATCTTCCGCCCGCTTCCGTCGCTTCATCGTCTCCCACCGTTTCAACATCTCCCACCGTTTCAACATCCCACTCATACCTGTTATTCCGCTCCTAAACTGCAGCCATGGTCGACGGGGAAACTGCGTCGCCTACTTGGAAATTCACACAGTATAGGCCCTCCCTTTCCTCAGTATGGTATCTTTAAGCGCATGGGTCCCATTTTGGGCTTGGATTCCGGCCAGGAATTGAGACCCCTCTTAGCGCGCGCAAGATGCTCTTTGGGATGTATCGCGAGCTGACGATTGCTTACCTCTAGATGCTTCGGAGATAAGGGGGATGTAGAAGACATCACAGAAGGTACGCGATTAATAGATTTACATTCTTGAAAGAGCTATGTGGGGCCGTGCTTGTATCAGATCAGGCTAACGATGTTACAGCTGACATCATATCGACGGTTGAGTTCGATCACACTGGGAATTATCTTGCTACTGGAGACAAAGGTGGACGAGTAGTTCTATTCGAGCGGAACGAAACCGTGAGTGGATACCCAGCTCTTTAACGTGCTCTATGAATCGATATCATATATTCAACTTGCACCAAAGATGGGACCTGAACTAAATAAGTTTTGGGGTTACAGAAGAAAACTTGCGAATACAAATTCCATACCGAGTTTCAATCTCACGAACCAGAGTTTGATTACTTGAAGTCGTTGGAGATCGAAGAGAAAATCAACAAGATCAAATGGTGTAAACGACAAAACGCTTCTCATTTCCTTCTTTCGACAAATGATAAAACCATCAAGCTATGGAAAGTGTTCGAAAAGTCGCTCAAAGTTGTTGCGGAGAACAACCTATCGCACGATGGATCAACACCTAGCATAGGCGGACTACGACACCCCCAACAGCCACTACCTCAGTTCAACAACCCCGCTGCCCTTAGATTACCCCGACTCACCCATCACGACACAGTTGTGGCTGCGGTGCCAAGGAGAACATACGCAAATGCACATGCGTATCACATCAATAGCATATCTGTGAACTCGGACGGGGAGACATTCATATCCAGTGATGATTTGAGGATTAACCTCTGGAACTTGAATATCCAGGACCAAAGCTTCAACATTGTGGATATCAAGCCGGCCAACATGGAGGAGCTTACGGAAGTCATCACAGCGGCGGAATTCCATCCCCAGCGTTGCAACTGGTTCATGTATGCCAGTAGCAAGGGTACCATCAAGCTGGCGGATATGAGGGAGAGTGCGTTGTGTGATCAACACGCAAAGCGTACGTTGAAACTATTGTCTTAGGGAGGGTGCAGTCATTGACGCTAACGTTGGGCTGGATTTCTACAGTCTTTGAGCAGGAAGAGGACCCGTCGTCGCGTTCCTTCTTCTCCGAAATCATTTCGTCAATTTCAGACGTTCGATTTTCATACGACGGCCGCTACATTCTGTCTCGCGATTACCTCACAGTCAAGATTTGGGACATCAATATGGAGAATAAGCCCATCAAGACAATTCCAATTCACGAGCACCTCCGACCGCGCCTTTGTGATACATATGAAAATGATTCAATCTTTGATAAGTTCGAAGTTGTGTTCTCGGGTGACGGACAGAATGTCATGACTGGATCGTATAACAACAACTTCATGATCTATCCTTCTGACCCGGACAAGGAGATTGAGGTTGTCTTGCAGGCCGATAAGAGTGCGTTCAAAGCCAAGAAGGTGGGTGTACCGACACCCATTAACGGCGGAAAGAAGCAAGGAAGCCGGGCTGGTTCACCTGCAGCAGGGGGGCCTGGTGCGCGCATGCGGAAGGAGACGGATGCCGATCAGATTGATTTTAACAAGAAGATTCTGCATATGAGCTGGCATCCATTTGAGGATTCCATTGCAATTGCAGCAACAAATAATGTGAGTTTTCTATAATACGTCATAAAGATGAGCTCGTTACTAATCTACCCCACAGTTGTTTGTTTTTTCGGCGTTGTAGATTGATTATCGGAACATCTCAGTGCATTGGCTTCTTCCCCGTTTCACAGTCACCCAGTACTTTATTGTCCTTTGGAGGGGAAGGGGTAAAACTAGGGTGAATTTTAAAAGAACTTTTTGTGTCGTCAATGCTGGGGCTTATCGGAGTGATGAGATCTAATACACCCGTATCTGGAGTGTGTATGAGTTTTGTTGTTAAGCTTCCGCAGGATGATTGCTTATGGGGTTGTTGGGATGAATGCGAACGACTGATGATGATGCTGGACGGGTACAAACAGTAGATAATGTTCCTTCTTCTATCTTACTTATCTTCTTCCCTGACCACCCTCTTTGCTTGGTGTATTCCATTGCTGCGTGATTTATACTGGTATTATTTACAGCGGTTTCAATTCTTGCCTTAGGTCATGGAGAGAAAGCTTTTCTGTGTGGCTGATTGTCATTTCATCTTTCTTCTATTGTGATGCTTAGAGATGCTATACAGCGTAGTTGAATTTGTATCCATATGCGTGCGGGGAGCTGCCGTGATAATCACCACCCAGTGATGATGCATGATGCATCACTCGGATATCCTGCGTGCCATACGGAAAGAAAGGCGTCTAAGACATAGAGATTGCGATGCATGTTCCTCAACATGCATTCTATTTCCCCCCACATTTGCTTCCGCAGTACCACAACTTCTGCCCCAACTTTTGATATATCCTCCCCACTCATAATGTACAGCCAATCCCCTTCACCCCCCTACTCCTCCCCCCCATTGACAACCAACTCCTTAATCCTCAGCACCGTATATGGATGCTTACTCTTAACCCTCTTAATCTTCCTCTGTCTTCGTTTCGTCTTCTCCTTGACCCGCATGGGCTCACTCGTCTCCTCCACCACCGTGGCCCGGCACGAATACAGCTTCTCATCAATCCATGGGTTTCCCTTAAGCGTGTAATCGCGGGATCCCAAGACTGATGCGTGAGTGAGACGTAGTGTTTGACCCGGCACTACTCCTTTCAGTCGGAAGGGGAGTGTGATCGTGTCCCCCAGCGTCACCAGGAATGGGAACGAGTGGATGTGGATCGTTATATAGTGTTGTGGCTGCGCGCGGAGGAGAGGGAGGAGGGAGAACGAGGGGTCCGGTTGTGCGATGGCGGCGGGGGGTGATGCTGGTGGTGGTTCGATTGTAGGGCTGGTGGTGGAGGTGGTTGAGAGTGCGGCGGAGCGGAGGAGGGAGGGGACGGCATTCATTGAGGTGGTGAGGAATTGCCGTCGTAGCAATGAGGGAGGGAGTATTCGTTTTAGCATTGTGGCATGCAGTGATGTTTGTCGTCGGTGATAGTCTCGTAGAGTCGGTTTCAAAAGTTCTACAATCCCCGCCAAGCCCAATCACTAACAACTTCGTAAAACTTTCCGAACCTCGAATCTCGCGCCTCAACCACACACCGCACCCCATATTCCCTCCGCCGCCCACAGGCAAGATCAGGAATTATGGTACTCGCCCCCCTCCTCCCGCTCAATGAATCACCGCTAACTTTTCCCAGCCTCAGAATGAGTACATCGAGCGCTGGACGAAGCAGCATGGTCGCCGGTACTTCCTCCTCCCTCACCACTAGCACCTACTAACCCTCCCCCAGCCTGGACCACGAAGAACGCACGCGCAAGAAGGCCGCACGCGAGGGCCACAAAGTCTCCAAGGATGCACAAAAACTACACGGTCTGAGAGCAAAACTCTACGCCAAGAAGCGGCACAGCGAAAAGATCCAGCTGCGCAAGACACTCAAAGCCCACGAACAAAAATCTATCAAATCCTCTGCACCTTCCGAGCCCTCCTCCCAGCCATTACCCGCCTACCTTCTTGACCGCGAGCAACCAAACAATGCCAAGGCGCTCTCAACAGCGATAAAGCAAAAGCGGCAAGAAAAAGCCGCAAAGTTTTCCGTCCCACTGCCAAAAGTCAAGGGTATCGCCGAAGATGAAATGTTCAAAGTCGTCAAGACGGGTGCGAAGACAAAAAAGAAGGGGTGGAAGCGGATGATTACGAAGCCTACATTCGTAGGACCAGACTTTACGCGCCGGCCAGTGAAATATGAGCGTTTCATCCGTCCCATGGGATTACGGTACAAGAAGGCGAATGTTACGCACCCCGAGCTGGGCGTCACGGTGCAGCTGCCAATTTTGAGTGTTAAGAAGAACCCGCAGAGCCCAATGTATACTGCCCTGGGTGTGCTCACGAAGGGAACGATTATCGAGGTGAATGTGTCAGAGCTGGGGATGGTGACGGCGGGTGGAAAGGTTGTTTGGGGAAGGTGGGCGCAGATTACGAATAATTGCGAGAATGATGGGTGTGTTAATGCGTGAGTGTTTTCTGTCTGTTATGAATAGGGAGGTAGGCAATGCTAATGGGGTTCTAGGGTTCTGCTAGTGTAAATAATACTCACATGAGGGGGAGAGTGGAGATGGATGGATCTTTACGAATTCTGTTTCATGGCTTTATGCTTCATTTCTTACTATGCTTGCTCTGGGGGCTACACAAAATAAACAGGAGTTATTTCTTTCAATAAGCAGTGCACTATCACCTCCGAACTCGAATTTAAGAGAGAAAATGAATTGGACATCAATGGCCCGAAAGCCATGGCTATCATATCTTCAATCGACCAAAGCTTTTCCAAAATACTGGTTGAAGAAACGTCCCCACTTCAACCAAAGCAAAAAAAATACCGACTCCATATCCCCCCAAAAGAAAAAAGAAAAAGCAATATAAATACAAATACACTGCGTCAGCAAAGAAATATGTATGGTATCAGCCGTATACGGTTTAAAAACGCAAATAGGTTGCTCTCACTCAAAGGTAAGAAGCAGCAATACCCTCCCCCCAAAATCCCCAGTAATCAATCCTACGCCAGAAAAGAGTATAAAACAAAAAATAAGTAAAAACCCCCCAAAACAAAGAAACACCAGAAAGCAAAGTTGATTAAAACCCAATATTCACGGGTATCTTCATTTCATCCACCCAAACCCAGTGCTACCTATACCCGGGCCTCTGACCCTCCATCCGTTTTTCTAGCTTGTCATAAACATCTTTGGCCCATGCCGCCAGTGTTGCCTTATCCGGTTTCCCATCTTTATCTACCTGCGCAACTACATTCTCCAGTAGCTGCCGCAACACATCCTCGCTGATATCGACCATTCCGTGCTTGTACCGATCTGGGTTCAAAAACCTGTCCTCGTCGCTCAACATCTGTCGTATCGTTGGCCGCTTGTCCTTATCTCTCTCAAGGCACCCGCGGATTGTATTGATCAGACTTTTTGGGACTGTAACGCCGCCGATACCGGTTGATGGGAAGTCGATTTGATGGGCCGGATCTGGGATGGCAGCAATTTTCTGGTATAGCGAGGTGAGGTGGTAGAATGGTGTTCTCCCATAAGTCATCTGATATAGGATGCAGCCGAGAGACCAAACGTCCGAGGGTGCGCCGAGCTTCATGAGGCGAGGTTGGCCAACGGAAGCCATTGGGCGACCGGAAGATGCGTTGATATCAACGATGGCCTCGGGGGACATGTAATTGAGTGTTCCGACCTGCGTCTCGCGGTGGACATTCACAGTGTCATCGGTAATAGCATTTGCGATTCCGAAGTCGATGAGTTTTAATTTGCCGCGGACGAGCAGGAAGTTGGCGGGCTTCAGGTCTGAATGGATTACGTTGTATTGATGAACAACTTCGACGCATTGCAACATCTCACGCCAGTAAAAGCGGACGAAATTCACGTCGAGTTGGGAGTCTTCGTTGCTGTGACGGAGGGTGAGAATATTGGCAAAGTCGCTTTCGCCGCATTCCATGAGCTATTGGGAATTAGCGATATTTGAGGTAGGAAGGTATACACGGGGGAAGTACCATTGTCAAGGTTTTCTTCTCGTCATTCATCTCATAATCGTATAATCGGATGACTCGCTCTTCTCCAGACAACTTCTTCAAGAGATCGATCTCGCCCTTATATCCTAAAATTGCGGCCTCTCCATCTCCCTCATGGAAAGTAACTTTCTTCATGGCAAACATCTTGTGGTTTTCTGCCATGACTTTGTACACCTTGCATGATCCACCCTTTCCAATGGAGTCAAGTCGCCGATATGGCTTTCCGTTGATATGCACCGTTGATCTATTCCGCCGTGCATTTTGGGCCGCTGTTGTGGTGGCAGCACCCGCGGTGGCAGTTACGGTTTGCAACATGGACATCTTGGGTGGAGGTGGTGCTGGCCGTCGGGGAGTGTTTGTTGTTTTTGAGGATAACACTCTCTTTTCCGGCGATTTCTTCATCGGGGATGCGACAAGAGGTTTGTTAGATGAGCTCCTTATGGGCGAGAGAGGAGCCTGAAATACGGGCGGCTTTTCATCGGTCGTGGGATCTAGACGCTTGTATGAAGAGGTAGCGAGAGTTGGCCGACGGAAGGTCGGCGGTGGAGGTGGCATATTTTCCTTATCAGGTTTTGAGGTATGTTGGAGTGCGGCTGCTGCGGTAGCGGCGATAGCGGCAGCTCTTGACAATGAGGGTTTATTACTCTCAATGGAACTGGGAGAAGAACGATCACTTGGGCGTGAGGATCCGCTTCCAGACTCTGGGGTGGTAGAATGATAGATATCCATTTTGTTATGGTCCGAGAGACTCTCCGGTGAAGCCCTGCGAGGCCGCCTTGAGATGGTAGCTAATGGATTTTCTTCGAGGATTGCATGCTGTTCTTCCCGCGGAGGGGTAGCTTTAGATTGAGAGACAATCTCATCACTCTGCTGTCGGTTATGATGTGATTCTTCTGGTGAACTGGAGTTTTGTTCCTGGATATCTCCTTCTCTTTGGTCATCCTCTCTTGACTGATCACTCTCCCGCCTCGGACCCCTCCTAGGTGCTCCACCGACTGCTCCGAGTAATCCTCTCCCAGGTCGCTTCCATCGCATTGCAGATGCAGTTGTAGATGGCGGAAGACCACCAGTAACACCAGGTGTAGGGCGAACAATACTGGCATAACCGGCGGTAGTATATTTGGTCTCAACGTCTTCATATGTATCCCCAGACGATCCAGAAGATGTCAGGGGTTCTTCCTTCGCCTGAGTTCCACCAAGAATACGACGGCTATATCGGCCCACAGCGGGAGTGACAAACTCCTGGCCGGACGGAAGTTCCGGACTACCTTCGCGAGATGTATTCTTTTGCACAATGGCATATGACAATCCTGTGCGAGTAGAACGTTCCTCGAGATCTGGAGATTGGCTCCAGTTAATTCTCTTCCGTGAGGCGGCATAGCGTGATAACGGTGATCGTCTTTTTTCTTCCAACGCGTTATGCTCCTCGTCTTTCTTGTCGTCCTGAATTGCGTTTTTTTCTGGTGATTCCTCCAGTAACATCCGCGCCAATGCACTCAACTGGGGTACGTTGCCCTCATCGTCTGAATCATCCATGTTGTCGAGCGACAATCCATTAGACGGTCGGACGGGTGACGAAGGTTCCGGTGCTCCGTAAGAAAGAGGCGAGCCTCGTCGAGAACGCGTAACAGCGAGAGGACTTGATCGTCTTTGGCGTGCGGATCGGTAAAGACCCGCTAGAGGTGAGTGGTGATTTTCAATTTCTGTCGTCATTGTTATTGCAGAGTCTTGTCGCAGATTGTCGACTCGATGTTTCCGCGCAATGTTTCATAAAAACACGGGGTTGTTGGTGATATGTTGCATCAGACGCGAATATTTGGAGGTGGAGATAAATGGTGGGCGTCGACTGCCGGACAGTGGTTCGGTGGTGTCGGTGGTCTCAGTTCCGTACTGGTGATTAAAGAGCGGAGTGGGTACTTTTGTGGTTGACAGACGAAACGAAGGGCAAAAGGAATGGGAATGGGAATGGGCGACAACAGGGATTCCCTTTGTTTACCAACGAACCGTTGTTGCCCTAGCAACCAACACCCTAACCCAACATGCCAAAGTCCCAAAGCCGATTGACAGATGGTGAGTTGGTTAGTAGAGAAGGATTTGGTGCTTAGGCTGCACTTGGTTCATTTATATAAAGTTGCACCCCAGCTGCTAGACATTCATCAGTTTGTCATTTCGCATCGGCGGTTCTTCTGCAGGCGATGTACAATACGAGGCCAGAGCGGGGTTATTATGTGCGTCACCCATTCTGGTCAGCTTTTATATGCCGCACGGATTTGCATAAGTTCAAGTGCGTACTCTGTGAAGGTTGTTTCGCCTGCCAATGGGCTGGACGAAGCCAACGCCACTCGATCAAGATAAATCGAATCTATTGATGGTGTAAAGAAGCGTCGCGGTAAAGTCTGTCTTTGCATTAGATAACCTTCATGGCACCATAAACACCTACCTTCTGCTATAGCTATTTAAGGAATTGCCCTTTAAAGCCTGTAATAATTCCCCGATCTAAATAGAGGTGCAACGAGTATCTTTACCTAGAGTACATTGCAGACATGATGTATACCCTGCAATGCTTCGGCAATTACACTTAGCGGAATTCAGTAGAGGGGTTTTTTTTTTACATCCGCAGCCACCGCTCTCCATGCTTACAATCTATCTCGATACTGTCTCTCCTGACGTCCGACGACCCACGCTGAGGTTGGTTGGAGTTAAACTCTTTGGTTGATTAAGCTTTTCGCTTAATTATGACTAACCTAATCTAGTTAGCCACAACAGCTTTGCGTTGTTGAAGACGAATGACAGATGCACTGAGTATCCAAGCCCCGAGATCGCGGGGTCAGCAGATCCAAAAGATGCCATATCATTTGCTCGATCGCTGATTCGCCGCTAGCTAGGCCAGAGCCCAGCATGCGACCACATGTAAGCATGCAGTGCAGGATCCAATTCTACTTCAAAAGGAATCCCGCAAATTGATGAGAAACTCTGGGTGAGGTCCTTGATTCGCAGCAACCCTCAAACAACTAGTGTCTCATAGAGATGCCAGACCCACCATGCTAGAGTGTTCATAGAGATCCATAGATCTTCAGCCGACAGCTGCTAAGAAGTGAAGCTCCATAGACGAATCCTGCAGGTACAACAGGCCATGCCAGTCCAGCCCATGCACCGCCGCCTTGAAGTGTTATGATTTCCCTGGTGACGATTTTCTGACGGCTGCCAACTAACTTAAAGCTACCTGGATCTCATACCACGCGTCTGATACCGTTAAAGTCAACCGCGTGAAGATCATTATCAGCCATTAATGGCTGCGTCTGAAATGGAAATCACACGAATTTTGTGCCCAGCGGGAAGGTTGCGAGAAAACTCGAAAATAAAGACACCAAAACAGTGGTGGAGGGTGATGGGTATGAATTTTATCAACCCTAGGCAGACTGAGAGTGGGCACCATTGAGTGCCTTGAGATGGTGTCGTATTGCGGAATTAGTGTTCCCGCAAACCCCTGAAACAATCGGGTGGACGATATTAAATAGGTACTAGTGGTTCCGTATTTTGCACGATCAATGCTGCGCGTTTGCTACAAGAATTGACCACAAATGTTTTGAACATTTAGGTTATGCGGTGGCGTGGCTTGAAAGTAGTGTAGTTAGTGGTGCCCAATAGAAGTCGCGCCGAATACTTCAATTTCCTTTAGCTTGCTTATTGTTACACTATCTATTCCGATCCAGGTACCACAAAGCCAGGTCGTATATTTGTTTTTGGTCAAGTACTTTATATTAGGTAGTAAGAGCCTGCTAGTTAGAAGTACTAGTACGCTGAGTGAACCTACGTCCCAATTTGGTAATCTTCAATGGAGAGCCGAGTGAGCCTTCCGTGAGGCAGTGCTGGTGTTTCAAGTTGATCTGGAATACCGTGGCAGGGTAATTGTGGCAGTGAACTTGCATGTTATACAGCATTGTTTCAGTATTCAAGTCTGATTGCATGCATAGTGAATCCAGTCTTGAGAGCTAATGACACAGGGAAAGAGAAAAATTACGGTCATGCAGAATCTTTTCGTTTCATTTTGCCCAAAATCTTGAACGTACGCCAAAAGGGAGCCCAAGGAAGAAATGCATACATCACATTAGCGCATCAAGAACCATTCCCATAACCATCGCCACCAAGTAACCCAATTAGATACCATACCGCAATCTCATTTCCCCCCAGTTTATCTCACATAACAAACCCGCATCAGAATCTTGTCTCATTGTGGGGCGTGTGGCTATGTGCAGTATTTAGTGTCCTCAAAGATAGAGTAGATGTACAAGCAGCATGTTCCTGGCAGTTTCAAAGGCCATACCATAGTGTGAGGACATCCATATGCGGGAAGGGCGAAAGATCTAGGTGGGCAGACAGGGGAGGATGAGATTGCGGTGAGGAGTAAGTGGACATCGGAAGGCAGTGTCTCTGGCGCTGGGTAGTCTCAGTGTAAATTCAGAACATGGCAATTGAACGGCAAGAGTAACTGTAAGCGATCAGAGGCCTTGTGGACTGCTTCAAGATGATATGTTGCTTGCCATGCAAACTTGCCTCCACCGGCTAGTAGCTGAAACTGTCCTCGGGAAGTTAAGTAGCAGACGAGTATCGATTTGCTGTTGACGGAGCCTTTTTCCGCTTCTAGCTGTTGTGGGTCCTTCGTGGATGATTTTATCACAGAAGTGCCTCTTCGACCAAGATTTAGCTAATTCAGGATCTACTCCAATCATACTTCATCACAATTACCAACAGACGAGTTTGTTGATTAAATTTTCACTACCTCCCGCCGACAAGTCTTCTCCCCTAATTCCGGCGGGGAAGAATAATTCAGGGCACAAACAGAGAGACGTCTCACCAATTGGAATTGCCGCAATAAGATGTGACAGTGACAGGACAAGTCCGAATAAAGGCCAGCTTCATTCGATAATTTGAACGTATGAAGATTGCAATGTACTTGAGTACATCACACTTATGCTGGCAATGACTCGAGCTTTGGTGGAGGTTGAAGCTGGTATGTACTGGGGTTAGGCCCTGTGTCGTTCGAATGTTCAGGTGCCAAGAGACCGGCCTTATGCGATTCGGAATTCGAATTCGGAGTCGCCCCAGGAGTAGTACCCCCGCTGTCGTTCAATAGGCGAACGAAACTGAGCGGCGGCAATGTACTAATATAGGGACCTAGGGCGCTACTTTATAGTAGCCAGCAGACTAGAGAGCGACCTTTTTGACAGAGGGGAAATCCTGTAACGAGAGAGCAAGTTTGTAGAGAGAATGGTGAAGTAACGAAGTAACTCGAGGCAAGGCTGAAGAGAAGGTCTTGAAATGCTCCTTCCTGGGTCAAAAACGTCACTAATATCTCCAGAAAAGGCAACCCCATCGATTATCAACAACCCCCGGCGGCAATGGCCTCATCAGCCCCTCCGCCCTCCATTCCCCACCTCCATCATTGCACCGCCATTCGTCCTACCCGTACCATACAAGTCGTTTACCACCTTATTGCATCCAATACTGTTGATCCGCACTTTCTACCGCCAAAAATAATCAACGGGGCTCGCGTCGAGCTTGCCGGCGATCCCAACGATATCACCCACCCTTGCTTGCCCCTCCAAATCGTCATTGCCCACTGGCGCTGCTGCGGCATTCACTTTCTATCCTCGCGCTGCGCCCCACCCACATGGGGAGAGGTCCAACGTGAGCCACAATTTCGTTGGATCAATATCCTACCCCAGTTTCCCCCAAGTCTTCACTTCCCTTCGACACTTTACTTCTGTCGCTCGAAACGTGACTCCACAGCGCCCTCCTCTCCTCGTCCCTCCTCGGAAATTGCCAGTGACTGTCTCGTCCGTCCATCTTTTCCTTTACTTCGGCTCTTCGCAACTCTTTTGCACACCTTATCTTTCGCCAGTACGGCGAGAACATCTGGCGCGCGCACTGCTCTACATTCTTTAGTAGATTGGATATCACCGCAGCGCAAGCAAGCGAACAAACATACGGCTTTAAGTCTACAGGAAAACGCGACAAAAGCATTAAACAACCGCCCGAAATAACAGCGGAAGGCACTCAAGGAGATTGGTGGTCATCGCAGGACCTCAGTAGCGCACCGCACACTACCCAAACCTCCAAAGGCGCACCAGATAGCTGTTGCCAGCTCATACGGATACCCCGCATCCTCGAAGGCCAGCGTCTTACCTTCCGCGGCTACAGGCAGGTGTGCAAGCAACGTGGGAATGAAATCAGGTCATACTTCTGCAACGAATCAACTTGTTTACAGGCATCATCGACCTAGAATTTCGAAGGGACGGGCAGTTCGCCAGTTGAGCTGAACCACATTATCTATACTTCTAGTTGTGTTCGTCAGTGTGCAAAACGAAGAGATAACTACTTGAAGTGGAACTGGGCGAATAATTGTAGGTATGTAATCGCTTAATTACCAGATGATTGTTTTTCCCGTCGGAGGTTTCATTAAGTGGATTCGCGCGGTTTTTCAAAGTCTTTGTCATTGTACTGAAGAACAATTGGCGAACTCGAAAATCTCATGTTTATGATTTGCGCTAACCCTTGCTCTGGGTACAGAAACATCAGAACGAGAGACTCACGATAACGGCGCTTTACGAATCATATGGCGACACCAAATAGTAACGGGATGTCTCCTGCAGCAAATGGTGGAATGGGTGCATCAGACAAAGGAACGAATAGCTTACCTCGTACGCCGAACCCGAGCAATCCTCGACATATATTCGACAGCTCTATGTTTTTAATGGATCCTGCGGCGCCAAATACCGTCTCCAGACCATTCAGACCGGCTCTTGCTAACTCGTCCTCCATGTCGCCGCATCGCAGGACTAGGAATGGCGTATCAGCACAGTCTCCCTCATTACATTACAGCTCGCCTTCACCAGCCGCCATATCAGACTCAAACAGCAGTTATGATACCGGTAGTTATTTGGATCCAAGGTCGTCATCCTCACCCTCGGCGCATGATATGATGAGTGGAATCAGTGGAAATACCACCCCGGGTTTCGAAACATTGGGGGATGTCGATTTACCAGAGTTCCAAGATATTGGTAACGATTTGTTTAATAGGATAAACAGCTTACCAACCGTGAACCTTCCGGAGCCCGACGATGAATCCAACGGCCCCCAACCAAATTTGGCAGGATATCCCCCCAGCCCGCGGTTGACCGTATCGCCTCACTCATCACCGAAAGTGACCATTTCATCACTTGCCTGCAACACTAGTAGCCCCGTTGTTAAGATCGAGCATTCAACTCCCGAGAACCACCGAAGCCCTTACTCACACCACCGTAGCAGTTCTTCCTCCAGCTCGGGTCTGGGGGGGGATCATACCGCCATACGAAGAGGTGATGATGGACACTGGCATGGTGGAATCGACCCATCTACGAGAGGCGGCGAATATCTACCATTTTCTCTCAAGGAACAAGAATTCGAGAGACTGAAGCAAGCCAAGAACGCAGATGTCGAAGAGTGGCTTCGGAAATCTTCAGAACAATTGCCGCGCCAACCCGTCTCCGGTGGGTTATCTGCGCCCAAAGATGGAAGGAGGCGCGCAAAAAGTGTATCTGATTTCCGAGCGAGCCCGGCATTTGTTGATGGCAAAGCTATTTGTCCTGCTGGAAACGGCGATGGGAACGCCAATGGGGTAGTGATAGACGACCCAGCTGATGATGAGGATGACGATTCATCGGTGGCTACAGTTGATTCTGCTTGGCGAGAAGGATCTCTCGACGATCCCTCGCCAAATGGCGTAAAAGAGCTCCCTCCCACTCAGGACGATTTAAAAATGACCGAATTGGATCCTGAGAACGACCCAGCGCTTCTCCCCCGGCCAGGCCAATTCTTTTCTGCGCACCCCTGGAACGACATAGCCGCACCGGTGTCTCGCGGAGCTACTATGGCTCATCGAAATCAACCTGGATCATCCAATGCTGCCATCATGAAATTTTACCGATATGCGGAGAACATTGAAACTGCATCCAGAGTTGCAACCTTTGGCAGCAACATGACAAAAGGCCGAAGGAATAGTGCTGGAGATGCAGACAAGATTCTTCCTGGCCCGCTAAAACGGTTGAGTTTTGGTAGGGATAAAGATAAGGACAAGAATAAGGCTGGGGCACCTGCAAGACGGCCTAGTATTTGGGGAGGATTCAGATCTGGGTTAAAAAGGAGTTTAAGTAACTCTGGCGACAAGGATAAAGAGAAGGATAAAGACAAATTACAATCACCCGTCGACGGTAGGAAACGCGGTAGCTCCTTCGGTGCGTCATCGAGCCCGTTTAAGCAAGGTATCCTCGGCCCTGCGTTTGGTCAGCCTACTCTGCATGTCGAGACTTCGAATGTTAGCAGCGCATTTGCACAGATGGCATCACCGCTCATGGCGGCTGGAGCGGGTGCGAATAGGACTACCCCGGGAGTCGTCGGAGAAGTCATTAATCGTGTGAGAAGGAGCAGAAGCAGGAGTGATCTGCAACGGAAGCATATATTCGGTGTTGTAACCAGCATAGTCAGTCCTGCATTGCCATCCTCACCTCCAGAAGGTGAAGCAACTCCTGGGGGCCTCAAGAAGAAGTTTACTTTCGGTGAAGAATCGCAGAAACGTGGCGCTGCACAAGCAGCCAAACTGCTATCGCCTGATTCTGCACTTAGACATGCCGACGATGACGAGGATATGGATGACGGTGATTTCTCACCGGAAAGCGCACGGACACCAGGCGGCACAAAAGCCCAGCTACCAAAGCACGATATCATCCCAACTCTGGATGGCTTCGCGCAGAATATTAGGACACTGGCGCCAGGCCTGAGCCAGAAGCTTGTTGACCGGATTGCTCACGAGCAATGCAAAAGATTCAAGAAATTGGTGGACCACCGACATAAACATCTCGGAGCGCTGAAAGCCAATGGTTGTTGCCCCAATGGCTCAAAGTGTCGCAAGGTTTTTGGTGCAATCGGTGTTGGTAGTGATGGAGTTGTAGGTATTACAGGGCACAAACGCGGGAATAGCAGCTTTGGAGGTGAGGATAACGGTAAATCACATCCTTCAGAATCCATTTATACAGACAGGGCATGCCTAATACCGCCTTTTCAGACTTCGATTCATCAGACGAAAACCACCACGCCTCTCCCGGAGACGGTAACGTGGCAGCTGCACAATTCCCACCAGGAGTACCGACGCCCCCTGTTTCTCGTCTCCCCGCTGAATTTGAATGTCCCATCTGTTTCAAACCCAAAAAATTCAACAAGCCGTCGGACTGGACCAAACACGTTCACGAAGATGTGCAACCATTCACTTGTACTTTTCCCGATTGCACTGAGCCAAAATCATTCAAGCGAAAAGCGGACTGGGTGCGCCACGAGAACGAACGGCATCGACACCTCGAATGGTGGACCTGCAACCAGCCAGACTGCACCCATACTTGTTATCGGAAAGATAACTTCGTGCAACATCTCGTGCGTGAGCATAAGATGCCAGAGCCGAAGGTGAAGACACAAAAAGCGGCAGGGAAGAAGAATGGAGATAGCTCCCGTGTGGGTGTGGACAGAGTATGGCAAATCGTCGATAGCTGCCACCAGGAAACCACAACACTTCCTAGCTCGGAGAAATGTAGATTCTGTGGTCAGGGCTGCTCAACATGGAAGAAACTTACAGTGCACTTGGCGAGACATATGGAGACAATATCTCTCCCGGTTCTAGACTTAATCCGCGATGATGCCGTGATACCGGTTACTAAAGGCCAACGAAGGCATATGCCATTACCAACTCGTCCACCACCTTCGCTGCAACAGCAACAGCTGCAACAACAGCAGCCACGGCAGCAACCTTCTATATCGGCGCCGATGGACATTGACCCGTACTCAGTCGCACCTACACGTGGCCCAGAGTACGAAGTAGATCCTACATTCTCGCGGCAACCAATACCAACTTACAACCTCACCCCACCCCAGCAGCATCAACGCTCACGCTCGGCAGGATATGAGCCTGTACGCTATATTCAAACTCAAACCTCCACCGTGGCAGAACCAGTGGCATACACTACCGTCACATCGACAGATTACCACTATGGAGGCAGCCCACAGACGTATCATCACAAGTCTCCGCAGTCCCAGTCCCAACAGCAGGTCTATAATCCACAATCAGGCTTTGACGGCGGAGGGGGCGGGTATCAATACTACCCACCGCAACAATCGTATGCGGGTTTTATTCCAACTTCAGCGCCACCCAGCCAAGGCGTTTCCCCAATGATGCAGAACCAGCCGCTGCATATGGCGCCGTATAGTAACATATATCATCAGACTGAACCGGAAGTTGATTCATATGGATTTACAAGCATTTCATGACGTGAATGAAGGTGGGTTGTGGTGAATGTAATGTGGACTGAGATGAGGAGTTTGGGGTTATGGCTGGTTGCTTTCAGTTTTCATTGGGTTTTTATTTCCTTTGGGGAGGGGGTTAATGATGCGGCGGCGGTCGGATGTTTTTTGTTTTGCGTTCATTGAAGTCTTTTTATACCACTCTGTTTCAACGCGAGCTTGACATTCGTTTCTTGTATTTCTCTCGTTTTCTTTTTATTTGGGTTGCTTTATGTTAAACGCTCGTTGACGATGTGATATCTCATGATTTCTAGGATTTTGGTTCGTGGATTTGGCTTGCTGTTTCAATGGTTTTTTTTTGGAACGATAAACCGATTTGCGTCCAAGAAGCTTTATTAATTGTCACGATTTCGCAATTTGGATGTTGGATAGGATGATTGATGTGGCAAGGGTTTGATGTGTATTACCTGAAAGTGTAGATTACGCTTCATGATAATACTTTGAATCCTACGAAAGTATTCTCATAGTCACAGACAAGTTGGTTCGCCTTATACCGGCTCCAGAACTTTTGCGAATTGATTCCTTTATTTTAAGCACAGCTACCTTTACTAGGATGTGCGGGTTCGCAAATGGAGGGCTAGTTCGCGAACCTAGATACGAAAGTCCGCAAACTGCATCAACGCATGCGCATACGCGAACTCGAAGATTTGAGGGCCAACGTAAGACAACGAACGTTTCTTGGAACAGTGGTGGGATCTTTCAAAGCTGTCTTTCAGTTAAGGGAAGGAGGGGAGAGAGGCTAAGCTCGTATACCAGCCCCCATCAAATCCCGTAGGGCCGAACTTAGAGAGATGCTAGGAGAGGGAGAACAGCCGTGATTTGAAGTATAGCAGAAGATGCTCGTTGGTATGAAGACGAATCAATTATTCTCGCCACCGTCATTGCTACACCACAGCTGGTGGCTTTAATTCAACTAAGGAGCAGTTCTGAGGCTTCTCTGCGCTCACATTGAGCCATAAAGTCTGCAAAATGAATGTCAGATCACAAATTGGTCTGAGAGACTCTAAGATTGAAGATTCATACATAGATTGTCACTTTCATATCTTCCAAATTTAGCCTAGCAAAATTCAACCCTTACCTCATCTACTGTAGAGGTAAGAACGCCTTTCCCTACCTTACGACAATGGGACAATATTGGACTTCCTTTACTTTGGGCCTTCGAGTAAACACAAGATAAATACCGCCAACCCTAGTCTAGATTCTCTCAAACCTCCCAAGTTCGTTTCACAACCGAGCAAAGTTTGAGAGAATCCAGACTACGCCAACCCCTAATCCTCTGTTCTGTCACGTCAAAAATATTTCAACTGTCAACTCCCCACGACAGCCTTTGACAACCATTTAAACTATCCTCTTTCACAAGTACAGCCAAATCTAGAGCTGACAAGTGGTGAAATATGTCCTTTCGACATAATGCGGACAGGATACTAAACGCGTCCCACCAGATTACAGCAATGAACTTCAACACAACCGCTACCCCCATCCCCCAATTCAGGGCAATGACAAGAATCGCGGGATACTCGTCACTCGAATGTCTCATGCTGATACCTCCAATCTCTACTTGTGTCTTTAGTTTTCTCAACACTCCAGATTATCTATGCCTGAGAAACTCATCGCAAACGATGCGTTGCTTTGTCGAAAACAACAGAAGATTCTTCAGAAACTTGGTCTTTCTGAAACGAGGAGGCGAGAAATTGTTGGATATGCTGGAAAGCAATGCTGATAACGCCTTCAATGGTGAGAACCAGAGTCTCGTCGTTAGTTCAGTTGTCCATGATATCCTTGAAACCCGCGAACAACGAGAATGGCGAAAAAAGGAACTCGAGGACCAGATGATCAACTTCCTCATCCAAAATATGAGCACCGTAAGCGACGAATGGAGGCATCTGGCGGTAGAAGCCTGGCACGAACAGTCACTGAAGGTCAAGGAACAAGTGAATGAGTTCTCGAAGCGGCTTGTGAAACCAGTGCGCTTTGACTTTTCGGACTACTATCACCCAAGACTAATGGGAAGGCATCTGTCGCAAATCATTAATAATTTGCCAATTGGAAGGAACGTAACCTCTATTGTCCTAGACGGGACTGGTGTTGATACACTATGGATCCAGTTGGTTATGACCCGGTTCGCCAGTACACTACGTGGGTTGAGTGTGAGGAATTGTGAAAATATCGACGCATACATCTTCCCTGACTGGCTTCTGGATTGCCTTTATCGACACTATCCAATCTCTCTTCGATGGCTCAGAGTGGGCACCCTATAATATGTGCCTTTGGTACAGGCAGCGCTGACGAAACTACCTAGGTTTGGGGTATTGGGAATCTTCCTAACTTCTTGAACAGCTGTGGAATGCTTGAAGGTGTTATGCCATTAACACCTCATCCGGACGATGCATGGGCTGTACCTCCAAATCTAGTCCACCAGACTTCGAAGCTTCTAGCCAATCTAATGCTAAAAGACTTCAACGTTTCGTATGTCCGCCGGCTCTTATGCCCAATGTTCAAATACGGCCAGGAGAAGAGATTCTGGCTCCGGGATATGGAGAATTTATTGAACGCACAATATGCAGAGTATGAGGCGCGTCATAGAGAGAATGCGGAGCCCTTTCCACGTTGGAACGCGCCCTTGAATCCCCTTGGAGATATTAACCCAGTCATTTCTCTCCTTGCACTTTCAAGAAACATGGATATCCGGCTAGACTTCTCACTATGCGCAGCTCAGCACTTTTGCTGGTCATTCGTTCTTGCCGGCGAGGAAGCCCTGCTCGACCTCAATCGGCCTGCGATGTTTCAAGTTAACATTGGGCCCAATACGTTTCAACTTCCTCAACGTGTAGGTGATGACCAAGAAGTCCTCCACACTCACAGTCTTGCAGAGATTGGTGCTAGGACATCAGAGGGTGGACAGTGCTGTCATGTTTGCGGATTATGGGAGGGTGTGCCTTCTCCATTTGAGTACTGTGATGGTGATGAGATTACCGACCTTGGAGGTATCAAGACAGGTAACGGAATTGGCGATGGTAGATATTCTATTGGGAATCTCTGCATTGACTGTAGGAAGATGCAGACTTGCGGAGAGTGTGGAAAGTTTGTATGTCACAACTGCTGCTTTGCTAATCCAGCAGCACCGCAGAATCCGCTGATGACTATGGATCCCCCAGAGGTCCAGTATCTCAAGTTTATCTGCGAACAGCACGGGGCAGAGTGCGTTGAATGCGTATCAACTAGGCCGGAGAATTACTTCGAATGCGATGAGTGTGGCCTTGGATTATGTCTTCGATGTGAGCCACCCTTTGGCACCAATATAACTACAGATCTTTATGGGGGAGAAATGGACTTTATGACCATGAGTGACTTCGACACGGCTCTTAAGCTACCATACGCCAAAAAGTCCTCTTTCTTCAGGAGTCGCTTTTGTCGACTTAAGGCGTTCAAGCCACTCCTGCCCCAAGACCCAGACGACATGAAGGGACTCCTTACATTAGCAGAAGCGCGTCAGTTTGAGTTCTGTGATGGCTGCGATAGCACCATCTGTATCCATTGTATCGGGAAGTTGCAAGCACATCGACCGACCCCCTCCCGACCTACTACTACGCTTTACACTAGCTGCCGCGAAGGTTGCGGAAGTGTATTCTGCGAGCAGTGTGAGAAGGACTTTGCAAGCAAATGCAAATCTTGCGGCGTATATGTTTGTGACGAGTGCGATTGGGAAATGACAATGTTTGACGTGCCACATGAGTTGGAGAAAGAGTGGTGCCGCGCCCCGGGTTGTATGGAGAAGGCAGGAACAGGCAAGCTGGATGATCTAAGAGGTCCATGGGAGGACGGATGGGATGGCCCATCGCCGTTTGTGGAGATAGGGCCACAGCTTGAGGATCCTCTTGTGATTATGGTGAACGCCTTGAAGGAGAGCGGTCATCTTCCGGATGACCTGTTGGTTCAAGATTTTACTGCGCAGTATCAGGGTGCCGATGACGGTGTGTTGGGAGCCTTAGGAAGGGCAGCTGAGTTGCTTTCTTCACAACCGGGCAGCAGTTTGAGCAATATTGTTCAACAACAGCCGTATTCTTCGCAATTACGAAGCAGTTTAAACGGCAATTCAGGTGGTGTCTCTCGTCTGTCGACACCAGGCACTGTCCTAGAGGAACTAGAAGATCTTGAGGATTTAGATGATTACCACGATGAGAATTACAGCGAGCCTGATCCTGCCCAGATGCGCCTTCCAATACATGGCGGTGACAATGGCGGGGATAACCACGAAGAAGAAGAGTTGTAAGCGATCGCAGTGGTGGGTAGGGAGGTCAACAGTGGTTCAGAAGCCCAACTGCGCATTTGTCTTCTCTTATTGCCACCTTGAGCCAGTTTTACTTCTTTTGTTTGGGCAGAGAACTCCGATGCATCGTCCGGGGAAATTTGCCTAGATACAGCTAGTTATATACCGAATACTTAGTAGTTTTACACAATAAATAGGCTGCGATGTGTTGTGTGCAGTCACTCGATTTGGTACCGAGGGCTAGGGTTAGTGTCAACACAGCATCGTGATCGAGTGACGTTCTATGCAAACAACGGCAGATCACAGGAAACCGGCAGTTTGGAAACTTATATGAATTCATATAATTGAATAACACATCACCACATCAACACATCATCACCACACCACCACATCGACCCACCGATCCGCGTACCGATTTGAAACCAGCCTGCTTAACTAGCTGTGTAGCGGCTGTCTTTCCAGGTCCGTTCTCTCCCTCCTTCCTCCTTTCTTCCTTCCTTCAATATAAACAAACAGACCAATCACAACGGTTCCATAGAGTGGTAGCTATAAACTATCACTCATCGCATCTTCGCACACAACTTCGCTCGAGAATTATAGACTGATCTCGATTGCCACGTCAAATAAAGCCTTCTCATAAATTCGAGGCACCGCCCAACCTGAACCTTAATCGTGCCGACGGTGGCCGAAGTTTCCCACCATCATCATCACCTTCGCATTGACTCGGTGTACAAGGCCGGCTACTCTTCCACATATCGAATTGTCCATCAAACTATACGGTGCAAAACGGCAGCAAACGGACGAGGAGCCGTATTCGGGGTCGAGGCTACACTAGAAGAAATAGTTTTGACAAGTGGCTTAGCGCAATGCAATCGCTTGAGGGAGTGAAACCATCCTTATGCTGCACCACACACTAGAATAATACCGTTAACAAGCCCTAGACCCACATGGAGCTGCGGTTCAATCGTACCACCCTTCCGAGATTAGTTTGAACACAATTCGAAGGGCGCAGCCCCCCCCCCCAGGTGTCGGACATGCCCGTTGGCAGGGAGCGTATGGCTGTCCGATACAGTATCACCCAAGGCAGTCGGGTAGGACTCCCATTCCCGACGCAAAGCCTGGGACCATGGTAGCCCGTAGGTTTATGCCTATCCTTGTGTCAGTGATTATGAGCCTAACAAACTTTAAAACAGATGACCGTTATAACCTTATGTTATGACTATAGCTCACCAGATAAGATCTCCTTTTCCCCCACGGCGTTCGACCACGATACACATCGCTCCCCCTCCTTCAAACATTAAACAAACGGCGCTGAAGCCCGGCCACGCGACAATGGCGATCTATACACGCTAGAACGTCGACGTGAGATATAGTATTGGGGGGTAGTTGTTTGTCACTGGCGTACAGTATCTATGAATGGAGGAGGGTGGAAGGCATAAAGAGTTGCTGGCGAACTAAGGGTGGCGCTGTAATGCAGCGCATTGTCTTGATAACTAGGCCAGAAGAACCCGTCGTACACATCCGTTTTCAGCGAAATTCATGCGCTAACTCCGTCCATGCCGAACACACCCGTCCCCCCCCCTCTCCTCGACAAGAAGTTTCTGGAATTGCTTCTTCGCTGGTCTTTGGGAGGGGTTGTTTGCTACTACGTGTCTGAAGAGTTGCTGCGGGTTCAATTCTATCCACCGCATTCTGTTTGTATCTGGATATGGTGGGGGGTGCTCTCTCCGTTTCTCTCCGTATACACCACCTCCCTGAGTAACTTTGTATCTAGAATTAACACGTCTCTTTCTCATGCTGACGGGGGACAAAAATCCGTGACTGACCAGGCAGTAGCCGTGTCAATTCAACAATGATCCACCCACATCAAACAGAATCTGTCGATCGTCAAATACAAATGACAGTCAATTTTGATGTGTCCCAAATACAACCGCTTAACGTTGTACCACGCGAATTTTTCGCCGTCAATACCTCGAGCACTTTACGCTTAACAGAACCCTTGTGGCACAAGTGGTCCGCATCCACAAAACTAATTATCCGAGTGACACACTGTGCAAGTAACACCACAGCTACCACAGCCTTCTTCTCCCGCAGGGGTAGGGGTGGGGAGATAACAGTAGTCATTCGATAAACAAAAGAGAACTTATCATCAGTGTAGCCTTGCATCTGGCACACATCCACTCACACATCTACCGAAGAAAAAGCCCACTCATAGTTCTCCAGATTCGCCTCGATCAAAGTTAGCTGCTGTACACCCCAGCAGAGATAGTCCGCCTCAAACCCCCCCCCCCCCATCAAGAAAGGAAGGCTCTCTATCATCCCCAATAAAATCTAGAATTAAAAGGCACATACTCGCATAGCCACGGTCTCGCACGCCCATAGAGAATCTCCGGAGAGAACAG
>Ga0307515_10000699_pt1 | contig 77489 bp, 80 predicted proteins | sample 17_EM_MG_FD_194513 | JGI IMG/M metagenome (GOLD analysis project Ga0307515, IMG submission 194513) | Populus trichocarpa ectomycorrhiza microbial communities from riparian zone in the Pacific Northwest, United States - 17_EM | ecosystem: Host-associated > Plants > Roots > Unclassified | place...
AAAAGCCCACCTCACGCCGTGGTACGGTTGCAACACAACGGCGCGGGGTGGAGCAGCTCGGTAGCTCGCTGGGCTCATAACCCAGAGGTCGCAGGTTCAAATCCTGTCCCCGCTACTGAACGCGAAGGCCCGGATCCTTTAAGGATCCGGGCCTTCGCGCTGTGCGAACGCATGTGCCGACGAGGGTGACGGCCGTGCTGCCGGGGGGACTTGGTGAAACCGTGTTTCGCTTGTCTCTCTGTGGGCATGTCGACAAAACGCTGTAGAGACCTCACTGGCTGCGGTATACCAGGTGTACCCAGGTTGCAGGTGGTGCGACGATGGACGTTATGGGGGACAAGGCAACTCTGTTGGATACAGGGCGTTTTGTGCAGCCTTCCGACCGGGACGAGTCCGGTGACGGGGAGGTTGTCGACGAGGCACGTACACGGCTCGCCGCGCAGGCCGGCGACGTCGAGGCGACGAGTGTCCTCGGAGCGATGCTGCTGCGCCGCGGTGATCTCGACGGAGCCGAGCCCCTGCTGCGTGCCGCCACCGCCGAGGGCGACCGGGCCGCGGCCAACAACCTCGGCGTTCTCCTGCACCAGCGCGGATACACCGACGATGCCGCCGGCTGGTGGCGGATCGCGGCCGTAGCCGGTTCCGCCGCAGCCGCGCACGCGCTCGGCCGGTATCACCGCGAGCGCGGCGACGAGCCCGCCGCCGAGTACTGGCTGCGCCAGTCCGCCGAACAGGGCCACGCGCTGGGCGCGTACGCCCTCGCCGATCTGCTGGAACACCGCGGGGACGCCCTGGCCGAGCAGTGGATGCGCTCCGCCGCCGAGCGCGGGCACCGCGAGGCCGCGTACCGGCTGGCGCGGGCGCTTGATCGCCGTACGCCGCACGAGTACGAGTACGAGTACGAGTACGACGGTGGGGCTGACAACGGTGTCGCCTCGGCCTCCGGAACCTCTGATTCCGCCGGGGATCCCGGGAACGAGGCCGAGCAGTGGTACCGGCAGGCCGCCGCGCGTGGGCATCAGCGGGCCGCGCTGCAGCTCGGGGCGATCCTGGAGAAGCGGGGCGAGCTCAAGGAGGCCGGGCGCTGGTATCTGACGTCCGCCAAGGACGGGGAGGCGCGGGCCGCCTGCGCGCTCGGGTTCCTGCTGCGCGACGCCGGCGACACCGAGAGCGCCGCCGTGTGGTGGCTCCGTGCTGCCCAGGACGGTGACGGCAACGCGGCCAACGCGCTGGGCGCGCTGCACGCCGAGCGCGGCGAGACACAGACCGCCGAGCGGTGGTACCGGGCCGCGATGGACGCCGGTGATGTGAACGGCGCTTACAACCTTGGGCTGTTGTGTGCCGAGCAGGCGCGTACCGCGCAGGCCGAGCAGTGGTACCGGCGGGCGGCCTACGCCGGGCACCGCGAGGCGGCGAACGCGCTGGCCGTGCTGCTGCTCCAGGGCGGCGACGCGACCGGGGCCGAGCCGTGGTTCTCCAAGGCGGCCGAGGCCGGGAGCGTGGACGCGGCGTTCAACCTCGGGATTCTCTTCGCGGGGCGGGGTGAGGAGGGCGTCGCGCTGCCCTGGTACGAGCGGGCCGCTGCTGCCGGGCACACGGAGGCGGCGTTGCAGGTCGGGATCGCTCGGCTTCGGGACGGGGACGAGCGGGAGGCCGAGCGGCATCTGCGGTGTGCCGCGGGTGGGGGGAGTGCGGAGGCGGCTTATCGGTTGGCCTCGGTGCTCGATGCTCGGCGGCCGCCTGCGCCTGCGCATGAGCTGGGTGAGCAGGTGCATGAGAAGACCGAGTGTGAGGAGTGGTACGAGCGGGCGGCTTCTCAGGGGCATCGGCGGGCGCAGGTTCGGGTCGGGATGCTGGCCGCTGCGCGGGGCGATGTGGTCGAGGCGGCTCGGTGGTATCGGGAGGCTGCCGAGGCCGGGTCTCGTAACGGGGCTTTCAATCTTGGGCTGTTGCTGGCTCGGGAGGGGAGTGAGCCGGAGGCTGCGGTGTGGTGGGCTCGGGCCGCTGATGCGGGGCATGGGCGGGCTGCGTTGCGGTTGGCTCTGGTTTACGCGCGTCGAGGTGAGCTGGCAGAGGGGCAGCGGTGGGCTGATCGGGCGGTGACGCTTGGGCCTCGGGAGGTTTCTGAGCGGGCGGCTCGGTTGCGGGATGCGTTGCGGCAGGAGCTGACGGCGTAGTTTCGCCCCCGCCGCCCCTACCCGTCCCATCCCTGGGGGCTGCCGCCCCTTCCGCCCCGCCCGGGGGCTCCGCCCCCAGACCCCCCTTCCGCCTGGACGGCCTCGTCCTCAAACGCCGGACGGGCTGAGTGGTGGCGGCCTGTGCTGAAAGGTGGGGGCCGGGCGGGCTGAGTGGTGGCGGCCCGCGCTGAAAGGTGGAGGCCGGATGGGCTGGAGGTAACCGGCTCGCGTTGGAACGTCTCCGCTGTGTGGCTCTGACCTGCGGTGTTAAACGATTTGCTTCTCTGCGTACGGCTGACGTAGTGTTGTGTTTACCGACGCGGGGTGGAGCAGCTCGGTAGCTCGCTGGGCTCATAACCCAGAGGTCGCAGGTTCAAATCCTGTCCCCGCTACTGAAGGCCGAGGGCCGGAATCCAGAAATGGGTTCCGGCCCTCGGTGTTTCTACGGCTGGTGGCCCACCGCCTCCTCGTACAGGGAGCGGTTCACCGTCCTGGATTCCGGCAGTGCGGCCCCCTTTGACACGCCCGCCGCCTTGTACGCGGCCTGCAACCGCGTCGTCGTGCCCGCGCGGATCTCCCAGTCCATGGTGAGGGACGGGGTTGATTTCAGGACCGCCTCGTCCGTCTTCAGGAGTTTCGCCAGGTAGGCGACGAAGGACGGGTCCTTCTTGTAGTCGTCGGCGAAGTACGTGTTCACCGTGCGGATGTAGGCGCGGAGGAGGGCCACGCCGGCGTCCACGTCGTCGTTCAGGAGGCTGGGGCCGTACAGCATGCCGCCCAGGGGCTCACCCTGTGGTTGGCCGCCCAGGAAGGCGTACTGGGGGTTGTCGTCGACCTTGCGCCAGACCGGGTCCAGGAGCCAGGCCGAGTCGACGCCGCCGTTCTGGAGGGCGGTGAGGACGTCGGCCGAGCCGAGTTGCTGGTACTGGATCTTGTCGAGGCCGCCGCCGTGGGTCGCGAGAGCCTTCTGCATGGGGTACGCGATCACCGAGCCCTTGCCGATCATCGTGCCCATCCTGCGGCCCGCCATCCGGACGTCGGCCGCCGCCTCGCCCTTCTTCAGCTTCACCCACAGGCCGCTCTTCGACTCGGGGTCGGGCGAGAAGTTCCCGGCGACCCACTTGATGTCGAAACCGCCCTTGACGCCGTTCATGACGGCCGCCTCCGGAGCCGCCCACATCGCGTCGATGTCCCCCTTCGCGAGGAGGGGGAGCGCGTCCGGGGTCGGGAGCACCTTGAGCGTGACGTCCAGGCCCTCCTTCTTGAACTCGCCCTTGGCGACGGCGACTTCGAGCGGGGCCACGTACTCCGCGCTCAGCGTTCCCGTCGCGATCGTCACCTTCCGCGTCTTGGGGAGGGGCTGCGGGGCGGGGGTGAGTGGCTTGCAGCGGGCCGGGGTTCGGGTGGGGGAGAGGTCCGCCGGGTCCGTCCAGGACGACGTGCCGCAGCCGGTCACGGGTTCGACCGTGCGGTTGCCGGCGGTCGCCGTGCCCGAACTCCCGGAGCCGTCCGCGTACTTCGACGAACAGCCCGCCGACGCCAGCACCGCCGCCACGACGACCGCCACACCGTACGCACGCCGTCTCACGACTGCCCCCGTCCTCGGTCCCGCGGTGCCCACGGGGTGAGCAACCGGCCTGCCACCCGCACCAGTTCGGAGAAGACGACGCCCAGGACCGCCACGCACACGATGCCCACGAACATCACGTCGTTCTCGAACAGGGCGCGGGAGTCGAAGATCAGGTGGCCCAGGCCGTTCGTCGCCGCGATCTGTTCCGAGGCGACGATGACCAGGACGGCCACGCCCGCCGCGATCCGCGCGCCCACCAGGACCGCGGGGAGCGAGGCGGGCAGGAGGACATGGCGGAACATCTGCCACGGGGTGGCGCCGAAGACCCGGCCCGCGTCGCGGTGGCCGGAGGGGATCGCGAGGACCGCCGACATCGTCGAGATCCACACGAAGAAGAAGACCGTGGCGGCCACCAGGGCTATCTGCGGGCCTTCGCCCAGGCCGAACATGTTCAGGAAGACGGGCAGCAGGGCCAGTTTCGGTACGACGTACAGGGCGTCCAGCAGTGGTTCCAGTGCCGCCCGGACCAGGGACAGCGAGCCCATCAGCAGGCCCAGGGCGTAGCCGGTTGCCGTGCCGATCGCGTAGCCGCCCAGGACGCGTTTCGTGGTGGCCCAGACGTCCGGCCACAGGTCGCCCGCGGCGGCTCGGGTCCAGCCGTCGGAGAAGATCGTGGACGGGGCCGGGTAGACGCGGGGGTCGATCCAGCCCTGGGTGGCGGCCAGTTGCCACCACAGGACCAGGGCGAGGGGTACGGCGACGGCGAGGGACAGTTCCAGTGCGCGTCGGCGCCGGTGGGTGCGTACGGGATGGAGTTCGTGCGGGCCGGGGCGGCGGACCAGGACCGATTCCTCGCGGCCGGGGGCGATGGTGGTCATGCGGGTACCGCCTCCTTGCGCAGCAGCTCCCACAACTCGCCCTTCAGCGCGGTGAATTCGGGGGTGTCGCGGATGTCGCCGGTGCGTGGGCGGGGGAACGGCGGACGGTGTTCGGCGATGATCCTGCCCGGGCGCGCGGACATCACCAGCACACGGTCACCGAGCACGAGCGCCTCCTCCAGGCTGTGTGTGATGAAGAGGGTGGTGGTGTGCAACGTCTGTGTCAGGTCGAGGAGTTCGTCCTGGAGGATCGTCCGGAGCTGGGCGTCCAGGGCGGCGAACGGCTCGTCCATCAGCAGGAGTTCGGGTTCTACGGCGAGTGCGCGGGCGATGGCGACGCGTTGCCGCATGCCGCCGGAGAGGGTCGCGGGGTAGGCGTGTGCGAAGTCGGCGAGGCCCATGCGGGTCAGCCACTCGTCGGCGCGGGCGTTGGCCGTGCGGCGCGGGACGCGCTGGATGTCCAGGCCGAAGCGGACGTTGGCGCGGACCGACTTCCAGTCGTAGATGCCGTAGTCCTGGAAGATCATGGCCGCCGGGCGGAGGCTCCGTGTGCGGATCTCCAGGGTGCCTGTGGTGGGGCGCAGCAGGCCCGCGGCGATGCGGAGGAGGGTGGATTTGCCGCAACCCGACGGGCCTACCAGGCAGACGAACTCGCCCGGGGCGACGCTGAGTTCGAGGGGGCCGAGCGCGTCCACCTGGTGCGGGGCACGGCCGAAGGTGCGGGTCAGCTGGGTGGCGTGGAGTTTTGGGTGCGGGTCTCCCACGAGTGCTCCTTGCGGAGGGCGGTACGTCTGTCGGTACGGGTGGGGGGTGCCGCACGACGATATGACGGACCGTCAGATTCGGGAAGCCCGTGCGCAGCACAAAGCCCCCCTGTGGGCAGCACAAAGCCCCGGCGTCCGTGTCGAACGGATGCCGGGGCCTGTGAAGGGACTTGCTACGCGCTCGCGCAGTTCGGGCAGAGCCCGCGGTACGTCACCTCGACGTCCGAGACCGTGAAGCCGAAGCGCTCCGAGTCGGGGAGGTCGGCGAGGGGGTTGCCGCCCGGGTGGACGTCGCGGATCTGGCCGCAGTTGGCGCAGACCAGGTGGTGGTGCGGGCTGTGCGCGTTCGGGTCGTAGCGCTTGGCTCGCTTGTCCGTGGAGACTTCCAGGACCTCGCCGAGCGAGACCAGCTCGCCCAGCGTGTTGTAGACCGTCGCCCGGGAGATCTCGGGCAGCTTGGCCACGGCACGGGAGTGGACCTCGTCGGCGGTCAGGTGGACATGGTCGCCGTCGAGTACTTCGGCCACGACGCGCCGCTGTGCGGTCATCCGCCATCCGCGTCCGCGCAGCCGCTCCAGAAGGTCACTCATGCCGGCCAGCTTAACAGCAGGCTGACCAGTTCCCGAATAGGTGTGACTTTGGAGGGCTGCTGGACTTGGACTGAGTCCAACCGCGATTCCGCCCGGTTTCAGGCGGGAACCTGCTGTCGTGCCGGTGCCCAGCAGCGGATGATGTCGCGGACCGAGACGATGCCGGCCGGCTCGGAGCGGTCGAGGACGATGAGGTGGCGGAAGCCGCCGTGGGCCATCGCGCTCGCCGCGTCCTCCAGGGTCCAGGCCGGGGTGGCGAAGACGACGTCGGTGGTGGTGTGGGCGTGGGCGCGCTCGGTGTCCGGGTTCTGGCCCCGGCCCAGCGAGTTGAGGATGTCGCGTTCGGTGAGGATGCCGATGCCGCCGGCGTCCGGATCGAGGACCACGGCCGCGCCGACATGACGCGAGGACATCAGGGCGGCTGCCTGGCGGAGGGTGTGGGCGGGGCCGATGGTGAGGACCACCGTGCTCATGGCGTCGCGGACCAGCATGGATTGCGGCAAGGGGAGTGGGTGCGGGTGCGGCATGGGATGAGGTCACCTCCTGGGGAATCCGTGTCGCTTCGCGGACCTTGGGCCGTCGCTTGCCGGGCCGGGGTCCGTTAGTTACCGGATTCACAAGTTCACAAGTGGGGGCGCTCTCAGAGTCGCAGGTAAAGCACGGGTCAACAAGAGGGCGCGCGCGGCCGGTTGGGGGCGTGTGCGGGCGTCCGGTGCTGCTCAGTAGCGCATGTTGAGATAGCCCAGGAACTCGTCGTGCAGGATGCCGTTCGACGCGGCCGCGTTGCCGCTGTGCGGGCCCGGGCGGCCGTCGAGGCCCGTGAAGGTGCCGCCTGCCTCGGTGACGATGATCGCGGTCGCCGCCATGTCCCAGAGGGAGAGCTCCGGTTCGGCGCAGATGTCGACCGAGCCCTCGGCGACCATCATGTACGGCCAGAAGTCGCCGTACGCGCGCGTGCGCCACACCTCGCGGGTCAGGTCCAGGAAGCCGCCCAGGCGGCCCTGGTCCTCCCAGCCGGTGAGCGAGGAGTACGCGAAGGAGGCGTCCGTCAGCTTCGAGACCTGGGAGACGCGCAGCCGGGACGCGGAGGACAGACTGCGGCCGGTGTAGGCGCCGTGGCCCTTCGCGGCCCACCAGCGGCGGCCCAGCGCGGGCGCGGAGACCAGGCCGACGACCGGCTGGTAGCCGCCCTCCGCCGCCTCCGTCAGGGAGATCAGCGTGGCCCACACCGGGACACCGCGTACGTAGTTCTTGGTGCCGTCGATCGGGTCGATCACCCAGCGGCGGGGGCCGGTGCCCTCGATGCCGAACTCCTCGCCGAGGACCGCGTCACGCGGGCGTGCGCGCTGCAGATGACCGCGGATGACTTCCTCGGCCGCCTTGTCCGCCTCGGTCACCGGAGTCATGTCCGGCTTGGTCTCGACCTTGAGATCGAGCGCCTTGAACCGCGCGGTCGTCGCGGCGTCGGCGGCGTCCGCGAGGACGTGGGCGAGGCGCAGGTCATCGTGATAGTCGGCCATGCGTGAACCGTATCTTCAGGGGTCGCGCCGGGGCTACAGGGTCCGGTGGGCGAAACGGGAGGTGGACGGGAGGTCGGGGACCTCGGGGAGATCATCAAGAGGGAAACTCCGCTCCGGCCCCCGCCCGGATCCCGCCCCGGCCCCGCCCCAACTCCCGCGCGCAATGGCCGAAGTGCGCCCCCTGGCGCCGCCGCGAACCCTTGACAGTGCCCCCGTGCGCGTCAAATCTGGGCGCAGAGCCGCTCGCCCCAGGGAGGCGAATGATGCCTGCAGCCCGGGAATCCCTGCTGGACGCCGCCTATACGGCGCTGGCGCGCCGGTCGTGGTCCACCGTACGGATGGTGGACGTGGCCGCCGACGCCGGAGTGTCCCGGCAGACGCTGTACAACGAGTTCGGGAGCAAGGAGGGGCTCGCGCGGGCGCTGGTCAGAAGGGAGGCCGACGGGTATCTCGTCGGCGTCGACCGGGCGCTCGGCGCCCATGTGGACGCCCGCGAGCGACTGACCGCGACCGCCGAGTGGACCACGTCCGCGGCCCGCGAGAACGCGCTGGTACGTGCGATGCTCACCGGCTGCTGGAGCGAACGGCTGCCCTCGCCCACCCTGTCCGCGGTGCCGTCCTCCTCCGCCGTACCGGCACAGCGCCGGGCCGACGGGCCGCTGCCCTCACCCGGTGACTTCGTGGCCGTCGTCCGCGACCGTGCGGTGGCCGCGCTCGCCGGACCCGGGGCTGCCAAGCCGGACACCGCCGACCTGGCACGGTCCTGCGAACTCGTCGTACGGCTGGCGCTGTCCTGTGTGGCGGCGCCGCCGGGGGAGGGCGGAGTCGGCGAACTGGTGCGCAGCGCGCTGGGCCCGCCTCAGTAAATTGCCCGCCTCAGCAGAAGCCTGCCGCAACAGATGCCCGCCTCAACGGATGCCCGCCTCGACAGATTCAGTGCGCGGAACCGGACAGCTGGAGCCCGATGACCCCGACGATGACGAGGCTGATCGACACGAGCTTCAGCGTCGACACCAGGTCGCCGAGGAAGACCATGCCGTAGATCGCGGTGCCGGCCGCGCCGATGCCGGTCCACACGGCGTACGCGGGGCCCACGTCGAGTTTCTTCAGGGAGAGGGTCAGCAGGCCGAAGCTGCCCAGTGCGAAGGAGCAGAAGGCGACCGTCGGCCACAGGCGCGTGAAGCCGTGGGACAGCTTCAGGCACACGGCGAACCCGGTCTCCAGAATTCCGGCCACGACAACCAGCAGCCACGCCATTGTGCTGTCCTCCCGTTTGTCCGGCTCGGTGCGATTATGCACTTACCGAACTTGAGTCCCCACAAACACGCGGTGGTCAGACGGTGATCAGTCGCCCTCGGTTCGCTCGCGGGTGGCCAGCAGCCGCCGTAGCGAGTACAGCCGCTGCGGGTCCGCGTGACCGTCGGCCACCCACTGGTCCAGGGCGCAGTCCGGCTCGTCGTGGCTGCACGCGCGCGGGCAGTTCTCCGTGCCGGGCTCCAGGTCGGGGAAGGCCTTGATCACCCGGGACGGGTCCACGTGGTGCAGGCCGAAGGAACGGACGCCCGGGGTGTCGACGACCCAGCCCGAGTCGTCCGGCAGCGGGATCGCGCGCGCCGAGGTCGTGGTGTGCCGGCCGCGGCCGGTGACGGCGTTGACGATGCCGGTACTGCGCCGCCGCTCCAACGAGACCAGCGCGTTGACGAGGGTCGTCTTGCCGACGCCGGAGTGGCCGACGAACGCGGTGATCTTGCCGTCGAGCTGCTTGCGGACCCGCTCCACCGCGGTGCCGTTCTCCAGCTCCTCGCGGCTCGTGACGACGTAGGGGACGCCCAACGCGCCGTACATCTCCAGGAGTTGGTCGGGGGACGCCAGGTCCGACTTGGTGAGGACGAGGAGGGGGTCGAGGCCGCCGTCGTAGGCCGCCACCAGGCAGCGGTCGATCAGGCGGGGGCGCGGCTCGGGGTCGGCGAGGGCGGTGACGATGGCGAGCTGGTCGGCGTTGGCGACGACCACGCGCTCGTACGGGTCGTCGTCGTCGGCCGTGCGGCGCAGCACCGAGGTGCGCGGCTCGATGCGGATGATGCGGGCGAGGGTGTCCTTGTCGCCGGAGAGGTCGCCGATGATGCCGACGCGGTCGCCGACCACCGCCGCCTTCCGGCCCAGTTCGCGGGCCTTGACGGCCATCACGACCCGGTCCTCGACCAGGCAGGTCAGGCGGCCCCGGTCGACGGTGAGGACCATGCCCTCGACCGCTTCCTCGTGCTTGGGGCGGATGTTGGTGCGCGGCCGGTTGCCCTTGCGGTTCGGGCGCTGGCGGATGTCGTCCTCGTCGGTGTTCTTGCCGTAGCGACGCATGGCGTGTGTCCCCTACGCCCCATCGCTCCCGAGCATTCCGGCCCACAGGTCGGGGAAGTCCGGAAGGGTCTTCGCGGTCGTCGCCACGTTCTCGATCTGCACGCCCTCGACCGCGAGGCCGATGATCGCGCCCGCGGTGGCCATGCGGTGGTCCTCGTAGGTGTGGAAGATCCCGCCGTGCAGGCGGCGCGGGCGGATGTGCAGACCGTCGGCGGTCTCGGTCACGTCACCGCCCAGCTCGTTGATCTCCTTGGTGAGCGCGGCCAGCCGGTCCGTCTCGTGCAGGCGCAGGTGGGAGACGCCCCGCAGGGTCGAGGGGGAGTCGGCGAGGGCGGCCACGGCCGCGATACCCGGAGTCAGTTCGCCGACCTCGCCCAGGTCCACGTCGATGCCGTGGATCGCACCCGAACCGGTGAACTCCAGCCCGTACTCGGTGAGTTCGCAGGAACCGCCCATCTCGGTGAAGATCTCCCGCAGCCGGTCACCGGGCTGGGTGGTACGGGCCGGCCAGTCCGGTACGACGACCTTGCCGCCGGCCACGAGCGCCGCGGCGAGGAAGGGCTGGGCGTTGGAGAGATCAGGCTCCACTGTCAGGTCCCGGCCGAGCAGTGCGCCCGGGGTCACCCGCCAGACGTTGGGCTCGCCGCCCGACTCCGGGGTGTCCACCTGGGCGCCGACCGCGCGCAGCATGTCGACCGTCATGCGGATGTGCGGCATCGAGGGGAGGGAGGAGCCGGTGTGGCGGACCTCTACGCCCTGGTTGAAGCGCGGGCCGGAGAGGAGGAGGGCGCTCACGAACTGGGACGAGGAGGACGCGTCGATCTCCACCGGGCCGCCGTCCAGCGCGCCCCCGCCGTGCACGGTCAGGGGCAGCGCGCCTCGGCCGTCGTCGTCGATGCGGGCGCCGAGGACGCGGAGGGCGTCGATCACGCCGTGCAGGGGGCGTTCGTACGAGCGCGGGTCGCCGTCGAAGCGGATGGGGCCGTTGGCCAGGGCAGCGACGGGGGGGAGGAAACGCATCACGGTGCCGGCGTTGCCTACGTCGATCGTGGCCGGGCCGTGGAGGCCCGAGGGGATGACTCGCCAGAACTCTCCGGAGCCCGTCTCCGTGCCTACGCCCTCCTCGATGCCTACGCCCATTGCGCGGAGGGCGCCGGCCATCAGGAGGGTGTCTCGGGAGCGGAGGGGGCGGCGTAGCCAGCCGGGTTCGCTGGCGAGGGCTGCTAGGACGAGGGCGCGGTTGGTGACGGACTTGGACCCCGGGACGTGGACCGTCGCGTTGACGGCTCCGCGGGCGTGGGGAGCGGGCCAGAGGGCGGTTTGGTCGTTGTTCGGGGCCATGTGACCCACTGTATAAGTAGGCCGTCTTTCGGGTGCTGCGCCGTCGTGGCTGGTCGCGCCCGCGCGGCGGAGCCGCAAATAGATACAGCCCCGCGCCCCTAGTGACTCGCCCCTTCGGGGCTTTGTCACAGCTCAAGCAGCCAGCGTCCCCCGCCTATCAGCGAGCACAGTGACACCAAGTGGAAGAGGAACAGCCACAACCCTGCCGGTACGTGCGTCAGGCGCGCCAACTGGTCTGCGTCCGAGTCGCCCGCTCCGCCCCTTGACCTCTTCGCCTGGAGCTCGAACGCGGGGCGTACGCCTCCCAACAACAGGAACCACACCACCGCGTACGCGAAAGCCGCCTGCACCTGGGGGCCCGTCAGCCAGGAGACGAGGAGGAAGGCTGCTCCGCTGAGGATGACCGTGAGGGCGCCGTAGGCGTTGCGGATCATTACCAGCATGGCTATCAGCAACAGGGTCGACAGCCACAGGAGGAGGGTGATGTGGCCGGCGCCCAGGAGGGCCGCGCCGCCCAGGCCCAGGAGTGGGGGAGCGGTGTAGCCGGCGGCCGCCGTGAGGATCATGCCGAGGCCATGCGGCTTGCCTCGGCTGACCGTGAGGCCGCTGGTGTCGGAGTGCAGGCGGATGCCGGTGAGGGTGCGGCCGGTGAGCAGGGCCACCAGGCCGTGGCCGCCCTCGTGGGCGATGGTGATGGCATTGCGGGAGAGGCGCCACAGGCCGTGCGGGACGACCACGGCCAGCGCGGCGACCATGGTGGCGATGACCACCCACAGATCGGGGTCGGGCTGACTGCCGAAGACCTCGTCCCAGAGGGCGCTGAACGAGGTGATTGCGGTGCTGTCCATTGGTGGCGGAGGCTCCCGTGGTGGTCGTCGAATCTGGCAGTCTGGCACGTATGTGCGGACGGTATGCAGCGAGTCGTGGGCCCGAGGATCTCGCAGGAGTCTTTGAGATCGAGAAGTGGGAGCCCGAGGAGGCTTTGGCCCCCGACTACAACGTGGCCCCGACCAAAGAGGTCTATGCAGTCCTCGACCGTCCACTTAAGGACGCGGACGCTGCATCCACTAGTTCCTCCGTCACGGGGAAGCCGGTTCGCCAGCTGCGTCGGCTCAAGTGGGGACTCGTGCCGAGCTGGTCGAAGACGCCCGAGGGCGGGGCGCGGATGATCAACGCGCGTGCCGAGACCGTGCACGAGAAGCCTTCGTACCGTCGCGCCTTCTCCACCCGGCGCTGCATCATCCCCGCCGACGGCTACTACGAGTGGGTCACCGCCAAGGACGAGCGGGAGTTGGAGGTCGAGGGCAAGAAGAAGCGGCAGCGCAAGCAGCCGTACTTCGTGCTGCCCGCCGACGGGTCGGTGTTCGCGATGGCCGGGCTGTACGAGTTCTGGCGGGACCGGACCCTGCCCGACGATCATCCGCTGGCCTGGTGGGTCACCTGCTCGGTGATCACGACCGAGGCGGAGACGACCCCGCTGGCGGTCGCCCCGGACGACGGGCCGCACGCGCTGGCCGACATCCATCCCCGGATGCCGCTGATGCTCACCCCGGACCGCTGGGACTCCTGGCTCGACCCCTCCCGCACCGACCCGGACGACCTGCGCGAGCTGCTCGACCCGCCGCCGGCCGGGCTGATGCGCGCGTACCCGGTGTCCACGGCCGTCAGCAATGTCCGCAACAACGGGCCGGAGCTGCTGAAGGAGCTGGAGGGGCCCGAGGAGGGCACACTCTTCTGATGTGACGGATGCGACAGGCGTGACTACAGAGACCATCGAGACCGACGCGGGGACCGCCCGCGTCACCTGGCACACGGCCAAGAAGGCGCGGCTCGTCCTCGCCGTCAGTCATGGCGCCGGTGGCGGTGTCGACGCCCGGGATCTGCAGGCCCTTGCCGCCGTGCTTCCCGGGCACGGGGTGAGCGTGGCCCTGGTCGAGCAGCCGTGGCGGGTCGCCGGGAAGAAGGTGGCGCCCGCGCCGAAGACGCTGGACGTGGGATGGCGGGGGATCTGGGCGGCCGTCGCGAAGCCGGGGCTGCCGGTGATCTCCGGGGGCCGTAGCGCCGGGGCCCGCGTGGCCTGTCGTACGGCTACGGAGCTGGGTGCCGCCGCCGTTCTCGCGCTGAGTTTTCCGCTGCATCCGCCCGGCAAGCCCGAGAAGTCACGGGCCGACGAACTGCTGGGCGCCGGGGTGCCCACGCTCGTCGTGCAGGGCGGGAACGATCCCTTCGGGAAGCCGGCGGAGTTCCCCGAGGGGGACTTCGAGCTGGTCGAGGTGCCGTACGGCGATCATGGGTTCGCGGTGCCGAAGCGGGCGGAGATCGGGCAGGAGGCGGCCCTGGAGATCATCACGGGGCGCGTGGTGGAGTGGACTCGAACACTTGGGTAAAGGGCGGGAATGCCGGGACCCTTACCACTGTTGAGGCGGACATAGAGAGTCGTAGAAAGGAAGTCCGCCGCATGGGTTCGACCTTCTGCCCGGCCCGTAGCAGCCGCTCCGACCTGGACTGGTCGGTGCTGCACGCGACCAAGGCCACCCCTATTGGGGCGGCGGGCGGACCGGATCGTCGTCTATCCTCCGATTCTGGTGGCATCGGCTTCGATGCTGCCCGGAGTCTTGAGGAGGTGGGTCCGGTTCCCGGTACCGACGCAGGGACCGAACACGGCCAGGCGGAGCAGCCCGAGGGCCAGGGCACGAGCACGGAGTCCACGACGGAGCGCAGTGCGCGCTTCGAACGGGACGCGCTCGAATTCCTCGACCAGATGTACTCGGCCGCGCTGCGCATGACGCGGAACCCGGCCGACGCCGAGGACCTGGTGCAGGAGACGTACGCGAAGGCGTACGCGTCCTTCCACCAGTTCCGCGAGGGCACCAACCTCAAGGCGTGGCTGTACCGGATTCTCACCAACACGTTCATCAACTCGTACCGCAAGAAGCAGCGTGAACCCCAGCGCTCCGCGGCCGAGGAGATCGAGGACTGGCAGCTCGCCCGTGCCGAGTCGCACATGTCGACGGGTCTGCGCTCCGCCGAGTCGCAGGCGCTCGACCACCTGCCCGACTCGGACGTGAAGGAAGCGCTCCAGGCGATCCCCGAGGAATTCCGCATCGCCGTCTATCTCGCGGACGTCGAGGGCTTTGCGTACAAGGAGATCGCGGACATCATGGGGACACCCATCGGTACGGTGATGTCCCGGCTGCACCGGGGCCGCCGTCAACTGCGCGGCATGCTCGAGGACTACGCGCGTGACCGCGGACTGGTCCCGGCCGGTGCCGGAGAGTCGAACGAAGCGAAAGGCTCGGGCTCATGAGCTGCGGAGAGCCGCACGAAACGGACTGCAGTGAGGTCCTCGACCATCTCTACGAGTTCCTCGACAGAGAGATGCCGGACGCGGACTGCACCAAGTTCGAGGTGCACTTCGAGGAGTGCTCGCCGTGCCTGGAGAAGTACGGCCTGGAGCAGGCCGTGAAGAAGCTCGTCAAGCGGTGCTGCGGGCAGGACGACGTGCCGTCGGATCTGCGCTCCAAGGTGATGGGACGCCTGGAGATGATCCGGTCCGGACAGGCCGTGCCCGAGCATGACGTGGCGGCCTCTCCTCAAGAGTCCTGACTCTCCGCAGGAGTCCTGAACGGACTGTCGTCACTCGAACGTGCTAATCCGCGGGTGATACGCCCGCGTCCCTCCCCCGACCGCCCTAGGCTCCTCGGCCTGGACAGGCATGGTCGGGGGAAGGGCAGCAGCCATGGAGGCGACACCGGCACGGGCACGTGCGTACGTCGTCTGTGCCGTCGCCGGCGCCCTGTGGTGTCTGCTTCCGCTGCCGACCGTCCACACACCCTGGTGGGCGGTCGCGCTGTTGGCCGCGCTCTACGCCGGCTGCGAGCAGGTCGCCCGGCGCCGGTTCGCGGGCACCTTCTACCCGGTGCTGCTCGCCGCGGCCTTTCTCCTCCCACCGCCCGCCGCCGCGCTCGTACCGCTGCCGGGGGCGCTGTTCTCCCACGTCGAGCAGGGCTCGCCCTGGCTGCGGCGCGGCTGGCGGGCCGCGCAGCTCGCGCTGGGCGTGTGGGCGGCGGCGCGTGTGCACTGGGCGCTGGGCGGGCGGAACGCCGTCGTCGCCTCCGACTTCCCGTACGCGCTGGTGCCCGCCCTGGCCGCCGTCCTCGCCTTCTGCCTGGTCCTCACCGCGCTCGACGGCGGGATCCTCGCGCTGGCCGAGCGGGTGCCCGTACGCCGGGCCTGGCGAGGGCTGTTCCTACGGTCCCTGGCGCCCATCGGCGTGCACGGGCTCGCCGGGCTGATGATGGCCGTCCTGTGGCGCAGTCCCTACGGCCCTGTCGCCGCGCTGCTCGTGCTGTTGCCGATGGGGGTGTCCTGGTGGGTGTTCGCCCAGTACCACCAGGAGCGTGCCGCGCATCAGGCCACGATCCGTGCCCTTGTCCAGGCCGTCGACATCAAGGACGGGTACACCCGCGGGCACAGTGAGCGGGTCGGGCAGGCCTCGATGATGATCGCGCGGGAACTGGGCATGGACGATTCCCGGGTGGAAGTGCTCCGCTTCGCCGGGATCCTGCACGACGTCGGGAAGCTGGGCGTCCCTACGCGCTTGCTGCGCAAGGACGGGCCGCTGACTCCCGAGGAGCGGCGGGTGATCGAACTGCATCCCGAGTACGGGCACGAGATGGTGCGCGGCATTGGTTTCCTGGGGGAGGCTCGTGCGGCGGTCCTGCACCATCACGAACGGTTGGACGGGAGCGGGTATCCGTACGGGCTGTTGGGGAGTCAGATCCCGGAGTCTGCACGGGTAGTTGCCGTCGCCGATGCCTTCGACGCGATGACGTCCACCCGGTCCTACCGTCGCGCTCGGCCGGTGTCTGTCGCGCTGGAGGAGTTGTCGCGCTGTGCCGGTACGCAGTTCGACCCGCTGATGGTTCGGGCGTTGGTGCGGGCGCTGGGGCGGTGTGGGTGGCATCCGGCGGTGACCGCTGACGAGGTCCAGTCGTCCATTGTTTTCCCACCCAGCCCGACCGTTTCCACTGGGATGAGGGGTTGACGAAATGCCCTTGCCTCGCCCCCCTCTCATCCTCGCCGCCATCCACACCTCCGCCGCCCTCCTCGCCACCACCTCCCTCGCCCTCACCCTCTGGACCGGCCTCGAAGAACCCGGAGTCGCCCTCGCCTTCGGAGTCCTCGTCGCGGTAGGGGAGTTGAGCCGCTGGAACGGCACCACCGGCCTCCGCGAAACCGCCCCCCTCGGCGCCGCAGGCGCCCTCTCCTACGCCCTCCTCGGCGCCGACGCCGGCCACTCCACCCACCACGGCGTCTTCCAGACCGTCGCTGTAGTGGTCGCCGCCGCCCTCGTCGGCTGCGTCCCGCACATCGCGCGCGGCCACAGCCGTACCCCCGACCACATGGCCCGCCGCATCCTGACCGTCGGTTTCGCGGCCGTCTGCTTCCAACCCCTGTACAACCAGGGCGTGTTCCGGCACTGGGGCGGTCCCGCCTACGCCCTGCTGCTCCTCGCGCTGCTCTCCCTCACCGCGCTCTGCGACGCCGTGCTCGCCGCCGCGCTCGCGCACTCGCGGACCCGGTGGCCGTTCGGGCCGCTGCTGCGGGACGAGCTGCGGGGGATGCTCGGGGTCGGGTCCGCTGTGTGCGCGACCGGTGCGGTGATGGCGCTCGCGGTCGCCGTCGTGGGGCTGTGGGCGCTGCCCGTGTTCTCGCTGCCGCTGCTGCTGACCCAGCTGTCCTTCCGTCGGTACGCGGCCGTACGGGACACCTACCGGCAGACCATCGCCTCCCTCGCCCGGTCCACCGAGATCGCCGGTTACACGCCTGCCGGGCACGCCCGCCGGGTCGCCGCGCTGTGTCAGGCGGTCGGGCGGGACCTGGGGCTGTCCGAGCCCGACCTCACCGTTCTGGAGTACGCCGCCCTGATGCACGACATCGGCCAGCTCAGCCTCGTCGACCCGGTACCGGCCGGCGCCACCGCCGTACTCCCGCCGGAGGAGCAGCGGCGGATAGCGCTGCTCGGCGGGGCCGTCGTACGGCAGACCGGGGTGAGTCCTCAGGTGGCGGCAGTCGTGGAGCGGCAGGCCGACCCGTGCCGGGAGCAGCCGGTGTCCGCGCGGATCGTCCGGGCCGTGAACGCGTACGAGGAGAAAACCCGGGCAGGCGGCCCCGGCGGGCCTCTTCAGGCGCTGGAGGAGCTGCGCCTGGGGACCGCCGGGGACTACGCTCCCGAGGTCGTGGAAGCACTGGCCCGGGTACTGTCCCGGGACTGTCTGACCTTGCCTTCGGCTGGGTAACCCATGGGTAATGAGCGCCCTCCCAGCCGTACGTGGTTGGATGCGAAGAAGAGGGTGTCCGGGGGCACAGCCAGCCCAACGAACGGAACTGGCAGGCGGGAATCGTGAGGATCTTCGGCAAGGGACGGCACCGGCCCTCCGCCTCTTGGCGGCAGGCCACAGACCGCGCGTTCACGCTGATCGGCGACGGTCGGTACGAGGACGCGGGCGCGCTGCTGACGCGGGCCGCCGATCTGGAGCCCTGGCTGTCCGAGTCCTGGTTCAATCTCGCCCTGCTGCACAAGTTCCGGCACGACTGGGAGCAGGCGCGGGCGGCCGGGCTGCGGGCCGTCGCGCTGCTCGACCGGGAGGCCGGCGCGCCTGACTGGTGGAACGTGGGTATCGCGGCCACCGGGCTCCAGGACTGGCCGCTGGCTCGGCGGGCCTGGCAGGCGTACGGGCTGCGGGTACCGGGTGGGGTCACCGGGGCGGGTGAGCCGGCCGGGATGGATCTCGGCAGTGCGGCTGTACGGCTGTCTCCGGAAGGTGAGGCCGAGGTGGTGTGGGGGCGGCGGCTGGATCCTGCCCGCATCGAGGTGCTTTCCATTCCGCTTCCCTCGTCCGGGCGGCGGTGGGGTGAGGTTGTGCTCCACGACGGGGTGCCGCACGGGGAGCGGACGACTGCCGCCGGGCACTCGTATCCCGTGTTCGACGAGATCGAGTTGTGGGCGCCGTCTCCTGTGCCTACGTGGGTCGTGCTGCTGGAGGCTGCTGCCGAGGCTGATCGGGATGCGTTGGAGCAGTTGGCGGCGGATGCGGGGTTTGCGGCGGAGGACTGGTCGTCTTCCGTGCGGTTGCTCTGTCGGATGTGTTCTGAGTCCCGGATGCCTTCCGATGAGGGTGATGGGGAGCATCTTGATCCGCATGATCACAGTGAGCCGGGGCATCCTGGGCCGCTGGGGCATCGGACGGATGGGCAGCTGTGGGTGCCGGAGCGGGAGTGTGGGTTGGCTGCGCCGGCGTCGCTTGTTCGGGGGTTGTTGGACGGGTGGGTTGCCGATAGCCCTGACTCTCGGGACTGGCGGGACTTGGAAGAGGTCTGCTGAGGTCGGTGGTCGGGTGCGGGTCCGTTGTGGCTGGTCGCGCAGTTCCCCGCGCCCCTAAAAGACCGGGCGCGCTCGCGCGGCGGAGCCGCATATCGGCACAGCCCCGCGCCCCTAAAAGACCGGGCGCGCTCGCGCGGCGGAGCCGCATATCGGCACAGCCCCGCGCCCCTAAAAGACCGGGCGCGCTCGCGCGGCGGAGCCGCATATCGGCACAGCCCCGCAGCCCTTAAAGACGGGCGTTGTCGCTGGCGGAGCCGCCCGTTGACGCAGCCCCGCGCCCCTCGAAGAACTCCACGTACCCTGTATCAGCAACTTCTCCCCCTCTTGGCTTTAGGAAGGCGTTCGTCGGCATGGCGCAGCAGGACACCGATCAGCAGCACGTGGGCGTGCTCCCCGTGGATGACGAGGGGTTTGTCGTCGACACCGAGGGGACCGAGGAGCGTGAGGCGGCCTGGCGGGAGCGGGGGAGTTCGCGGGCCATCACGGTCGTCGGGAATCCGGTGCTGCACAAGGAGTGCAAGGACGTCACCGACTTCGGCGCGGAGCTGGAGACGCTGGTGGCGGACATGTTCGCCTCGCAGCGCACCGCCGAGGGCGTCGGTCTCGCCGCCAACCAGGTCGGCGTCGACCTGAAGGTCTTCGTCTACGACTGCATGGACGACGAGGGCAAGCGGCACGTCGGTGTCGTCTGCAATCCGAAGTTGGTCGACCTGCCTGCCGACAAGCGGCATCTCGACGAGAGCAATGAGGGGTGCTTGTCGGTGCCCACCGCGTATGCGCCGCTCGCGCGGCCCGACTACGCCGAGGTGACCGGGCAGGACGAGCGCGGCAACCCGATCAAGGTTCGCGGCACCGGGTACTTCGCTCGGTGTTTGCAGCACGAGACCGATCACCTCTACGGCTACCTGTACATCGACCGGCTCTCCAAGCGCGACCGCAAGGACGCGCTGCGGCAGATGGCCGAGAACGAGCCCCGTTACCCCGTGGTCGCCAACGACTGATCCGGCCGACCCCAGCGGTCGACACATCTCCCTTACGTACGGCGTCTGTTCAGGTGCAACTCCCTGACCAGGCGCCGTTCGTCTGTCCCTCGCACATTCGATCGTTTTCGCTCGTGTAGTGATCCAGAATCAGTCACACAAGGGGGGATTCTCGGCACTTGGGGGTAGTGAAGGGAGCAAATCCGTTCCCAGAACGGTCAGTTGTGGTGCTGAATAGGAAGTGCGGGGATACGCAACGGCGCACGCCCGGCACAGCGGGAGGGGCGTACGCAACTGGCGGCTGAGAGGGGTTTGTTCGTGCCTGCTTTCTCACACAGCACCACATCGGCAACGGCAACGGTAACGACGGCGATCGCGGTTCCACCGTCGCTCTCTCTCCCGGTGATCGAGACGGCGTTTCCCCGGCAACTGCATCCGTATTGGCCGAGGCTCCAGGAGGAGACACGTGTCTGGCTGCTGGAAAAGCGCCTCATGTCGGGGGACAAGGTAAGGGAATATGCCGACGGTCTTTGCTACACGGACCTGATGGCCGGGTATTACTTGGGCGCACCGGACGAGGTGCTCCAGGCGATAGCGGACTACAGCGCGTGGTTCTTCGTCTGGGACGACCGCCACGACCGGGACATCGTGCACCAACGCCCCGACGCCTGGCGGCGGTTGAGGTTCCGGTTGCACGCGGCACTGGATTCACCACGGCACCATCTGCTCCACCCGGACCCGCTGGTCGTCGGGTTCGCCGACAGCATGATGCGGATCTACTCGTTCCTGCCCGACACCTGGAACGCGCGGTTCGCCCGGCATTTCCACGCGGTCATCGAGGCCTACGACCGTGAATTCCGCAACCGCACCGAGGGGACCGTCCCCACGGTCGAGGAATACCTCGCACTGCGCCGGCTCACCTTCGCGCACTGGATCTGGACCGATCTGCTGGAGGCGAGCGCGGGACTCGAACTCCCGGACTCCGTAAGGAAACACCCGGGATATCGCCGGGCGGCACTGCTCAGTCAGGAATTCGCCGCCTGGTACAACGACCTCTGCTCGTTGCCCAAAGAGCTCGCGGGCGACGAGGTCCACAATCTCGGAATCAGCCTCATCACACACGAGGGGCTGACGCTTGAGGAGACGGTCGCTGAAGTAAGGCGCCGGGTCGAGGAATGCATCGCCGAATTCCTCGTCGCGGAACAGGACACCTTACGTCTCGCCGACCGGCTCGACGACGGCACGGTGCGCGGAATGGAATTGAGTGCCGCGGTACGGACCTGCCTCGGCAATATGCGGAACTGGTTCAGCACCGTCTACTGGTTCCACCACGAGTCCGGCCGTTACATGGTCGACAGCTGGGACGACCGGTCCACACCCCCGTACGTCAACAACGAAGCGGCAGGTGAGAAATGACCGTCGAGTCTGTGCGGCCCGCGGCACCCGAGGTGCCGGAGCCGCTCGAACCGCCCGTCGCGGGCGGCCGGGTCCCGCTTCTCGGCCACGGCTGGAAGCTGGTCCGCGACCCGCTGGCCTTCATGGCCCAACTCCGCGACCACGGCGACGTCGTAAGGCTCCGCCTCGGCCCCAAGACGGTCTACGCCGTCACCGCGCCCGCCCTCACCGGCGCCCTGGCGCTGAACCCCGAGTTCATCATCGCGGGCCCGCTGTGGGAGTCCCTGGAGGGACTGCTCGGCAAGGAGGGCGTGGCCACCGCCAACGGGTCCCTGCACCGGCGCCAACGGCGCATCATCCAGCCCGCGTTCCGGCTCGACGCGATCCCCGGCTACGGGCCGATCATGGAGGAGGAGGCGCACGCGCTCACCGAGCGGTGGAAGTCCGGCGAGACGATCGACTGCACCTCCGAGTCCTTCCGGGTCGCCGTGCGGATCGCGGCCCGCTGTCTGCTGCGCGGCGACTTCATGGACGAGCGCGCCGAGCGGCTGTGCGTCGCGCTCGCCACCGTCTTCCGGGGCATGTACCGGCGGATGGTGGTACCGGCCGGACCGCTCTACCGGCTGCCCCTCCCGGCCAACCGCCAATTCAACCGGGCATTGGCCGATTTGCATCTCCTGGTCGACGAGATCGTCGCCGAGCGGCGCGCATCCGGTCAAAAGCCGGACGATTTGCTGACCGCACTGCTGGATGCGACGGACGACAATGGCGACCCGATCGGGGAACAGGAGATCCACGACCAGGTCGTCGCGATCCTCACCCCCGGAAGCGAGACAATCGCGTCCACGATCATGTCGCTGCTCCAGATCCTCGCCGAACACCCGGAACACGCCGACAAGGTACGCGAAGAGGTTGAATCCGTAACGGGCGGTCGCCCGGTGGCATTCGACGACGTCCGCAAGCTCACGTACACGAACAATGTCGTCGTCGAGACGCTGCGGCTGCTTCCCGCCGTATGGATATTGACGCGGCGGGCGGTCGCCGACACCGAACTGGGCGGCTATCGGATTCCGGCCGGGGCCGACATCATCTACAGCCCCTACGCCATCCAGCGCGACCCGCGTTCGTATGACCGAAACGAGGACTTCGACCCCGACCGCTGGCTTCCGGAACGGTCCAAGGACGTACCGAAGTTCGCCATGAGCCCGTTCAGCAACGGCAACCGGAAGTGTCCCAGCGACCACTTCTCGATGGCCCTGCTGAGCCTGCTCACGGCGGCGGTGGCGACGAGGTACCGCTTCGAGCAGGTGTCCGGCTCGAACGACGCCACCCGCATCGGCATCACCCTCCACCCGCACCGGCTGCTGCTCAGGCCCCTACCGAGGTGAGGTGACGGGCGTACGTTCAGGCGGCTTCCGGGCCCCTGAACGTGCGCCGGTAGGCGTTCGGGGTGGTGCCCAGCGCCCGGACGAACTGGTGGCGCAGGGCGGGTGCGGTGCCGAAGCCGGCGCGCCAGGCGATCGCGTCCATCGTCTCGTCCGTCCCCTCCAGCAACTGCTGGGCCAGCAGCACCCGTTGACGCAGGATCCAGCGGTACGGCGTGGTCCCGGTCTCCTGCTGGAAGCGGCGGGCGAAGGTGCGCGGTGACATGTGGGCACGGGCGGCGAGCTGTTCGACGGTGACCTCCTGGTCGAGGTGCTCCGCCATCCACACCAGCACCTCGCCCACCGTGTCGCACTGCGAGCGCGGCAACGGCCGCTCGATGTACTGGGCCTGGCCGCCGTCGCGGTGCGGCGGTACGACCATCCGCCGCGCGATGGCGTTGGCGACCTCTGGCCCCTGCTCCTTGCGCACGATGTGCAGACAGGCGTCGATGCCGGCGGCGGTACCGGCGGACGTGATCACCGGGTCCTCGTCGACGTACAGCACGTCCGGTTCCACGACGACCTTCGGATACCGCCGGGCGAGCAGCTCCGCGTGATGCCAGTGCACCGCGCACCGCCGCCCGTCCAGCAGCCCGGCGGCGGCCAGCACGAACACGCCCGAGCAGACGCTGAGCACCCGGGCACCCCGGTCCACGGCCCGTCGCAGTGCGTCGAGGAGTTCCTCCGGGTACTCCCGGGCCGTGTAGGTCGCACCGGCCGGTACGGCGATGAGGTCCGCGCTCTCCAGACGCTCCAGGCCGTGGTCGACGGTCAGGGAGAAGCCCGCGTGGGTGGTGAGGGTCGGCCCCTCGGCCGAGGCGACGGCGAAGTCGTAGACCGGCAGCCCCTCGTCGCTGCGGTCGAGGCCGAACACCTCGCAGACGACGCCGAGTTCGAAGGGGGCGACTCCGTCGAGCAGGACCACGGCCACGTTTCTCAGCATGCTGCCAGTGTGCGCCTCGATTGGCAGTAAATCGAGGGTGTGCGGCAGTCCTGCCACTCACGGTAAGGAGTCAAAAGGACGAGACTCATGTCCATGAACACAGTCGCGGAGAACCTCATCGCCCTTCTCGCCGTCGTCGCCGCCCTCGTGGCCGTGGCCTTCCCGTCGCTGCTCGGTATCGCGCACGACCGGCGCATCGACCGTCAGATCAGGACCGCCCACCGGATGATCACTTCGACACCACGACGGTGACCGACCATTCCTGAATGCCCTTGCACGAGATCTTGTGCGCGGCGGTCGCACACAGCGGCCGGGACGACGTGAGCTTCACGGTCCCGGCCGAGACCGCCTCGTACGCGTTGCTCGCGTCGCCGGGCCGGATCAGGATCCCGCTGTTGGTGGCCTTCAGACCACTGCCCACCGTCTTGACCGGTGCCCAGGGGCGGGTGGTCGTCCCGTCCAGCAGGATGCGGACGGTGTTGCCGGTCGTCACACAGAACGTGCCGTTCGTGTCGGTGGCGGCGAGTGTCTCCTTCGCCGTACAGGCCGACCGGCTCTTGCTCGGCGTGGGGGAGGACGACGGCGACACACTGCCGCTGCCGGTGTCGGACTTCGTACCGCCGCAGCCAGTGAGGGCGAGCGCCAGGGTGGCGACGGCGAGGGACGGACCGAGAATCGATCGACGCATGGGGGGCCTCCTTTGCCCCTTTGACGTGTCACGGACGCATCCGGATCCCTCGTGAACTGTGAATTATCCGTGGACATGACAGAACCCCGGCCGCTGCGAGACGGCCGGGGTCCAGCTCATGAAGGGGTCAGCTGGTCGTCACCGCGGTGTCGTCGACGACGAAGCTGGTCTGGAGGGAGGAGTCCTCGACGCCGCTGAACTTCAGCGTCACGGTGGAGCCGGCGTACGCGGAGAGGCTGATGCTCTTCTGTACGTACCCGGTGGCCGCGTTGAGGTTGGAGTAGGTGGCCAGGGTGGTCGATCCGGCGGTGACCGTCAGCTTGTCGTAAGCCGTGCTGGTGCTGGTCTCCGCCGTGTCGACGTGCAGGTAGAAGGTGAACGTCGTGCCCGTGCAGCCGGACGGGATCGTCACCGACTGGGACAGCGTGTCGGTGTGGGTCGAGCCGTAGCCGTCGAGCCACGCGTAGTACGAACCGGCGTGGGCCGACTCACCGCTGTCGTTGGTGATGACCCCGCTGCTCGCGGTCCAGGTCGTGTTGCCCGACTCGAAGCCCGCGTTGCCCAGGAGCTGGGACGAGGTGCAGCTGCCGCCGCCGGAGGTGCTGACCGTCCAGGTGAAGGAGGCCGAGCCGGAGGCGCCGGTGGAGTCGGTCGCGGTCACCGTCACGGCGTACGTGCCGGCGGTGGACGCGGTGCCGGAGATCAGCCCGGTCGAGCTGCTGATCGACAGGCCGGTCGGCAGCCCGCTCGCGCTGTAGGTGAGGGTCGCGCTCGCGCTGTCGGTGGCCGAGATCTGCAGGCTGGCCGTGGAGCCGGTCACCGTGGACTGGCTGCCCGGGTTGGTGACGGTCACCGTGTTGCCCGTGGTGGTGCCGGAGGTGAAGGCGGCGGTGCCGTCCGGGGTGCCCCAGCCGGTCGGGCCGTCGTAGCCGGTGCCCGCGGTGCAGAAGTAACTCGTCGAGCAGGTGCCGTTGTTGCCGCTCGTGACGTCGTACAGGTTGCTGGTGTGGGAGTAGGGGTACTTCGCCGGGTAGTCGCTGGAGCCCGGGGTGCCGGCCAGCGCGTAGACGCCCGCGATGATCGGGGACGAGGCGCTGGTGCCGCCGTAGACCGCCCAGCCGGAGCCGCCGTAGGTGTCGTAGACGGCCACGCCGGTGGCGGGGTCGGCCACGGCGGAGACGTCGGCCTCCATGCGCTTGGTGCAGCCCGTGTCGGTCTGCCAGGTCGGCTTCGCGTCGTAGGCGGAGCAGCCGGAGCCGCCGCCCTCGGTGCTGCTGGTCTTCCACACGGACTCGGTCCAGCCGCGCGTGTTGGACGACGTCGACAGCGCGGTGCCGCCGACTGCCGTCACGTACTGGGACGTTGCCGGGTACTCGGCGCCGTAGGCCTCGTCACCGGAGGAGACGGTGATCGCGACGCCCGGGTGCTTGAAGTACGAGGTGTCCTCGCTGGTCTGCGAGGAGGACTCGGAGCCACCCCAGCTGTTGGAGACGAACTTCGCGCCCAGGGCGACGGCCTCGTTCTCGGCGGTGCCGAGGTCGGAGTCGGTGGCCGAACTGGCCTCCACCAGAATGATGTTGCAGTTCGGGCAGACCGCGCTGACCATGTCGATGTCGAGCGCTTCCTCGCCCGCCCAGCCGGTGTCGTTCGTCGGCAGGGACGTGGTCGAGCCGGTCTGACTGACCTGCTTGAAGCAGCCGCTGGCCACGGTGCAGGCCGACAGGCCGAAGTTGGAGCGGTAAGTGGCCAGGTCCGAGGCCGCGTTGGGGTCGTTGTACGCGTCGACCACCGCGACCGTCAGGCCGGAGCCGCCGGTCGAGGGAAGCGCGTACGCGCTGTGCAGGTTGGCCGGGCTCAGCCCGGACACCGCGGCGGCGGCGTCCGCGTGCACGGCGGAGGCCAGTTGCTGCTTGATGTCGGTGCGCCGCTGGGCGAAGCAGGACGCCGAACCGGGGGCCGCGGCGGCACACAGGTGCTCGGTCGGCACCTTCTGTCCAGCCTTGCCGGTCGAGTGGACGGCCTGGGCCGCGGGGGCGGTCAGGGCCTTGGAGTTCTGGGTGACCTTGGAGACCTGAGCGGACTGGACGGCCGCCTGGGGGGCGGGCTGCGCGTCGGCGGGGGAGGCCGCCACGAGCCCGAAGACGCTGAGAGTGAGGGCGGGGATGGCGGCGGTCAGCAGTCTTCGCAGACTCCGTCTGGGCTTTTCACGCATGGGGGTACTGCCTCCATCGTGGGAGTGGGGTTCCTCGGCGTGGTGGCAGGCCTGTGACGCGCGTAGCGGCGGCAGTTGACGTCGTCATGGGCATGACACTTTGAGCGTCCTGTGGGGTCACGGGTGAATGACATGAGCAGGACGGGTGGAACGTAGCCGGGGCGACGAGACCGCGAACAGACGCACCCCATGAATTTTGCCGCTCCATAGAAACTCCATGGACGGCCCATGGAAGCTCCATGGGCCGTCCGCGAAGTAAGAGGCAGATAAAGGGGACCGAGGGTCCTCTAGGGGAGTCCTCTGGCGGGGTCCTAGAAGTCCTCGTCCAGGTCGACCGTGCCCTCCACGGCCACCTGGTACGCCGACGGGCGGCGCTCGAAGAAGTTGGTCAGCTCCTGGACGCCCTGCAACTCCATGAAGGAGAAGGGGTTCTCGGAGCCGTAGACCGGGGCGAAGCCCAGCCGCTGGAGGCGCTGGTCCGCGACGCACTCCAGGTACTGGCGCATCGAGTCGGTGTTCATGCCCGGCAGACCCTCACCGCACAGGTCGCGCCCGAACTGCAGCTCCGCCTCGACGGCTTCGCGCAGCATGTCGGTCACCTCCTGCTGGAGCTGGTCGTCGAACAGCTCCGGCTCCTCCTTGCGGACGGTGTCGACCACCTCGAAGGCGAAGCTCATGTGCATGGTCTCGTCGCGGAACACCCAGTTGGTGCCGGTGGCGAGACCGTGCAGGAGGCCTCGGCTGCGGAACCAGTAGACGTACGCGAACGCGCCGTAGAAGAAGAGCCCCTCGATGCACGCGGCGAAGCAGATCAGGTTGAGGAGGAAGCGGCGGCGGTCGGCCTGGGTCTGGAGGCTGTCCAGCTTCTCTACCTCGTTGATCCACTTGAAGCAGAACTCGGCCTTCTCGCGGATGGAGGGGATGTTCTCCACCGCGTCGAAGGCGGCGGCCCTGTCCGCCGGGTCGGGGAGGTAGGTGTCGAGCAGCGTCAAGTAGAACTGGACGTGCACGGCCTCCTCGAAGAGCTGACGGCTCAAGTACAGCCGCGCCTCGGGGGAGTTGATGTGCTTGTACAGCGTCAGCACGAGGTTGTTCGCCACGATCGAGTCGCCCGTCGCGAAGAACGCGACCAGCCGGCCGATCATGTGCTGCTCACCCGGCGTCAGCTTCGCGAGGTCGGCGACGTCCGAGTGGAGGTCGACCTCCTCGACGGTCCAGGTGTTCTTGATCGCGTCCCGGTAGCGCTCGTAGAAGTCCGGGTAGCGCATGGGGCGGAGGGTCAGCTCGAAGCCCGGGTCGAGGAGGTTCTTTTCGGTGGAGCTCATTACTGGCAGGCCTCGCAGGACTCGGGGTTCTCAAGGGAGCAGGCGACCGCGTCTTCGTCGGGGGTCAACTGCTGTACGGGGATGGGGGTTTGGGCTTGCGCCTGGGCGGCGCGGGCGATGCGGGTCGCCGGGCGGGAGCGCAGGTAGTACGTCGTCTTCAGGCCCTGCTTCCAGGCGTACGCGTACATCGAGGAGAGCTTGCCGATCGTCGGCGTCTCCAGGAACAGGTTCAGGGACTGGGACTGGTCCAGGTACGGGGTGCGGGCGGCGGCCATGTCGATCAGGCCGCGCTGCGGGATCTCCCACGCCGTGCGGTACAGGGCGCGCACGTCCTCCGGGATCCAACTGAAGGCCTGCACCGAGCCGTTGGCCTCGCGCAGCGCCTCGCGGGTGCGGGCGTCCCAGACGCCGAGCTGCTTCAACTCGTCGACCAGGTAGGAGTTGACCTGGAGGAACTCGCCGGAGAGCGTCTCGCGCTTGAAGAGGTTGGAGACCTGCGGCTCGATGCACTCGTAGACGCCGGCGATCGAGGCGATGGTGGCGGTGGGGGCGATCGCCAGCAACAGGCTGTTGCGCATGCCGGTTCGGGCGATACGTTCCCGCAGTGCCGACCAGCGCTCCGGCCAGGTCGGTTCCACGTCGTAGTGGTCGGGGTGCAGGACGCCGCGGGCGGTGCGGGTCTTCTCCCAGGCGGGCAACGGGCCGTTGCGCTCGGCGAGTTCGGCGGAGGCCTCGTACGCGGCGAGCATGATGCGCTCGGCGATACGGGTGGAGAGGGCCTTGGCCTGCGGGGAGTCGAAGGGGACGCGGAGTTTGAAGAAGACGTCCTGGAGACCCATCGCGCCCAGGCCGACCGGACGCCAGCGGGCGTTGGAACGGCCCGCCTGCTCGGTCGGGTAGAAGTTGATGTCGACCACGCGGTCCAGGAAGGTGACGGCCGTACGGACCGTCTCGTCCAGGCGCTCCCAGTCGATGTCACCGTTCGCTCGGTCCACGAACGCGCCCAGGTTCACGGAACCCAGGTTGCAGACCGCCGTCTCGCCGTCGTCCGTGACCTCCAGGATCTCTGTGCAGAGGTTCGAGGAGTGGACCGTGTGGCCCGGCTCGGCGGTCTGGTTGGCGGTGCGGTTGGCCGCGTCCTTGAAGGTCATCCAGCCATTGCCGGTCTGCGCGAGGGTGCGCATCATGCGGCCGTAGAGGTCACGGGCCGGGATGGTCTTGCGCGCGAGCCCCTCGGCCTCCGCCTTGCGGTACGCGGCGTCGAACTCCGCGCCCCACAGGTCGACCAGCTCGGGCACGTCGGCGGGGGAGAAGAGCGACCAGTCGCCGTTCTCGTTCACCCGGCGCATGAACTCGTCCGGGATCCAGTGCGCCAGGTTCAGGTTGTGCGTACGGCGGGCGTCCTCACCGGTGTTGTCCCGCAGTTCCAGGAACTCCTCGATGTCGGAGTGCCAGGTCTCCAGGTACACCGCGGCGGCACCCTTGCGCCGGCCGCCCTGGTTCACCGCGGCGACCGAGGCGTCCAGCGTCTTCAGGAACGGGACGATGCCGTTCGAGTGCCCGTTCGTACCCCGGATCAGCGAACCGCGGCTGCGGATGCGGGAGTACGACAGTCCGATGCCACCCGCGTGCTTCGAGAGGCGGGCGACCTGGTGGTAGCGGTCGTAGATGGAGTCCAACTCGTCCAGCGGGGAGTCGAGGAGGTAGCAGGACGACATCTGGGGGTGCCGGGTGCCGGAGTTGAAGAGCGTGGGGGAGGACGGGAGGTAGTCCAGGCGGCTCATCAGGCGGTAGAGCGCGGCTACTTCGTCCAGGGCGCGGGTCGAATCGTCCTCGGCCAGGCCGGCCGCCACGCGCAGCATGAAGTGCTGGGGCGTCTCGATGACCTTGCGGGTGATCGGGTGGCGGAGCAGGTAGCGGCTGTACAGGGTGCGGAGCCCGAAGTAGCCGAAGCGGTCGTCGGCCTCCGTGTCGATCAGCGCGTCCAGACGGGCCGCGTGCAGCGTCGCGAACTCGGCGGTGCGGTCCGCGATGAGGCCCTCGCGGTGGCCCACGGCGACGGACTCGGTGAACGTCGTGACGCCCTGGGAGGCGGCCTCGGCGGCGATGCTGATCGTCAGCAGCCGGGCGGCGAGGCGGGAGTAGACGGGGTCCTCGGAGATGAGGCCGGCGGCCGCCTCCGTGGCCAGCTCGCGCAGTTCCGCCACGTCCGCGTGCGCGGACCGGCCGCGCAACGTGGCGGCGGCGACCCGGCCGGGGTCGGCGTCGGGGAGGTCGGCGGTCAGCTCGGTCAGGGTCCGCAGGATCGCGGTACCGGGGCCGTCGGCTCCGGGAACGGTCGCTCCGGGAACGGTCGCTCCGGGAACGGCCGTACCGGGAACGTCGGTCCCGGTCGCGGTCGCTACGGTCGCCTCGTTCACCTGGGTCGCTGATGCCGGCTCTGCTGGCGCGATGGTCACGGTGGGGCTCTCCCTCGCTCGGCACGGGGCCTCGCCGAGGGCAGGCGGCAGTACACGAGCGCACGGGGCGTCGCGTCCACCGGCCCACTCCACGAGGCCCGGACGTCATGCGTCCCGGCCGGGTGGCCGGACGCGCGCCGTCGGCAGGTCCTCGGACTGGCCATGCGTGCATATGCACGCAAGTACACCGTTGCGGGACAGTTCCGGATTCGCACCGGATTCCCCTGCGGCGACAGCGAGCATGAGCATACATCTTGTGCCGGGCTGTCGTAGCAACCCCAGATGTTGTGTCGCGGCGGTTTCAGAGCGTCAGTTGATAGGTGAGCAGAGTGAGATCGTCCAGGTGTGGCACGGGATTCCAGTCGCGGTCGGGGGTGCGGACGAAACCGAGGCGTTCGTAGATGCGGTGGGCCGCGTGCATGGAGCTCTGGGTCGACAGGACGATGGTTGTGCAGGCTTCTGTGGCTCGGGCGCGGTCGATGCAGGCGCGGACGAGGGCCTCGCCGGCGCCTCGGCCTCGGGCGGTGCGGGTGATTGCCAGTGCGCGGATTTCTGCCTCGCCGGGGCGGGCGATGTCGGCGACTGGGCCGGGGCCTTGGACGAAGGTGACTCCGCCGAGGAGGTGGTCGCCGTCCACCGCGACGAGGACCTCGGCTGCTGCGGCTCGGCTTGCTACGTCCTTGAGCACGGGGAGGTACGGGTCGGTCTCGCCGTAGTCGAGTAGGCCGTCGTCCAGGTACGCGTGGGCTGTGAGGGTGCCGAGGGGTTCGTATTCGGTGGGGTCTGCTCGGCGGATGAGGAAGTCCATGCGGGTGAGTGTGTACGACAGCGGGCCGCCGAGTAACTTGCTTTTCGGTGGCCCGCTGCGGGTTCGTCGTGGCTGGTCGCGCAGTTCCCCGCGCCCCTAGGTGGGCTCAGTGGGCGGCGCCAGCAGTCGCCGGAGGCAGCTCCACCTCTACGCCCGGGTCGCCCGCGTCCGCCGTGTAGTCGGCGGGGCTTGTTTCGTCCACGCCCTCTGGCGCCTTGAACGCCTTCAAGGCGAACGTGAGGACCACGGTCACTACGACGTTCAGTACGAACGCCGTCAGGCCGATGTAGCCGATCTCGCCGATGCCGGGGATCTCCTTGGACGAGCCGCCGAAGTGGTCCTGGGTCGGGGAGGCTACGCCGTAGGCCGCGAGGGTGCCGTAGATCATGCCGGCCGCCCAGCCCGTGAGGAGGGCCCAGCGGTGGGGCCAGCGGGTGAAGAGGCCGCCTACCAGGGACGGGAAGGTCTGGAGGATCCAGATGCCGCCCAGGAGCTGGAAGTTGATGGCGACCGTCTTGTCCATGGTGAGGACGAAGGCCAGGGCGCCGACCTTCACCAGCAGCGAGACGATTTTGGAGACCTTGGTCTCCTGGGCCGGGGTCGCGTCGGGCTTGATGAAGTCCTTGTAGATGTTGCGGGTGAAGAGGTTCGCCGCCGCGATGGACATGATCGCGGCCGGGACGAGGGCGCCGATGCCGATCGCGGCGAAGGCCACGCCCGCGAACCAGTCCGGGAACATGTTCTCGAAGAGCTGCGGGATCGCCAACTGGCCGTTGGTGACCTTGACTCCGGCCGCGATCGCCATGAAGCCGAGCAGCGCCAGCAGGCCCAGCATCAGTGAATACAGGGGCAGGATCGTGGTGTTGCGGCGGATCACGTTGCGGCTCTTGGAGGAGAGGGTCGCGGTGATCGAGTGCGGGTACATGAACAGGGCCAGTGCCGAGCCCAACGCCAGTGTGGCGTACGTCCATTGGCCCGCCGGGGCGGGGACCAGGCCGCCCGCTCCCGCCGCCTTGAACTTGGCGCCCGCCGCGCTGAAGATGTCGTCGAAGCCGCCGAGCTTGATCGGGATGTAGATGATCGCCACCGTGATGACGATGTAGATCAGGCCGTCCTTCACGAACGCGATCAGCGCGGGGGCGCGGAGGCCGGAGGAGTAGGTGTACGCCGCCAGCACCGCGAACGCGATCAGCAGCGGCAGGTCCTTCACGAACCAGTTGGAACTCGCGCTGCCACCCACCCCCATGACGTCCAACACGGCCTGGATGCCGACCAGTTGGAGCGCGATGTACGGCATCGTCGCGAGGATGCCGGTGACCGCCACCGCCAGGGACAGGCCCTTCGAGCCGAAGCGGCCGCGTACGAAGTCGGACGTCGTCACGTATCCGTGCTTGTGCGACACCGACCAGAGGCGGGGCAGGAACGTGAAGATGAGGGGGTACACGAGGATCGTGTAGGGCACCGCGAAGAAGCCGGCCGCGCCCGCCGCGTAGACCGCCGCCGGGACCGCGACGAACGTATACGCCGTGTAGAGGTCGCCGCCGAGCAGGAACCAGGTGACCCAGGTGCCGAACGACCGTCCGCCCAGGCCCCATTCGTCGAGGCTCTGCTCGTTGTCGGCCCGGCGCCAGCGCGCGGCCAGGAAGCCCAGGACCGTGACGGCCAGGAAGAAGAAGATGAAGACGCCGAGGGCGACGCCGTTCACGCCGTCGTTCACCGGTTACCTCCATGGCGGGCCCGCTGGTCGCGCTGCCACAGTTTGTAGGCGGTCATCGTCAGCGCCGTCGAGATCAGCACCCAGAGCATCTGGTACCAGTAGAAGAACGGGATGCCGATGAACGTGGGGTCCGTCTTGGCGTAGGAGCTGACCCAGAGGAGCGCGACGAAGGGTGCGAACAGGCAGACGGCGATGACGACGCGTGTCGGTGTCACCACCGGTGCTGCCGCTTCGGGCGGGACTTCCGGTACATCTGACATATCGCGGCTCCGTCACCTTCGATGATCGCCTGTGTAATGCGCAGGCAATCTAGGTCACGGCATCGCGCGAGCGGAAGACCTCGTCCGCATATCGGCATGTCGATTCCGTGAAGACGTGACATCGGTGTCAGGGACAGGCCGGGACAGGGTCAACAGCAGCGGAAGCCCTGGCGCGGGTCGGCCTCCTGGCGGTCCGTCCGCATGCGTTCGAAGTCGCGGCGGTTCGGGACCTCCGCGTCGGGGTGATTCCGGCGTACGTGCGCCACATAGCGGTCGTACGCCGACTCGTCCATCAACTCCCGGACGTACCAACGCACCCCGCTAATCGCCCGCTGGAGCGCCGACCGCATCCCGTGTCGCCTCCTCCTTCTCCTCCCGGGTCGGGATCAGCCCGGCCGGTGCCACGATGTTCGACTCGACGTACGGCGTCTCGCTCAGCGTGGAGAGCGCGGGGCGGCGGATGTGTCGAACGCAGACGCGAAGGGCGTCCGCGATGACGACCACGACCAGCACCGCGAGAATGGCCGAAAGCACCCCGTCCACCGTGGAGTTGGTGACGACGGTGTGCATGTCGTCCATGGACTTGGCGGGCGGCAGGACCTTGCCCGCGTCGATCGCGTCCTGGAAGACGGATCGCTGCTTGAAGAAGCCGACCTTGGGGTCGCTGGAGAACACCTTCTGCCAGCTCGCCGTCAGCGTGACCGTCGCGTCCCAGGCGAGCGGAACCCCGGTGATCCAGGCCCACTTGAGGCGCCCGGACTTCACCAGGAGGGTGGTGCAGACGGCCAGGGCGACGGCCGCGAGGAGCTGGTTGGAGATGCCGAAGATCGGGAAGAGCTGGTTGATTCCGCCGAGCGGTTCGTGGACGCCTACCCAGAGGAAGTAGCCCCAGAGTGCGCACACGATCGCGCTCGTCAGGGCCAGGCCCGGCTTCCAACTCACGTTCTTGAACGGCCGGTAGACGTTCCCCAGCATGTCCTGGAGCATGAACCGGCCCACGCGCGTGCCCGCGTCCAGCGCGGTCAGGATGAACAGCGCCTCGAACATGATCGCGAAGTGGTACCAGAAGGCGCGCAGACTCCCGCCGGTCACCTTGGAGAAGATCTCCGAGACGCCGACCGCGAGGGTGGGCGCACCACCGGTGCGGGACAGCAGGCTCGCCTCGTCGACGTTCTTCGCGGCCTGCGCGAGGTCGGCGGGGGAGATGTGATAGCCCCAACTGCTCACCACCTGCGAGGCGTTCTGCACCGTCGTGCCGATCGCGCCCGACGGGGAGTTCATCGCGAAGTACAGACCCGGGTCGATGATGCTCGCGGCGACCAGGGCCATCACGGCGACCGACGACTCCATCAGCATCGCGCCGTAGCCGATCATGCGGATCTGGGTTTCCTTCTGGATCATCTTCGGCGTCGTACCGCTGGAGATGAGCGAGTGGAAGCCGGACAGGGCGCCGCAGGCGATCGTGATGAAGACGAAGGGGAAGAGTGAGCCGGCGAAGACCGGGCCGTTGCCGTGCTTGGCGAAGTCGGTGACGGCGGGCATCTTCAGGGCGGGCAGGGCGACCACGACACCGATCGCCAGCAGGGCGATGGTGCCGATCTTCATGAACGTGGAGAGGTAGTCGCGCGGGGCGAGCAGGGTCCAGACGGGGAGGATCGAGGCGACGAAGCCGTAGCCCACCAGCCAGATCACCAGCGTCGAGGGCGCGAGGGTGAAAGTGCCGGCCCAGGACGACTCGGCGACCCAGCGGCCCGCGACCAGGGCGAGCAGCAGCAGGGCCACACCGATCAGGGAGACCTCGGAGACGCGGCCGGGGCGGAGTACCCGTAGGTAGAAGCCCATCAGCAGGGCGATCGGGATGGTCATGCCGATGGAGAAGGTGCCCCAGGGGGAGGAGGCCAGCGCGTTCACGACGACCAGGGCCAGCACCCCGAGCAGGATGATCATGATGGCGAAGGTGGCGACCAGCGCGGCCGCGCCGCCGAAGGGGCCGATCTCCTCGCGGGCCATCTGACCGAGTGACCTGCCGTCGCGGCGGGTTGAGAAGAACAGCACCACCATGTCCTGGACCGCGCCCGCGAAGATGACGCCGACGACGATCCAGATCGTGCCGGGCAAGTAGCCCATCTGTGCGGCGAGTACGGGTCCGACGAGCGGGCCCGCGCCGGCGATCGCGGCGAAGTGGTGGCCCAGCAGCACGCGGCGGTCGGTGGGGTGGTAGTCGATGCCGTTGTCGAGGCGTTCGGCCGGGGTGGCCCGGGTGCCGTCGACCTTGAGCACCTTGTACACGATGAACTTCGCGTAGAAGCGGTAGGCGATGGCGTACGAGCCGAGCGCGGCGGCGACCATCCAGGCGGCCGACACGTTCTCGCCCCGCGCCAGCGCGAGTACGGACCAGCCCGCCGCGCCGACGAGCGCGACGAGGGTCCAGACGACGATGGTTCGGACGTTCGCGGTACGCACCGGGTGGTCCTCCCGTCCATGCGGCGACGGGAGGAACGTAGAGCAACCCGGGTAACTCCGTAAGTCCCCTAGTCCTGCGGGCGCTTCACTCGCGCCACGAACTAGTCCTGTGGCCGCTTGAGTCGCGCCACGAACTTGTACCTGTCCCCCCGGTACACCGACCGCACCCACTCCACCGGCTTGCCCTCCTTGTCGAGGGAGTGGCGGGAGAGCATCAGCATGGGCAGGCCGACGTCGGTGCTGAGCAGGCCCGCCTCGCGCGGGGTGGCCAGCGAGGTCTCGATGGTCTCCTCGGCCTCGGCGAGATGGACGTCGTAGACCTCGGCCAACGCGGTGTAGAGGGACGTGTACTTGACGAGCGACCTGCGCAGCGCGGGGAAGCGCTTTGCGCTCAGGTGGGTCGTCTCGATGGCCATCGGCTCGGCGTTCGCCATGCGGAGGCGCTCGATGCGCAGGACCCTGCCGCCGGCGGTGATGTCGAGCAGGTCGGCGAGGGTGTCGTCGGCGGTGATGTAGCCGATGTCCAGGAGCTGCGAGGTGGGTTCGAGGCCCTGGGCGCGCATGTCCTCGGTGTACGAGGTGAGTTGGAGGGCCTGCGAGACCTTCGGCTTGGCGACGAACGTGCCCTTGCCCTGGATGCGCTCCAGGCGGCCCTCGACGACCAGTTCCTGAAGTGCCTGGCGCACGGTGGTGCGCGAGGTGTCGAACTCCGCGGCCAGCGTGCGCTCGGGCGGGACCGGTGTGCCGGGCTGCAACGTCTCCGTCATGTCGAGCAGGTGCTTCTTCAGGCGGTAGTACTTGGGCACACGCGCGGTGCGGACGGTGGCCCCACCCTCGTTCTCCGCACTGCTGACGTCGGTGCTCATGCTCCGCCTTTCCGGCTCCGGACAAGGGTCACTTGGTGATCCCCTCTGTATACCGTCGCCGCCTGTTTTGGTCTAGTCCACAGCGCCAAGTGGTCTAGCGGAAGACAGTACTCCGGCAGCGTTGTTTTCGCTGCCTTCTTACTTAAAGGTTCCTGCATATGTAGGTCGCATAACGGCTGGTCAGGGGTGTTTCGGGGGCCCTTGACAGGCTCTGTGGTCTGGTCCAAGCTCCCGGTACTGGTCTACACCATTGGTTCAGGTCCCGGCTCTTGGGCGGGAGGTGTGGCAGGCATCCCTGAGGAGGGTGGCGTGAAGCGCAAGCTGATAGCCGCGATCGGTATCGCGGGCATGATGGTCTCCATCGCGGCGTGCGGGGGCAACGACGACAAGAGCTCTTCGAACAGCGGCGCCGACGCCAAGGAGCTGACCGTCTGGCTCACCGTCGACGCGCAGAACAACTGGCCCGACCTGGTCAAGGCGGCCGACGCGACCGTGCAGAAGGCGCACCCCGGCGTCAAGATCAAGCACGAGTACTACGGCTGGCCCGACAAGAACACCAAGCTCGACGCGGTCCTCGCCACCGACAAGGCGCCCGACGTGGTCGAGATGGGCAACACCGAGATGCTGAGCTACATGGTCAAGGGCGCCTTCGCACCCGTCGACGCCTCCAAGTTCACCAACTCCTCCGCCTGGCTGGACGGCCTCAAGGCCTCGGTCACCTACGACGGCAAGACCTACGGCGTCCCCTACTACGCCGGTGGCCGCGTCGCCAACTGGCGCAGTGACATCGCCGCTTCGGTCGGCATCAAGAAGCCCCCGACGACGTACACCGAGCTGACCGCCGACCTGGACAAGATCCAGAAGAAGGAAGGCAGCAAGTTCAGCGCCTGGTACCAGCCCACCCGTGACTGGTACGCGGCCATGTCCTTCGTCTACGACGCCGGCGGCTCCATCGCCGCGGAGTCCGGCGGCCAGTGGAAGGGCAACCTCTCCTCGCCGGAGTCCATCAAGGGCCTCAACGAGTTCAAGACCGTCATCGACAAGTACATGCACGGTGACAAGACCAAGGACGAGTCCGACCGCTACATCGTCTACGGCCAGGGCAAGGCGGCCATGATCTTCGGCGCCGCCTGGGAGGGCGCGAGCGCGGCCGACCCGAAGGCCGACAAGACCGGCGGCAAGCTGAAGACCAGCCTGGTCAACTTCGTGATGCCCGGCCCGTCCGGCAAGAACATGCCCGTGTTCCTGGGCGGTTCTGACCTCGCGATCCCGGTCAAGTCCAAGGCGCAGGCGCTCGCCGCCGAGTGGATCAACGCCTTCACCGGTCCGTCCGGCCAGAAGGGCCTGATGGCCAAGGGCAACCTGCCGAACAACAAGACCGACCTCGCGACGCTGAAGAGCGACCCCGCGACAGCGGTCCCGGCCACCGCGGCCGAGTCCAACTGGTTCGTCCCGATGGCACCGGGCTGGGGCCAGGTCGAGAAGGCTCAGGTTCTGCAGACGATGCTGCAGAACATCGGCACCGGCAAGCAGTCGGTCGAGGACGCCGCGAAGGCCGCGGACACCGCGATCGACAAGGTCATCAACACCAAGTGACCTGAGTGCGGGGCCCTGTTGGACGCCATGCGTGTCCTCGGGGCAGGGCCCCGCCACTCGTACGAAGCACGGCCGTACGACCTGAGGGATCGCTGAGGAGCGCGCGATGAGTGCCGACACGACCACACCTGCCAAGGTGCCGCCGCAGCGGCAGGCGCCCCCACCGCGCGTTTCCGGCGCACCTCGCAGACGGCGGACAGCGAACGGCGCCGGGATCCCCTGGCTGCTGCTCGCCCCTTGTCTGCTCGTTCTCGCCCTGGTCATGGGCTATCCGCTGGTCCGCCTGGTCACGCTGTCCTTCCAGTCCTTCGGGCAGTCCCAGCTGTGGGGCTTCAAGCCCGCCGAGTGGGTCGGCTTCGACAACTTCTCCGGGATCCTCGGCGACGGCGAGTTCTGGGGCGTCGTCGTCCGCACGATCGTCTTCGCGGCCGGCTCGGTCATCTTCACGATGGTCGCCGGCATGGCGCTCGCGCTGCTCCAGCAGAAGGTCTCCGGCTGGGTGAAGACCCTCATCAACGTTGTCCTGGTGGCGAGTTGGGGCATGCCGGTGATCGTCGCGACCACCGTCTTCAAGTGGCTCTTCGACACGGACTACGGCGTCTTCAACGCGCTGCTCAGCAGGCTCCCCGGCGTCGACATGGTCGGCCACAACTGGTTCGCCAGCGGACCGCAGGGCCTCCTCGTCATCATGCTGCTGGTGGTGTGGGGCGCGGTGCCCTTCGTGGTGATCACCCTCAGCGCCGGACTCACCCAGGTCCCGCAGGAGTTGGAGGAGGCCGCCCGCCTCGACGGCGCCGGCGCGTGGGGCGTCTTCCGGTACGTCACCCTGCCCATCCTCAAGCCGATCATCGTGATGCTCACGACCCTGTCGGTGATCTGGGACATGGGCGTCTTCCCCCAGGTGTTCGTGATGCGCGGCGGCCACCCCGAGGCCGACTTCCAACTGCTCAGCACCTATTCCTACGACCGTGCCTTCGTCGTCAACGACTACGGACAGGGCTCCGCGATAGCCCTGGTCACGGTGGTGCTGCTGCTCGGAGTCGTCGCCGTCTACATGCGTCAGATGCTTCAGATCGGAGAGGTCGAATGAGCGCGCTCACGACCGACGCGCCCCGGAAGCCGACCGGTGGGCGCCGGAAGTCCAAGGTCGGCTGGAACCTCCTCGGCCTGCTCGTCTTCGTCGTCGTCGGCTTCCCGCTCTACTGGATGCTCGACACGGCGTTCAAACCGGCCAAGGACGCCATCGACCCGGACCCGAGCCTGCTGCCCACCGGCATCACGCTCGACAACTTCCGCCGGGCACTGGACATCGCCGACTTCTGGGGCCCGGTCGGCCGCAGCCTCATCGTGTCCCTGTCGGTGGTCGTGATCGGCGTCATCGTGGGCCTGCTGGCCGCGCTCGCGATCTCCCGCTTCGCCTTCCGGGGCCGCAAGATCGTGATCGTCGGCATCCTCGCGGTCCAGATGGTCCCGCTGGTCTCGATGATCATCCCGGTCTTCCTGCTCCTGAACGACCTCGACCAGTACGACAAGCTCTCCGGCCTGGTCATCACGTACCTGACCTTCATCCTCCCGTTCACGGTGTGGACCCTGCGCGGCTTCATCGTCAACATCCCGAAGGAACTGGAGGAGGCGGCCATGGTCGACGGCTGCTCCCGCACCGGCGCCTTCATCCGCGTGGTCTTCCCGCTCCTGGCCCCAGGCATGGTCGCCACTTCCGTATACGGCTTCATCCAGGCCTGGAACGAGTATCTGTACGCCCTCATGCTGCTCAGCCAGGAGCACCAGACGGCGACCGTCTGGCTCGGCAACTTCACCACCAAGCACGGCACCGAGTACGCCCCGATGATGGCCGGCGCCACGATGATGGCCGTGCCGATCGTCGTCCTGTTCCTCATCGTCCAGCGCAAGATGGCCGCGGGGCTGACCGCGGGCGCTGTGAAGGGATAACGCAACCGATGACGACACTCGCCAGCGGTACAGACACCCTGACGCGCGACGCCCTCACCGTCCTGCAGCCCGGCTTCCCCGGCACCACGGCCCCCGACTGGCTGCTCCGGCGTCTCGGCGAAGGCCTGGCCTCGGTGGGCCTGTTCGGCCGCAACATCGCGTCACCCGATCAACTCTCCTCGCTGACCGCCCAGTTGCGCTCCGAACGGGACGACGTACTGGTCGCGATCGACGAGGAGGGGGGAGACGTCACCCGCCTGGAGGCCCGCACGGGCTCGTCCTTCCCGGGCAACCACGCACTCGGCGCGGTGGACGACGTGAACCTGACGAGGGAGGTGGCGCACGAGCTGGGCCGCAGACTCGCCGCATGCGGAGTGAACCTGAACTGGGCCCCCTCCGCGGACGTGAATTCGAACCCCTCCAACCCGGTCATCGGGGTCCGCTCCTTCGGCGCCGACCCGGAGTTGGTCGCAAGGCACACGGCGGCCTACGTCACCGGCCTCCAGTCGGCGGGCGTCGCCGCCTGCACGAAACACTTCCCGGGCCACGGCGACACGGCGGTCGACTCCCACCACGCGCTGCCGCGCATCGACGCGGACTCGCCGGTCCTGGAGCGGCGCGAACTGCTCCCGTTCCGCGCGGCCATCGCCGCCGGCACCCGCGCGGTGATGAGCGCCCACATCCTGGTCCCGACCCTGGACCCGGACCGCCCGGCCACCCTCTCCCTCAGCATCCTCACCGACCTCCTCCGTGGCCGGCTCGGCTACGACGGCCTCATCGTCACCGACGGCATGGAGATGCAGGCCATCGCCGCCACCTACGGCATCGAACGCGGCAGCGTCCTCGCGATCGCCGCCGGCGCCGACGCGATCTGCGTGGGCGGCGGCCTCGCGGACGACGAGACGGTACGGCGGTTGCGCGACGCGCTGGTGGGGGCGGTGCGGTCGGGGGAGCTGCCGGAGGAACGCCTGGCCGAAGCGGCGGAACGGGTACGGGGGTTGGCCCAGTGGACGGCTTCGGGTGCGGCCGCGTCCACCCCGGCCGAGGGCTCCGCTTCTATGGCCTCTACGGCTTCTACGGCAGAGGTGACGCGCGTCGACATCGGCCTCGTCGCCGCCCGTCGCGCCCTCACGGTCACCGGCGCCGACGACTTCACCCCGCTCACCGAACCGCCGTACGTGGCTCTCCTCACCCCGGTCGCGAACATCGCCGTGGGCGACGAGACGCCCTGGGGCGTGGCCGCGGAACTCGCTCACCGGCTGCCCGGTACGGAGACGGCCGGCTTCGCCGGGGAGGACGCGGGGGACGCGGTCCTGAAGGCGGCCGGGACACGGCGCATCGTCGTCGTGGTCCGGGACGAACACCGTCACCCCTGGATGGCGGCCACCCTCGACACCCTGCTGGCGGCCCGCCCCGACACCGTCGTGGTCGAAATGGGCGTCCCTCAGGCACCGCCCCGAGGCGCCCTCCACATCGCGACTCACGGCGCGGCCCGAGTCTGCGGCCACGCGGCGGCGGAGGTCATCGCCGGGACGTGACCGTGAGCCGGGGGAGCGACCCCGACCAGGGGAACACCCCCGAATACACCGGTGCCGGACCCTCCACGAGGGGGCCCGGCACCGGCACGTACACGGGGGGAACCGGGTCAGATCCCTTACGGGTCGCGCTTGTTGAGGAGCCCGGGCCTCGGCTCTTTTGCCGGCCAGGCGTGTTGGGAACCCGGGCTGCGGACCCTTCGCGAGCCGGGCGTGTTGAGGACCCCGTTCCTCAGATGTCCTGCTGGTCGGGCACGTTGAGGAACCTGAACCTCAGAGGCCCCGCCGGTCTGGCGTGTTGAGGCACTCGAACCTCAGAGGCCCCGCCGGTCCGGCGCGTTGAGGATCCCGCCCCTCAAATGCCCTGCCAGTCCGGCTTGTTGACGAACGTGTGCCGGAAATAGTCCGCGAGCTTCAGCTTCGACGCGGCGCCCTCGTCGACCACGACCGTCGCATGCCGGTGCAACTGCAGCGCCGATGCCGGGCACACCGCGGCGATGGGCCCCTCCACGGTCGCGGCGACCGCGTCCGCCTTGCCCTCGCCGGTCGCGAGCAGCACCAGGTGCCGGGCCTCCAGGATCGTGCCGATGCCCTGCGTGATGACGTGGTGCGGGACCTGCTCGATGTCGCCGTCGAAGAACCGCGCGTTGTCCACCCGTGTCTGCTCGGTCAGCGTCTTGATCCGGGTCCGCGAGGCCAGCGACGAGCACGGCTCGTTGAACCCGATGTGCCCGTCGGTCCCGATGCCCAGTATCTGCAGATCGACCCCGCCGGCCTCGCCCAGCGCCGTGTCGTACGCCTCGCACGCCGCCTGCACGTCCTCGGCCGTCCCGTCCGGCCCGAGGAACGCGTCGATCCCGACCCCGAGCGGCTCCAGCACCTCGCGCCGCAGCACCGAGCGGTACGACTCCGGGTGCTCGGCGGGCAGCCCCACGTACTCGTCGAGCTGGGCGATCCGCGCCCGCGAGGTGTCCACGGCCCCGGCGCGGACCTTCGCCGCCAGTGCTTCGTAGATGGGCAGCGGCGTCGACCCGGTGGCCACGCCGAGAAGGGCGTCCGGCTTGCGCCGGAGGAGCTGTGCCATGGCCTCGGCGATCAGCTCGCCGCCCGACTTGGCGTCCGGAACGATGACAACTTCCACGCTGGCCTGCCGTTCTGCAGAGGGGCTTCGAGGAGCCCGGAGGAGCTGTGTGGTTTAGACCAATCCGCGCACCAATCTAACAGAGGAGGCTCTTGCCTCCCAGAGTTCGCCGCCTGTCCGAAAACCGGTAACCGCCCAACGGAGGCGCACCTCCCGCAGAGGGGGTGAAATGGACACCGCACCACAGCCCCGACCGACCTCCGGAGGACCCCGCATGACCGCCACGACTTCGGCCCCTCAGGGCGACCTCCCCGGCCGGATCATGGCCCGCGAGATGGCCGAACAGCCCGCCGTCCTGCGCCGCATCCTGGACGAGGGCGCCCCGCGCATCCGCCAGGTCGCCCAGGACGTGGCCGCCCGCAAGCCCCGCTTCGTGCTGCTCACCGCCCGCGGCACCTCCGACAACGCCGCCCTCTACGCCAAGTACCTCCTGGAGATCCGCCTCGGCCTGCCCTGCGGACTCACCTCGATGTCGACGACCACGGCCTACGGTGCCCGCCCCGACCTGACCGACGTCCTCGTCGTCACCGTCAGCCAGTCCGGCGGCTCCCCGGACCTGGTCGCCTCGACCCGGGCCGCCCGCGAGGCCGGCGCGATCACGGTCGCCGTGACCAACAACCCGGACTCACCACTGGCCGCCGTCTCCGAGTACCACATCGACGTCATGGCCGGCCCGGAGAAGGCCCTCCCCGCGACCAAGACGTACACGGCCTCCCTCCTCGCGCTCTACCTCTTCGTCGAGGGCCTGCGCGGCGGCGACGGCGCGGCGGCCAAGGCGCTGCCCGACCTCGCCGAACAACTCCTCGCCCGCCAGGACGAGGTCCGCACCCTCGCCTCCCGCTACCGCTTCGCCGAACGCATGGTGATCACCTCGCGCGGCTACGGCTATCCCACCGCCAAGGAAGCCGCCCTCAAGCTGATGGAGACCAGTTACATCCCCGCCCTCGCCTACTCCGGCGCCGACCTCCTGCACGGCCCCCTCGCCATGGTCGACAACGTCTCCCCGGTCATCGCGGTCGTCACGGACGGCAAGGGCGGCACCGCCCTCCAGCCCGTCCTCGACCGGCTGCGCGGCCGGGGCGCCGACCTGGTCGTCATCGGCCCGGCCGGCCAGGTCGACCAGGCCTCGGCCGGCTTCGTCCTGCCCGTCGAGGGCGTCCCCGAGGAACTCCAGCCCATCCTGGAGATCCTCCCGCTCCAGCTCCTCGCCTACGAGGTCACCATCGCCCGCGGCCAGGACCCGGACGCGCCCCGCGCCCTGGCCAAGGTGACGGAGACCCGCTGAACAAGGTGGCGGAGACCCGCTGACCGCACGTCCTCACGTCCTCACGTCGTCAGGTGAGCGAACCTCCCGTCACATCCACCCAGCTCCCGGTGATCCACCGTCCGTCCTCGGACGCGAGGAACGCCACCACGTCCGCCACGTCGGCGGTCTCTCCCACCCGCCCCAGCGCGGAGAAGGCCGCCACCCGCGCCCAGCTGTCCTCGCTCCCGTGCAGCAGCTCGGCCGTGTTGTCCGTGTCTATGACACCCGGCGCCACCGAGTTCACCGTGATGCCCCGGGGGCCGAGCACCTTGGACAGGTCCCGGGAGAAGACGTCCAGGGCGCTCTTCGTCATGGCGTACGCGATGTTGTGCGGCATCGCCGCGGTGCGGGCCAGCCCCGACGAGATGTTGATGATCCTGCCCCCGTCCCGCAGCCGGTCCATGCCGTGCGCGACCAGGAAGAACGGCGCCTTCACATTCACCGCGAAGACGCGGTCGTACTCCTCTTCCCCTATCTCCTCGATCGGTGCGGAGGATCCGATCCCCGCGTTGTTCACCAGGATGTCCAGCCCGTCCGCGTGCCGGTCGAACTCCGCCCAGAGCCCTTCGGCATCGCCGGGCCCGCCCAGCTCCGCACCGAGCGCGAACGCCGAGCCGCCCGCTTCCTCGATCGCGGCGACCACTTCCTTCGCCGCCGCCTCACTCCTGCCGTAGTGCACCGCGACCCGCGCCCCGTCCCGCCCCAGCCGCTCCGCGATGCCCCGCCCGATGCCCCTGCCCGCACCCGTGACCAGTGCGGTCCTGCCCGTGAGCACACCCATGTCGAAGCCCCTCCGTGTTTCTGTAGTGAGTTTCTGCAGTGAGTTATCTAGCGGTCGCTACAGAAAAACCGTACAACAGCCCGCCGACATTTCTCTAGCACTCGCTATACAATTCACTCCATGGTGCGCAGCGAGGAGACGAAACCGCAGGTCAAGGCAGCCAAGACCCGAGGTCGGCCGCGTTCCTTCGACCGTGCCACCGCGCTGGAGCAGGCGGTCCTCGCGTTCTGGGAGCACGGCTACGAAGCGACCTCCGTCTCCGATCTCACCCGCGTCATGGGTATCGGTGCCCCCAGCCTCTACGCGGCCTTCGGCGACAAGCAGGCCCTGTTCGCCGAGGTCGTGGCGGAGTACGGCACGCGCTACGGCTCCTTCACCGACCGCGCGCTCGCCGAGGAACCCACCGCCCGGGCCGCCGTGGCGCGGATACTGCGCGAGGCGGCCGCCGAGTACACCGCACCCGACCGGCCGCACGGCTGTCTGGTCGTCCATGCGGCCACCAACTGCACGACCCCCGAGGTGGAGGAGTCGCTGCGGGAGCGGCGCAACGCCAACCTCGTCACCTTGGAGTGTCGTATCGAGGCGGACATCGCGGCGGGGGAGCTGCCCGCGGACCTCGATGCCGCCGCGCTCGCCCGGCACACGGGGGCGGTCATTCAGGGAATGTCCCAGCAGGCGCGGGACGGGGCGAGCCGCGAGGAACTGGCGGCGGTCGCCGAAATTGCCATGACCATCTGGCCCCGCACATGACTCAACACCGTTAGGCTTCCCCGTGGATGCTGGGACGTCCTACGAGTGGCGGACCGAGCGGATCGCAGCGGAAAAGCGCCACCATCAAACATCCTTCAACGCATGGACACGGATAGTGGTCTAGTCCACAATGTGTTAGAGGCGTAAGCCTCCGTCCTCCCCGCACAGGAGGACGGACCGAGGAACCGAGGCTCTCTGCCCTGACTGCCCCGGCTCCTCATCCATCGGCCGATCGGGACCGCACACCCCGTGGCCGTTGCTGCTCCGGGCTGCGGTGCCGAGAGGGCTGAGGGTCCCTCTCAGGCGCCGCGGCCCGCGGGTGTTTTTTAGGACAGGTACAGACCGGCGGGTACGCTCGCAGACGTGCCCTCCATGAACGAACTCGTACGCCAGCACACCGCACTCGACGACTCCGACCTCGAGTGGCTCCACCTGCTGGTCTCGGAGTGGCAGCTGCTCTCCGACCTCTCCTTCGCCGACCTGGTCCTGTGGGTCCCCACGCGCGACGGCACCCGCTATGTCTCCGTCGCCCAGATGCGGCCGAACACCGGCCCCACCTCGTACCAGGACGACATGGTCGGCCACCTCGTCCCGCGCGGCCGCCGCCCCATGCTGGACGCGGCCCTGGACGAGGGCCGCATCGTCCGCGAGGGCGACCCCGAGTGGCGCGAAGAGGTCCCCGTCCGGGTCGAGTCGATTCCGGTACGACGGGACGGGCGCGTCCTGGGTGTCATCGCGCGCAACACCAATCTCCTCACTGTGCGCACCCCGAGCCGCCTCGAACTCACGTACCTGCAGAGCGCGTCGGACCTCGCGCAGATGATCGCGGCCGGTTCCTTCCCGTTCCCGAACCAGCAGGTCGACATGGACGCCTCGCCGCGCGTCGGCGACGGACTGATCCGCCTCGACGGCGACGGCATCGTGCAGTACGCCTCGCCCAACGCCCTGTCCGCCTACCACCGCATGGGCCTCGCCACCGACCTCGTCGGCCAGCACCTGGGCGTGACCACCGCCGAACTCGCCCCCACCCGGGGCCCGGTGGACGAGGCGCTCGCCAAGGTCGCCAGCGGCTGGGCGCCCCGCGAGTTCGAGATCGAGGCACGCGACGGGGTCATCCAGTTCAGGGCGATCCCGCTCAAACCCAAGGGCACCCGCATCGGTTCGCTGGTGCTGCTCCGGGACGTCACCGAACTGCGCCGCCGCGAGCGGGAGTTGATCACCAAGGACGCGACCATCCGGGAGATCCACCACCGGGTGAAGAACAACCTCCAGACGGTCGCCGCCCTGTTGCGTCTCCAGGCCCGCCGCATCGACTCCGAGCGCGGGCGGGAAGCCCTGGAGGAGGCCGTACGACGGGTCGGTTCGATCGCGATCGTGCACGAGACGCTGTCCCAGAACCTGGACGAGCGGGTGGAGTTCGACGAGATCGCCGACCGGGTGCTCGCGATGGTCGCCGAGATCTCCCCGGGCAAGGTCACCGGCCGGCGCAGCGGCCGCTTCGGAATACTGGACGCCGAGGTCGCCACCCCGCTCTCCATGGTCCTCACCGAGATCCTGCAGAACGCCCTCGAACACGGCTTCCGCGAGGGCGAGACGGGCACGGTCGAGGTCTCGGCCGTCCGCGGCGGCACCTCGAAGGACGCCCGCCTCCTGGTCACCGTGCAGGACGACGGCGTAGGCCTCCCCGAAGGATTCGACCCGCACCGCTCCGGCAACCTGGGCCTGCAGATCGTACGGACGCTGGTCGAGGGCGAGTTGGGCGGCACGTTCGACATGGTGCCGGGGCCGGAGCGGGGGACCCGGGTGATCCTGGATGTGCCGGTGCAGGCGCACAAGTGACGTATGTGCACACGACCTACACATGCGCGGGCCCGAACTGCCGTGCACGCGCGGGTGTTTGAACGGCCGTACCTGAACAGCAAGGGTCGTACCTGAACAGCAAAGAGCCCCGGATCAATTGATGATCCGGGGCCAGTCGCTCGTTGCTATGCGCATCGGGGGTACTGCGCGCTGCGGCTCGGGGGCGGGAGATGCGTACTCGCTGTACGCGCCGCCAAGCTCAGGCTGTGAGCGGGGTGGACGTCAGGCGGAGGCCTGACGGGCACGGTTGCGAGCGGCGCGGCGCTTCATGGCGCGGCGCTCGTCCTCGCTGAGACCACCCCAGACGCCGGAGTCCTGGCCGGACTCGAGCGCCCACTGCAGACACTGGTCCATAACGGGACAGCGACGGCAGACGGCCTTGGCTTCCTCGATCTGCAGCAGCGCAGGACCGGTGTTGCCGATGGGGAAGAAGAGCTCGGGGTCTTCCTCGCGGCAAACGGCGTTGTGACGCCAGTCCATGGCTGCTACCTCTCCTTGGTATTACGTGCGGGTTGCTTGTGAATGTGAACGCTTTCACGAATCCCTCAACAAGTGAAGGGCCGAACGCCAGGTTCACTGGCGGAGGTCCTGTGGATTGAAGAGGGGTTCCGGTGATCCGTGGAGGCCGGTGTTGCGGGCCGTCTCGATCGCCACGTAGAGACTCGCAAACCTCAGCGGCGGATACAACCCCTTCCGGAAAGTTTTTTTTGATTCCTCGGTGTCGACTAGGTCACAGCCGTACTTCCATGGGGTGGACCCTGGTCTAAACGTTCGAGTGAAAGGACTTCAGCCCTTTCTGCTCACACAATCACACGCAGTGCACGGCGTACGCCTGTGAACGTCACGCTCGTACGCAGTCCGAGGTGGTCGCCGTCCATCTGGAGGGGCAGGGGGACCTTCGAATGCAAGGTGAACTCACTCAGGTCGTGCAACGTCGCAGCGTGCTTGCCATGGGGTCCGCGTTCGGGGGACGAAGTGAGCAACTGGGTGCCATACCGGGCAACCGCGGCGCTGGACAGGCGGCTGAGACCGAGTACGTCGAGGCCTTTATCGAACGACGCCTTAGGTGACGTGTACATCGGGCGATTGCCGAGATACGTCCAGGGCGAGGTGTTCGAGACTATGGCTACGACGAGATCGGTGACCGGGTCCGCGCCGGGCTGCTCCAGCGTGATCGTCCCGTGCCGGCGGTGCTGCTCGCCGAGGAACTGCCGGACCACCTGACGCACGTAGAGCGCATGCGTGGATTTCTTGCCCTGCTCCCGCTGCTGCTCGACCCGCCCGACCACCCCGGCGTCGAACCCGAGTCCGGCGTTGAAGGTGAACCAGCGCGAGGGCACGGCCTCGTCCTCGGTGCCGGGCGTCCCGGAGGTCAGCCCCAGGCCGACCGTGCGCTCGCTGCCCTCGCGCAGGGCGTCCAGGATGGCGCCGGTCGCCTCCACGGCGTCGTTGGGCAGGCCCAGGGCGCGGGCGAAGACGTTGGTGGAGCCGCCGGGGACCACGGCGAGGCCGGGCAGGCGCTCCGGGTCGGGGCCGGTGTGCAGCAGGCCGTTGACGACCTCGTTGACCGTGCCGTCGCCGCCGAGGGCCACGACCAGGTCGACGTTCCCGGTCTCCGCGGCCTGCCGGGCGAGGTCGCGCGCGTGGCCCCGGTACTCGGTGGTGACCGCTTCCAGCTTCATCTCGCTCGCGAGCGCGTGGAGCAGGACATCGCGCGTACGTGCGCTTGTGGTGGTTGCCGCCGGATTGACCACGAGAAGTGCACGCATGAGTTGCAGCGTACCTACTGGGGGGTACCCGGCCCATACCGAGGTAGGGGTTGGGTAAGAGGAGACGGCGTGAGCCTGAACACCTGGGGCCGGATCCCGGGGACTACCCTGCTGGGGTGAGTGCTGAGCAGATCCCCGCCCCGCAGACCGACGGCCCCGACGGACCCCGCCCGCGCCGCCTGACCTACGCGGCGGTCCTCGTCGCGCTGGAGGGCCTCGCGCTCGCCGTCGCCGGGGTGTGGATGCTCGTCCTGGGTCTCACCGGCGAACCGGACGACCGGCAGCAGGCCGTCACCGGTGGGGTGACCCTGGTGGTGCTCGCGCTGCTGCCGCTGCTGGCCGCGCGGGGACTGATCGGGCAACGAAGCTGGAGCCGGGGTCCGGCCGTCATCACCCAGGTCATGGCGTTGCCCGTGGCCTACAACCTGCTCCAGGCCGACAGCGTGGCGATCCCGGCCGGTATCGCGCTCGCGGTGGTCGCGATCGGCGCGCTGGTGCTGCTGGTGAACCCGGCGACGACACAGGCCCTCGGAATCCGAGGGCCCGGCCGTGGCACCGAAGAGCCGAAGAGCTGACTTCGGCAGGCGGATCACTCCTCGACGAGGAGCTTCTCCCGCAGCTGGGCCAGTGTCCGGGCCAGCAGCCGGGACACATGCATCTGCGAGATGCCGACCTCCTGCGCGATCTGCGACTGCGTCATGTTGCCGAAGAAGCGGAGCAGCAGAATCCGCTTCTCCCTGGGCGGCAGGTCCTCCAGCAGCGGCTTGAGCGACTCGCGGTACTCGACGCCCTCCAGGGCCTCGTCGTACGCGCCGAGCGTGTCCGCGACCGCCGGGGACTCGTCGTCCGTGTCGGGGACGTCCAGGGACAGCGTGGAGTAGGCGTTGGCCGACTCCAGGCCCTCCAGGACCTCCTCCTCCGAGATGCCGAGCTTCTCGGCCAGCTCGTGGACCGTGGGGGAGCGGCCGTGCCGCTGCGAGAGCTCCGCCGTCGCCGTGGTCAGCGACAGGCGCAGCTCCTGGAGCCTGCGCGGGACACGCACCGCCCAGCCCTTGTCACGGAAGTGCCGCTTGATCTCGCCGACGACCGTCGGGGTCGCGTACGTCGAGAACTCGACGCCGCGCTCCGGGTCGAAGCGGTCGACCGACTTGATCAGGCCGATGGTGGCGACCTGGGTCAGGTCGTCCAGCGGCTCCCCGCGGTTGCGGAAGCGGCGCGCGAGGTGCTCGACGAGCGGCAGGTGCATGCGGACCAGCCGGTTGCGCAGCTCCGCGTACTCGACGCTGCCGCCATCGAGCGTGCGCAGCTCGATGAAGAGTGCGCGCGCCCCGCTGCGGTCCTGGGGGTCGTGCCGTGTGACCTGCACGCTCTGCGTGGCCGCCACGTTGTCCCGCTCGTGCTCGCTCATCGCCTGGCCTGTCGCCCCTTCCCGAGCTTTCGCCTCCTCCCCCACGCTCGACTCAGTCGGAGCGGGGGAACCCCCGGCAACGGGGGAGACCCCACCAATACGCACGGCACCGTCCTGCTCACGTTGACCGTCGTCCATCACACCGGCCTCCGAGGTTTCTTCCTCCGGGTGCGGCCGGGCCTGCTCGGGGATCTGGCCGCGTGGCACGAGGGCGCCGTCGTCCGCCGTGCGGCGGGATCCGCCTGAGCCGCCCTCGGCCGGCAGCTCCCGTGTGCCGCGCTCTTCGTCCCGCACCGGCCCGTCCCCGTTCCTCACGCCGGCCCGGGTCCCGCGCCGCGCTGTTTGTAGAGGCTGATCGAAACGGTCTTGTCCTCGTCGACTGCCGATGAGACCTTGCCCGCGAGGGCCGAGAGCACGGTCCACGCGAAGGTGTCGCGCGCGGGGGCGTGACCGTCCGTCGTCGGGGCGGAGACGGTGACTTCGAGCGAGTCGTCCACGAGGCGGAAGACACAGCTGAGCACCGAGCCCGGCACGGCCTGCTGGAGCAGGATCGCGCAGGCCTCGTCCACCGCGATGCGAAGGTCCTCGATCTCGTCGAGGGTGAAGTCCAAACGGGCTGCGAGGCCGGCCGTGGCCGTGCGCAGCACCGACAGGTATGCGCCCGCAGCCGGCAGCCGGACTTCCACGAAGTCCTGGGTCGCGGGCTCGCCTGCGATCTGGGACACCCTCACCTCCAAGGTGGTACAAGCTCTTTCGGGGGCCCAGGGGTCGCCCCCCGGGGTAACGCGATACTTGGTTCAGCGGTGACGCTACCGCGCTCCGAACTTTTCTGTCCCCGGGACCCCAACCCCATGCTGTCACTCATAGTAAACCTACGGATACGCTCCGTGGCTAGGGGTCCTGCGGGCCCAATTGGGAAGAGCGCGCGCCGGGTTGACGTACCCAGACGTCAGACGGTCGAACCGTCGAAACGGGCGGGAAACAAGCGGCCGGATTACGGGGTCACAGGAGTACGTGGTCGACGAAGCACCAACGCCAGCTCTCCCCGACCTCGAACGTCCGCATCACCGGATGCCCGGAGTCCTTGTGATGTGCTGTGGCATGGCGCAGCGGCGAGGAGTCGCAGCAGGCGACATGGCCGCAGAAGAGGCACAGTCTCAGCTGCACCGGGTGGGTGCCTGCCGCCAGACACTCCAGACAGGTCTCGCTCTGGGGCCCCGGTTCAGGGAGCGGCAGCGCGTCGGCGTGCGTGCACTGTTTCATGATTGCCAGATTACGACGGGTGTGCGGTTGGCCGCGCGGAAAAACGAGGGCGGGCGAGGACGATGGACGTGATGCCACTGCTGTTGCTGGTGGCGGGGAGCGCCGTGGTGGCCGCCGCGGCCCGGCGCACCCCGGTGCCTGCACCGCTGCTGCTGGTCGCGGTCGGGCTGGTCGTCTCGTACGTCCCGGGGGTGCCCGACTACACCCTCGACCCGGAGGTCGTACTGCCGCTGCTGCTGCCCCCGCTGCTGTACACCTCGGCCACCGACAGCTCGTACCTCGATCTGCGGGCCCAAGTGCGGCCCGTGGCACTGCTGTCGGTCGGCTACGTGCTCTTCGCCACGTTCGTCGTCGGCTGGGCCGCGTATGTGATCGTCCCGGGGCTGCCGCTGACCGCCGCCCTGGTGCTGGGCGCCGTGGTGGCGCCGCCGGACGCGGTCGCGGCGACGGCAGTGGCCCGCCGGGTCGGGTTGCCGTCACGGATCACGACGATCCTCCAGGGCGAGTCCCTGCTGAACGACGCGACCGCGATCACCGCCTACAAGGTGGCCCTCGCGGCCGCGATCGGCGAGGGCGCCACCTGGGCCGGCGGCATCTGGGAGTTCCTGCTCGCGGCCGTCGGCGGTGTCGGTATCGGGCTCCTCCTGATGGTGCCGATCCACTGGCTGCGCACGCACCTCAAGGAGGCGCTGCTGCAGAACACGCTCTCGCTGCTGATCCCGTTCATCGCCTATGCGGTCGCCGAGCAGGTGCACGCCTCCGGGGTGCTCGCCGTCGTGGTCGTGGCGCTCTATCTGGGCCACCGCGCGTGGGAGGTCGATTTCGCGACCCGCCTCCAGGAGGAGGCCGTCTGGAAGATGGTCGCCTTCGTCCTGGAGTCCGCGGTGTTCGCCCTGATCGGACTCCAACTGCCGGTGGTCCTCAAGGGACTTGGCGAGTACCGGGGCCTGGACGCCGCATGGTACGCGATCGCGCTCTTCCTGGTCGTCGTCGCGACCCGGTTCGTGTGGGTGTATCCGGCGGCCTTCATTCCCCGCTTCCTGTCGGCGCGGATCAGGGAGCGCGAGGACAGCCCCACCTGGAAGGGGGCGATGACCACCGCGTGGGCCGGCATGAGAGGCGTGGTCTCCCTGGCCATCGCCTTCTCGATCCCGCTCACCGTGCACGGCGGCGATCCCTTCCCGCAGCGCAACCTCATCCTGTTCCTGACCTTCACGACGGTCATCGGCACGCTGGTGGTGCAGGGCCTGAGCCTGCCCCCGATCATCCGGCTGCTGAAATTCCCCGGCCGCGACCAGCAGGCCGAGACCCTCGCCGAGGCCAACGCCCAGGCACAGGCCTCCCGAGTCGCCGAAAAACGCCTGGAGGCCCTCCTGGAGGACGAACGCAACGCCCTGCCGCCTCCGCTCGCAGACCGCCTCCGCGAGGTCCTGGAGCGCCGCCGCAACGCCGTCTGGGAGCGCCTCGGCGCCACCAACCCCGTCACCGGCGAGACCGTCGACGACACCTACCGCCGTCTCTCCCGCGAGATGATCAGCGCCGAACGCTCGATGTTCGTCCGCCTCCGCGACGGCCGCTACATCGACGACGAGATGCTCCGCACGTTGCTGCGCAGGCTGGACCTGGAGGAGGCGGCGGCTTACCGGGAGGCGGCCTAGCGGTCTCGGTCTCTACGGCACCTGAAGTGGGCTTACGGGAACGGCCGCCCGGTGATCACCGCGGCGACCGTGCTCCCGCGCGGGAAGGCGCCTTCGTCGGCGAGGGCGACAAGTCCGTAGAGCAACTTGGCGACATAGAGACGCTCGACGGGCACCCCGTGCCGCTGCTCGAAGTCCCCGGCGAAGGCGTCGAGTTCGGCCGGCGCACGCGCGTAGCCTCCGAAGTGGAAGCGGTCGTCGAGCGACCAGTCGCCCCGCCGACCGCCGAAGGCGCGCTCCTGAAGGCCTTCTATGTCGGCGGCCAGGAAGCCGCCCCTGAGGACCGGTATCCCCAAAGCGCGCTGGTCGGGGCCGAGTCCGGCGGCCAACCCGGCCAACGTGCCGCCGGTACCGCACGCGAGGGCGACGACATCCACATGGACATCCGCATCGGCATCGACGTCGACGTCGGCACGCGCGCGTAGTTCCTCGCCCAGGGCCCGGCAGCCGCGCACCGCAAGGGAGTTGCTGCCGCCCTCGGGGACGACGTATGCGTCCACCGCGTCCACCGCGCGCAGGATGCTGGCCAGCGTCTCCGGTTCGGACTTGCGCCGGTACATCGACCTGTCGACGAAGTGGAGGCGCATCCCGTCGGCCGCGCAGCGGGTCAGGGACGGGTTGAGCGGGCGGTCGGACAGTTCCTGGCCGCGGACCACGCCGACCGTGGGCAGACCCAGGAGGCGGCCCGCGGCGGCGGTGGCGCGCAAGTGGTTGGAGTAGGCGCCGCCGAACGTGACGACCGTACGTCCGGCCGCCGCCGTGAGGTTGGGCGCGAGCTTGCGCCACTTGTTGCCGATCAGGTCCGGGTGGATCAGGTCGTCCCGCTTGAGCAGCAGCCGGATGCCGTGCCGCCCGAAGCGCCCGTCCGCGATCTCCTGCACCGGCGACGGGAGCCGGGGCCGTAGGGCGGCGAGGTCGGGGCTGGTCACGGCACCATTGTCACCCGGGTCGGCGGTGTCGCCCGTGTCGCCTGTGCTGTCCCGGGAGTCACTTCAGCCGGTCACGGACCCGGTCCCGCAGCCACGCCATCGTGAACCCGCGCGGGTCCACCTTTCCGGGCTGCCACTCCAGGTGCCCGATCACCGACCGCGCCGACCAGCCGTGGTGGCGGCAGATCGCCGCGCAGACCTTCTCGATCGTCTCCAACTGGGCCTCGGGCCAAGGGTCCTCGCCGTCGCCGAGGTTCTCGCACTCGAAGCCGTAGAAGTGCCGGTTGCCGTCCGTGTTCGCCTCGTTGTCGTGCGGCAGCGCCTTTTCGGCGATCACCGCGCGGAGCACGTCGTCGTCGCCGAGGCCCGCGTGGTTGGCGCGGCCGTAGCCGACCAGGTGGAGGTGGCCGTCCTTGGTGATGACGCCGTGGCAGAGCGGGCCGGGGAGGTCCGGGCGGCCGTCGCGGCACAGTGCCACCGTCTGCGCGCTGCCCTTGGTGACCGTGTGGTGGATCATCACGCCGTGGACAGGTCCCCACGGGCCCTTGTGGTTGCGGTTGTGGTGCTCCCACTCGCCGACCTCGACGACCTTGACGCCCTCCGCCTTCAGACCGGCCAGGAAACCGCCCGCGGACATGGGTGAGGCCATGAACGCCTCCTTCGTGCTGTGCGACGGCCGCCGTACAAGGCCGTCTCGTATCGCTGCTTGTACCGAAAAAGCGCGGTACGGACGACTTCTTCGTACGGTGTGCGAGTCGATCCGGACACCGGCCGACCCGGCAGCAACTCGAACAACATTCGACGTGAACAGCCCCTGTGCCCAGCAGTTGAAGATCCATTCCCGCTCTTTCGGGTAATACCATCAGCACGCTCCGTGAGGAAGGCTGGTGCGCGAGAACGATGCCCGGCGCACAGGTGCCGGGCGAATGGGGAGGGCATTTCTCTATGTCGGTAGGCGAAGAGGTCCGCGCGGAGCAGAACAAGCCGCAGCAGAGTCTTGGTACGGCGGCTGCGCGGAACCTGGCCACGACCACGAAGTCCGCGCCGCAGATGCAGGAGATCAGCTCGCGCTGGCTGCTGCGCACACTGCCGTGGGTGAACGTGCAGGGTGGCACATACCGGGTGAACCGACGGCTGAGTTACTCCGTGGGCGACGGCCGGGTGACATTCGTGAAGACCGGCGACCGCGTCGAGGTCATCCCCGCGGAGCTCGGCGAACTGCCCGCGCTGCGGGACTACGAGGACGAGGAGGTGCTCTCGGAGCTGGCCGTCCGCTGCCGGCAGCGCGAGTACGCCCCGGGGGAGGCGATCGCGTCGTTCGGCGGCCAGGCCGACGAGGTGTACCTGCTGGCGCACGGCAGGGTGGAGAAGGTCGGCACGGGCCCGTACGGCGACGACACGGTCCTCGGGGTCCTCGCCGACGGTGCCTACTTCGGCGACGAGGCGCTGCTCGACCCGGAGGCCATCTGGGAGTACACGGCCCGCGCGGACACCGCCTGCACGGTGCTGATCCTGGCCCGCGGCGACGTCGAGCAGGTCGCGGAGCGCTCCGAGACTCTGCGGGACCACCTCGCGCAACTGCGCGCGATCCCCGAGCAGCGCACCAACAAGTACGGCGAGAAGTCCATCGACCTCGCCTCGGGCCACTCCGGCGAGCCGGACATCCCGCACACGTTCGTCGACTACGACGCCAAGCCGCGCGAGTACGAACTGAGCGTCGCCCAGACCGTCCTGCGCATCCACTCGCGCGTGGCCGATCTCTACAACCAGCCGATGAACCAGACGGAGCAGCAACTCCGGCTCACCGTCGAGGCGTTGAAGGAGCGCCAGGAGCACGAACTCATCAACAACCGCGAGTTCGGGCTCCTCAACAACTGCGAGTACGACCAGCGGCTCCAGCCCCACGACGGCGTCCCCGGCCCGGACGACCTGGACGAACTGCTCAGCAGGCGGCGCGGCACCAGGATGCTGCTGGCCCACCCGCGCGCGATCTCCGCGTTCGGCCGCGAGCTGAACAAGCGCGGACTGGTCCCGGAGTCCATCGAGGTCGGCGGCAACCGCATCCCGACCTGGCGCGGGGTGCCGATCTACCCGTGCAACAAGATCCCGGTCAGCGACCGGCGGACCACCTCGATCATCGCCATGCGTACCGGCGAGGCCGACCAGGGCGTCATCGGCCTCCAGCAGGCCGGCATCCCGGACGAGATCGAGCCGAGCCTCTCGGTGCGCTTCATGGGCATCAACGAACAGGCGATCATCAAATACCTGGTGACGGCCTACTACTCGGCGGCGGTCCTCGTGCCCGACGCCCTCGGCGTCCTGGAGAACGTCGAGATCGGCCGCTGGAGGTGACGTTTCAGCAGCTGGACGCGGTGTTCCCGCCCGCAAGGGCGGGTACACCCCAAGTCACCGTCCGCGGACTCTCCGAGGGGGACCCCATGGCCGAGCTCGGGACGGAGACGAAACAGCCCGCCGGCGGGACACCGGCACCGACACCGCCGTCCGAGGGGCACGAGGCGGCGGTGTTCCTGGAGGGGGCCAGGGCGTCCGTCGACCCCGAGCTGCGCTCGGCGATCGACTCGCTGCCCGGCTCGATGCGCCGGATCGCGCTCTACCACTTCGGGTGGGAGCACGCGGACGGCACACCGGCGGCGGGCAACGCCGGCAAGGCGATCCGCCCCGCCCTCGTCCTGGCCGCCGCCGGCGCTCTCGGCGGCGAGCGGGCACGGACGGGCGCGCTGCGGGCCGCCGCGGCGGTGGAACTGGTCCACAACTTCACGTTGCTGCACGACGACGTGATGGACCGGGACACCACCCGCAGACACCGGCCCACCGCGTGGACCGTGTTCGGCGACGCCGACGCGATCCTCGCCGGGGACACCCTTCAGGCGCTGGCCCTGCGACTGCTCGCCGCGGACCCGCACCCCGCATCCCCGGCCGCCGCCGCCCGGCTCGCGGACTGCGTCATCGAACTGTGCGAGGGCCAGCACACGGACACCGCCATGGAACAGCGCGCCCCCGGCGAGGTCACTCTCGACGAGGTGCTCGCCATGGCCGAGGCCAAGACCGGCGCGCTGCTCGGCTGCGCCTGCGCGGTGGGCGCGCTGTACGCGGGGGCGTCCGCCGAGGACGTCGAGGCGCTGGACGCGTTCGGCCGCCAGGCCGGGCTCGCCTTCCAGCTGATCGACGACGTCATCGGCATATGGGGCGACCCCGCCCGCACCGGCAAACCGGCCGGCGCCGACCTCGCCGTCCGCAAGAAGTCCCTGCCCGTGGTCGCCGCCCTCACCTCGGGCACACCGGCGGCCGTGGAACTCGCGGAACTGTACGGACTGCCGTACGAGGAAGGGGAGTTGGAGCGCACCGCGCTCGCCGTCGAGCGGGCGGGCGGCCGGGACTGGGCGCAGGGCCAGGCGGCCGACCATATGGCGCGCGCCGTCCAGGAACTGGCCCGGGCGATCCCGGACCCGCAGGACGCGGGCGGTCTGCTCGCGCTGGCCGAGTTCGTGACCCGGCGCAGCAGTTGATGACTCCGGAGCCTGACGGAGTCGTGCGGTCCTGACCCCGCACGGCAACCGGGGCTCCGGACAGACGGGTCCCGCGCATCCCCACGGTGCGCGGGGCCCGCCATCTTTTTTTGGAAGCTCGGTTCGCCTCCGGGGCGCCCCTTCGGCTCGCTCGCCCGAAAGTCCCGCTAGTCTCAACAGCCGTTCAGGTGACGGTTGTTGAGAGCTAAGGGGCGGAACATGGGCGTGGCGATACGGGCGGCGGGCGAGGGCGACAGAGAGCTGGTCGTCCGGCTGTTGGACGAGGCCTTTCAGGACGATCCGGTGAGCGGCTGGGTCTTCCCCGACGCCGAGTACCGCCGTACGACCCACCACAGGCTGATGGCCGCCTTCACCGACGCCGTGTTCGCCGACGGCCGTATCGACCTCGCCGAGGACGGCGCGGCGTGCGCGCTGTGGCTGTCGGTACCGGCCGAGGCGCATGCGGACGCCGGCGAGGACGAGGCCGTAGAGCTGCGGGAGTTGGTGGATCCCGACAACGAGCGGGTCGAGACGATCGCCCGGCTCATGGCGGAGGGGCATCCCGCCGGCCAGGCCCACGAATATCTGTGGATGATCGCCGTGGCACCGGCCCGGCAGGGCGAGGGACTCGGCGCCGCGCTCATCCGGCACGTTCTGGAGCGCTGCGACCGCGAGGGCCTGCCCGCGTACCTGGAGGCGAGCAGCGAACGCAGCACCAAGCTGTACGAGCGCCTCGGCTACACCTTCACCGACAGCACCCTCGACCTCCCGGAAGGCCCGCGCATGTATCCGATGTGGCGCGAGCCCCGCACGGTCCTAGGCTGAGTACATGGGCAGAGAAGAGCACACCTGTCCCGACTGCGGACAGCCGGTGGCCACCGTCGTGCGGCGGTACAAGACGCTCGGCGCATGGGTACCGAAGTGGGTGGCCGGCCCGTGCCGGAACCCCGACTGCGAGGCGTACGTCGGCGAGGGCGCCGGGCCCAAAGAGGAGCCCGGGGCCGAATCCGGCCCGAAAGAATCCTGAACCTGTGTCGAGAATCCCGGCCCGGCTCCGATGTCTCCTGTGACAGCCGCCCGGCACGGGTGGCACGAGCCGAAGGAGCGGACTCATGAAGTACCTGGTCATGGTGCAGGGCACACAGGCGGACTACGACGGCATGCAGGGCAAGCCCACCCCGGGTTCCCCGGCCTGGAGCGAGGCCGAGATGCAGGCCATGTTCGCCCACATGGGAGCCATCAACGACGACCTGTCCGAGACGGGTGAGCTGATCGACGCGCAGGGGCTGACCGAGCCGGCGCGGACCCGGCTGGTGGCGCTGGGCGCGGACGGCAAGGCAGTGATCACCGACGGGCCGTACAGCGAGACCAAGGAGCTGATGGCCGGCTACTGGGTCCTGGAGTGCGCGAGCCTGGAGCGCGTCACGGAGATCGCCGACCGCGTCACCCGCTGCCCCCTGCCCGAGGGTGCCGCCAACCGCGCGGTGGTGATCCGCCCCATCGGGGACGGCGGCGGGGACATCTGAGCCGTATGCGGGACACCACCGGCACCACCGGCACCACCGGCATCGAGGACCTGCTGCGCCGACACGCGCCGCAGGTCCTCGGCGCGCTCGTGCGTAGGTACGGCCATTTCGACACCGCCGAGGACGCCGTTCAGGAGGCGCTGCTCGCGGCGGCCCGGCAGTGGCCGGAGCGCGGTGTGCCGGAGAATCCGCGCGGCTGGCTGATCCGGGTCGCCTCGCGGCGGCTGACGGACGCGCTGCGTGCCGAGGAGGCGCGGCGGGCACGGGAGGAGAAGGCGGCGGCACTCGAGCCCCGGGAGCCGTACACGGCCGAGCCGCCGCGCGAGGACGATACCCTCTCCCTGCTTTTCCTGTGCTGCCACCCGGAGTTGACCCCGACTGCGCAGATCGCGCTCACCCTGCGGGCGGTCGGCGGACTGACGACGGCGGAGATCGCCCGGGCGTACCTCGTGCCCGAGCCGACGATGGCGCAGCGGATCAGCCGGGCGAAGGCGAAGGTGCGGGGCGTGCGCTTCGGACGGCCGGACAACTGGGCCGAGCGGCTGCCGGCCGTCCTCCACACGCTCTACCTGATCTTCAACGAGGGCTATACGGCGACGTCCGGCCCGAGTCTCACGCGGCGCGAACTCGCGGGCGAGGCAATCCGGTTGACCCGCGCCGTGCACCAACTGCTCCCCGAGGCCGGAGAGGTGGCCGGGCTCCTGGCGCTGATGCTGCTCACCGACGCCCGCCGAGCCGCCCGCACCGGCCCGCACGGCGAACTCGTCCCCCTCGACGAACAGGACCGCGACCGCTGGGACCGGGCGGCGATCGAGGAGGGTGTCGCCCTCGTCACCCGGGCGCTGTCCCAAGGGCCCGCGGGGCCTTACCAGTTGCGCGCGGCGATCGCCGCCGTACACGACGAGGCGCCGTCGGCGCGGGCGACGGACTGGCACGAGATCCTCGGCCTGTACGAGGTGCTGGTGCGCCTGGTCCCCGGCCCCGTCGAACGCCTCAACCGGGCCGTCGCCGTCGCCATGGTCGACGGTCCGCACGCGGGCCTGGCCGAACTGGAGCTACTGGCCGACGAGTTGGGGGAGGGCCACCGCCCCGACGCGGTCCGCGGCCACCTCCTGGAACGGGCCGGCGAGTTCACCGCGGCCCGGGCCGCCTACGAGTCGGCGGCGGCCAGGACCCTCAGCCTGCCCGAGCAGCGGTACCTGCGGGCGCGGGCGGCACGGCTCGGGCCGTAGCGTGATCCCATGCCGGAAGACGAACCCACCACAGCCCCCAGTCCTGCCCCCATCCTCCACATCACCGAGCGCGCCCTGTGGGACGCGGCCCGCGAGCGGGGGAGTTACGAGTGGTCGACCCGTGGCCGCACCCTCCAGCAGGAGGGTTTCATCCACTGCTCGACCCGTTCCCAACTCCCGCGCGTGGCAACGTTTTTGTACGGTTCCTACGACGGCCCCGACGAGCTGGTGGTCCTGGTCGTGGACCCGGGGCGGCTCGGCGTACCGCTGAAGTATGAGGCGCCGGAGCCGGGTGGGGAGGAGTTCCCGCATGTGTACGGGGCGATTCCGGTGGGCGCGGTGGTGGAGGTGGAGGCGTGGACGGCTTGAGCCGGTTATGGCGGCGGGTCCTGGTCGCGTGGGTGGTCGCGGTGGCCGTCGGGGGCGGGCTCACGCTGTGGTTGCGGGACTCCGGCGACGCGCGGGCGCCCGGCGGGGCGCACTGGCAGCGGCAGGAGAATCAGGACACGGCGAGCGCCTGCCCGAGGCCGACGGACTCGCGGTACGACGACCCCCGGGTGATCGTCGTCTGCGTCAGGGGCGGCTAGGGAGCCCGCCGGTCTCCGGGTCGCGCCCGGTCAGGCAGTAGACTCCGCCCGCCGGGTCACGCATCACCGTCCAGTGCTTGCCGTGGGAGACGACCGTCGCGCCGAGTTCCTCGTGCCGTGCGACGGCCGCGTCGATGTCCGCGCAGGCCAGGTCGAGATGGGCGGCGGCGGGGCGCTCCTCGCCGAGGCGTTGGAGCAGGATCCGGATCGGCAGACCGGACGGCGGCTTGAGCACATGGAACTCGGGGAGCGCACCCGACAGCGAGGCCCAGTCGGGCAACAGGGCGCTCCAGAAGGCGACTTCGGCGTCGTAGGAGCCGGGCCCGAGGTCGAGGGAGACCTGGTCGAGGCGGGTGCCGGCCACGACGGGCGGTCGTACGGACTCGCCGTGCCAGGGGACGGCGCAGAACAACTGCCCTGCGGGGGACCGGAGTACGGCCCAGCCGTCGTGCTCGGCGACGGTCTCCGCGCCGAGTCGCAGCGCGGAGTCCACGAACGCCGGTACGTCCTCGACGGAGAAGTCGAGATGCGCGCCGCCCGGACCGGCCTCGACGCCCTGGACCTTCACGCAGGCGTCGGTGCTGTCGGACAGCAGGGTGACGAACTCCCCTTGTTCACCGCGGAGTTCGGACAGCCGGGTGTCCGTGACGGCCGTCCAGAAGGGGCGGGCGGGTTCGAGGAGACCGAGCGGGCGGTCGACGAAGGCGTAGGTCCAGCGGATGCCGGCGGGGGTGCTCATGGCGTGATCGTAGGCGGGAGGCCGCGACCCGCCCGTGAGAATGTCAGCCCCACCTGTCCGTTCCGCTGTCCGCCCCGTCTTTCAGCCCCACTTGTCAGCTCCACCTGTCAGTCCCCGCTCCGCTCCATGAACCGCAGCATGTTCCCGGCCGGATCGCGGAACGCGCAGTCGCGGACGCCGTACGGCTGGTCCGTCGGCTCCTGGATCACCTCGGCGCCGGACTCCTGGACTCGGGCGTAGAGGGTGTCGAGGTCGGCGGTGGTGAAGTTGACCCCGCGCAGGGTGCCCTTGGCGAGGAGTTCGGCCATAGCCTGCTTGTCGGCGGGGGAGGCGTCCGGGTTCGCGGCCGGCGGCTCCAGGACGATCTCCACGTCCGGCTGCAACGGCGACCCCACGGTCACCCACCGCATGCCCTCGAAACCGACGTCGTTACGGACTTCCAGCTCCAGGACGTCGCAGTAGAAGGCGAGCGCCTTGTCGTGGTCGTCGACGGCGATGAAGCACTGGCGGAGTTTGAGATCCATGGGCATCAGGCTAGGGGCGGAGCGGCGGTCCCGCCCGGTTCGGGCGGGTGAAAGTGCGGGCCACGCAGGACGGGATCACCGCGCCCGCCTCGTGGGAACGGGCGCGGTAGGCGCTCGGGGTCTCGCCGACCAGCTCGGTGAATCGGGAGCTGAAGGAGCCCAGCGACGTACAGCCGACGGCCATGCACACCTCGGTCACACTGAGGTCGCCGCGCCGGAGGAGGGCCTTCGCCCGCTCTATCCGCCGGGTCATGAGATAGCTGTACGGCGTCTCCCCGTACGCGGCGCGGAAGCTGCGCTGGAAGTGGCCCGGGGACATCAGCGCGGTGCGGGCGATCGAGGCCATGTCGAGCGGTTCGGCGTACTCGCGGTTCATGCGGTCACGGGCCTGGCGCAGCCGTACGAGGTCGTCGCGGTTCACGTCGTCCAGGATGGCACGGGGGCTGCGGTTGTCGGGGCGGGAACGACGAAGGGGCTCCGCCGGTGAACCGGCGGGGCCCCTTCCCCAAACCCACTGACCGTCGATGGTGCACCGATCGCCGGTCGGTCGGGACAGGCCGACTGGGTGTCAGGCCTTCTTGGTCTCCCAGAAGATCTTGTCGATCTGGGCGATGTAGTCGAGCGCCTTCTGGCCCGTCGCCGGGTCGGTGGACGCCTTGGCGGCCGAGAGGGCCTTCAGGGTGTCGTTGACCAGCTGGTGCAGCTCCGGGTACTTCTCGAAGTGCGGGGGCTTGAAGTAGTCGCTCCAGAGCACCGAGACGTGGTGCTTCGCGAGCTCGGCGCGCTGCTCCTTGATGACGATGGCGCGCGCCTGGAAGTGCGGGTCGTCGTTGGCGGCCATCTTGTCCTGCACGGCCTTCACCGACTCCGCCTCGATGCGGGCCTGGGCCGGGTCGTACACACCGCAGGGCAGGTCGCAGTGCGCGCTGACCTTCACCTTGGGGGCAAACAGGCGGGAAAGCATGGAGCGTTCCTTCCTCGTGATCGTCTTCTCAGGTGGGACATTACTCCCTGGAGAAGCTGATTTCGCGAGTGCCCCCATGGGCTTAGGACAAAAGTCCAGGGTCGGACTCAGACTGGTGGAGGATAGGACCGGGGAGGTGCCGGGGATGCCGGAGCTGTCGCAGGAGACCGAGCGTGGGAGGGCCGTACTGCCCTTCGGGACGGCCGAGGTGACCGGGCCGTCCATGGTGCCGACACTGGTCCACGGGGATCTGCTCGTGGTGCAGTACGGGGCGCGGATCAGGCCCGGCGACATCGTCGTGCTGCGGCATCCGTTCCAGCAGGACCTGCTGGTCGTGAAGCGGGCCGCGGAGCGGCGGGACGGCGGGTGGTGGGTGCTCGGGGACAACGCGTTCGCCGGGGGGGACAGTACCGATTACGGCGCCGTTCCCGAGGATCTGGTGCTGGGCAAGGTGCGTTTTCGGTACCGGCCGCCGAAGGCCGGTCAGCGTTCGCCGGTCGCGCTCGTCCGCTGGGCGTTCTCGGCCGCCAGGCCCGTGCTCTCCGACCGGTCGGCCTCCAGGCGCTTCCGGGCCCGGTAGGCGGCCACGTTGGCACGGGTCGCGCAGCGGTCCGAGCAGTAGCGCCGGGAGCGGTTCGTCGAGGTGTCCAGGTAGGCGTTGCGGCACGGCGCCGCCTCGCACAGGCCCAGGCGGTCGACGCCGTACTCGGTGAGGTGGAAGGCCAGGCCCATCGCCGCGATCGCCGCGTAGCCGGCCGTCGCGTTCGACGGGTGGTCCGCGAGGTGCATGTGCCACAGCGGGCGGCCGTCGTCGTCGCGGAAGTTGTGCCCGGAGATCTGCGGGCTGACCGGGAACTCCAGGAGCAGTGAGTTCAGCAGGTTCACGGAGAGGGTCTCGTCGCCGCCGTCGGCCGCCTCGAAGACCGCTCGCAGCCGTGCCCGGACCGAGCGGAAGCGCGTGACATCGGCGTCGGCGGCGCGGCGGGCCGCCTCCTGGTTGGTGCCGAACAGGTCGCGCACGGCCTCGACCGAGGTCAGGGCGTCCTTGCCCCGCGCCGGTTCCTCGGTGTTGACGAGGCGTACGGCATAGTCCGAGTAATAGGCCAGTTCCACTTGTAGTCCTTACGGAGGCGCTCTATCGTCGTGGACGCGGTCGGGTAACAGCTGATCGCGCTTCCAGGGTATTACGACAGTGAGTGGACAGGGGGTCCTCATGGCGACCGGTGTCGGAACCGACTGGCAGGCCTGGCAGGAGAGCTGGGACAAGCAGCAGGAGTGGTACATGCCCGACCGGGAGGACCGCTTCCGGATCATGCTCGACATGGTCGAGGCCTGCGTCGGCCCCGAGCCGCGCATCCTCGACCTCGCCTGCGGCACCGGCAGCATCACGGCCCGGCTGCTGGCCCGCTTCCCGAACGCCACCAGCACCGGGGTGGATCTCGATCCCGCCCTCCTCGCCATCGCCCGCGGCACCTTCGAGGGCGACGAACGGGTCTCCTTCGTCACGGCCGACCTCAAGGACCCGCAGTGGACGACGAGCCTGCCCCACGACTCGTACGACGCGGTCCTCACGGCCACGGCCCTGCACTGGCTGCGCGTCGATCCCCTCGCGGCCCTCTACGGCAAGCTCGCCGAACTCGTCCGCTACGGCGGCGTCTTCATGAACGCCGACCACATGATCGACGACACCACACCGCGGATCAACGCGATCGAGCGCACCCAGCGCCACGCCCACATGGATCGGGCCATGCGCAACGGCGCCCTCGACTGGGCCGACTGGTGGCAGCTCGCCGCCCAGGACCCGGTCCTCGCCGAGCCGACGGCCCGTCGCTACGAGATCTACGGCGACCACGCGGACGGCGAAATGCCCTCGCAGGCATGGCACGCGCGCGTGCTGCGCGAGAAGGGGTTCGAGGAGGCGCGGGCGGTCTGGTGCTCGCCGTCGGACACCTTGCTGCTCGCGCTCAAGTAGACGTTCACGAAAGCGAGTTCAGGTCTGCCGAATGGGTCGATGAGCAGGCCTATTACGTCATCGATCGCACCCTCACGCTGAGTTGCTGAAGCGAAATACCTTGCTTCTCGGTGGGGGTGATGATCCAATGCCCACTCCAAGACCACGGGGGCTTGGAGAGGGGATAGGTCTGAAATGAGAATTCGGCCTCTGTCCGCCGTTGCCGCGCTGACCATCGCGGCCGCGGGGACATTGCTGGCGGGTACTCCCGCCAGTGCGGCGAGCAAGACATGCGCGGTGGACCAGGGTTCCGTCTATGACGTCTGTTTCGACGCCGACGGAGACAAGTTCATCGTCAACGACCTTCGCAAGGACGGTATGCGTGCCGTCGTGAAGTGGAAGGCGATGGACGGTTCGGGACGGGTCGGCCAGTGCGCGGACACCGACGGCGCGTTCAACGCGGCGAAGGTCTGCGACTACGACTTCAAGGAAGGCCCGCAGAACTACGTCCTGTTCACCGGCTTCATCCAGGACGGGCCGCGCGGCGCCGCGCAGTTCATCTCCTACACGTACACCGGGTACATCAGCGCCAAGTGAGCCTCGGCCGCGCACTCAGGGGGAAACAGTGAGACTCAAGCAGCGAATCGTCGTCGGCGCGGTATCCGTGCTGGCGTTCAGCGGCCTTCCGGTATTCGTGGCCGGGGCCCAGGCCGACCCGAGTTGTACGGTCAGTGTCAGCGGCTCCACGAGCGGCAAGTCGTACACGGTGAACTTCACCAAGAATCCCTGCGGCCGCAAGGTTCGGGCGTATGTCGGCTGTATCTACACCGACACGTTCTACCGGTCGACGAAGTACGGAAAGACCATTTCCGGTACGGGCACCAGCAAGGCGACCTGCGACTCGCGTGACGTCATCGAAAAGCGCGGGCATCAGGTCTATGTGCCGGGTCAGGGCTGGACGACGTACCCGCACTGAATGATGTGCAGATGAAAAGGGCTGGTGCGGAAGGGAATTGCCTTCCGCACCAGCCCTTTTCCTGTCGGCCGTTTCCGAGAGCCCGTCAGAGGACAGCGGCTCAGAGCACCTTCGACAGGAACGACTTGGTCCGCTCGTGCTGAGGGTTCATCAGGACCTCGCGCGGATGGCCGGATTCGACCACCACGCCGTCGTCCATGAAGACCAGCGAGTCGCCGACCTCGCGGGCGAAACTCATCTCGTGGGTGACGACGATCATCGTCATGCCGTCCGCAGCGAGGTCCCGCATCACGTCCAGCACCTCGCCGACCAGCTCCGGGTCGAGGGCCGAGGTCGGCTCGTCGAAGAGCATCAGCTTGGGCTGCATCGCCAGCGCCCGGGCGATCGCGACGCGCTGCTGCTGGCCGCCGGAGAGCTGGGCGGGGTAGTGGCCGATTCGGTCGCCGAGGCCCACGCGGTCCAGCAACTGCTGTGCCCGCTCCCGCGCCACGGCCTTGGTCTCGCGCTTGACCTGGATCGGCGCCTCCATGACGTTCTCCAGCGCCGTCATGTGCGGGAACAGGTTGAAGCGCTGGAACACCATGCCGATGTCCCGCCGCTGCGCCGAGACCTCCTTCTCCTTCAACTCGTAGAGCTTGTCGCCCTGTTGCCGGTAGCCGACCAGCCGGCCGTCGACGTACAGCCGCCCGGCGTTGATCTTCTCCAGGTGGTTGATGCAGCGCAGGAAGGTGGACTTGCCGGAACCGGACGGGCCTACCAGGCAGAACACCTCGCGCGGGTTCACCTCCAGGTCGATGCCCTTGAGGACGTGCGACAGCCCGAACGACTTGTGCACGGCCTCGGCCCTGACCATCGGTTGGCCGCCGGTGCTCGGGGCGATGTCCTTCGCGAGACTGGTCATCGGGCCACCTCCGGGCGGCGGAACGAGCCGAACATGCGGAGGTACTTCCGCATCCGCTGCAGCGGGGTCGGCGGCAGGCTACGGCTCGAACCGCGGGCGTAACGGCGCTCGATGTAGTACTGGACGATGCTGAAGATCGTGGTCAGGAACAGGTACCAGATGCACGCCACGAAGTACATCTCGACGACCGCCAGCGAGGTGCTGGAGATGTCCGTGGCCTTCTTGATCAGCTCGGGCAGCTGGACGGCGTAGGCGAGCGACGAGGTCTTGAGCATGTTGATGAACTCGTTGCCGGTCGGCGGGATGATCACCCGCATCGCCTGCGGGAGGACCACCCGGCGCAGCGTCTTGCCCTGCGTCATGCCCAGCGCGTGCGACGCCTCCGTCTGGCCCTCGTCGACCGACTGGATGCCGGCCCGGACGATCTCCGACATGTACGCGGCCTCGTTCAGGCCCAGGCCCAGCAGCGCGGTCAGGACCGGCGTCATCACCTGGTTCATCTCGTCCTTGTAGAACCCCAGGTTCAGGATGGGGAACACGAGCGCGATGTTGTACCAGAGCAGCAGTTGGACCAGGACCGGGGTGCCGCGGAAGAACCAGATGTAGACCCAGGCCACGGTGCTGGTGACCGGGTTCGACGACAGCCGCATCACGGCGATGACGATGCCCAGTACGACGCCGAGGAGCATCGCGAGCACCGAGATGTACAGCGTGGTCCAGGCGCCGGTCACGATGCCCGGGTCGAAGAGGTAGTCGGGGATCACGCCGTAGTTGATCTTCGCGTTGGAGAACGCGATCCCGATCAGCACCAGCAGGCCGATGATCACGGCCCCGGCCACCCAGCGGCCGTAGTGGCGCACCGGGATGGCCTTGATCTGCTCGGGCGGCACCGAGGGCGCGGGTGGCGGAATCCGGTCGGAAATCTCAGTCACGGTGACTGCCTTTCAACGTCGCGCGGGATCAGGAGCCGCCGTTGATCTTGGCTTCGGTCACCGCGCCGTCCGTGACGTTCCACTTCTGCAGGATCTTCGTGTACTCGCCGTTCTTCATGATCGCGGCGAGGGCGGCCTGGAGGGCGTCGCGCAGCTGGGTGTTCTCCTTGCTGACCGCGATGCCGTACGGACCCGCCTCGATCTGGTCGCCGACGACCTCGAAGTCCTTGCCGCTGCTGGAGGTCTTCGCGTTGTACGCCGCCACCGGGAAGTCGTTCAGGTCGGCGACGGACGCGCCCTGCTTCAGGCGGAGCAGCGCCTCCGGGTCGGTGTCGAAGGTCTGCAGGTCGATGGCCTTCTTGCCGTCGGTCGTACACTTCTTGCTCTGCGTCTTGGCGATGCCCTCGGACGTGGTGCCCTTCTGCAGGGCCACGACCTTGCCGCACAGGTCGTCGAGCGACTTGATGCCCTTCGGGTTGCCCTTCTGGACCAGGATCGACGTACCGGCGGTGAAGTAGTCGACGAAGTCGACGCCGTCGCCGACCTTCTTGCCGGTGTCCGAGTTGATGCCGTCCTGGCGGTCCTTGGTGTCGTTCATCGCCGACATGAGCACCTGGAAGCGCTTGGCCTGGAGGCCCACGATCAGGTTGTCGAACTTGCCGTTCTGGAACTTGAACGTCACGCCGAGCTGCTTGCCGAGCGCGTCCGCGATGTCCGGGTCGATGCCGACGGCCTTGCCGCTCTCCATGTACTCGACCGGCGGGTACGCGATGTCCGAGCCGACCTGGATGACGCCGGCCTTGCGGATGTCGGCGGGGAGCTTGCTCGCGAGCGGCGCCGAGGAGGACGACGACGACGAGTCCGAGCCGCCGCTCTTGTCCGTCTGGTCACCGCAGCCGGTGAGCACCAGGGTGCCGGCGACCGCGATCGCACCGACCGCTGCCAGCCGGGTGTGCGGGGCGGTCGTACGACGGGTGAATCTTGCGGTCATGGTGAGTTCCTCCGGCGGATGGATGGCGGTGCCGACGGGTCGACGAGAACACACACCTTCGGGTGTCGCGACCGCGTGTGATTAGGGCATCTTGCCATTCGGACTGAACCATTCAGGGGACTCTCCATGTCAAAATCGGATAACGGGTGAACCCCGAATCGCATCAGGTCGGTACATCGAGACGCCCTGATCACGGACCATCTGCTGGAATCACTCGTTCCGGCCGGAAGATCTTCGGTATGTCTCACGATGTGATCGATCATCGTTCCGCCCTCGGCGGACGAGATGTGACCTTGCGCCTATTGGGCTCGTCCTCGGCGGTGTCCGTCCGGTAAGAAGGGTCTTTACACCCCTCATCCGGGGCTCAGGGCGCGTGTGCGGCGCGCCCGTCGCGCAGGTGCTCGTACGCATCAATTCTCTGGGCCCTGCGCGGTGCCCGCCCACCCCTCACCAGGGAGTGGCCACCCTCAAAATCAATGAAGACTTAAGGGGTAAGACAAAGTGGCAGCGGAGATCGTCAATCCTCGCAGCGACAGCAGTACGGATCAGGACGGCGGGGCCGAGCCCCTCGATTCCTTCGATCCGGCGTTCGCGCTGCACCGCGGCGGCAAGATGGCCGTGCAGGCCACCGTGCCGATCCGCGACAAGGACGACCTGTCCCTCGCGTACACACCCGGCGTCGCGCGCGTGTGCACCGCGATCGCGGAGCAGCCGGAACTCGTCCACGACTACACATGGAAATCGTCCGTGGTCGCCGTCGTGACGGACGGTACGGCCGTGCTCGGACTCGGCGACATCGGTCCCGAGGCCTCCCTCCCGGTCATGGAGGGCAAGGCGATCCTGTTCAAGCAGTTCGGCGGCGTGGACGCGGTGCCGATCGCGCTGGACTGCACCGGCGTCGACGAGATCATCGAGACCGTGGCGCGTATCGCGCCCTCCTTCGGGGGCATCAACCTGGAGGACATCTCGGCGCCGCGCTGCTTCGAGATCGAGCGCAGGCTCCAGGAGCGGCTGGACATTCCGGTCTTCCACGACGACCAGCACGGTACGGCGATCGTGACGCTGGCGGCGCTGCGGAACGCTGCGCGGCTGACCGGGCGGGAGCTGGGCGAGCTTCGGGCCGTCATCTCCGGTGCGGGCGCTGCCGGCGTGGCCATCGCCAAGTTCCTGCTCGAGGCCGGGCTCGGGGATGTCGCCGTCGCCGACCGCAAGGGCATCGTCTCGCGGGACCGGGACGACCTCACGCCGGTCAAGCGTGAGCTCGCCGAGATCACCAACAAGGCGGGTATCTCCGGGACGCTGGAGGCGGCGTTGGAAGGTGCCGACGTCTTCATCGGGGTTTCCGGGGGTACGGTGCCGGAGCCCGCGGTGGCTTCCATGGCCAAGGGGGCGTTCGTCTTCGCGATGGCCAACCCGCATCCCGAGGTGCACCCGGACGTGGCGCACAAGTACGCGGCGGTCGTCGCCACCGGGCGGTCGGACTTCCCGAACCAGATCAACAACGTGCTGGCGTTTCCGGGGATCTTCGCGGGGGCGTTGCAGGTGCGGGCGTCCCGGATCACGGAGGGGATGAAGATCGCGGCGGCCGAGGCGTTGGCCGGTGTCGTGGGTGACGATCTCGCCGCGGACTATGTCATTCCGTCGCCGTTCGATGAGCGGGTCGCGCCTGCGGTTACCGCGGCTGTGGCTGCGGCGGCGCGGGCGGAGGGGGTTGCCCGGCGGTGAGCGTCGGTGGCCCCGTCCGTCAGGGCGGGGCCCTTCTTTTACCCACCCGCCCGCCCGTTCAGGTGATCTGAGGGGTGGGCGTTTGCCGTGGGGGTTTTATTTTTTCCCGCCCGCTCACCCGTTCGGGGCGTCTATAGGTGAACCTTGCCCGTGGGGGGCCGGGGCCGGTCGGCGGCCGCGGGCCGCGGGGGTCGGCGGGCAGGTGCCTGCGGGCTCTGGCAGGCAGGTGCCCATGGGGTCCGGCCGCGGGTGTCCTCGGGCTCCGGCCGGCAGGTACCCACAGGCTCCGGCCGCAGGTACTCACGGGCTCCGGCCGCAGGTACTCACGGGCTCCGGGCATCTCAGCCCGTCCGGCGTTTGAGGACGAGGCCGTTCAGGCCGACAGCGGGGGTCTGGGGGCGCAGCCCCCAGGGGACGACCAGGTGAATACCCCGCACCTCTTGCGCAAGAGGGCATGTGTCACAGCGCGAGGTAGTTCCCTGGTCAACCGGCGGAGCCTATCGTCAAGGTCATGTTCGCCGTCTACGCCGCCCGAATCGACCGCGACCAGCCGCTCTCCGGCCTTGAGTTGGGGGAGCGTCCCGCCCCCGAGGCCCGGCCGGGCTGGAGTGTCGTCGACGTCAAGGCCGCCTCCCTCAACCACCATGACCTCTGGTCCCTGCGCGGCGTCGGCCTCGCGGAGGACAAGCTGCCGATGATCCTCGGCTGCGACGCCGCCGGTGTCGACGCGGACGGCAACGAGGTCGTCCTGCACTCCGTCATCGGCCAGACCGGTCACGGCGTCGGCCCCAAGGAGCCCCGTTCCATCCTCACCGAGCACTACCAGGGCACCTTCGCCGAGCAGGTCGCCGTACCGACGTGGAACGTCCTGCCCAAGCCCAAGGAACTGTCCTTCGCGGAGGCTGCCTGTCTGCCCACGGCCTGGTTGACCGCGTACCGCATGCTCTTCACCAACTCCGGTGTACGGCCCGGAGATTCGGTGCTCGTGCAGGGTGCCGGGGGCGGTGTCGCCACGGCCGCCATCGTGCTCGCCAAGGCGGCCGGGCTGCGGGTCTTCGCGACCAGCCGGGACGAGGCCAAGCGGAAGCGGGCGCTGGAGCTGGGCGCCGTGGAGGCGGTGGAGCCGGGGGCGCGGTTGCCGCAGCGCGTGGACGCCGTCATCGAGACCGTCGGCGCTGCCACCTGGTCCCACTCGGTGAAGTCGCTCAAGCCCGGCGGCACGCTCGTCATCTCCGGTGCCACCAGCGGTGACCGGCCCTCGCACGCCGAACTCACCCGCATCTTCTTCCTCGAACTCAAGGTCGTCGGCTCGACCATGGGCACCAAGGACGAGCTGGAGGACCTGCTCGCCTTCTGCGCCGCGACGGGTGTACGGCCGGTCATCGACGAGGTGCTGCCCATGGACCGCGCCCGCGAAGGCTTCGAACGGCTCGACTCCGGCGGCCAGTTCGGCAAGATCGTCCTCACGAACGGTTAGCAAGCTCGGTCAGCGAGCTCGGTTGGCAACTTCCTTCCCTGTGTGGCTCTGTGCGGCCGGTCCGGTTCTCCGGGCCGGCCGTCGGCGTTTGCCGCCACCTTGCGTGTCGCCACCGGTTGTCAACTTTGGTTGACATGCGAGGTGTGTCAACGTAAGTTGACATCATGACCGAAGCAACGGATCTCGCCGAGCGCGCGGGTGACCGTGATCCACGGGTCGGCCTGCGTGCCGTGTCCGCGCTGCGCAAGCTTGTGGAGCAGCTGGAGGCGGTGCAGGTGCGCAGTGCGCGCAATCAGGGCTGGTCGTGGCAGGAGATCGCCGCGGAACTCGGTGTCAGCAGGCAGGCCGTGCACAAGAAGTACGGGAGGCAGTGATGTTCGAACGGTTCACGAAGGACGCCCGCGCCGTGGTGCGGGGCGCGGTGGAGCACCGCGAGCGGTCGGGGTCCGGCTCCGTCGACCCCGAACACCTGCTGCTGGCCCTCCTCGACCGAAAGGCCAGTCGCGCCTCCTTCACCCTGACCGCCCTCGGTCTCGCTCCCGAGGAACGCAAGGAGTCCGTACGACGGGCTCTGGGCGACGCGCGCCGACGTGCGGGGCTCTCGCAGGCCGAGGCCGATGCCCTTGCCGGGCTCGGTATCGACGTCTCGGAGATCGTCGCCCGGGTCGAGGAGGTGCACGGCGTCGGGGCGATGTCCGGCGACCGCAAGGACAAGGAGTCGTGGTCGGGCCGCCGGGTCTTCAGCCGTGGCGCCAAGGACGTCCTGGAGAAGTCCCTGCGCATCGCCGTCGCCCATCGCGACCGGCACGTCGGTGACGAACACTTCCTCCTCGCCCTGACCGTCCTCCCCGGCGTGCCGGGTGAGGTGCTCGCCGACCACGGGGTGACGCACGAGGCGGCGACGCGGGTGCTGTACGGCGGGGGAGAGGCGAGGGCGGCGGGCTGAGCGACCAGGTCGACATGCTTGTGTGCGGGGGCGGGGTGAGGTGGTGCGGGGCGGTGCGCCTGGGCTCGATGCCGGGGCGCACCGCTTGCGCCTGTGCTTCACCGGCTGGCCTCAGGCCTTGCGGCTGCCGCGGAGTACCGCCCCGATGTGTGCCGCCGCCGCCGACAAGTGGCGCCGGGTGTCCCGGAGTTGGTCCTCGGTGACGCCACGATCGCGGGCCGCGTCACGGATGTCGTCCCGGAACCGGTCGAGGAGCCGGTCCAGATCGCGGGCCGGGTCGCCGGTGGAGTCCTCGTGGGCCCAGGCCGGTTCGTACTCCGCGGGGAAGTCCTCCGGGGTCTGGCTGTACTCGGGTGTCGAGGGCGCGGCCGGTGTCGAGGCCGACTTGCCCGCACCCGCACCCGCACCCGCACCCGCACCCGCACCCGCATCGGTACCCGCACCCGCACCCGCACCCGCACCCGCATCGGTACCCGCACCCGGTCGCCCCCCGAACCCGAAGTCCTTGCCGAACTCCTTCCCGAAGTCGCCGAACTCCTTGGCCAGTTCGCTCAGGCTCTCCCGCACACCCGTGGGCCAGTCGCCGCGCGCGAAGTGGTCCTGCGCGTGCTCCTGGACCTGGCGGCCGATGCGCTGCATCTCCTCCTGGGCCTGTGCCCAAGCCCGCGCCTGCGCCTCCTTGGCCTGGCGCCGGGCCTGCTGGGCCTCCTCGCGGGCCCGCCGGCTCTCGTCCTTGGCGCGCCGGGCCTGTTCCTTCCACTCCTGCTTGGCGCGGCGCATCTCCTCCTTGGCGGCGCGCCACGATTCCTTGTCGGCGAAGTCCGTGAAGTCCCCGGCGGGGCCTTCGGGTTCGCCCGGCCTGGCCCGCCCGGTCCTGGCTCCCTGGCGGGCCTCGGAGGCCGCCGCGCGCATCTCGCGCCGCAGATCACCCGCCGCGCCCCGGACGTCGGCCCGGATCTCGGCGGCCAGTTCGGCGACCGACTCGCGGATCTCCAGCTCCAGGTCGGCCAACTCGCCGCTGCGGTCGGCCAGTTCGGCGCGGCCGGCGTCCGTGATGGAGTACACCTTGCGGCCGCCCTCGGTGGTGTGGGTGACCAGGCCCTCGGCCTCCAGCTTGGACAGGCGCGGGTAGACCGTGCCCGCCGAGGGCGCGTACAGCCCCTGGAAGCGCTCCTCCAGGAGGCGGATGACCTCGTAGCCGTGTCGGGGGGCCTCGTCCAGCAGCTTCAGCAGGTAGAGGCGGAGGCGGCCGTGGGCGAAGACGGGAGGCATGTCAGAGCACCTTCTTGTCGGTCGTGCCGTCGGCCTCGGCGGTGCCGGAAGCACCACCTGGGCCGGAAACGGAATTGTCCCCCGAGTCGCCCTGAGCCCCGTCCACAGGGGCGCCGGAAGCGTCGTCCGTCACGCCGGGCGCAGGGGCACCGGTGGCGTCGTCCGAAGCGTCCGGCTCCTTCTCCTGAGACGTCTTCTCCTGTGACCCCGTCTCCTCGGCCGTGTCGCCCGGCCCACTGTCCTCGGGCCCTGTCGAAACTCCGGGCCCCTTTGTCATGTCGGGCCGAGGCGTCTTGTCGGCCCGTGTCGCCGAGACGGTCGCCTCCGTGTCCCCGTCCCACGGCCCGCCCTCGTCCTCGTCCTCCTCCGCCGCCGGACGACGCAGCAGTGCGATCGAACCGGAGACCGTCGTAGCGCGCAGCTTCCCGGTGCCCGCGCCCAGGCGGCCGGTGATTTTGTGGGCGCCCCACTGGCCGTGCACCCGCAACCCGTCGAACGCGTTGGAGATCGAACCGCTCGCCGTGTTCGCCTCGACGTCCGCGTCCGCCGGATGCGGCAGCCGGATGGCGATCTCGCCCGAGACATTGGTCAGCCGGACGTCGGTCGGGCCGTCCGGGTCGAGGTCCACGATCATCGAGCCGCTGACCGACTCGGCGCGCACGGAGGGCCCCGAGCCCTCGACCACGGTGAGATCGCCGGAGACGGAGTTGAAGCGGAGGTCGCCGGTGACGGCCTGGGCCTCCAGATTCCCGGAGACCGTCTCGGCGCGAACGGATCCGGAGAGGCTGACGAGGGTCGTGTCACCGGTGACGCCCCGCACCACCGAAGGCCCGCTGATCCCGGAGACGACGGCCGCCGCACCGACCACCCCGACCTCGACGCGCGTGCTCGCGGGAACGGCCAGGGAGACCACCGCGCTGCGCCGCCAGCCCTTCCGGTCGAGCCACTTGAGGAAGCCCTTCCAGGGGAGGTCCTCGTACGCCACCGTCAGCGTGCCGTTCTTCTGGGTCACCACCAAGGGCGGCCCGTCGATCTCGGAGATTTCCATGCGGGCGGAACCCTCGTCCGTCCCCACGACGTTCACCGTTCCGTTGACGATGCGCACGTGGAGATCGCTCACGGGCTCGTCGAACGTGAGCTTCTTGGGCTCTGCGACGGACCACTCGGACATGATGCAGACCTCCTCGGCCTAACCGGACGGAACACGACGCGCCATATCGCGTCTTCCGAGAAACACGATATATCGTGGATGTCGAAAGTCAAGACACTCGTTTCGGTGATCACCGGAGGGCGGAGGTCGGGGATTGGACAGCGGACGCCGGACTCCGGACAACCGGCGGAAATGGGCCCATTGCCCTAGCGTGTGACCATGTCGACGGAGAAGCCGCAGGCCAGACACCGGACCGGTGCCACCCCGGGCGCCCTGCTGCTCTGCCGGGCGGACCCCGAGTCCGTCGCCCAGGCGGCCCACCCGCTTCGCGAACGCATGCTGCTGACCCGCGCGGGCGACGACTGGAGCGTCCTCGTCCCAGAGGGCAAGCCCTGGCTGCACGGCGAGGAACCGGTCGACCGCGTCCTCACCGGCTGGGCCACCGCACTCGCCGTCGGCGCCCCCTGGCCGGTACTCGCCCTGTGGTGGGACGCCGACCGCGCGGGCTACACCCTGGCCTCGGGATTCCGCCGCCCCGTCGGCTACGTCTGGCTCACCGACGGCACCCCGGCCGGCGAGGACGAGGCGATGCGCACCTTCGCCGCACGCCTGGGCCTGGACCCCGTACTGGACCTGCAGTCCCTGGACCACCTCACGAAACCGGACCCCGAGACCGACGCGCGCGCCCGCCTCCGCGGCCTCCTGGCGATCCTCACGCGCGCGGGAGTGGCCCTGCCCACAGGGCTCACCCCGGGCGAACCCGCCGACCGCCTCCGCGAGATCGCCCGCATCCGCCCGGATGCCCAGCAGGTGGTGTGGTCGGGCTGGCGCGAGGCGGTCCGCGCGGAACTCGACGCCGTCGACAGCAGCCGCCTCGGCCCCTGGATGCCCTGGTCCGGCACCCCCAGAGCACGCGCCCTGGCCCTGACCCAGGCGGCAGCCGGCCTCCCGCTCACGACCTGGGGCCTACGACGCCGTAGCGGAGGCTGGACGGTGGCGGGGGCGCTGCTCCTGTCCCACGGGCTGCTGGGCCTCGCCTACGACCTCGCCCGCCCGCGCGACTGACACACGCCGGCGGCAAGCACCACCGTAGGAACTAGCGGCACCGCGGTAGGAACTACTCGTCGTCCTCGTCGTCGTCCAGTCGCGCCAGCCAGGTCGCCAGGCGTTCCACCGGGACCTCGAAGTCGGGGTTCAGATCGACGAACGTCCGCAGCTGCTCGGCGAGCCACTCGAAGGTGACTTCTTCCTCGCCGCGCCGCTTCTCCAGTTCCTCGATGCCACGGTCCGTGAAGTACATGGGTCAAGGATAAGTGCGCGCAAACGGCCGGACCGCACCCCCGGAGTGGGGGTGCGGCCCGGCCGCGTACGACAGTGCGGGGCGCTTACGCCTCGAACACCTCACGCACCAACTGCTCCTGCTCAGCCTGATGCCGCTTGGCGGAACCGACCGCCGGCGACGAGCCGTGCGGGCGGGAGATCCGCCGCAGGCGCTCGCCGTGGGGCACGTCCGACCCGACCGCCAGGTCCAGGTGGTCGATCAGGTTCAGGGCGATGAACGGCCAGGCGCCCTGGTTGGCCGGCTCCTCCTGGGCCCAGAGGTACTTCTCGGCGTTCGGGTACTTGGCGATCTCGGCCTGGACCTCGGCACCGGGCAGCGGGTACAGCCGCTCGAGCCGGATGATCGCCGTGTCCGTGGAGCCGCGCTTGACCCGCTCGGCGTCCAGGTCGTAGTACAGCTTGCCCGTGACGAAGACGACCTTGCGGACGGCCGCCGGGTCCGTCACCGACGCGTCGCCGATGACCGGGCGGAACTGGCCCGTCGTGAACTCCTCCGTCTTCGACGCCGCGGCCTTGAGGCGCAGCATCGACTTCGGGGTGAAGACCACCAGCGGCTTGTGGTGCGGGTTGTGCACCTGCCACCGCAGGAGGTGGAAGTAGTTCGACGGGAGGGTCGGCATC
>Ga0307515_10000700_pt1 | contig 77473 bp, 72 predicted proteins | sample 17_EM_MG_FD_194513 | JGI IMG/M metagenome (GOLD analysis project Ga0307515, IMG submission 194513) | Populus trichocarpa ectomycorrhiza microbial communities from riparian zone in the Pacific Northwest, United States - 17_EM | ecosystem: Host-associated > Plants > Roots > Unclassified | place...
CGCGACGCGTGGTATTGACGCCGGGCACGGAGTAATCCGCCACCGGGGTGTCTCTGACGGCACTGACGGAGCGCGTCCACTCTGACGGAGCCATTCCGCCCGGACGGAAATGTTTTTTGCTGATGTGGGCTGTCAAATTGCCATGAAAGCGAGAAGTGGATTCAAACTTCAAACCACAGCTACACCGGGATTCCATTCACTGTATGAGTAGTGATGTCAGAATATGCGGCTGTTTTCAGTTCTGTCTGAAAATCCAGAGGTTGATATAGTGATGGAAAAGCATGGTGCAGAGGCATTGCATTCCGCTGGGAAGAGTTTGATGCATGCAATCCAGACAGAAGACAAAGATGCTCAACAGGTTGCAGCACACCAGATGATACAGATTGCAAAGCCTTGTATGATAAGGAGGTGGTTGGAATCGAAACTCGGCAATCGATAATGACTGGTCCAGATACCAATTGACTATGCACACCTGATTGATCTTGAGTGGACTGACGAAGAGCAAGCAAAACTGAAGACCCACGTGGAGTGATACACCGCACAGGGTGATTAAGGAGCATGGATGGCTCATAAATCGTGGTTAGCATGTTTTCCTTAGTGTTGGGGGACACTAATGATCGCAACGACCTTTCTGGACAATGGTACCATGAATGGCCACTCGTTACTTGGGTGGATCTTCCAATTTCCCAATGGCTGATAGAGACATTTCTGGCAATGCTTGTTAACAAACCTGCAGAGTATCCAGAACCTGACCAAGATGACACATCAAGAGAGGCACTGTTTCCGGAATAAGAGCAAAATCATAAAACACTCCCCAGTGCACCTCATACACAAATGGCGGTTCTATTTTGTCCTCTCCCTGGCCAAGTTTGTCATTTGAAGTGGTGGCTAACTAAGTATTCTGCACATCATGTTAATATATTCCACATATATGCAGAAATGGGTAAGGATGAATGCACAGAAATATAGCTCAAATTGGAGGATTCACAAAATCCCTGTGTATTCATAAATGCTCCCAAAGAGGGCAGGGCAGGCCTTAAGGATACAGCCGCAAACCATGCAGTGATAACTCAGACGTTCCGGGTATTGAATGAGCTGTGGCAGGCATTTGCATGAGTCGTCTGGCTAGGGCAAAGAAGAGTACAACACACATGGTTACCGAATTTTGAACCTGGTGGCTATGATAACCGCACCAGTGACCTCCATCAACACACTGTAGTGGCCTAAATCAGAGTCCTACATGGCTTGATGAGTCGACTGAACATCATAATGTCGATGATTTACCACACTCTGGGGTCGCATTAGGACCATAGGAAGCTGCGGACAGAGAATGGAGATGTGATGCAGTCTGATAAACCATCATCCTAGATTGTTAGGATGCTTCATCAAGGTATGGCTCTTTAGAAATCCAACCAACATAATCCTCTTCAGTGATACAAATTGTCAAAAAGATCATTTGTAAGGAACACTATACTGCATAAATAAATCCTGTCTCTCTATCATTGGAAGTGAATCAAAGTTCTGATAATGGAATCGTTGTATCTGAAATCAGAAATGGCTAGAGTGGGATTTTGTTGGGGTTATTGATTATTATCAATAACCAACAGGAGATGAAGTGAATTGATAAGCTACATTACAACTTCCCGGCTAGCCTATCTCACGATAAATGGCATGAGTCAAAATTTGAGAAATATGCTGTGAAGGTCGTTGAATCATTCATTACTTGTAGATTTGGGGTTTGGTGGAAACCGGAGGCCACGGACATATTTCAAAGTCAAAAGATTCAACACAGCATAATTCAACATCTTTCAGGTACACCAGAAAATCTTTGGCATATGTCATGAGTCTCATTAAGACAGCTCGAGCACTGCAAATTTGCCATTGCCATTATATATTATAATCAGTCAAGGCAGTATTGGGTAGCTGTGTCTGGATACGAGATATCAGCTGGTAGATTCAGGGTAATGCCACAGTGTTAGCTGGCCTATGATCGAAGTTCAGGTGCACTGGACAATCCTCAGTATATATCTTGAGTCCCATTATTGCAGATACAGCACAGCATATTTCCCAATCTCATTTGGCAATGAGAGTGCCTATGCAATATTGAGTACTATAATCAGAATATGAGATATGGCTTGCGTATTGGTGGCAAAGCCAGAATAGTTGCTGGCATATGATCGAAGTTCGGGTGCACCAGAGAGTTCTCAGTATATGTCTTAAGTCACAGTATGAAAAATCCATCACATCATATTTGCCAATCCCGTTTGCCACTAAGACAATCTCAGCACTATTAAGTATTTGGGTCAGAATATAAGACATGGCTTGCTGATGTGTGGCTAAGCCACATCTTTTGCAGGCATAACATCGAAGTTCTGGTGCACCATGAAAACCTGGACATATATTGTCATGACCAATCGATCACTGCATATTTGCCAATCCCTGTTGCCACTCAAGACAGTCTAGGCAATAATGAGTACTTGGGTCAGAATGTGTGACATAGGCTCACTTATTCGTGCCAAAGATGCTGCTGTATCTGGCATATGATTGAAGCTCTTGTGCACCAGAGAATCCTGGGCATATCGTTATGACAGATCCAGCACAGCATATTAGCCAATCCCATTTGCCAATATAGACAGTCTGTGTGATATTGAGTACCTGTGTCATGATATGAGACACAGGCTTACTTATTTGTGGCAAGCTTCAGCGTTTGCAGGCAGGTCATAGAAGTTCGGGCACACCTGTGGCTGGAATCCCTGTGAGTCAGACACTGAGACACGGCACGGGTATTCATGGCTAAGCTGCAGCATTTGGTGTCGGGTATTTCCTACCGTCTGATTACAGTTCTGGCACAACTGAGATCTGCAATCCACTCCAGAATGATGTTCTTGGATCTGTATAAAAGTCAACTGTGACAGGCTGCAACTCAATATGGATGTATCATTCCAGCCAAGGCATGCCTCAAGGGTGACAAATAAGCCACCGAAGGGCATGTATGCTGTCCATAGTACACTATATATTTTAGTTTGCTTCATGGTCATCATGTTTTGTTAGACTTTGAATCGGTGGATGCAGTGCACACAGATTCTCATCTATCAAGACACATCAGGTTTGGGTGCAGACAGCTCATCCCACTCAGTGTCTACTAATATATAAATCTATGGTTGATCGGTATGTGAAGGCAGCCGCCAAAATGCCCTGAACTGTCAGCTCTGTGTCAACTGTCCATTGGAGGAAGGTAACCCTGCAGAACTAAACCATAAATACACAGACCTACGAAATTAGTACCCTCACTGAACTCGCTATTTACTAAGTAGTATATTTGGACCTTTGCTTCCAAATCCTTAAATGGCTTCTGCAAGTTCAGGCTCTGTCAAAAGAGCTGGAGCTTGAGAGCGAGAATCTCAAAAGACAGATTCTACTCAGCAACTCTGCAAGATGGCCGGCAACACTCACTTCCCCATCTTCCGCACTTCCTCAAAGAGGCCTAAGTTCTCAATACTGTGAATGCAGACCTAACTGGATTCTGACTGAATGTATGTTTAGGCTGCCAAAACCAATACCTGAAAATAGATTATGTCAACCAATATCCATCAAGAGAGAAGTTCGAAGAAAGTGAATCTTGAAAGCTCCAGTTAAGAAATCATAGCTTCGAAGTGTGCAATTAACTATCTGAGTATGGCGAATCTGCAAACCCCAGCCATGGAATCCAAGATTAACCATTTACTCTTCAGTGCACCTCAGTTCCCCAGAACTGCATGTTATCATCATTCCTCTGCCCGCTGTGAGATGAGGTCTCACTCTGCATTCATACTATTGTAGCATGTTGCTTTCAATCCCAACATTAATATTAAGTCAACATTATAGTCATGGGAATCACAATGAATATGTCATTTAATGGTGTGCAACTTTAATAGATATTAGGTGCAAAATCAGAATGTGAGTCAGTACTTATGACCAATTTGTTGCCAATCTTGGCATTGATGGGTTCTTGAATCAATAAGATTACCCCGGAATCATCCATTGTACCTTACTATTCGTTCTCTGCACCTGAATCTCTCCATGGTGTATAAAATTCTCTCCCTCCTCCGTTAACTGCAACATTGTCATGAATGATATTCTGCAGACACGGCCCTGATGAACGCACAAATGGGCAATTTTGCTTACTACATTGCCTTATCAACCACTCCCTTAGCTGCAGCATCCTAATACAATAGAATATCATGAAAATACCTGTGTCCTTCCAGCAGATATACCACATACAGAAATTCACGTATCTCCTCAATCATTAACAAACTCAGTATGAGCCCTTGTGGCTCAGCCGTCACTCTCAAGGTCCCAAATTCATCGAGTTCTGCAGATTCTCATTGCTGCACCAATTCTATGCCATGCCGTCGCCTCAAATGCTCAAATTTTCATGCATAATCACTACATTTAGAGCAATCATATGCAGGGGCACATGTTTTCATTGAGGTTCCCAGTGCTCTATTTGGCCAACACCAAGGGTCAGTTAATGTCCTGAGTTTTCTTCTGGTGTGTTGGGTTTAGGTGTATCTGGTTCAGGTGTGTCTGGTTCAGATGCGTCTGGTTCAGGTGCATCTGGTTCTATTGTTTGTCCGTTGGCTTCAGCCAACCTCCCATTCTTGCATCCATACAGAGTGTTGTTGATAGGAGTTGCTAACATTTGGCATTAGTAATCCATCCATTCTGGCGTATCTAACAAGAAAGCCAACTATTCAGGTGCACCTGACAACATCCAAAATCGCAACACCAGTCTGCCATCCCTGATATACATATGAACCTATCCAGTCATCTCTCCTGCATCATTGAAGGTTCGCTTCCGATTGCATTCTTCTCGGCCATGTATTATATCTTGCTCCATTTTTGCTGTTATTCTGTGGTACTTAATCTTATATATACTACTTATACACTATCGCCCTCATTCCCCAACTGTCTATCTTCATTACAGCAAATGAAACCTATGCCAAGCCAAGTGACGAATCACTATTCCCAGATGAATCCAGAAGCACACCTTGAGAGATCACTCGCATACAACAAAGCTGCCGACCTTCATTATCCATCAAATGCATTCCATCCAATTATCTGCCTTTGTGCAGCGGATTCCAGAGTATTAATGTCCCTACATTGATTAATGAAGCAGGATGATGCTACCGATCAAGAGATCGGTGAAGACGACAGTGAAGACACCAGAGAGTCCACTCAACCATACCATATCGAAGAAGACAATTTCGATCGCCAACTCAAGGCCCTACATCTGGACCAGTCGCTCCATGACAAGTCATTACGAACTACAAGGATTCCTCTGCCAAAGACATGGACCCATGCCAATACTGTCATTCCACACCATCCGCTTCCAAATTCCCCAAATCCCGCTGGGGCAATCACACTGCCACAACTCAAATGCCAACAGTCAACCATACTCAATGAATTATCTGAGTCTGACCTTTCACCATCTGCCCAGGTGCTACCACTATGCATGTCTAGTGGAGACTTGAATGTTCCACAACCCAAGGCCAGAGGAGATCAGAATGTTCCCCAGCATCAAAAGGCTACTTTTGGGGTAGCGAAAAGGTATATGGAGTTCATCTTATTAACGAAGACTCCTTGGCCAATATTACCCAATGACAAGTACTTGATGGTTGAAGAATCTTGGAAACTAGCCATTGAAGCTCAGGATTGTCAGCGGGCATTAGCAGGTACTCCTGTATGTACACCATCGGGGGGTCAATTGCCCAGTGCTGCATCTCCCGAAATGGATCTGCAAACATGAGACGCTGTAAGGCTTGGATACAGTTGATTGCTCCTCTATCAGATTTACAATATTGACTACGCCCTGAGGTATACATAGTTAAAACTGAAGACAAGTACAATTCGAGGACAGTTGGCAGATGGGGCACGCCAAACTGTTGTCCAAAGTTACTGGTTGGATTTGTGCTCTGCGACTCCGGTTCGGATCAATATGAATGAGCTCATGATTGACGATGCCGATCTGTTGAAGGTTGTGGATGATAAGAGACTATGGTTCACCCGGATGGCAGTGCTTGATCTAATTTACTGTGAAGTTTTCTTTGCCGCCAATAGCTTAGGGCAGCAGTCTACTACATCCCAGTATGTCCAACCTCTCACTCCGCAGACAGTAGTGCTGCCATCCGGAAATATTTATTGTGCACTGTCCAAATCCGGCTGTGGAAACGGTGCCACAGAAATGTTTTCTCAAGATGACTCTCAAGGTACATTTTGCATATACGCTGGGTTACATTTTACTCCAGAAGCAACTGCACTGATTAATCCCACATTCGGGGGCTGCTTGATACCCCCCTGCGGTGCAACTCCGCTAGGATAGGTGCTCCTGGATTCCCATTGGCGCTCCTTAGCCTAGATTGACACTCTGCTATTTCATTCCGCACTGAATACCCCCCTTTCCACACTGCTCAGCTTGGGATGGGAGCTCATCAATTCCCACCAGTGCTCCTCAGTCTGGATTGTTGGTTCTATATTGCATTCTGCATTCCTCACCCCCCCCCCCCACCTTTGGGCGCTCCTCCGCTGGGATAGCACTCCACAATCCCCATCTTTGCTCCTCTGCCTGGATTGGTGCACCTCAATTTAATTCGCCACTCCTCACCACCCTTTCGGTGCTCCTCTGCTAGTATGGGAGCTCCTCAGGCCCAGCGGAGCTTTTCAGCCGCGATATGGTGCTCTTCTATTTCATTCCGTCCTCCTCCAACACCTTCTGTGTACTCCTCTTTTCCACACCGCACTCCCCATCTGGCGCTCCTCTGTGCCTGGAGTTGTTCTCTTTTTTAGTCCACATATATCATATTGCCTTGCACACCCCTATTTAAATTCGCAGCTAGCTAACTTCTCATTACACCATTGCTATATATCACAAATCGAGCCAAACGACATAGCAAGTCAATTTCATCTACTTCCCAGATACGAATTATCTGCCAATACAAGGAGCGCCTCCACCTTCTTTGCGCCATTGATGAATTGTATGTTCCTACTTTCATTGGCCGTTATGAAATGGGAGAAGTAGTAGATGACATTGACACCATGTTTGATTGATATCATTCGATCACTTAATCGGGTCATTGGTTTGGTGTACCTGGATTTATAATTAAACCACTGGCCGTTTTCTGTGGTTCTTTAATGTAGCGAGGCCACAAATACGATGTTGAAGAATATGATAGCTAGTATGATTCAGAAGTGATAATGGACAATAATCCATGCATCATATTGGCTGTTGGGGGAAATCGATTGCTAGTGTACATCCAGGGAGTCCCAGCTATCACCTGCAGTCCAAATGAATATGCAGAAGAACCAAGGCTTGTCTCAGAGATTAATTGTGATTCTCACATTGGTTCGGCGACACTGCCAGGTGCATCGAAAGTTCTCGCCAGCGCTCCTATATGCTCCCAACCGTATCACAATCACTCAGATGGTCCTTATGTACCGGTCATCCGAGATGCCAGTTACTCCGTGGGCCGGCCCGACTGCCCTCCTAAGGTCCGATACACTCCTGAAATTGATGCTTTTACGTTTTCACTCCACATCCTCTCAGACACTCCTGTAGGCTCCCAGTGATTAAAATCCATTTTGTTGATGGATAGCAATGGTGATGATGGCAATGGTGATGATGGCAATGGTGATGATGGCAATGGTGATGATGGCGATGATGATTTTGTTGGTGATGGTGCTCATAGTACCAGAAGCACTTAGACAAGTAGGTTGGCTACATAATGTCGGGTATCAAAGCTTCCACAGACTTAGAGCCTTCTATTAGCCAAAGCTTCCACAATCCCAGGGTTTTCCATCGGCCACAAACTTCCTGTGGAAAACTCTACTCCTCCTGATGCAAGGCTCTCTCAAAAAGGCTCTCGAGCAGGCATTCCAAGAGGCTTTCAAGCAGGCTCTCAAGCGGACTCTCAAGCAGAGTCCCAAGTGGACTCTCAGCAATCGTGTACAGTACCAGTATAGCAGCGAAGACTGCAAACAGTGAAGACTGGTATAGGTCTATCTCCCACAGCCAGATGGATATAGTTCCAGAGGCCCTTCCGCACATAACCGTGAATCGACTATAGACAAATAAAGGCTGCGCGTCATGCAGCGGTCCATGGGAAGCTTGCTATGAGCTGCTCATGTGCGCACAGCCCAGCCCATAGTCGATTTGCACTTTTCCCAATGTTGTTGCCCAAGTTCCAAGGTGCTCCCCTGGTCATCACTAGACTTCCTATAATCGGGCTTATTTTTCGCCACCCCTGAGAGGTGCAGCTGATGGCCAATGCATCGGTCCCGTCAACTTGAGGATTTGACCACTCTGGGATTCCAGTCCAACCACTTTCAATCACTCCAAGAGGCACCTAGCAACAGAAATACATTTTGCTGATAGAGTATCACACATTACAATGTATAGAGTTGCCACAGAAATCTTTTGGCAAATAAACAACTCTGCATTTGTAGATATTTGCCTAGTTGAAGGTTCTAAGACTGTAAAAGCTTTGATGCGGACATTGTTATAGCCAATCTGCTTTGGTGAACAATTCTGGTACTATGAACACCATGACCAATACCTGTGCTATGGATTTTGCCATTGCAATTGTAATCATCTGCATCTGCTCTAAACTGAAGAATCATATATATCTTGATAATCTGGGGGCAGTAGATAGCATATTGTATAGCAAAATATGACATGGAGATCTCTTCTCCCCAAGATACAATTATCTATATTAGTTGCAGAATCTAAGACTACATTTATCAACCCCATTACCATCAGCCATCATGAGATCTTCAGATAATGGCAATACTGATGGTAACATACTGTATTGATATTGATCAACACTATAATTTCAGCTATCATATGCTGCTCTCTACCAATCACCTGCAACATACCATCCACTCCACAGCTTGTGTCACCATGTACATGCTGAGCCCAACTTGTTACTTGCCTCATTCCTTTTGTTGCTTGGCACGTTGAACTCAGCAAGTCACTGGATTGAGTATCCCGAAATATATATGGGAGTATATTGTCAAATGAAATTGATTATAGCTTGCCTCTTGAGAGTATACATCAATGGGTAGAGAAAAGTATGCTGGCAATGTGATGTTGAGTGCGATTTGGAGTGCGATTTGGAGTATATATCACAGCCTAATCAGGAGAGTACTTCAGACTGTACTTAAGAGTATGCCTCAGAGGATCTCGCATGCTTTCTTGGGAGTGTAATGTCATGTCAGCTGATCATATATCTTTGAGGGCAATTAGGATCATTCCTGAGAGCATGCTAGGGAGTATACTTGAAAGTCTACATGGAAGTATACTTGAGTGCACCGATTGGAGGTGTACTTGGAAGTATACTTGAATCTGTTTCTTGAAGCATGCAATGAGGTACAGTTGGAAGTATCATGTGGATAGCTTTCTTGGAAATATACACTTACACAGATTGGAATATTCAATTACAGGGATTCAAGAGAGGAATGTAAAGTGTACTTGGTAGCATATAATGAAGTGTAGTGGGCTACCTAATTTCATATTTTGTACATGCTGCTTAATATATATGATCAAGCACATAGAATCACATGTGGATTTCAGTAATCTACAAAATATGCAGGTTCATAACATTTTATGGTATTGCATGTCACATGTACTATACATTACTGTCCAAGAAATGGCTTCTTTATGAGCTGCACATTATGTATTGTTGTTTTTCCAAGTGGTTATTCCCAGGATATTATAAGAATTACCAAAGCGGAGTATTCCAAGCATGTATAGCCACACTATACTGCAAGAGCAAGACCAAGTAAGTACAGAAAGGCTAATGTTGGCGGTTCTCCCTTAGTAGTGGTAATGATACATAGTGAATTACACAGCAAATACATGAACACAGTTACCCACGACTTGTGCATAATACTTACTTTTGATCTTACTATATTCGTCAGTCAAGAGATCTGTAGCGGGATTATACTTGAGCTGAATGTCATTCGATTAGCACAATCCTGCACAGTCATGAGTGCATTCGAGGATAATAATGCAGTTATTTCACCATGACCGGGATGTTTAAATCAGAAACTTCGGCGGAATGCATAATTATCAACCACACCTGCTATATTTCATCTGGTGGGACAACACAAAGTTCAGTTCCAAATACACAGAAACATGTATGCAGCAGACATCACATAATATCCGAGTAAGCAGGTCCTTTGAGTCCATCTTCTCAGTAGTGGAAACACCTCACTGTATGTCCAGGTCCTTGAACAGTCAAGACCTCAGGATGCATACTGTCGGAGGACTTAATGGCATGGACAGATGTTGAGAGTTCCGGAGCTATTGGTGTTATTGAGTTGAGCTAGCGTGCAGTGAACTGCTACATGCACATTATACTCTTCTTTCATAGAGTATCAGTTGGTCACCAACTAAATCTCCAACACCATTTCTGATCAATAAAATTCAAGACAAAGCACTAATGGAAGTGCAATCAAGCACTATTGGGCTATGTGCTGATGGATGTTCCACCTACTGAACTAACAAAATCATGATGTCAAAGTTGAAGTTACTATCTGGCAATGTTGTGGGATCAGTATCTTCCAGAGGATGGCCATATATTTCTGAGAGAACCTCTGTACAGCCACTCATGTATGAAGACGAAAACATATCCGGATTCCTTTCTATGTCACTAAAGTAAATGCAGAAATCAGTCTTCTCCTTTGTAATATCATATTCAATATACTTGGTGTCAGAGTTGGAATGTCTGAAGGACTCTCATCCTTTGGACTGCACTATAAAGTGGTCACATTGTTCTGGCAATGAGAAGGACCAAGTTCTACCAGCATTCCGTAGTCAGATATTAGTAGTAAAGAACACCATACAGTATTAATAAGAAATCTATTCAAAATTGCCTCACACCCTTCAATTTTCAAATATTCTTATTACCTGCTGGATGATAACTGAACACCCAACATGCCAAATAAATAAATCTTATGCCAATTATTCAACTCTTAGTATGGAACACAGCATTCAGTTATAAGGTGTCAGCATTTGGAGACCTTTACCTTTATCATAAAAGACCCAACCAAGTTGGCCACACGCTACTAATTCCACACTTGGCTGGATTGTTGGGATGTGAATCAGATAATATTTGGTACGTCAAGGGTGGTTTGGTGTCTGATGAGAAGTTTGAAAAGATCATTGGGGATGACAATGGTTGTTGTGATGATTACAATTATTAGCCTGTCTTTGTTTGAGTTGATAATGAGGTGAGTCGAGGGAAAGATGAGGAAAGAAAAGAAGACAGATTTGGATAGGTAGCTGTACTAGATAGAATAAAATTTTTATTATTTGTTGAGATCTAGTACCCCCATAACAGCTAACAGAATATAGCAGGCCAATTGAGTATAGCAAGGCAAAACATGTGTTATTAGGCCAAGCATAAGGTACAAAGTGTGTAAAGTCTGTTTTCAAATAGTACCTGAAATATATGTGACAAAACGTTGCCTGACATATATGTATCTATTTTACTCCGATATTATGCAGTATTATAATTGACTGGTGTTTACATAGAATTATAGTTTATTCGCCTGGCAATTAGACCTGGCTGTGATCATAACCAGCTTCTCAGAACACTATCTATGTGATAAATACTTCATATAATCTCATTGTTATCAAGTCATATCAATTTGATTGTATTTTTGCATTTAGTTAGTATTCTGTCAATTAGGTGGAGTCTGTTTACTCAGTCCATATTGTATCAATCAGTTGGTACTTTTTGATTATCAAATATTTGAATTATTTGTCAGTTCTTTGGTCATATTCTTATCTTCTACAGGTACCATGTACCTGTTAGAGGATAAAATCTTGTCATACCAGTATTTGTATTGATGTTGATGCTAACATTTCATGTTTATTTTCATATGTATTGTCAAACTATGTCTGTCATATTATCTAGATTATTCTACACTGTACAGTAAACAATTTCAGTATAGTCTTAGGATAATATTGTGCTTTTGATAATTTCCCTACCTCATATCACTGCTGGTCCTGTCACTCTGTTTGGTTACTCTTGCATTGCCACTGCAACTGCAGGACAATATTTGCTAAATAGTAAATAGGATTGTATAGTCCAATTGCTGTTTCTTCCTATTGGCAAAATATGTATGTATATGTATCGTACGTCCATATACCAAAAGATCCCATCGATCATCTTGAATCTATATCTCTTCACACACACAATACAGGATGTACCCGACTGAATATATCCTATCTCTAATTGATTTTAACAATGAATACTGAAGTATTCCTGTTGAGCAGTAAGGTGCAAAGTATATACAGTCTAATTTCAGTGGGTGGTGAACAAATATATACAAAAGGAATTACGCAGCAGGTATAAATTCAATATACTACTTATATGAAACATGTGTTGCAAGGTCAAGCTACTATAGTCAGACTACGTGAATATTGCAAGTGCAATCAAGTATTGTCAGGCTGAGCAAGTATTGCAAGACTGAGAGTGTGTAGCAGACCAAGCTTGTATTGCAAGACCAAGAAAGTGAAGCTAGACTGAGTTAGTATAGCAAAAGAGAGCCAGTATAGCAAGACTGAGTAAGCAATATCTAAGGTACATTACCAAAAATCACCAAATCAACAATTTTCCACCCAAATCAATCCATGAGTTCAGTTCAATCACAAAGTATTCCACTGATGAAATATGCATCACTATGAGGACATGCACCTCCCAATAACTGATTTTTGATACCTTCTATAATGGATGTATTGCATTTATTTTTGTGAAAAAGACTGTTGAAAATCGATTGTTTAATACAACAATGTAATTAATCTTTAAGATCCCACAATTTGAAGACAGGGAGGTAAGTGTACAAATAGAATACTGTATGCATCGACAACAACTCATTCATGTAATTGGGAGGGAAATAGATTACTTATACAGTGATACCTGGGGAAATAAGATATATACCAGCAGTTAATAAATGAGAATACTTCTTGGTGACTGGATACTGATGACCCCTATGTCTATATACATCTAATATACTGGTAATATTGAATTGATTTTATCAACATTGATATTTTCTACAACAAAATATCTTGTTCCAATTGACAATCTTGTTCTGACCCTGTTACTGTCAATTCTGGATATATTTTACTATTGAGATATGTAAATCAATTTTCCCTCAAGATTGTAAATACCTTGATCATTACATATGTATCAAGTTCTAAACTCTGAACATGACCATGTCATTGCAGGATATATACTGCATATTCTGATATATACTGATATTTTATTCATAGTCATATTGCCTTACTTATTTTCTTTTAGCTTAATATAGTAATTTCATTCTATACTTTTGATTTCTTTAGAGTCAGCTGGATAATCTATGCACCTAATCTTCCAGACTTGACAAAGAGTTGATATTCTAATCCCCAGTAGCTATTAGAGTCAATTCTTTAAATACACTACTATTATGTATAACATTTCATTTAATCCTCTAAACAACTTTATTAGTATACTTATACTGGACTAGTACATCATGGTAGAGTACCAGAATCTACTTGATCGGGCAAATCTACTCTATCTGTTTCTTATTCTGCTTGTGAAAATTATATATATTCCACTGAAACAGATTTTACCATAGTAATATAGAATATTCTATATAATTGTAATGTACACTCAAACGTCTAACATATACCAATGGATACAGATACTGCTCCAATTCTAAAATCTGAACCAAAAGCCTTCACTTTCCAACTCACATTTATCATTACTGAATTTCAAATATGGTTTCATAATATATTGAATTCCCATCTTTAAATACAAACAATCCTGTATGACTTTAATATTGACCATCAATTGTAAGTATTAACACATTGCGATATCAATTGAAGGAACTGCTAAGGGAATGAACTGTTTGACTTTAATTATTGCAATTGTTCAATTACAAATTGTTATCAACCCAGTTGTACCAGCCTACTCCAAAATCAGTTGATGGCAATATGTTTACTTCAAGACTGCAATCACAACTTTATTGGCCTGGTATTGTTTAATTTTAAGCTAAGAAATACTCTTTAAAATATCATACTGAGGATAAGATAGACTAAATATCTACTAAGTTATTTGAATATAATTTTCATTACCCATTGAATTGAAATTGAAACTAGTTTATTGATTTCGGTTTAACTACATCTAGAGTACAACAAGTCTATTCCAAAAGACATCAAACAAGCTATATTTTAGAATTAGTTGAATGACTTTTGGCTTGCAGTTATATAAAATATAATATAGTTACAAGATAGTTACAGTTATCAGATATATTACATTAGCATTGGAGTATTCAATTCTGTTGATTTAATTGCTGTAATTTAAGTAGAATTAGGTAGAATAATTATTCAACAATTATACTGAAGACAAAATTCAAATTTATTTTTTTATCAAAACTACATGCTATTCAAATATCCACTCCATTGTTCTTTGATTCTACAGATTCATTCCAGCAATATTATGTTACAGTTAGGAACTTTACTATTAACTATACAAATGTGGTTGTGTATTAAAAGATTATTATATCTTTTCAGTTAAATTTGAATGAAAATTACCATCCATCCATATCCAATATTTCAATTGATGCTTCTTGTTTCTTTACATTAGCTAAATGTATTGTTGTCACTGGGAGCCTGTGGGAGCATTTGTGAGTTTCCAGACTAGAATCCAAGTGTGGTCAAATTTCAGACTTGACCAGACCAATGTAGCAGCCTGTAGGTGAATCCAGAAGAACTAACAACAATTACATTAGAGTATATAAGGTTAGTTGACAACCAGGGAAGCAGGGAGAAAGAAAGGCAACAAGCCAGTGAGCTCACCCTTTTACAGTAGAGCAGTCTGAGACAAATGTTCTCATCCTAGGGAACACTGGTGGTGCATTGGGAAATCATAGCTATCATTAAATGATTTTTAAAACTCATGGATTCATCTTGTGCTGTCATCTATATATCTATGTAAGTATCTATGTATCGGTATAGGCTATCTCTACATACAATATATCTGGACTGGCTGTTGGTCATGCTTGAGAGAAAAATTCCAGATGTGCCTGAACATTGCACTCAAGGAAACTGCAAGATGTACAGGAAGCCAGTGGTCGAGAGATGATCAAGAAATACTAGAAGCCATATATCAGCTGAACTCAGAGACATACTTCGATGCAATTATCAAGGAAACCTGAGGTTGAACATGTACACCATGATTGAGCGAGTTAGAGGATACACTGAGATTTCGGGATGAAGTTAGCTGAGAGATGTGGTTTGGAGACCAGGATGGTGTAAACTGTGAGATGCACTATGAGGCTGCAGTTGAGTGAGTTAAAAGCTGCACTTGGAGAGCATGAACATGTGAACATGGAGGCCAGGATTGGGCAAGTACAGTGATCCACTGAAATGCTATACTCATATGAGCTCAGAGGGTGTGATTGAGGGTATTTGGAAATACTCCTCGAGGTTGCAATCAAGGGAACTCAGAGATAACCTGCAGGCCATGAACAAGTGAGTTTGGGGATGCACTTAGAGCCTAACACTGAATGGACTGGGAGATACACTGTGGAGACAATTATTAGGATAACATAGAGATGTGTATGGAGGGTTTGATCAAGAAAGTTTGAATGAAGTCATATGGGCTGTAACTGTGAGAATTTGAAGCTGTGATTGGGCAAGTTTGAAGATACACTCAGAAGCCGAGATAGAGTTGACTTTGCTATCCACTGGTAGGCAATGATCAAGTGAAGTTAGAAGTGAACTTGGAGGTAGTTGATCAGGAGGTACATGATCCACAGAAAGATCATCTGGAGAGAGTTTCAACATGTGCCAAGACTCTATTCCATGGTTAGTCAATTTGCAACTTTGGGAATGTAATGACAAAACTTTATATTTAACCTCTCAGGGAGTGATGGATGTTGGTGATCAAACTGACAGGGGGTACGGCAGGTGCTCAATCTACTTTCAGGGGTCAACATGCAGTTGTGAGAATGAAAGCAGTCTGGCTGTAAGACTGTCCATCTTGGGTGGATGCTCCACTTGTTGTATACTGCACTTGGTGTTAATGCAAAATCATGACATTGAGATACTAAGAAGAATGACTTGACTTTGTTGTCTACAGTGATATTAGAGTTGTAGATGAGAATGAGAGAAGATTGGTATGAAAATAGGCACCCTATGTGGGGGAAATTAGGGGTGTGATCTGGCTGGTTGGATTTGGAATACCTTGTATTGGTGTTCATACCCTCTGGATTTGGAGTCAAACCTGCTATTTTAGGCATGCTAAATTGACTCAGACACCAAAATATCTTAAGCCCCAGTTTCTGATGATGAGTTCTCCCTTATCCTCTCATCACTCTATTTCTCATCCTGAACTTTACCATTACCTGAGAACACAAAATTAAGTAATTCCTCACTGTTCCTTCTTGGCATGATCATGAGTTTACACTGAGTACAGCATCAACTCAACATCAACTGTGTTTTGCGCCCAGGCAGTCTCTCCTGTATCATCACTCATCTCTCATCTCTCACCTCTTGGTAGAACTTATTGTAGTCTACTTTTTTCACATCTACCATGGCATGTTAAATAATAAATAGAGTTTAAACTCCAGTAGTGCCTCACACCTGAGTGTGCACCTACAGATCAGCCACCTCCAGATTAACTACCTTCAGATCAATCACCCCTAGATGAACCACCTTGCAGAATACAACTCATTTCACTTAATTGCAGTCTCCAGGTGCATTTCAGATTTGACACCATCTAGACACTGAAGTGTATCTCCAAACTCACTCAATCATAGACTCCAAATTTTCTCCATTGATCCTTATGCTAGGGCGAGTAACGGTGCCAGACTGTCGCTTCGGGTGCAGGTTCAGGTAAGAACTGAATCATTGCCACATTGGTGGTAAGGGTCTTCAACACACCGGAACTGTCTGTTCGGGTATGATTTGATAAACATCTCCCAACCTGTCTAAATTGAGCGGGCTGTCAGCAGGTTTTCCAGCAGGTCTGTCTGTAGATTCATATAATGCTTTTGCTCTTGCTGTTTAATAATAGTATTTGATCAAATCACTCATTCAACATCCAATAACCACTGTTTGAATGCTTTCCAGGTTGCGATATCAATTATTTTGGAATCAATGTTTTTCCTTTTGTGAGCTGTATTTTGCACAAATAAGGCGGTCAATATATCTGTTATGTGATCAAATATCCGTGCGATGCCTTGATTACACAATATACAAAACCCAAAGATGCTGATGCTCAGTTGACGCTCATTGTCGTGATGGGGTAATGAAGACATCGTGCACGGTTCTGACTGACAAGGCTGCAACTACATTGTAAATGCATTATTCTTACAAAGCAACAATCAGATTACCAAAGATGCAAAACTGAAAATCATTGAGGCTCCGTTGGGGCTCATTTTCAGGATGGGGCTGGGAGCTTACCGCAGTTGTTTTTGCCAGTAAAGGCGGCTAATACCTCATTTATAGAGGTCTGCAACCAATCGCCACTTAGCTAACGCAAGATGCAAAGCCAAAAATTATTGACACTCCATTGACGATCATTTTCAGAATGGGGCAATGACTGTGTCACGGACTCTGTTACCTATTTGAAACGCTGCCATTACATTGATTATGCCTAAGCAGAACACGATCACTTTTTAACTACCTGAAATAACACACCCATAATTATTGATGCTCCTTTGACCCTCATTTTCATGATGGGGTAATGAAGATATAAACCATCGTTTTGCCTGAAAGGCAGCAAATACCGTGTATATCAATCATTACCACAAATCAACACCTAGATAACCCAAGATGCAAAGCCAAAAATTGTTGATGCTCAGTTGTCGCTCATTTTCAGAATGGGGCAGTGACCATGTGACTTGCTGTTTTGCCTATAACAGCAGCCAATATATTGGTTATGCTTAACAGTGACCAATTCACTTCACAATTACCTTGCTTACAAGACCAAAAATTGTTGACACTCCTTTGACGTTCATTTTAATGGATGTCTAGGGAATATCTGCGGCCATCGGTAATTGTATGAATAGTTATTTACACCTCATCAGTTGCCTTTCAGCAAGATTGAATCTCAGCCCTTTGGCAAAGCCGAGCCGAGTAATCGTCTTGCATGGGTCGCTCTCATTCCACCCAATTGAGACCAGTTGTTGAATGATTCAATTTGCCCGCCATACTCCTATTTATGATCAAATATTCGTATGCGACTGCTGAATATGCTCCCATATTATTTCCCTAAGTGAAATTCTCGGTCGAGCAACATATAGAACCTGGTGCCATTATATTGACCCATTCTGTCCTACATTTTCTTGTTTCCTTTATTCCTCCTTGGTTCCATTGTGGTGACTGTCATCAACTCCCATTCCAGAGTGTTTCATTGACCTCCGTTTCGGCCGAACCAATCCGCAAACATTTGCTGCGGCACCCACATCCCGGTTCTCTTGGCTCTCCGGAGCCTCAATGCCATCACCACGCTGGATATGGGATTCATTGTCTGCCTCACACTCATCATTGGTCACATTGGGGTTATGCAAGTCACCATTCCAGCCAAGACGATTTTCAGCTTCTGAAAGGCTTTAAGGTGCACTGTCCTCATCACTTTATGCCGCACGATGGTCGATTCTGTTGATTTGGCTGATATTTAATACTTGAGTTTGTCCTCCTGGGAGGTTCTTTGCAGACACATCTCGTGGCAACGTTGATCGTGCTGACAATTTAAATGCAGCGTCACCATTACATTCCAAGTTTGACCCGGATGCTTTGATGATCTCGTCAGTATCTGACATGTATTCTACAGATGTCAGTTGCTTGTTTTGGGCCCGACATTCCTTCTGTGTAGCATGCAGGTTTTGGCTGCCCTGCTACATCTCCAAAAACTCATGGACCTTGGCCATTCTGTGCAATGTTCTTTCCTCCGCCTCAATCTTCAATTCCAAGTCGTTTTCAGTCTGCGTGGTATCCAATGCAGTGTAATCGCCTGCCAATATGCTGTTATTGGCTCCAGCAAACTGCCTCACTACGACTTTTTCCAGAAGGGTCTCCCCAGTGGTGTTAGACTGCCTCCAGCTGATAATATCTTACCCACAGGAAGAACTGGCCTCCGCGCCGACACAATGTGGTATGATACAGACTATGTCATGTGCCATATTGGCGAGATCGGCATACTTTGACTGTTGTTCCTCCTCTTGATGCCACCAGCCAGTGATATCCAGAGACCAAAATCTACTGCCAATCTCCATGGGGTCGAAGTGGTAATCATTAATATTTGGATTAACTTGCCCCCAGTTGTTGGGTGCTTCACGCGGTGAATTCAAATCGGGTTATGCTGCTGTCGATACGGGTGCTGCGCAATTCATTCATCTGTGTGTCGTTTCAGGCACTCTTTGAACCATTCAGTATTCTTCATCATCCCTGCACAAATCGTATGCATCAAAAGAAGATTGATCAAATCCAGAGGCCTTTCCAGAGAGAAAGAGATTGCAGCCCGGAACATTCTGGGGTTTGATGATGGACATTTGTCGATGTTTGGCACAGTATTAGTTCTCCCCATACTTCAAAAATGGCTCTTGGTGTTGGATTGTATAAAATCTCTCGTCCTCAGTATCAATATCCATTCCCTTGTCCCACATTGTATAAGATCGCATCTTCCAGAAACGATCGAGGATATGTGCCAAAAGGAGAAGCATAGTAGTTGTTTGAGTTACTTCAGCATACTATATTGTTAACATTTGCCGCGCAAACTTCATAGCAAAGTATAAGTCTTCCTTCCGATGGGTCTTGTTCTTAGCTTAAGCTCGCGTAACGCCATCCATATTGTCGAACATGTCATTGTAAACATCCATAATGTGATGCAGAGTAACCGTATGCCTTTTTGGCATCCACAGGGTCCACTCTCACAATAGCCTTAAAGTGTGCATGACGAACTTGACAATGGTCCATTCATCGTGTGTTGTGAAGAGAGGCCAGTAATCACTGAATTTTGGATTGTTGAGCGACTTGTGGGTGAATTCTGGTAATCGGTAGGCTCGCTCAAGCACCTCCAGTGTTTGATTTCACCGTGTTGTCACATCCATGATAGGTAGTATTTGGATTGGTCCTTTGGCTTTTTAACAGTCAAAGAACTCATTTGGACAACCAGGAGTCAGTGTAATAAATACACCAAGCATTCCCTGCTATATGAAGGTCAGTTTCAGGTCTTTCAAAATGTATTGAAATGAGTACTTTCTTAAGTATCTTACCGAAACGTGGTCTCATAGCCGACACCTGATTGATTCTAACATTGCCCTCTTGTCACCGTCTTCGACTCTTACCAATGGCTTTGCATTCATTCTCTCCAAACTGCTGATTGCGCTGGTGGGCTTCCCAAGACTTGGTGGGGCCTTTTGAACTGAGCCTGCTCATGAACTCACCCAAAGCAAGCTGAATGACGTGCGTCAGGCATGGTGTGTGGTTCCTCCTTCCAGGGCACTCGATTCCGGAGGCCACATGGGTTGATTGTAGTTCCCGAGTCATTGAGTACTTTGAGCAACAATTGTCAGTCATAATTCCAAGTAAACGGCCGTCAGTATGCTCACAATGATCAAGAACTTCCCTCAAATGTATGGCTAGCCTTGCTCAAGTATGTTGACCCGTGACCTATTATCCTCAATTAGCATTTGAAATAGGAATGGAGTAAGCTATCAACCTTATGAAAAGTGAGTTGTACTTCTTGCAACCCCCAGTTTGATCGATACAGTCAGCTATGACAGATGTTATGGCTAATGTGTTGGTTGATGTCCACCCATCCAAAGCAAAGCTAACTTTCTTTCTTGACCGCATATGCTTCTTAATTGCATTCACTGTCAGTGAGTATTCCCTTCGGCAAATGTTACTGAGTGTGTTGGCTGACGGCAGCACCACCTCGCTGCGTAATGCATTCGATGATCACTGTAGCTTGAGGATTGATATAGCTTTCCTAGGAATATGAGCTGAAACAAATCCTAACATCGGGGAAGCAATTCCAGGTGTCTTGTTGAAATTCAGACGTTACGAAGTGTTTTGCTGCCAGTTTGGAGCGTTGTCTCTGTCAATTGTTTGAATATTGGTAAAATCTAATTGTCAAATATGAATTTCCTCTGCGAACATAGTATTGTAATCCCTCGACTGCCTTGCCTCTATAGTATGGCCAAAGCTGTTTCATCAACAGTTGTCCTTGTCAATTGAGAAACTTCTGACTCCATGAATTCATTTAACTTTGCAATGTACACTATTGCCAGCAAGTGTTTCCCCGTTGAGCTGGTGCCATGTTCTGATGGATGGCGAAGAACTTGATGACACATGATTCATATGATGCCAGGGCTGCCGGTCTCTACAATTCTCGCAATGCAAATAGAATCGCCACGAATGCGTGTGTCTGAAACCATTCCAATCCATATGGTTCTTCGAGCTCCCATTCAAAGAAGCCCACCCAGCATCAAATATGATTTGCAAATTATGCTTGCTCAAATCACGAATAAAGACATATCCAGTTTTGGATGCTATCATAACCTCGAGCAACAAGGTATTTGAACATTGGGACTCTGAAATGGTGGTAGGTGTTCGAAAGCTGGTTCATTCCAGTTGAAAGACTGTCAAATGTTACCTTATGGTAAAGTAGAATGCTGGTTCTTAAATATTGACTCTAGAGCTACTCTCAAGACAATAGTAAGGCCTGTGAGATATTGCATGCATAGTTGTGGAGTTGAATACAAGGATATGTTGAAAAGACTGACCGTTAGAAATTCAGTTTTGGTATGATGCAAAGCAGTTCATTGCAGTGAAGCTTCCAGAGCCCCACACGAACTGTTGCCGCACCGCTGACGCATATGTTTAAGCAGTAGCGGTATCGTTACTAGCAATGTTGCCCATAAAGGCTGCCAATACTTCGATTATGGATTGATTCCAATGCACCACCATTGGATTATGCAAGTTGCAGGACCAAAAATTGTTGACGCTGCGTTGACATTGATGTGTAGGACATGTTTGTGATGTTGTCGCGAGAATTTTTGCCCAGAAAGGCAGCCAAAAGTTCGATAATGGGTCAATGTGATTGCATAGCCCTTGGATTATCCATGATGAAAGGCTAGAAATCGTTGACACTCCGTTGATGCTCATTTTATGGACGGAGTGAAGAGCATGTTGCCTGCCTTTTTAGCTATAATGCCAACGAACACAGTGAATTTCGAAGACTGTGACAATGCAGTCCTTTGATTGCGGAAAGGGTAAGACTTGGAATCGGCAGCGCTCGGTTGACGCTCGCATTCAAGAGATCCTGACACTCATCATACTCTCGATAGTTGTATGCGACGAATTGTATAGTTGTAAATCACTGTGAATATAGCATATCTCTGTATAATCATGTACATCCAGAAACATTGTGGCCTTTCAATTTCGGGTCAACCACTATTCAAGTTACCTGAGTGATGGATGATGTGGTCTCATCACATTACCTCACTATCAGCCGGCAATGCATGGAAAGTAGATCTTTCCACTAGTTTCTGATTCATATTGCCCGACTTCCTCACCATTCCATATCCAGCTCCTTCCCCTCGATTTCCTGGACATACCATAAGTAATTTTTAATATTTCGGCCATGTGCACCAGGTCTGTGCAGAGATTTATGCAGTTGGATACATGGATGAATGCTGCATGACAGTTGTCATTCAGACAGATTCATATTTGGCACTTACCGCTCCTTCTATGACTCGGATGACATCACTCACTTCAATTTTGTTATTAAATTTCATTAATAATTTAGTTTTTGGTTACTATCTTGAAAGTAACAGGCAAAACAATATTGAGCTTATCATTCATCTTATAGCCTGATTTGGAATCTAATCCTTTCGCATGGTGCGAGCGACCCTTGCACATTCCTCAACATATTATTCCGTCTTACAATTTGGTCACTGAAATCCAGAATATACTGACAGAAAGCAAAATTGGTACACGAAATGCTTTTCAGTGAGATAGGACGTCAAAAGATTCAATTTATGTATCTATTCCTCGGGCAACCAGAAGCAGTTACCATTTCTTTGTCCAAAGCCGATTGCTATGGGTTTATTAGCTTGGGAGGCGAGATGCAGGGGCATAATCTTGCGTGTTCAACAGGCTTGGCATTCAGAATACGTAATGAATCTGGCTCCGAGTCAGGCAGATGATACGCTGTGCCTCTGTAGGACTGCGGCTTCCCGGAACCCAGCATGATAGAACTACTTCCTAGGTGAGAAGTCCCTTCTGGCTGTTACGATATTCCATGCATGATGTCAAGAGTCTCTGTTAGCTCACCAAATGTTGTGTGTGGAGGTGTGGCTGCAACATCATCCGAATGCAGTTTAACAACTGCCGGAACGCTCAATTTGGTTGTGCAGTACTTCTGATGTCTGTAGCGGAAGTAGTTGGCTGTGTCCCGCAATCCCGGTTGTGTCAATTGGTCAAGCTTCATCTGCTTCTGCCGAAACCTCGCCATGCGCTGCTGTATCATTTTGGGGGATGTGCACATCACCCAGCCAGGTTCCCCATCTTCGCTCTGCTTGCCCAGCTCTGTATGTTCATCATCCTCATGTTTTGCATCCTCCTGATAGGCAGAACTTGCAATATTGCTCAGACTGTCTCCGATATCATTCAACATCTCCTGAATCGTTTTTTTGGGCTCCCTGGTTGTCAATCCCGTGTATTCAATTTTCCTCAGATATTCCTGCTCCTTCTTAATCGCTGTCTCTGCGTCTTCAACTTGCTTTCTTGCCACAGTGGGTTCTCAGTCAACATAATCCTTGATCCATATGTCTGTCTCTTCGTTGCTTGAAAAGTGCATTTCTTGTTGTGTCTCCACTGGAATCTTCATCTTGGATCGCAAGCTGCTCAATGCTCCGGGTGATCCGACTCTTTCTGCCCCCAAGCGACTCATGCCTTCACTCGTTTCATGACGTTGTCGTGTGGAACACTTTGTCGATGTGCTGTATTTGGCTGCTGAAATTGGTGAACTGTTCTTTTCAGAACATGGACCATTGTAGCTTGTGTTGACCTTGTTGTTGGGTGTGATGTTGGATGTTGCAATATCTGGACAATATCGGGGCAAGCTGCATCTTGTATGACAAGGTTGGTACGTTTGTTCAACTTGAACAATGCACAATCAGTGTTTTGACTGTCGCTATAATGGGAATAGTTATGCATACCGTACAACCTGACTTTATTGTCAGCATCAGTGTCATGTAATATCCCCGGGATTTTTTTAGACAAACATCACCAGACTTCCTTTCCATCGAATCATTTCCTCTTTATCTCTGACAATCATGAGATTTTGGCTGTCGTACACCTGTATGCACAGCTGTACACAAACACATCATCCAACGCATCACTCGCTTGCACACAGCAACAACGCAGACACCAGTCAGTCCACCGCAATGCTGCGAATGCAGCCACTGACAATATGACCCAGGATGCACATTTGAAATCGTCTGTAAGACCGGAAGCAGCAGGAAAAGGACCCAGCATGCATTTGTTTGTGAGTATATCCATATCGTCGGGAACAGCCGTCAACTAAGTGTCAAGCGTACAGCGGGTATACGCAGAGAGCTAAATCAGCAAAAAACATTTCCGTCCGGGAGGAATGGCTCCGTCAGAGTGGACGCGCTCCATCAGAGCAGTCAGAGAAAACCCGGTGGCGGATCATGCCACACCCTGCGTCAATACCACTCGTTGCGTTGCATATCACCCTCCGATTGCTGTTTTGTCGTTTCTTCCCGCTCTGTCGGTCTATACGAACTACACACTCCATCTTTCCCATCTTTCGATCTCACTCGCGCTTTCTACGATTTCGTGAATCTACGCAATTGGGTGGATCCTCACGGCCGGGTAGTATCATATCTTCTCAGCCTCATCCTGCACTCCTCGAGCAAGGTTGACTCTTGATCATGGCATGGAGAGATAGAGAGGGATGACTTAACTTGGTGTTCTTAGGTGATGGTAGAGGAGATGGGACGAATCGTCATGAGAAACTGCGACTTAAGAGAATTTCGTGTGCGAGTCAATTTACCATCCCAGATACGGCAGGTATGAGTCCCGATCCAGCGTGTAATAACACTGATACGAGGTCATCCCAACCCAATCAGGCAAGTCGTACTCCTGATTTCTCATATCCGCTCGTATCCTCCACATCGTTCTCATCTTCATCCCACATCACTCTCTTTCTCATCCACATCTCAACCATCATCGCAGAACACAAAGTTAAGTCATCCCTCTCCATCTCTCCATGGCATGATCATGAGTTGACACCGAGTACAGCATACACCGAGTACAGCATACACTGAGTACAGCACTCAGAGATTGTTTGTCTTCCCTTCATTCTCATGATTACGAGTTGACCCGTGGATGTAGCTTCAGCTTCCGGCATGCCTCCATACACAATCAACCGCCATCAGCCAGCTCTCCATGAGAGCTCAAAGGTAAAGTCACCTTGTCATATTCCCGCGGTTGCAAGTTAACTAAGTGATGAAATACAGTGTCAGCACCTGGCGCGCCGTCCATCGACCGCCTCCAAGTACTCGTCCAATCTCGCTCGATCACGGCCTCCAAGTGTATATCCAAACTCGCTCGATTACGGCCTCCAAGTGCATCTCTCAACTCGCTCGATCACGGCCTCCAAGTACATTGTTAATGAGCGACCGCGGGTGTAAAGAGATACAGGCCTAACGGAGGTGGACGCTCACTCGATCATCATCTCCAGGCGCACCTCGAATTGCTGACAATCACCGCGTGCTGCCAGTCCAGATATACCGTGTGTAGATAGGTAGCATAGATACATAGATGAGAATACAAACTGAATGCATAAGTTTTGAAAATCGTTGAACGATAAGTAGTAGCTATGATTTCCAGGGGCACCAGCAGCATTCCCAAAGAAGCGGCGGCCGGAGAAAGGGAGAAACATCGCCAGGCGTTGTGTAAACGGCTTCAGCATAACTGCGAAGCGTGTAACACACGTGTCGTTCTGATGTGCATATACGTCACCACACAGTAAAGAAGGTATGTGTGCGACGCGACCCATCGCCTGGGCGACGGGTAGCATGTAATTCTCCGTCAGAGGGTATGAGGTTCCCTCAGAGCCGTCAGAGCCGTCCGGAACACCCGGGTGTTTCTGACGGAAACTAGGGTCGTTGAAGATTTACGTGACCAGTTTATCGCCGCCCGTAACAGGGAACCTCCGTGGTCGACCGAGGCCTTCCCCCGCACTGACCGGGAAACCAAACATCATCACGTTGTCTGCTCTGGGATTTTCGCGCATGAATTGCGTCATAAGCATCCCCAAGAGTGGCTGAAACACACTATATTCTCTGTAGAGGAGGCTGCGGAGACATGTATGGTTGAGGTTGTAGCTGAATGTCATTTTCAGACTCTGCAACTAATTCCCTGTAGGTTTTCAACATATCTGCTACTGTGGCAAGGCAAGGAGATCGGGTACAGCTGGAACAGTCCAACATGCTCCTGGCCTTGAATATGGCCAAAATGGCCAAGGCAGGGTTTTCGCGCACTGCAATAGAAGAAATGCAATCCCTGATCAAGACACCTCGCCCAGCAGTCTCAGAAGAGAGGAAGTGGGGTGTTCAGTTTCCTGGGCATAGAAATGTGAGGGCTGCGATTGAAAGACACCCAGCTATGGATCCTCAAAACCCCACGGACATATGCCTACCTTGCTGTAATGGCACCGCAAAGAATCAGCAGACACGCTGGCGGCGGAGACGAACGGTTGCACTTCCACCCGACCAACACACACAGCTGACACCAGAACAGCCACCACCACTGCCCACAATGTCACCTGGGCCACCCGGTGGCAATGAGGGAGCACAAAGATTCCAAATCGACGATTTGGCACCCGGATATGTGTATTCATTCGCTCCTCTTCCCACCACCCAGTCTTTCAATCTTGATGCAAATGCCCAGGATAGCCAGCATGATACAAATTTTTATCCCAATATTCTGACTGATGAAGAAACATCCACTGGTCAGTACACTATCTGCTGTGTGGTAATCCAGCTAATATTCATTTTACAGACGGGAGCAGCTCATTGAGTGAACCTGCAAGTGAGGATGAGCATTGATCAAAAGGAATAGGATTTTTGATTGTATTATTATTCACAATTAGCAGACACTGGAAAGTGTATTTTAAAGGATATATTAATATGTATTATTAAAGAACAATGTAGTGATGAAAGAGAATGTAAAAGAAAATGATGGAAAGGCTGCCAAAACAATGTGAATGATATACTATGCCAAATCAACTGATTGCACATTGTGGTTACATGTGTGGCAATATTACCGTCAATGGAGCGTCAACAAGTTGATCTCTTGTAAGTCAGGTAATTGAGAATTGATATGGTTGGGCTTATACAAAATCGAAGTATTGGCTGCCTTTATTGGCCAAAATTATACCAACACGCTCCCAACCCCATCCTGAAAGTGAGTGTCAACAGAGTGTTAACGAATATTGGTCTTGCATCCAGGGTTATTTAATGGACGATATGTTGCATACAGTCATAAAGGAATCATCGGCCGCCTATACAGGCAAAAATTGTAGCGACAGGCTCCCCACCGCATCTAGAAGATGAGTGTCAATGGAGCGTCAATCGTTTTTGGTCTTGCATCCTGCGTCATCTGATGGATGATAGGTTGCATACAGTCATACAGGAATGATTGGCTGCCTTTATAGGCAAAAGCGATAGCAATACCCTCCCTTCTCCTTGATGAAAATGAGCGTCCATGGAGCGATAACGATTTGTGGTTTTGCATCTTCGGCAATAAGAGTGATACTTTATCACATAGATCCATTATCATGGAGTTGGCAGCCTATATATGCGGATAAGGAAGAGATATTCCCGCAACAGACTCCGGGACAGTAACAACTAATTTCATTTCCGAAGCTACCACACAGTGTTCATGAGCCTTGTAGCGGACAAAAACAGTCCAAACGATATATATAAATAAGAACAGCCACATCGCGGCCTGATTAACCTTGATGCAAGGCCAACAATCATTGACACTCCATTGACGGTCATTTTCAACATGGGGCAGGGAGGGTTTCGCATTCTCTTTTTACTATGAAGGTGGCCAATACTTCATTTATGGCTACCCGCGACATTTCACCCCTCAGATAACTCAGGATATATGACAAACAATTGTTGAAACTCCGTTGACACTCGTTTTCTGGATGGGGTAGGGAGTGTGTCTCTGTTTGATTTGATCATTAAGGTGGCCAATACATCAAAAAACGACAGCAATGTACCAAAGTCAATATTTCGCGATTCACATTTGCATATCTGAATGCAACGATAGATAGTGAAACCCGAAATGCAGAACTAGTCATTGGAACCGACAGTTATAGCCATACCCAACAGAACTCGCGAATTGACGGGTACGTGTCAGGGTTTGGCCCACCAAGAGCCAGCAGGTTGGGTTTTTGGACAGGTCTGCAATCACACCTACCAGTGTTTGCAGTCCAAACCCTTACCACTGGCAGTGTACACGTACCCATCACTGACACTAGCCTACATGTGCATCTGCAACCTGGCAACATCATGGCCTTGTGTGTGGCTCGAAATTCACTTGACATCGGTCTCTGCAAGTATCTCCATAGTCATTCAAATACATCCTCCATGTTTGTACAGACAAGACCTCGAAGTGCATCTCCAACCTAGCATGATTGCGGAGTCCAGTCAATCTCTCAGTTCACTCATTCCCAGCTTCCATGTGCATCTCAAAACTCACAAGATCATTGCCTCCAACTTTGCATCAACATGAACTTCAAGTGTATCTTCTAACTCGTGCCATCGTGGCCTCCAAGTGCATCCCCGAACTCCTTTATCTGTGGTGTCTAGGTTCATATGATCATGGTGTCCAAGTGCATCTGCAAACTTGTGTGATCATGGTGTCCACGTGTCTCTCCAAAACATCCCCGTCACAGCCTCCAATGCATTACTGAGCTCACTCCACCTCAGCTTCCAAAGGTATCTGCATCTGCAAAATGTAGATACGTCTGGAACCCACATGCGAACGTCCCTGACACTCCGGTCGACCTCAAAAATGGTTCTAAGTAATTCCATTCTTCCAGACCCCCCTTGAGCTATGCAAAGTGCTCCCACACTCTGCAAGAGCATTCTCAGGTCATCCTCAAAGCACCTGCAGTTAGGAAGGTGCATTCAGGATGCTACGGGATTTGACAGATAGGAGAGTGGAATTTTGGAGCAGCTGTAACCTCCGCCCAGGTCTATGGGAGACATCCAGAGAACCTGAGACCGCTGCAAAGCTCTGTGCCAGACTTGGTGCTGTATTCACACCACTGTGGTTCATAGGGTTCCATAAGGAGAAGGGATTTCATCAATCATATTCCTTTCTGTGACAGTAACAAGATTTGCTACATCACAATATGGCATCAATTATTTCGGTCTCTCTATATATATACATAAAGTCAATCTGGCCGCAGCTGGTAGTCGACCATAAATGGGGGAGAACCTGGAGACCACCTTTGGGAGAACTTAGAGATGCACCACGTGGCGGCCATTGTGGTGAAACGACGGAGCAAGAAGACAGCGAGCCGACCTTCAACATTACACCACACCTCTCGCAACATCCCAATGGAATTCTTCGGCCAGAGAGGTTAATGCTCAAGGAGCATAGGAAGCAAGTGCGAAGATGTGATTCTACTCAGCCATGAGGATCCACCCAAGTGTGTGGATCAAACAAATCTCGGAACGAGCAAGTGAGACCAAACATTGGGAAGAGTATAGTGTGTATTGGAGTGGTATGCTTCGTGTGAGCAACGGGTCCGGAAAACCTACCTACAGTCTGGCTCGGGACTGCAAACACAGGTCGGTTCGGTTCCAGAGCGGTCCAACAACCGCACCTGCTGCCACTTGGCGGGCGAAACACGAACGCATACCCGTCAACCTGCGGGTTTTGCCGGGTTTGACTAGACCTGTCGGTTCCAATCTCTGGTTCTGCGTTTCGGGTTTCATTCTTTATCGTCAATATCAGATATTCTAATATCAATTGCAAAATTTGACATTAGTATATCACTGTTTGTTTTCAATGTATTGGCCGCCTTGATGATCAAAACCAACAGAGACACGCACCCTACACATCCTGAATATGAGAGTTCAAAGAGAGTCAACAATTGTTGGGACTATATTTTGGGTAATCTGGGGGGTGACAGGTTGTACACTGTCATAAACGAAGTCATGGCGGCCTTCGAAGTTAAAAGAAAAAGCGAAACGCACCCTACCCCATCTTGAAAATGAACCTCAAAGAAGCGTCAATGATTTTTGGTCTTGCATCTTCGGTACTATGAGTGGTACTTGATCACATGCATCCATAAACAAGGATATGGCAGCTATTATAAGCAAATATGTATGGGATATTCCTGCCACATCCTCCAGGACAGTAACAACTTATTTCCTTTACAGAGCTAGCACTAAGAGTTCTTGAGCCTTTTGAAATATAAAAACAGTCAAAACATTGTATATAGAAATTAACGGCCACATCGTGCTGTGATTGACTACGATGCAAGGTCAACAATCGTTGACGCTCCATTGACGCTCAATTTCAAGATTGGGCAGGGAGCATTTCATTTTCTCTTTTTCCTATAAATGTGGCCAATACTTTGTTTATGACTGTCTGCACACTGTTGCCCTACAGATTACCCAAGATATACAACAAACAATTGTTGACGCTCCATTGATGCTTATTGTCGAGATGGGGCAGGGAGCCTATTGTTTTCTCCTTTTCCTATAGTGGCGGCCAATACTTTGTTTATGACCATCTGCAACCTGTTGCCCTGAAGATTACCCAACATACACGACCAACAATCATTGACACTCCATTGACACACATTTTCAAGATGGGGCAGGGAGGGTATCACAGTCTGTTTGGCCTATGAAGGCGGCCAGGAATTCGTTTATGACTCTCTGCAACCTAGCGGCGGTGCGATTACCCATGATGCAGGACCAAAACTCATTGACGCTCTGTTGACACTTATTCTAATCTATTATATTGTCAATCTCGGCTGCCATCGCTATTAATGTAAATATATTTTTGGACTTAATCGGTTCCTTTCTATCCGATTGAGACTCAACTCAGTGCCAAAGCCGAGCCCGGTGATATTTATGCACAGGCCTCACTGATTCTACCAAAATTGATATATCGCTCTGAATGTTATATTTCGCCAGCTATAGTTTTATTTATGAACAATTATCCTCATGCAACTGGTCACTATTCTCCCATGAGATTTCTATAACTGAAATTCTCGGTCAAGCAACATATAGAACCTGGTGAAAACATATTGACCCAATCTGTCCTACCTTTTCCTGTTTCCCTTATTCCTCCTTGTCTCCATTGCACTGACAGTTGTCAACCCCATTTCAGTATTTTTCATTGACCTCCATGTTGGCCGAATCAATCCAGCAACATTTGGTGCGGCACTCACAACCCAGTGCTCTTGGCTTTCCGGAGCATTAATTCCAATGTCTGGCTCCATATCGGATTCATCATCTGCCTCGCAGCCCTCTTCACTTTCGTTTGGATTATCCAAGTCACCATTCCAGTTAAGCCAATTTTCATTGTTGGAAATGAGTTCAGGTGCACCATCCTGATCACTTTCGGCTGCATGGGGGTCTATTTGTTTCGTTCCATGGACATTTAATACTTGAGTTCGTCCTCCAGGGAACTCCTTTGCAGACACACCTGGTGGCAACAGTGATCTATCTGACAATTTAAATGCAGCTGCACCATCATGTTGAAAGTTTGACCAGGATGCTTTGATGATCTCTTTGGTATCTGAAATGTATCCTACCACTGTCATTTGGATGTTTCGAGGGCTGCATTCCTTCTGTGTAGCACGTAGGTTTTGGCTGCCCTGCCACATCTCCGAACATCGAGGACCTTGGCCATTCTTTTCAAATTGTCATTCCTCCGCCCTGTTTATTCAATTCCAAGTCGTTTTCAGTTTCTGTGTGATCCAATGTAGCGCATCTGCCCACAAATATTCCCTTATTGGCTCGAGCAAACTGCCTTACTACGAAATTTTCTCCCAGCGTCTTGCCAGTAGATTTAGACTTTCTCCAGCCAATATTGTCTCGCCCAAGGGAAAAACTGGCCTCAACTCCGACACCATGTGGGATGATAGAGAATATGTCACACGCCACATTGGAGAGATCGGCAAACTTTCAGTGCGTGGACTCTTGCTGGCGCCACCAGTCGGTGATATCCGGTAACCAAACTGTACTGCTAATCTCCATTGGATTGGAGCGGTAATGATCAAGATTTGGATTAATTTACCCCCAGTTCTTTGGTGCTTCAGGCGGTGAATTCAGCTAGAGCCTTGCGGCTGTCAATATGCGTGCAGCGCGATCTATTCATCCGGGTGCTGTTCCAGCCACACTTATAGGTGTTATGTAATCTTCGTCATCGCTAGACAAATCATATGGATTGAAAGACGATTGACCAAGTCCAGAATGCTTTGGAGAGGGTAAGATATTGCCAGGCAGAAAATCTTCAGGTTTAATGACAGACATTTGTCCGTGTTTCACATAGTATTAGTTCTCTACATACTTCAGAATGGTCTTCTGATATTGGACACTATATAAAGTCTCATGCACGGGAGTGATATACATTGCCTTGTCCCACTTTTGAAATGATTGGAACTTCCGGAAAGGATCGAGGATCTGTGCTGAAATGAGAAGCAGACTGGTCGTTGGAGTGACTTCGGCAACGAATTGTGGCATCTTCTGGCGCACACCTGTTCCTGCGAAGTATAAGTTTTCCTTCAATTGTGTGTTCATCTTAGCCAAAGCTTGCATGAGGTCATCCATATGATAGAACATTTCATGGTTGACAGTGAAGACATCATGGACAGTAACCGTATGCCGTTTCAACATCCACAGGGTGCAGTATTGGAATGGCCTCAAAACTTCCGTGACGTACTTGACGATTGTCCATTCATCCTGTGATGTGAAGAGTGGCCGGTAATTGCTGTATTTGGGATTCTTCAGCCGCTAGCGAACGAATTCTTGGAATGAGTAGGCTTGCTCCGGCAACTCCAGTGTGGAATTCCACCGTGTATCCACCTCAATGATAAGTAGTACTGCTATTTGTACTGTGGCCTTTTGACAGTCAGGGAACTCGTTTCAACGACCAGGTGTCAGCGTAATCAACACAGTAAGCATTCTCTGCTATATGAAGGTTAGTTTCAGGTCTTTCAGAATGTCTTGGAATATGGACTTTGTCAATGATCTTCACCAAACCCGGTCGCAGAGCAGACACGTTCTTGGTTCTAGCATTGTCTTCTTTCCGTAGTTTTTGACTCTGCCCAATATTGGTTCTTTCATTCTCTTCAATTTGCTGATAGCGCTCATAGGCTTCCCAAGACCTGGTGCAGCCTTTTACACCGAGATTGCTCATGGACGCACCCAACACATGCTGAATCACATGCGCCATGCATGGTATGTGGTTTCTCATTGCAGGCCACTTGATTCCTGAGGCCTCAAGGGTTGATTGTAGTTCCGGAGTCATCGAGTAATTTGAAGAAGCATTGTCTCTCGTAATTCCAAGGAAATGGCCGTTGGTAAGCTCGAAATGATTCATAACCTCCTTCAAATGTATGGCCAGCCTTGCTCCAGTATGTTGACCGTTGACCTATTATTCACAATTAGCATTTGAAATAGGAAAAGCACACGCTATCAACCTCATCGAATTCATGTTGTACTGCTCGCAATGCCCAATTTGGTTCCATATAGTATGGTATGACTGATGTTATCACTAATTTGTTCTTCGATGTCGACCCATCCAAAGCTAAGCTAACTTGATTCCTTGACGGCAATTGCTGCTCGATTGCATTCACCGTCAGTGAGTATTCCCTCCAGCAATTGTTGCTAACAGTGCTGCCGATTGGACAGCACCAGCTGGCCACATGATGCGTTAAATGACAGTCGCAGCTGGAGGTTTAGGATAGCATTCCAAGAAATGTAAGCGGAAACAAATCCTCACATGAGGTAGCGATTCCTGGTATCTTGGTGAAATTCAACAGTTAGGTAGTTCTTTGCTGCCAGTTTAGAGCGTTATGTATGTCAATTGTGTGAACATATGTAATATCTAACTGTCGAATATCAATGTCTTTTGCAAGCTTACTATTGTAATTCCACGACTGCCCTGGCTCTTCAATATGGCCAACACGGTTTCATCAACGGTTGAACTGGTCAATTCAGAAACCACCGACTCTGTTGATTTGTTTAACGTTGCAAGGCGTGCTTCCGCCAGCCAGTGTTTCCCACTGGAACTTGTCCCATGTTCTGAGGGATGGCAAAGAACTCGATGACTAACGATTCATATGATGCCAGGGCTGCCAGTCTGCTCGATTCCGCCGTGCATATAGAAACGCCACGAAGGAGCATGTCTAGTATTGCTCCATGCAAGAAGAGATTTCGAGCCAACATGCATTGATGGCCACCAACCATCGAATATGATTTGTAACAGAAGGTCGCTCAAATCGCAAATAATGACACGTTTATTTTTGCAGGATATCATCACCTCTAGCAATGAGGTTTTTACAGATTGGGAATCTGACATGGTTGTAGGAATTTGAAAGCGGTGTAATTCCAGTTGAGAGACTGTCAACAGTTACATTATTGTTGAGTAGAACGCTGGTGCTTAAATATTGACTCCTGAGCTACACGCGAGTCAAAAGTAAGACCTGTGAGACATTGCATGCATAGTTATGAAGTTGTATACAGGGTCATACTGACAAGCATGAGCGTTGAAAACTTGATTTATGAACGATGCAAGGCATTTTGTTGCTGTGAAGCTTACTGAGCCCCACTCAACCTGTTGCCGCTCCACTGACACTTATTATGAGGGGGCGGTAGCAGAACTGTTACTGGCATTATTGCTTACAAAGAAAGCGTATCTGTTGATTAAGGGTGTATGTCAGTGAACAGCCCATGGATTGTGCAAGGTGCTTGAGCAACAATCGTTGACGCTCCGTTGACGTTCCGTTGACGCTCAGGTTTTGGACCCAGTGGCAATGCTGTGGCATGCATTTCTGCCTAGAAAGGTGGCTGGTAGTTCGATTATGGCCAAATGTCACAGATCAGTCCTTGCCTTTTCCAACATGCAAGGCTAAAAATTGTTGATGCTCCTTTGACATTCATTTTGAGGAGATAATAGCAATGTTGTCCCAACCATTTGTGCCTAGAAAGGCGGCCAATATTAGGATTATGGAAAAGTGTCACCGCACAGCCCTTGGATTGTCCAAGATGCAATGCCAAAAATTGTTCACGCTCCATTGATGCTCATTTTCATGACACTGTTGGGATGTTGCCCCAACCATTTGAGCCTAGAGAAGCGGCCGGTAGTCCAATTTTGGGTTAATGTTGCCCCTCCGCCTTTGAATTTTGTGAGATGCAAGGCCAAAGATTGTTGACGCTCTGTTGGCACTCATTGTTGGAACATACTAGCGATGTTGTCGCAAGCATTGTTGCCTAGAAAGGCGGCCGACAGTTCGATTATGAGTCAATCTTGCCGCAAAATCCTTGTTTGTTTGCAACATGGTAAGCCCAAAATGGTTGACACTCAGTTGACATTCATTTTTAGAACATAGTAGCAATCTTGACACAGCATTTTTGCCTAGAAAGGCAGCCGATCATTCGATTATAGGTCAATGTCGCCGCACAGCCCTTCGATGTTCCCTGATGGAAGGCCAGAAATCGTTGACGCTCTGTTGACACTCATGTTTAGGCTGGGGCAACAAGTGTGCCAATTGCCTTTTTAACTATAACAACAATCACAAGATTGACTTTTGCAGGAACTGACAATGCAGCCCTTTGATTGTCAAATCTGTAAGACTAAAAATCTTTCATGCTCCGTTGACACTCGTGTTTAGGATGGGGCAATGACAGAGGCATTTGCCTTGTAAGCAATAATGCCGACCAACACATATCGTTGGAAGAACGAGACAATGGAGCTCTTTGATTGTGGAATGTGTAAGACTAAAAATCATTGACACTTTGTTGACACTCACAATGAAAACATTGAAACAGCCTTCGTAACGTCAATCATTTTATTTCCCAAATCGCATCTTCATTAGTGACATCCCATATTGCATTTATAGGTATTATCAATTGCATCCACGAGCTTTGTGGCCTCTCAATTTCTGATAAACCTCTATCCATGATAGCTGAGAGGGTAATGACGTGACCCTATCACATTCCTGTGCTTTCGGCCAGCAATTTACGGCATGTAGATGATTTCAGTAGTTTTTGGTGAATATCGCTCGACTTCCTCACCTTACCTCATCCAGCTACTTCTCCTTGATTCCATGACATACCATAAGCAATTTCAAATATCTCAACCACATGCACCAGGTCTGTGCTGAGAGTTATGCAGTTGGATGCGTGGATACATGCAGCATGACAGTTGTCATTCACACTGATTGGTAATGAGCACAGACCATTCCTTCTATGACTCAGATCGCATGACTCAATTAAATTTTGTTAGTATATTTCGTCAGTAATATATCTTTTGCTTTCTCACTTAACAGTAATAGGTAAACTGAAATAGAGCTTATTGCCCGTCTTAGAAAATGATTTGGGTTCTGGAACATTCACATGGTGTGTTCGACCCTTGCACCTGCACAGACAAACTATCATGTCTCACAATGTGGTCACTGAAATCAAGAATATGCTAACACATAGCAAGATTGGTACAACAATTGATTTTCACAGAGATATGATATCAAAAATACCAATCTGCCTATCTATTCCGCCGATGACACAGCAGCCATCTGGTAGGGGGATGCATTCCAGAAAGTTTATATACTTTATGCAAGGCGCTAGATACTATATTCTTCCTGAGCGTATCTCCTCTTGAAGTATAATGGTAATCGATAGAAATCAAATACGTGCAGGGGACAAATGGTTTGTATTGTTTCAATGCTTCCCGGAAAATGGTAACCAAATAGAATCGAAATGTAATGCAATATTGGCAATACATATAATCTCTAACATCTTATAACTTCTGGGGTTTTCTTCCTTCCTAGTTTTTTTGAATATCCAATCTATTTAGTGGCTTAATCGTTTGCGGAGAACATCAGCCTTCTTCATATCAGTGTTAAGCTGGTTCTTTGTGTTCGATGAGGGGTTGACCCTTCCCTCTCCAAGTTCATCCTGGAGGATCTGCTTGATAGACTATCTAGTACAGGTATCTCGTAATTCTGTGATTCGGATTGTCAGGGAATATCGCTAGGAGTTGGAGAGATGTCTGTTTCAATACGTGGTCTCATCGATTCTCATATTTCGCTAATGTCTATGTCCCCTAAACGGAATTTCCGTGTATCGATAATGTATGGTAAGGCTGAATCCAATTGCACTAACGCAGAAATCCACCAAATAGACTGGGCGGCAAATAGATATCGGTGTTCCTCAAACGTAACTACTAACTTTGCTAAAGTCCAAAGTAATATGTCGCCTTCATTCTTAAAGGTAATACTCCTTGAAGATGCGGGGCTGCTGCTACAAAGCCAATAATAATTTGGTATAATAATAATAGGTATATGTATCATAAGAACACAATAATGTTTTAAGGTCTTCTTCGCTGGTAGGGTTTTCTGACTGTTTGCGGCTAGAGCTTATTCTTCTCATGGCAGGAGCAAGGTGGTCTCTTTATGGTTGGACCGTTCGTGCATGCTTGACTCAGGAATCTCGTCGATGACAAATATCATTGAATGATAGCTTATCGCGAAGAACATCTTAAGTGCCTCATTGATAGTGCCACACATTCCGTGGGTTATCATGTTCATGCATGAGTGGTTTTGAGGCATTACGTTCCCATATCGGGCCATCCTCATACTGGATAACAAACGCGCAGTCTGACAGATCATAACTGCAACTATGACATATTGCATCCCGTATTATTCAGTAGTTGCAACGTCTGCTGACACATAGCCTAGACTGTGCTATATCGCAATATATTTTAATAGCTCTTCACTATTAAATGCCTCGCCTTCATCTGGGTATCCAGCATTGCTTCCAGAGATTCAATCGGCAACCAACCAATACTCGGCCAACGTAGATTATGACACGCATACCTCGTAATATTAAGCTGGTATGACGTTGCTATGCATACTAACTCAAACCGATGAGCAGGGTTGCTTCAGGCCTCTTATCGTCAGCCAATGCCAATGATCCCTCAGATACTTCATGCTCAGTTCTCAACCTTCCGTCGACCGGGGGTTGCCAGGAGTTGTTCTTACCACTCAGCCCCTGAGCACCCAGATCCCACTTTCTCGCATATATTGCATCAATGTCTGCTGCACACCTAATTCTGCGTAAGCGCAACTTAACTGTGTGTTGTCCCACTAGATATGATATAGTAAGTATGGCCAATAAGTATGCCCACTGCTGAAGGTTTTTCACTTCCCAGTAATGGCGACATAATTGCATCATCATATGTGAATCCGCTGGTCAGGGCGTACCTATGACTACTTGATCAACATGTGGCCTGAGTATAATCCCACTAAAGATCACCCGGCTAACAAACATAAACTCGTTCTTTGCTAGGTAGGTGTTTGGCATACGACTACCGTAATTGTAGCTGCATGTACCTGCTTGCGATTCTTCATGTACTATTGCCGCTGCTAGGAGAGGATCCCAATCACTACCTCCCCCGCTAGGACCGGTGACCCAATGGTCGCGTTATCTTAAGAAGTGAATGATTTCGAGTTTTGTACTCAGAACCAGCTTTCTCGGAGAAGAACAAGTGTCCTGCAATTTAACCAATTTTTCAATTCATTTATAGTTCGACAACTACATTTTTGTTTGGTTATAGTTCGTCAACTAATTTTTTGTTATTCCTTGAATAACAGAGTATCCTCTTCCATAAAAATTATAACCTTTTATTGTGTATCCTTCTCTTATATGATTTAGAAAATCGATTCCCAAATTTTTAATGTATTTCATAATGTATCTGGACACAACTAGTTGCATTGGCTTCTTCACGTCATAGGGGGCGATCACTCTATACAGCCGCTTTGCCCTACCATCATCAACCTTCTGCTTCCGTATAACCTTAGGGACATTTTAGCAGCAAGTAATTTTTATCATCGTTAAGTATTGAAAAGACCATAATCTGCTCATATACTAATTCTGTACTATGTATGATCAAAATATACTTGTATTGATTAGAGAACAGTAATAAGCTTGGTGTGCCATACTTGTTCCAAAACCATGTCTCGTGACTTGAAATATCTCCACTTAACATAATGAATGGAACTTTCAACGTTTCCGTTGCTTCATATCTTTTGGAATAATATTTCGGTACTCCAGGTTATTCATACTAATATTCGCGATGGATTTACCCTATTCAGGTAGTAATGCAACGTATCTTGATATCAAGAAATATTCCCCAGATCAATTATCATCGCTTGCTGCAATCACCCTGGGCAGGGTCGAATAAGATCTTCCAGAATGCATCCGGATACTTCATATAATTCTTCAAGTTTTTGATCAGTAACATAATTTGTCAATCATTGATAATATAATAACTCCTTTTTCTCGATCCTAGACACAACTGTGCAAGGTATCAAGCATCAATTTGTAATCTTATCTTATCACCTGATGAACTCCATTTGATTATGTTATTTGAGATTTGAATCATAAGTCCTCTGTTTTGTCAAGGAATTGTTTTTAAACAAGGTAATTCATACGAGAATACCTGACGATACCATAACGTATCCTCGTTTCTCTAATCTGAAGGTATTTCGAATGGAAGCGAGAATACCTGACGATGCGATAAGATATCCTTGTTTCTCTAAGCGTAAGGTATTTCGAATCATGGTGAGAATACCTGAATATTCCATAATGTATCCTCGTTTCTCTAATCATAAGGTATCTCAAATTGTAGTGAGATTACCTGAAGATACCATAACATATCCTCGTTTCTCTAATCATAAGGCATTTCGAATGATAGTGCAAATACCTGAAGAGACCATAACATATCCTCTTTTCTCTGATCGTAAGGTATTTCGAATCGGATTGAAAATACCTGAAGATACTGTCACGTAACCTCGTTTCTCTAATACTAAGGTATTTCGATCCCTAGTGAGAATACCTACTGACTCTAACCTCCCACCCTAGGAGTGGCTCTCCAAACACGACTTTTTTTTTTTTCAAATAATAATCAAAATATCAAAGTATTGACATACTTCAAAACAATTAAAAATATTAACCAAAAGTATTAACATATCGACGTATTTCAAACATCGAAGAATATGATGAAATAATAACCGAAGATATTAACATGTCAACGTATTTCAGAAGTCTAAAGGTGATTCGAAATAATAACCGAAGATATTATAGTATCGATGTATTTCAATTATTGAAAGGTAAATTGAAACAACAACGGAAGATATCAACATATTGACGTATTTCAAATATCAAAGGGAAAATTCAAATAATAATCGACATTATTAACATATTGACTTATTTCAAATATCAAAGGGTAAATTGAAATGTTGTCCAAAGATATTAATGTATCGACGTTGTTCAAATCTCAAATGGTACATTGAATTAATAACCGAAGATATTGACATATCGACGTATTTCAAATAGCGAAGGGTATATTGAAAAAATAACCGAAGATATTAACCTATTGACATATTTGAAATATCGAAGGGTGAATTGAAATAATAACCAAACATATGAATATAGTGACATATTTCAAATATCAAAGGGTACATTGAAATGATTAATGAAGATATTAACACATCAATGTATTTCGAATATTGAAGGGTAAATTGATATGATAACAGCAGTGATTAATGTTTCGTTATATTTCAAATATCAAACGGTAAATTGAAATAATAACTGCTGATATTATCTCGAATATTTAAAAGTTATTACTTCTTTTTAACAAATGGTAAATATCTTTTCAAGCTATGTTTTTTAACATCAACTGATGATCTATTATAACTTCTTAGAAGTGACATCCTAGACTTCTGAAGCAATATTTTTCATATCTGCTTTCTGAACAACTTCTTAACTCGATGGCATCTCTAAGCACATCATTGGGTATTTCCCAAAACCATTCCTGTGACTCTGTTTGCTTCAAGTCATCTTTCTGTCCATAGGACTCCCAGTCAACATCGTCTTCTATAGCGGAATCCCTAAGCTCCTCGCTACTTTCTTCTTTTGAATCATCATACTGATTCTTCCCTTCCTTCCATTCCTGCTTAGCTGCTCTAAGCTCATTTCCGAATATTCTTTGATAATATTCTTTGGCTTCATCCCAGCCATTATTATGTCCTTCTAACAACCCTTGATTATTACTGTCATTATAACCAACGTCCGTTCGTTCTGTATACTTCCTCCAATCCCGAGGTGTATATTTATCGATCTTTCCATATGTAATTTGAATATATTCGTCGAAATGTTCAATCCATCCTGGTTGTAATGATATAAAGCTGTATTCCCAATACTGAAAATATTGCATTACCATACATCGTTCTATAATACATCGTATCTGTATCATAATCACTGCCGGTATGATTACTGCCATTATATCATCAATTCTATCCTTTGATGGATAAGATAAATCTACCACTGGCTGCATTTTGCGGAAGTAATATTATCCTTGCAATAACACCACTCCGTTATATTTTCTTTATTGCAAATGCAATTCCACTTATCATAAAATCGGTGGTAACTTTTCCAGTTATTCTAGAACACAAGATCGTTCAATTTAAGCAATTCTCGGTTAATTGGTGATTGGCGAAACTATCTAACCCAAAGTTTCAGCGTCTCAGGTTCTTGATGAAATATTTGATCGTTCCAATCGTTATTCAGTACTTCAGACAATATATTATTCATCGAAGGGAATATCTTCAGCGGTTCATATTCGAACAGATTCTGTGTATGTCCAGCAGAATCAAATATATTGATTTTCTCTTGCATATAGCCGGTGAATTTCTTGCTTGAAATTGAAGCCTATGATCGGGCTCCGGTAACTGTTCTGTCTTTCCAGAGACACATAAGCTCCAAGCTTTTCCTGCCGGAACTGATCATAATTCCTTTCGATAAATACCCATATTTGGCGTAAGTTTATAGCCATGATCATACGCTGCTTGAAAAAGGTATTTTGAACAAATGCCGGCTGGTTATTTTACGTTTTGTAGAGGCTACTGTGTATCGCTCTGCCCACTGTTTCTCCGTGCATGAAAAGGTAGCGCCTTGAATGTATAGCAATTTGTCATATCCGATGTTACACTGCTTGAATTCACAAGCTTTGGTGGCCCTCATCTAACAGAATGTCAGTATATTTGCACCTTAACAATATTTGATCGCATTGGCCGCGTCTCGTCATGGGGTGAGTTTACTACATAGAGCCACATTTGTCCACCGGCAGTACCTGCTGCTGCCATATACCGACCAGTGGCACTCCGTCCTCTCGAGCCAGCACATACCCCACAAGGGTGACTCATACTGCTAAAGCTCACAGTCCTTGCAATCAGATCTGCTTCCCATTACCCAACACCATTGCTGATGAGAGGCCCACACTGTCTTGCATTTTCGAGGGCTGGATGACGACCCACAACCATCTGGAGCCTGCTGCACAATCCGACTGTAGGACAGCCAAAGGGGAAACACTAACCAAAGGCTTATGACAAATCGCAGGGTGTGAAAATGCATTACACTCCTGTTTTTCCTCGACCTGAATGCCCCGAGAGGTGGCCTTCGCATATCACCAACATTGGTTTACCCAACGGACTATAAATCGGCTAGTTTTTAGACAGACACTTTGAGACTCTGTTCCTCTCTTCCCGGGAGCTTCCCCGGGCTTCCCTAGCGTGTGAAATCCATCCTGCTTGCTGAACTTCGTCCATATATCTTTAACCCAAGAGCGTAAAGGTTATACAATATTATAATGTTTGGCGGATGCTTTCCTTAAAGTATATATACTTTATGCAAGGCCATAGATACTATATCCTTCATAAGTGTATCTCGACTTATAGTGTATTGGAAATCGATAAAGATCAAATACGCACAGGGGACAAATGGTTTTCATTGTTTCCGATGCTTCCAGGACAATGGTAACCAAATCGAATTGAGATCTAATGCAATATTAGCGATACATTGAATTTCCAAAATCTTTACAACTTCCGGAGTGTTCTACCTTCCTAGATTTTCATGATATCCAATCTTTCCATTGGCTTAATAGTTTCCGGAGAACGTCAGCCTTCATCCTCTCAGGCTTAAGCTCCTTCTTTGTTTTTGATATGGGGTTAACCGTTCCGTTCCGAGTTGGTCTTAGAGGATGTACTTGATTCTGATCTCGTACCGGTATATCGTAGTTATTTGATTTGGATAGTCATTGAATATCTCTAGGAGTTGGAGAGAGTTCCCTTTCCATAGGTGGTCTTATTGATTCTGATATTTCGCTAATATCTATTTCCTCTAAAGGGAATTTCCGAGTATCTATAAAGTATTGTAATGCGGAATCCAATTGCACTAATGCAGAAATCCACCAAATAGACTGGGCGGCAAATAGATATCGGCATTCCTCAAACGTAACTAATAACTGTGCTAAAGTCCAAAGTAATATGTCGCCTTCATTCTTAAAGGTAATACTCCTTGAAGGTGCAGGGCTGCCGCTACAAAGCCAATAATAATTTGGTATAATAATAATAGGTATATGTATTATAAAAACACAATAATATTTTAAGGTCTTCTTCGCTGGTAGGTTTTTCTGACTGTTCGCTGCTTGACCTTATTCGTCTCATTGCCAAAGCAAGGTGATGTCTGTATAGTTGGACCTTTCATTCATACTTGACTCGGGAATCTTGTGGATGGCACATTCGATTGAATGATAACTCATTGCCAACAACATTGTAAGTGCCTCATTGATTGTGCCACGCATCCCTCAGGTTATCGTGTTCATGCATGTGTGGTTTTGAAGTGTTACGCTCCCATATCAGACCATCCTCATACATGATATTAAATGCTCATTCTGACAGATCATAACTTCGACTTGGACAGATTGCTTCCCGTATGATTCAGTAGTCGGAACGTCTGCTGACACGCAGCCTAAACAGTGATTCATCGCAATATATTTTAATAGCTCTTTACTATTCAATGCGTAGCCTTCATCTGGGCATTCGGCATTGCTTCCAGAGATTCAATCGGCGACCAACCAATACTCTGCCAACGTAGATGATGACACTCATACCTCATATTATCAAACTTGTATGACGTTGCGATGCATACTAACTCAAACCGATGAGCAGGGTTGCTTCAGGCCTCTTATCTTCACCCGATGCCAATGTTCCCTCAGACACTGCATGCTTAGGTCTTGACCTTCTGTAGTCCGGGGGTTGCCAGGAGTCGTTCTCACCGCTTGGCTCATGAGCACCCAGATCCCACTTTCTCGCATATATTGCATCAATGTCTGCTGCACCCGTCATTGTGCGTAAGCGTAACTTAACTGTGTATTATCCCGCTAGATACGATATTGTAAGTATGGCCAATAATGATGCGGTCTGCCGAAGGTTTTCCTCGTCCCAGTGATGGTGACATAATTGCATTGTCATCAGTGAATCCGGTTGTAGGGGTGTACTTATGACTAACTGATCGACATGCGGCTCGAGTATAATCACGCTAAACATCACTCAGCTGATAAAGATAAAGTTGTTCTTTGCTAGGTAGGTGTCCTGCATACGACTACCATAATGGTAGCCGCATGTACCCGCTTGCGATTCTTCATGTATAATTACCGCTACTAGGAGAAAACCCCTAACACTGTCACCGTGGCTTCGTCGGAATCTGATTTCTATATGGTAATTAGCCGGCGAGGCACTATGCAGGGGTAAAAGCTTACGGTTTCAACAGGCTTCGCATTCTGAATGGCTGATGAAACATGCGCTGAGGTGGGCGCAAGACCAGCTATATCTCTTTCCGAATTGGGCGTCCCAGAATCTAGCCGAATAAGAGTACTTCCTGATCAAGATGTCTGTTGCGGCATTCACAATGTTCTGGGGACACTACCATGACACCCCATAAGCTCTCCAAATGGTGTGGCAGCAGGTGCAGCTGCATCATCATCCGTTTGCAGTTTAACAACTGCCGGAACCATTGATTCAGATGCCATCTACTTCTTATCTCCTTCATGTGAGTAGTTGGCTGCGTCCCCCCATCCCAGTTGTGCCAATTCGTCAAGCTTCGTCCGCTTCTGCCGAAACCTCGCCATCCGCTATTGTACCGTGATGGAGATTCTGCCCATCACCCAGCCGGGTTTGTCATCTTCGCTCAGCTTGCCCTGCTGTGTCTCTTCTTCATCCTCATCTTTCCCATCCTCCCCAATGTCGGAACTTGCAAGATTGCTCAGACTGTCTCTGATTGCCATCATCATCTCCTCTCACATCTGTTCAGGCACTCTGGTTGTCAATTCCGCATTTTCAGCTGTCGCTGTGTCTTCCTGCTCCTGCCTGATCGCTGCCTCTGCATCTTCAACACGGTCTCTTGCCACAGCGGTTTATCTCTCCACATGATCCTCGATCCATTGCACTTTCTCGTCATAGCTTATGATGTGCATTTCTGGTCTTTTCTCCGCCTCAAGCTTCTGTCTGGATCGCAAGCTATGCAATGCCCCAATGGCTCGAACTCGTTCTGCTTCCAAGCCACTCTTGCCTTCATTCGCTTGATGACATCATCGTGTGGACCTCTTTGTCGATTTGCCGTATATACCCACCGGAAATGGTGAAAAGATCCTTTTCGGAGCATTGACCATTGTAGTTTGTGTTGACTTTGTTGTTGGGTGAGATGTTAGATGTTCCAAGATATGGAAAATGAGGAGGCAAGCTGCGTCTTTTATGTCAAGGTTTGTATGTTTACTCAACTTGAACAGAGCAAAATCTGCCATTTGACTGTCAAAAAAACAGGAATAGTTAGGCTAACCGTGCAACATGATGGCATTGTTAGCATCGGTTTCATGAATTATCCCGGGGATTATTTGAGACAAACATCAGCAGTCATCCTTTCCCTCGAAGAATGTCCTTTGTATATCTGACATTGTAGAGATTTCAGCTGTGATACACCTCAATTTGTCCTTGGAAACGAACCAACAACATTGGACGGACTGATTGCAGATCGCGTGATGGTCGGAAACCCCTGCAACTCGCTGTCATACGCAGCAGGATTCATGTTGAGTATAATGTACAAGTTGGCCGCTACTTATTGCATTCTGACATGAAGGTCACTATATATTCCTCAGGACTTACCTCTTCATTTCGTTATCATCTTCCTCTCCTTGTCGACACCAGCCAATCATCGGTACACAACCACCTCAGCTGGGTGGTGAAGGATCCGAAGCAAGCCGATCAATTGGCGCTTTATTTGATACTTCACTCCTTGGCCCACAGCAGGAATGCAGACACCAGTTAGTCCACCGCAATGCTACCAATGGAGCCACCAAAATATGACCAAGGATGCCCATTTTAATATTGTCCGGAAGACCGGAAGCAGCAAGAATACAAAGCTGCATGCAAGTTGGTGTGAGTATATCCATACCTTGGCGAAAGGCCGTCAATTGACTGTATAATGTACAGCGGGTGAATGCTGATTGCTACATGACCAATTTATTGCCGCTCGTGACGGGAAACCTCCACGCTTGACCAAGGCATTTGTCCGCACACTCCGTGCAATGAAACATCATGATGTTGTCAGCACCGGGATATTCGCAGATCAAGTTCATGATAAGCATCCCCATGAGTGGACGAAACAGGCTTTGATAACCTTTCAGGAGGCTACAGAAGTGTATATGTGTGAAGTAATGACTGAATCTCATTGTTCGAGCAGCAACTAATTTCTTGTAGGTTTTCAACATGTCTGTGACTATGGCTAAGAAAGGAGGTCAGGTACAGCTGGGACAGTTCAATATGCACCTCGCCTTGAATATCGTCATAATGTCCAAAGGGGGGTTTTTGCGCGCCGCAATAGAGGAAACCCAATATCTGATCAAGAATCCTCGCGCCGAAGTCCGAAAAGAGAAGAAGTGGGGTGTCAATTTTCCAGGGTATAAATAGGTCAAGGCTGCAATTGAAACACACCTGGCCATGCTTCGTCAAAACCAGATGGATGGATGCCTTCCTTGCCAAAATGGCACCACACAGAATCCACTGACAGAGTGGAGACACAACGGAACAGGTGCATCTCCAGCTGACCAATGTAGACAGCCGACTCCAGAGCCGACAGCACCTGTGCCCGGAACGCCTCCTCTGCCCGGAACGCCACGCGCGCCACCCTGTAACAATGCCACAGGTCAGCATTCCCAAATCCTCAATTTGCTGGCCGGATATATGTATTCACATACTTCTCTGCCGTGGGCCGAAATTTTGACACTTGATCGATATGCCCAGGATAGCCAGCACGATACAGATTTCGATCCAGATATGCTGACTGATGATGGAACATCCACTGGTTAGTTCACTATCTGCTGTGTGGTAATGCAGCTAACATCCAGTTTGAAGACCAGAGCAGGCTATTGAGCGAACCTGCAAGTGATGCCGAGCATTGATTGAGAGGAACGGGATTCAGAGTGGATCATTATCTACAATTAGCTGATACTGTAAAGTATAGTTCAAAGGATATATTTATATGTACTATTAAAGAACAATGTAATGATCAAGGAGAAAGTAAATGAAAACGCTTCAAAAGCTGCCAGAAGAATGTGAATGATCGACTACACCAATTCAAATGATCAAACATTGCGGAAACGGCTGTGGCACGATAGGCGTCAACGGAGCGTCAACAATTCTAGGTCCAGTAAGACTGGTCATTGAAAATTGACTTGGTTGTGGTTATACATAATCGAAGTATTGGCCACCTTTCTAGGCAAAAATTATAGTGACATGCTCCCTACCTCATCTTGAAAATTAGTGTCAACAGAGCATCAACAATTTTTGGTCTTGTAAACAAGGTAATTATAAAGAGATTTAATAGCTGTGTAGCATAACCATTGTATTGGCTGCCTTTATAGGCAAAACAGTAAGCGACACGGTCACTGCCCCATCCTGACCATGCGCGTCAACCGAGTGTGAACGATTTATGGCTTTGCATCTTGGGTTATCTAAGTGTTGATTTGTGATAGTAATTCATATATGATGTATTGGCAGCCTTTTCGGGCAAAACAGTGAGTGCGATGTTCATTACACCATCACAAAAATGAGCATCAACGGAGCGTCAACGATTTTTAGTCTTCCAAGTCAAGTAATTAACATGTGTTCTGGTAGTGATTAGACTTAATGGATGCATTGGCTGCAATTATAAGCGAAAAAGAAACGAACATGTTCATTGCTCCATTCCGAAAATGAGCAACAACTGAGCATCAATGATTTTTGGCTTGCATCTTGGGTTATCTAAGTGGCGATTGGTTGCAGACATTCATAAATATGGTATTCGCCGCCTATACCATCAAAAGCAACAGCGGCACACTTCCTGCCCTATCCTGAAGATCAATCTCAACGGAGCCTCAATGATTATTCGTCGTGTACATTGGGTAAGCAAGGCATCGCGCGGATATATCAGATCATAACTGTACTATTGATCGCCTTCGTAGTCCTGAATACAGAACACAACAGCCAAACCATTGAATCCAAAATAACCGATGTTGCAACCTGCAAAGTGATCAAAACAGAATTTCTGGATGTTAAATAACTGATTTTGATCAAATACAATTATAAAACAGCAAAACCAAGAGCTTTATATAAATCTACAGACGCACTCGCTGGAAAACCCGCTGGCTACCCGCCAAAATCTGACAAGTTGGGCGATGCCCATCGAACAGTACCCAAATTGACAGTTCAGGTGTATTGACGACCTGGACCGCGACATTGGCGACTGTTAGGTTCCAACCCAGACCGAGACCCATAGTGGGGGTCGGGAACCGTTGCTAACACTCCGTACGATACGATGAGATGGAAATAAGATAATTTCTATCTACACCAGGGTCTCCCAAATATTTACTCCCTGTCGCTCAGTCCACCTCCGTTAGCCTTTTATACAGTACACCTGCTGTTGGTCCGTAAAGATATACTCTGGAGACATGAATGTCGGAGTTTGCAGATGAGGTTGGAGACCACAATGGAGTGAACTCAAAGATGCACTGGGCGGCCATGATCGAGCGAGTTTGGACATGTACTTGGAGTCTGTGAGCGAACAAGGATGCAGCTGCACATGGAGGCTACAATCGAGTGAACATAGAGATGCACTCCAAGGCTCTGATCGAGACAATTTGGAGGTGCTCTTGCTGGCTACGATCAAGCGAGATTGGTGGAGAACCTGCAGGCGGTTGATCCAGCGGCCGTAGGTTGTGATGGAGGTGTGAAGGAAGCTGATGCTCTCTTTATTGGATCGCTTGTAATTGTGGGAATGTAAAGAGTTGACTACAACAACATCCGCCAAGTGATGAGAAACTGATTGGGAGCAAGAGACTCTCGATCTTGGGATGATGCTGTCCTTGGTATATGCTGTACTCAGTATTACCTCATGATCATGGCATGGAGCGATACAGAGGGAAAACTTGACTTTGTGTTCTTAGGTGATGGTAGAGTTGAGCACAAGAAAGACAGAGACAGAGGAAATGGGGGAAATCATCAAGAGAAACTCGGACTTAAGGAAATATGGTGTGTGAGTCGATTTACCATCACCGATACAGCAGATACAAGTCCACATCCGGTGGGTCATTAAACCGATTTGATGACTTCTGAACCCAAACAGGCGAGTCGTGCTCCTGATATCTCTTATCCGCTCGGACCTTCCCTAATGTTCTGATCTTCATCCTCTATCTCTCTCTTTCTCGCCCTCAACTCTACTATAATCGCAGAACGAATAGTAAAGTCATCTCTATCTATCTCTCCATGCCATGATCATGAGCTAACACCAAGTACGGCATTACACCAAGTGCAGCATACACCAAGTGCAACAAACACCAAGTGCAGCATACACCGAGTACAGCATACACAGAGTACCGCTTACACCTAAGATTGTCTGTTTCCCATTCATTTTCATGATTATGAGTCAACCCTTGAATGTAGCTTCAGCATCCAGCATGCCTCTCTATAGATCGACCGCCACCAGCCAGCTCTCAATGACAGCTCATAGGTACAGTCACCATGTGATATTCCCAAGGTTGTGAGTTAACTAACCAATCACAAGAGTCTCATCAGCACCTGGCGCCCCTCCTATCGACCGCCTCGAGATTGACCACCTGCAAGTACTACCCCAATCTTGCTCGATCATAGCTTGCAAGTGCATCTCCAAAGTCGCTTGATCACAGCCTCAGAGCACATCTCAAAGTTCAGTCGATGCTGGTCCCCACAGGAATCGCCAAACACGCTCGGTCACGGCTTCGAAATGCATCTCTGACCTCGCTCGATCTTGGCCTTGGCGTGTATCCCTGTGTTCACTCAATCATCATCTCCAGGCACACCTAGAATTGCTCTCAAGCACCACCTGCAGCTGGTCCCGATATATGGCATGTAGATGGGTAGCTATATAGATACATAGCTACATAGATGAGAATACACACTGAATAAATAAATTTTAAAAATCGTTGAACGATAAGTAGTAGCTATGATTTCCAGCCACACCAGCCGCATTCCCAAAAATGATGATGTGTTTCCCAAACTGCTCTACAGTGATTTGATGTGCTCCCAGGTTTATGGTCGCCACACACAGGTCTGCGGTTGCTGCTCCCGGGCTTGTCGCCAGCACTCCCAGGTGCTCCAAAGCTTGTGGTTGGTGCTCCCGGGCTTGTCGCTGGTGCTCCCAGGTTCTCCCAGGATTGTGGAAAGTGCTCCCAGACAAATCGCTGGCGCTCCTATGTACTTCCAGGTGAGCCTGAAGGCCACTGCATCAGTCGAGTATACTCTGGGATTTGACCACCCTGGGATTCTGGTCTGACTACTCTCAGACACACTCAGAGGCTCCCCGTGACCAAAATACAATCTGCTGATGTGCAACCATACTTGATCATGCCCTCCAAGTTTGCACAAGCATGGCCACAAATCTGGCACAAGCATGGTGTGTGCATGCATCTCCAGACCAGCTCAGTCATAGCCTCCAGGCCATATCTGAGTTCACTTGATCACAAACACCCATCGAATCTTCAAACATTCTCTACCACCATCTCCAAGGTCACAATTATCACCTGCACGCTTATCTCCAGAGTTACTCAAATATATCTTCAATGTGAATTGCTCAGTTCACATGATTCCAGCCTCCACATACATCGTCGAGTTCACTCAATCACGGCCTCCATCCAAGTGCATCTCCCAACTTGCTCAATTACAGTCTCCAAATGCATTACTAAGATCACTCAACTGCCATCTGGAGGTGCTTCTCTGATTATACTTGAGTACCAATTGCAGCGGGATTGACAGTATGTATCCATACAGATCATGTTAGATAGCTAATATATGGTGTAATATGATGTAGTGAATCCTCTGCTGATTGTAGCAAGGATGTATATGATAAAAAAAATGGCTTATGGATTTCGGACCCTAAGAACCACTACTGCGTAAATCCCACACCGAGTTTAAAGTCTCCCACAGAGCTCAACAGATGTCTCAGCTGCTCCCAAAGTATTCTGCAGACCTGCACAGTAACCTTGGGTGCTGCACTATGTCTCTATCCTCTAAGTCAAATATTGTACCATCTGAAATGCACCTCCAGATCTGCTGGTGCTGTCTGGTTCTCCTGACAATGCTCTTGTACCATCTGAGGGCGCTTAGCTCAGCTCCAGGGTGACCTCAGAGCATCTGGTTTTCTTTTGAAGCAGTGTTGAGATTGAACACATTATCTGCAATGTTTTTGTGTATCATCTAAACTGTTTTATATTTTGGAAATTTGATGTATATATTGGCAGAAATTTTTTCTTCCACAAAATTATATCCAAAGAGTAAAAAATTTCAAGTGATATACTATTTTAACTATGATTGAAATCTTATCTATAACAATCAAATTTTATTTTTCCAAATTCTATATACCCCTCATATAGTAGTACTATCTTCTAGAATTAACTATTCTCTTTTAATCAGTATTATATTAATTGAAAACTATGACATGAATGTAGAAGCTGACAGTGGTGATTGCAACTGGTATTGTAATATTGGTTAAAGTACAGCATTGGATTTAATCAAGACTTCTTTATATATGTGGCTTAGATTTTTTGACCAAGATGTGGATACATCCACCACACTAACCTGCCAAGTAACTAGGGGGGTATCTTATAGTTGTATAGGTAATCTTAACCCTCCGCCTACATACTAATGATATTTATTACTTAATATAATCTTTTAATCGTTTAGTAACTTATATACTGGTCATATATGAAATGCAGTTTACAAAATACTATTTTACTTGGTTGTCTTCTCTTGTAGTTTCCTCTAATATTCAAAACATGGTTGATAAACAAGAACAGTAAGTTAGATATTACTTTAGTACTATTGATACTGCTACACTCTATTTAGCACTGCCGGTATTTTGGATTAGGTAAATAATTTCTGTGACATTTAGATACATATTATAAACCCTCTGGTGAGTTCTTTGAACCAGATACTTCAATATATAATAATTAGCATTAGGTATAATGTTTCAAAATGGACTGTAAGTTATATCTGGATTTTGTGATTGTTTAATATTTCAAAATTCAGTTCAATCAGTCTTCTGCTTGTATCAGACCCAGGCAAACTCTTCTGAAGAACTCATATATATTGTTGTTGGGTAATCATGGCCTGTTTGCTTATACTAGAGTATGAGAGAACCTGATATCTCCACCACCACAAGGCAAGCCGGCTAGATGGCCGAGCTCTGCAGCCTAGTGTGAGCAACGGTTCCATATTTGGAACCAGCCAGGTCTACAGGTCTGTGTGGCAACAGCCTTACCACATCAATAATCGACACTTTTTTAAGCAAACTGCCCAATTAAGTACAGCAATATTGATCTGATAATTTGCAGCTTCATAACTGAATCATGCAGCTTTGCATGGCGCATCATTTGGTGGTCTGCAATTTTCAATATCTTCAAAACTCAGCAAGCGATGGTGCAAAAACATCGTTTTTGGGCGAAAAATCACGGTATTTTCAAAGCCACTTGCTGAGTTTTGAAGATATCGAAAACTGGAGACCACCAAATGATGCGCCATGCAAAGCTGCATAATTCACTAACCAAGCTCTAAATGCTCTGATTAATATTGATGGACTTGAATGAGGGAACCATTTGGCAAAAACCAGAACCCAACTGGCCGGTTCCGCAGTTTCATCCACCCACTATAGTAGAAATGGTCCCAAAATGGCACCCTTGCTAACCATAGAGCCTCCGCCCCACTACCCTTTGTCCCTGCTGACAAAAGAAAGATTTGTGATAGAAAGAATGAAAGAAAGAATGACATAAACCCTTAGCCACCCCAGTAAGCCTCTGTGGCCCCTCCATACTGCCATTCATTCATTTGGGTGGAAACATTTTGACCTAAGTGGCAGCCAGGAAGTGCACCCCCACTTGATCACACTCTTCCATGGAAAATAGCTGGGATATCTACACCTGGCAGCATCAACCTGCAATCGAGCACTGCACCTTTCCGACCACACTGCAGAGCACACTCTGCTGATCTCTCCGTGGGCTGCAGTGGGAGCAGCATTGCTGCGATGTCTCGGCCACTATTACTCAACACCACAAGCACATGTTGTCCTCTCTGTGACCGAATCTTTGTAGGTTGATTCTAGTGTGTGCATGTCCGGATATAAGTCAGAAGAAGCTGGCAGCTTGTGACTTCACCCAAGTCATCAGAATAAGATTTTTGGACCCTGCCTTGGCCTTCAGCCTATAGCTGAAGTGCCTGCAGCATATGTCGGCCTCCAACATTGCCTTGGCTGCTGGCTGTCCCTCCATCTGCAAAATTTTGATCAGTTCTGACACCAGACACAACCCTCCCAAACACTCCGGTCGACTTCATCTGTGCTCCTCAATTCTTCCAGTCGCTCCCAGGCCCCTGGAGCTAAGCAAAGTGCTCACAGACTCTGCAAGAGCATGCTCTGGTGCTCCTGATAGCACCTGCAGTTATGGAGGTTCATTCTGGATATTATGAGATTGGACTTATAGAATAGTCAATTTATGGAGCAGCTGAGACCTCTGCAGAGGTCTGCAGGAGACTTCGAGAGCAGCTGTAACCTCTGTGCAGCACTGCTGGAGATTTGGTGCCATATTCTCACAGCAGTGGTGCTTAGAGTTCCACAACCACAATGCATTTCATCTATCATATTCATCATTGTTACAGTCACATAATTCGCTACATCATACAATGGCATGTATTATCTAAGTATCTCTATTCATATACATCTGGTCATTCTCGCTGCAGACAGTACTCCAGCATCATCGCAGGACCACCTGCAGATGCCAATGGAGAGCACTTAGAGATACACTTGGAGGCTGTTGTGGCGAGAAAATCTGTTTCTCGTCACCACCACCATGCAGCTTGGGGGGGGAAGCTGGTTGGTAGCATACAGAGATAGAGGGATAATGGAGACAGGCTGCGCAGCATGGGGGGGCATACGGAGATACACAGATAACGAAGATGGACTCTGTGAAGAGGGGGAGCATACAGAGATTCAGGGATAACGGAGATGGACTGAGCGACAGGGAGTATATCTTTGGGACTCTCAGGGGTAAACAGACATCATCTCATTATACATTATACACTCTATCTTTCCCAGCTGATGGTCCCATGCACTCTTGCTGAGCATTAATAGATCCACACAATTTGTGTGCATCATCACTGAATCTTGCCGAGCCTTCATAGATCCACGCAACAAGTGCGATTCCTCACAGCCAGGTAGCCGTTCAGAGTCATCAGCGGAACCTGATCTGTCTCACGAATTCCCTTTCGATGTTGCATGAGGTGCGGTCGACAGGTGATACTATGCTCTCTGGCTTGTAGCCCCATTGTTTCAACACACCATGACAAAGCAGGTTTGGAGATACACTTCATGGTAGTGGATGGGTGAGAATGGAGATGCACTTCGAGCATGTGATCAAGTGAACTCCAAGATAGACTTGGAGGCCATTATCTTGTCGACTCAGCAATACACATGGAGGCCATCATCAAGGGAGATTGAGGATGAATTTGGAGGCGATAATTGTGCGCATTTGGTGGCCGTGACCGAGTGAGTGTGGAGATGAACTTTGACCCAGACTTCAAGTGAACTAAGAGATGCCCTTGGAAGCCGTTATCATTTGAACTAAGAGACGCACTGGTAGGCTGCGATTCAGCGAGTGTGGGGAGGCAATTGGGGGCCGTTATCAAGCGAGTTTAGAAATGCAGTTGCAAGCCATGGTCGTGCGAACTGGGAGGCCATGGCTGACCGAGTTTGGATATGCACTTGGAGTCCTTGATCGATCGAGATTGGAGTACTTTGAGGTGGTTGATGTTGCGGCAGTAGATCATGAGGCGCAATAGGAGCTCAGACTCTGTTCATCAGTTAACTCATAATCATCATAATGTAGATGGTTGAGTACAACAAGGTGTACTGAGAGATGACTGATGAGAGTTAAGAGATGAGAGACTACCTGGGAGCGGGAGACAGTCGATCTTGGGGTGATGCAGTACGCTATATACTCAATGTATGCTGTACTTATTGTTTCCTCATGATTGTGGCATGGAGAGATAGAGAGGGATTACTTAACTTGGTGTTCTTAGGTGATGTTACAGTTGATGACAAGAATGTGAGAGATGAGATGAGATGTGGGAAATGTTCATAAGACAGTGGGACTGAAGAGAATTGTGTGTGCCAGTCAAATTGTCATACCTGATAGGGCGGGCATGAGTTCGGATCCGGGGGGTCATAACACCCATATGAGGTCGTCTAAACCCAATTGGGCAAGTTTTACCCCTGATTTCTCATATCTGCTCATATCCTCCATGTCATTCCCATCTTCACCCCCCATGTCTCTTTCTTCTCCACAACTCTATCATCATGGCGGAACACAAAGTTATATCAGCCCTCTGTATCTGTCCATGCTATGATGAGTTAACACAGAGTACAGCTTACAATGAGTACAGCATACACCAAGTACAGCATACACCAAGAACAGCATACACCAAGTACAGCATACACCAAGTACAGCATACACCAAGTGCAGCATACATCAACTACAACATCGACCAAGTACAACATCCAGTGAGTACAGCATCCATTAAGTACAGCATCCACTGAGTACAGCATCCACCAAAGACAGTATCCCCCAAAGATTGACTGTCATCCCTCCATTCTCAAGATTACATATTGACCCCTGAATGCAGCTTCATCATCCGGCTTGCCTCCCTGACAAATGTGTGCCACCAGTGAAGCTCTTCATCTGAGCATCCAAGGTAAATTCACCTCGTCACATTCCATAAGTTATGACTTAACTAACCCATTTATAGTTTCCCAGCGCCTAGTGCCCCTCCCAGTGACCGGGTCTAAGTACTCCTCCATCCTTGCTCGATCATGGCTACCAAGTGCATCCCCAATCCCACTCGATCACAGCCTGCAGGTCTGCTTGAGTATGGCCTCCGAGTTAATTCCCAATCTCCCTCAATTATAGCCTCCAAGTGCATCTGCAAACTTGCTGGAATATGGCCTCCAAGTGCGTCACTGAGATCGCTCAATCTTGGCCTGCCGATGCATCTCCAAACTCGCTCAATCAAGGCTGCCAACATTGCACAATCTGGGCATCCAAGTGCATCTTGAAACTCGCTTGATCACAGCCTCCAAGCGCATCTCCAATGTCACAGGATAACCGCCTCCCAGTGTATCTCTGAGTCCACTTGATTGTGATCTTCAGGTGACTCTCAAATTATTCTCAAACACTGTCTGCAGCAAGTCCAAATATATTGTATGTGACCGGGCAGTTATATAAATACATAGATACATAGATAAGCATACAAACTGAATACAAGAGTTTTAAAACTTGTCGAATGATAAGTAGTAGCTATGATTTCCATGTGCACCTGCAGTATTCCCAAAGAAGTTGTTGTTTCTCCCAGACTGCTCTACAGTGATTACAGGCGCTCCCAGGCTTGTAGCCAGCACTCCCAGGCTTGTTGTTGGTACTCCGAAGCTTGATGCTGGCGCTCTCAGTAGCTCCCCTAGGTGTCACTAGACCTCCTGATCCTTGCTGAGTTGTTGCCAGCGCATCCAAGTGCACCTGATGGCCACTACATCAGTCCAGTTGACTCTGAGATTTGACCACCCAAGGATTCTAGTCCGACAACTCGCAAACACTCCCTGAGATATAATTACATATTGCCATTATTGAAGAATTCTCCGGCCATATTCGACGCCGATGTGTATGGCTGCTCTTTCACTGTGTCTCCGCCTGCATCTCAGGCATTGTTCACCTGACAGTCTGTGTTGTGATTCCCAGAGATACCAGAGTGTCCCGGAAGCCTGTCAATCTCCATTTTGATGCTGTGGGTGACTAGAGCCTGCACCCTTAAATGGATCAGTCTTGCTGTTTGCTGTCCAGGGCCCGGCTCCAGATGTTCTGTCTGTTGATTAGCAGCTGGCGAATCAATACCAACCACCACCATCTTCACTACATTTCTTTGCAATATTTGTCTCTTCTCGATTGTCACATCAAGCGTGAGTCCAATTGCACACCACTCTGCATTGAACACCTCCACACATCTAGTGCCCAGATAGCTGCAGCGGGACCACCATTCATTTCCGTGCTTGCAGACTACTGCGGCTCCCTCTCCGCTGTCGTCTGAGCAGGATCCATCTGTCCACCAAATCCTGAGCCCCACTCCAACTTTTGGTTCATTCTCTCTTGTGTAGAGATGCGGGGCTTTCTTGCCTGCAGTATAATTATCCAGAACTCATATATATATTGAATATCTACTATATGCTACATCACGTAACAATAGGTAAAGAATTTGTGGAGTTATCAGTTAACTACTAAGAGCAGACAACAAAAACTATCTACTGCATATGATTTCTCCACTATGTATAGTTGGAATTTAGTACCCTAGCTGCCTGTGTCACTTTAGTATACTACAATACTCACCTCACATATAAAGTACAGTTGTTCTGTTAAAGGTGTGGTTAGATCCAGTGGATACATGTAACAAGGTATTATTGGAATACCATCTAGTTTTATTCCCACCTGAGTCACCTTGTCCTCTTTCACCTTCCACATCTATCTGACTCCAAGCTCCACTAACCACATCAGTTCTACTCTGTTTACAATCTCAACTATGTCAAAAATGTATCATACAAGATACTTGTTCATTGCTTATATCATTGTTTAGTTTGCTCAAATGTTTGAAAAAATACTTTTGATCTTGTACATTAGCTTAAACTATGCATAGTACTATTCATGCTGCTAAGTACTTCTTAGCACTACTGGTATTGTGTATTAGATAAATTATATATTCCTCATCCTTTGGGATATATTATATACCATCAGGTAAATAATATCCATCTGATATATAAATATGTATCAGATACCATCAGCTAAATCATTTTGCCACAATAGTTAAATACAGTACATTTACCATCAGATGGATCTTTGCAATCAAAGTGTTGCAGATATATATAATGTGATATATCTGAAACATGGTTACCACTGCAAGGGCTGATACCTCTTGGATATATTTCGATATCAGCATACATCAATACAAATCAATTACTTTGTCAGCAGCTGCAAAGTGCTGGAGTAATTACGACAATATCACTAAATGTGCAGCTTTACTTTTTGGTTTGGGAGATTTCTACAATCATACTATTAACTCAATTGTTCAATCCGTTTGGCAGAGTGATAACTAGAATATGTACTACATTGTTGTGAATAATCTATATGGTCAACTCTTTGATGAATATTGATAGTATAAGGAAGTCTGTCTCCAAGTGATGGAACATGTGGAAACTGACAGTTACAGTACTGGGTAAGTGTAACAGTACATATGACTGCTTTCAGTGTAGTAGCAATCAGGGTGGCAATATGGAAGATACAGTTGCACACATGGCATCGAGTAATGTCAGGAGGAGAAGTGTACTCAGATTGTTCATGAATTTCTAAGTCCTCATGTACAGTCCACATAAGATTGCACTTATCCCATGGTGTAACCTGCCCCAAATTGATACCCCAACCTCTGGTACACAACGTCACCATTACATTATTGCCCTCAATAGATCATAACACCCAGGGGAGCTCTACTCATTCCAGTGGAATTATACTAATTGTGAACCAGTTTTCATGATAATACTGCAGATTTCACATGTGTGAATACCCTTTAACAGGTGACTGTAATCCGAAAGTGATATTATGTATGGCAAGGCCATCCATACTGAGCTGAACCCATACAAGAGACAGATGTAACAGAAAGTAAAGTGAAAGAGATCAACCAATTGATGCCTTTACTCCACCCAGTAATTCCAAATTTCAATCTATTTTCTCCACCTGAGAGTCCCCAAATGGCATCGCTCCCTGTCATTTCTGCTGCAGCTTCTCCAGATGTATTGAGTGAAAGCAGTTGACCACCTCCTGTGGATTCTGGAGATTTTTCACCAGTTCCCAGTACAGTAGTACATTTCTCCATTCCATCCATTCAGCAAGATACTAAAGCATCTGGTATGCAGCTTAGCATAATGGATTAGTTTGACCTCCCATTAATACTCCCCAGAGTTATTCCCAGTTGTCGCCTACAGTTCAAATGAAACTTTGCCTGCTACTGGGGGTACATCACAATCCAGTAGCAATATATGAACAATATTGTAGTAGTATATTGTATTCAGGAGATGTAATTTGTAACCATTCTTGTTGATAATCTTACTTACCATACATGGTCCAATGCACTTATAGTCCAGCTTCATTAATCACCTTGTAGTACAGAAGTGCTTGGTTGAATATTTTACTTTTTCCTTGACTTTGAACTTGAATTGTTTGCTGCCAGTATATGTAGATTACAGGTTTCAAGATTCCAGAGGTTGTTTGCAGAGAACTCAATAACTCTCATCCAGTTCTTCAAGCACAGCGTCAATTCAGATCTCTGACTCCAAATGCAATTCTGGACATTTGGGTGGTTAAAACTGCATCTGTTGATTATAATGGTAATGGGCCTGGAACAGGGTCATCCTTGTCAATATGTTCACATAGGTATGGTACAAGGATTCAACTAATTGTACAGCTTCAATCTGATACACCTGTTTGTATATTCAAACGGCTCAGAGGTACTGTTACCTCCTCTGACTTGGCAGTACCATTGGGCAATAAGATTGTGGATAGAATACAGTGGAGAGTTGGTAATTGATGCTCAGGATGAGAGCAGGCCAGTAACCAAAATGAGCTGGTGAATTGAATTCAACAGTTGGTGATGAGATGGTCTGGTATGCTATCTTTGAAGATCATGAACTCAAAAACATTACATACCTACTCTGGCAAGTTGATATCATTTCAGCTGCATAGGTAGATGGCCATCTGTGTTGGTTAATTGACAATTGCTGCAATACCAGTGATGCCCAAGTCTGTTGAATCTGGGAGGGCCATGACAAAGCCCATGGTAATTCCTTCCCAACAGTGGAGAGGCAGTAGTTGTGACATCTTGGCTTTGTGGCACGCATGGTGCAGAATCTTGATTTTGTGGCATACTTTGCAGCCACCATTGATCAGTTGGATTGTAGCATCTAGCATTGACCAATAGAAGTCTCCAGATACAACTGTAGGAGCTTTGAAAGCTCCAGAATGACCGCATTACAACATAGCACGACAAGACCAATCAGAATATCACAGAAGGATGCCTTCTCTTGTATATATTTTTTCTCTTCGCAGGTCAGAGCTCCAGACCTAACTTCAAATACTTCTCAGTAGGTCCATCTGGCCTACCAGCGTTTGACAGAGTAGTATTTGGAACGATTGCTGTACCAACAATCCCACATTTCTCATCCGCAGCCAGCAGGTCAGAGGTTTGAGTGATCATAATTGCCTTCCGGAGGTTGTTGTATGGTTACATGGTAGTAGCTTCCTCAGTTGCAAAGAGTCACATGGTGGGCTCTTCATTGCCTTCTTTCTAATCAGATATTCTAGAAGGTCAATTGCCAGCATTGTTATCTCCCTCCCGGTACATGATGGTAAGGTTCTTCAAATTGAGCATCCCCACCTAGCATCTCTGTGTCTTGCAGAGCACATCTAATGTTTCAAAGTATTTAACCTCATTGTGGTCACACAATAACAAGACCATATGATTCACTCAAGTGAGATAGTGTCGCCATCATTTCATTAACTCCAAAATTGTCAAGAACTTCTGATGATTCACGTATTAATTTTGTTTCACAGAGAAGCAGGTTGGTGTGTAGAAGATGACCTCTCTGTGGGTTATGAATATGTCATAATGATTGAGGTTTCCGGTGTTCACAAAGCCACTTGAACAGGTTGGGAGAACATCTGGCCTGAATGGGTTGAAATGCTGGAGGATTGGTGTCCTGGTAAAGGTCCACTTAAGACTCAAAATATGACTTCATTGTCACCAGTCCATTACCATTGCAGTTTCAGCTTATTTGTCTTACAGTTGGTTGTTGGTGAGTTCAATGGGTCTGGATTCTGTTGTTGCTCCATTGGGGGTCATGTGGCTGATATATATATCATAATAAACTTTCAGAAGAAGTTCGCAAATGTTCAAAGCACATTTACTTTTTGTATCTACTTTGCTGTTGGCCAGTCTTTGATTCTAAACATGGGCCTGGTTTACATGCTGGTTCAATAGGAGGTGAGGATAGATCTCTGGTAGCTGACCTTGGAGACATTAATCTGACACTTCTTGGCTTTCCAATAGTGATTGAATTGCTATTGCCTCTGCATGTAATTCCTTAGGTAATCAATATTCTTAAACTCATTGTTCAAGTAGATTATTATTGTGTTAAGGTAAAACAGAGCAAAGCAGTGGATAGCAGATTGTAGGGAGCCGTTGATGTAGCTCTGGAATATACCCAGGGTTTGGAAAATATTTGAGGTCTGAACATGTATGTCGATCTGGCCATACCTGATTCAAAATACAGAAAAATATTCCTCCCTATCTAGAATGCCTAAAAGGTAATAGACAATTCGAAGGAGATGTTTGTGAAGGTTCAAGTGCCATGCACTCTATCGAGTATATTCAAGATCAATGTTATGCTGTCCCACTTGGGGATTGTCCTTGGGACAGAAGTCAAATACTTGTCACAGAGCCATAGACCTGTATCATTTCTATGGGTAAATTGGTACAGTAATGCCATGGAGGATGATGACTGGTGAATGAAGTCATCAGCTTGATTCATCATGATATATATGTTTAGCATTCTATTGGTGAATTCTGCACAAGTATAAATTCAACCAAATTGGATCAGCCAACGTAAAATGGTCCAGAAGCCACATGCAATCCTCCCAGCCGCACTGGTCAACCTCACCAGTACTCCTACTCAATTCCAGACGCTCCCAAGCCCCCCTGGAGCAAAGGAAAGCACTCTCAGTTGCTGTAAGAGCATTCTCAGGTGCTCCTGAGATCACCTGCACTGATGGTGGTGCATTTAAGATGTAACGATATGTAACTCATAGGATCATGACAGTTTGGAACAGTGGGGATCTCTATGCAAGTCTGCAGGATATTTAAGAGCAGCTGAGACTTTTGTTCAAAAATGGCAGGAGACTTTAAACTTGTTGGGGTATTCTCACAATGGTGGTTCTTAGAATCCACTCACCAAAGCCATTTGTTTGACATCGATATTTCACAATCCCAAGAGCATTCGCTACAGCACACTATGGCAAGGATTATCTATTTTAATCTATCTGTATATTTAGTTATGGTCAATCTGGCAACAGACGGCACTTGAGCACAATTGGAGAAGCACCGAGACATGCTGACTAAGGGAACTTAGGAATGCAATTGATGGCTGTGATATTGCAAACTTGGAGGCCATACTTCGGCAAGTTTGGAGATGCACATAGAGGCTGTGATCCATCCAGATTAGAGATGCACTAAGAGCCCAAAATTAAGTGAACTGAGAGATGCACCTGGAGGCCATGATGGATTAAGTTCTGAGATGCACTTGGAGGTCGTGATTAAGTAAGATTGGAGATGCACTTGAAGGCAGCGATCAAGCAAGTTTGGAGATATACTTGAAGGCCAAGATGAGGAGAACTGAGGGATGCACTTAGAGGCTGTGATCTAGCAATGTTGAGACGCACTGTAAGGCCATGATTGAGTGAGTTTGGAAATACATTTGGAGGACGTGATCCAGTGAGTGTGGTGAAGCAGTTAGAAGCCGTATTTGAGCAAGTTCCGCAATGCACTGGGAGGCCATGATACAGTGAGATTGGTGATACATTGGAGGCCCTGATCGAGCGGGATTGGAGACCCACTCTGGAGGATGAGATCGAGCAAAATTAGATGTGTACTTGGAGGTAGTATATTTGGAAGCAGTTGATCGGAAAGGAGGTGCAACAGGAGCTGAGACTTTACTAAGTGGCTAACTACTTACTGTGGGAATGTGGAGAGTAGAGAACAATATAGTGCACAAAGAAATGAGAAATGAGATGCTAGTTGGGAGTAGGAAACAATCAATCTGGAGTTGACCCTGTACTTGGTGTATGCTGTACTTGGTGTCAACTCATGATCATGGCATGGACAGATAGAGTGGGATGACTGAACTTTGGATTCTCTTTTAATAGTAGAGTTGTGGACGAGAAAGAGAGAGATTAGAGCACAATGGTCAAATGATCTGACGGAACTGGAACTTATGAGAATTTCATGTGTCAGTCAATATACCATCTCTGATACAGCATGCACAACATCTGATCCAGTAGGTAAATATACTGGTACAATGTATTCCAATCCAAATCAGACATGACATACCCCTGATTTCTCACATCCTCCCAGATTTCACAAGATCATTCCCATCTTTATCCTCATCTCTCTTTCTTATACACAATTCCACTATCACAACAGAACTCAAAGTTAAGTCATTCCTCTATGTCTCTCCATGGCATGATCTTCAGTAATACTGAGTACAGCATACACCAAGTACAGCATCAACCCAAGATGGACTGTTTCTTGCTCACAGCCAGATTTCACCCTTGAATGTAGCAGCAGCCTGTGGCTTGTCTCCATACGGATCGACCGTCTCCTGGTAGCTCTCTGTGAGCTCAAATGCGAAGTCAACTCCTGTCACATCCCCATGATTGCAAGTTAACTAATGAATAGAGTCTGAGCTCCCGTCGCATCTCCTTCCCATTCAACTGTCAACACATCCACCACTGCCAATTGTGCTCGAACACTGCATCCAAGTGTATGTCTGGGATCACCCAATCCCGGCCTTCAAATGAATCATTGAACTTGCCCAATCACGGCCTTCAAGTATATCTCGCTGTTTATTTGATCTCAGGCTCTATGTACATCTCCAAACTTGCACTATCATGGCCTCCAAGTGCATCTCTCAGTTCACTCAATCTTGGGCTTTAAGTGCATCTCCAAACTCATTCTATTGTGGCCTCCATGTGGATCTCTCAGTTTACTCGATCTTGGGCTCTATGTACATCTCCACACTTGCTCCAGCATGGCCTCCAAGTGCCACTCTGAAGGTACTCGATCATGGCCTCCAGGCAGCTCTCTAAATTCAGTTCATCATGAGCTCCATGTGCTTAGCTCAGTTCACTTCATCCTGGGCTCTAAGTGCACATTCAAAGTCGCTCTATTATGGCCTCCAAGTATATTTCTGAACTCACTTGTTCACCACCTCCCAGCATATCACTTAGTTCACTCAGTGGCCATCTGCCATTGCACCTTGAATGGAGCTCTCAAATGTTGCCTGCAGCCAGTCAAGATATACCGTTTGTAGATGGCTAGCTCCATCAATATATATGGTACATAGATGAGAATACAAACCGAATACATGTGACTTAAAAATCATTTAACAATAAGTAGTTACTGTGATTTCCAGGAGAAGTGGCAGCATTCACAAAGAACATATCATTTATCCCAGACTACTCCACAGTGATTGGAGGTGATTCCAGATACACCAGACAGCCATTGCATTGGTCGAGAGAGCTCTGGGAGTTCATCGCTAGCTCTCCCAGGTGCACTTGATGGCCACTGCATCGAACCAATCAACTCCAGGATTTGACCTCCCTGGGATACTAGTCCGACTACTGTCGCACACTGCCAGAGGCTCCTCATAACCGATATACAATTTCCTGATGTGTAGTTTGAAGTCTGGTTCCAGGTCAATCACATTGTCAATAGAACAGTTCCATGCACATGTTGTGAACTCATCTTTACTTCAATTATTCATGAACCTGTAGTACGACAGGACAATGTAATCATTAGTGTCTGTGGATATTGTGTCGATATTTACCCACACCTAACAAACTTAGGTCATACTGTATTCGTCAAGATGGGAGATAGGAAATGAATCTACGAGTCCCCTGAAAGGCCTTTTCATTAGCAGTTTGCTTATCGAGCAGCCAAGTCCCGCTCCCCTGTCACTCCCCTCATGTCTCAGCAAGCTGGTAGCTGTTATTCACTATTCCCAGGTGGACCCCTTTCTGCCACCAATATTACCGCTGCTCACTGCTTATCATGTGCAGTGCCTGTGCTTCTCACCTGACCATGGGGTGGTCTCAAAAGTTATGTCTAGGTGACCAATGCATTCCCCTATGGATAGAGCAACTGCATCAATAACCTTCTTGCACACAATGGGATCATCAAATATGGTAGCCAGAAGGATATCAACATCTTGAGAATGCATTTGCTTAATATGTTCCAGGTGATTTTCATGTACTTCCGATGGTCTGTTCTCATCATTGAATGTATTCCCAGCCTGACCATGATTCGGTGACTGGACAGTACATAATCGATGGAGTTTTCAACTACCGTCACAGTTCTGAGACCTCAATTGATGTTGTCCAGGTGCTAGTGTGTAATCTCGCATCAGCATAACTAGTACATCCAGCCCTATACCAGGAACAAGGTGTTCTTTTTACTCAACAGTTGTGGACAGCTTTTGGCTATCCTCGGTATACTGTCCAATATGATTGCCACCACCCCATGGAGTAATATGTGACACGTCATGTGATATCATGAGTCTGTTATGTAATTCTGAAAACCAATTGATTCTTACAGCTTGGCATACAATTGGAGGTATTATACGGTTGATCTCACCCTGTTGATCTCATATCTGAATCACGTGGATTATCTGAGCTCAATTCGGTGATTCTGTAGCAGGTATATATTGACCTAACATCTGTCATATTGGTATCTCCAGAAGATTACTCAGTTTTAGTGGGATCCGATAAAGTCATAACACATCTAAACCTGCCATCAATATTGGCAACCCTACTAGCTTCTAGCTATGCTGATTCTCATCTAGCCTCCTAGACATATCTAGATACTGATAGGGGTATGCTTGTTTATTCCTTATAGGTTGACAAACAAGCACAATTATTTGAATTGATGATTTCTGGCATTGTCTATGCAGTCTTCTGCTTTCAGCCATTCAGGAAATGTAGCTCCAGAGAATCACGAGTACTTGAAGTATATGTAATCTCCTCTTCGACATATCCATTTTCTGCTAGCCTTTCCATGTTCATAGTCCTGCTATAATACCCAAATCGTGAAGGGTTACTCTGATAGATATCTGCCTTATCAGACTTCTGTTTATCTTTCAGTTCCTTCATGGTTTCAGAGAAGGATGATCAGTATCAGCATGCTTTATTGCTATGGCAAAATGTTTCTCTGTATTGCATGCATTGTGTTGATGTATCATATATCTAAGGATGTTTTTAGATGACTACTACAATAATGAAAAGCTTGTTCATACTGTACTTTATTCTGGGCATGTATGCAAATGGCATAAGTTGTACATATCATTTACATTATAGGCCCACCCAGACAATATGCGAGCACAATCGTATCTCCCAATCGATCCCTTCACTAGCATAGCATCTGTTGTATTGTAGTCACATAGCAATTGGAAGTATGCTTCCACTTCAGTTGAGGTAACCTTGGCGAAACTCATGGAAGTGTCAAGTACCTGAATTGAATTTACCTTCCTTCTAGCCTTGCATGATTTGGATTTCACTAACAGACTGGTCAAAATTGTAAATTCATGGGCAGGCATTGGTTAGTTGTTTATGGTCCCCGGTGATTGAGTTTATTATGCTTGTTTTATGATACATAAAATCCCACAGGTTCATCCTGCTTCTGTGGGAATCAGATGTATACTGGACTGTGTAATTTTGCCTCCAGAGTAGTGGCGGCTGTGCAGGCAGATGATTGCACAATGAGCACCAAGAAATACATCTCATTACAGTGCACATTTTATATACATTTCTGGATATGGTATGCCAAATTCTTTCTTTTTACTGGTAGACCTACATTTGGATAGTAGTTCAGCTTTCTACTGATGGAGGAATTCTTTCCTCCTTGCTTGTTATTCTAGTATTCTTCACTGCTACTCCATTAAATAGCCAACTATGATATTTGGTCACAAGAGGACATGTGAATCAAGATTGGTATTGTTATTATTGTTATTATAGTTAAAGTAGTGATCAACAGTGTCATTGTCAAGCAAAAGTTCTACATCTGTACAATTGTCAATTTCAGCCTCTGGGAAAGGAAATCCATTGGCATGCTTCATCTAATAAGACTTGAAGTGTTGTAGTTGATCAACAATAAAATAGTTTATGCTTTTTCATGCTCATTAGCATTGTCGAATGGAACTCTGTTCACCTTCTTAGAAGGCATTATAGATGTGGAGTTGCTTCGATGGTATATGTGTAGTGATACATCTAATCCTGGGTAACATTGCAATTCTTAAAATCTAATGGCCAAAACATCTTTAACTACTCAGAAGTGGTAATAGTGAATGGGCATGTTCACCAGCCTTCAGCTTTGTAAGGTTCAAGATTTTGATTCAATTAGATTTCTTTGTAAAGGTTCTGATGAGTAATTGTAGATATAAAAGTGTAGTATGATTATTGGTGAGCATATAAGTTCTGATGACCTTTTAAGATTAGGTTTCACTCACCCAGCTGCATGATATACCCACAGTTGAAACCCCAACCACTTGTATATGACCTTGCCATTACAGTCAGCACTCCATTTCAATCGACACTTACAATCGCTCCAGCAATGCCTATTGTAAATATTATTGTTATGGGGGCGCTTCCCCTGTGGTACCAATACACAGGTATCAGATCTTTGTTCATGGCCGTAGTTCCTATTGTATGTAGTTTATACGTATCTCCAATATATAAAAACCAGTAGTAGATAATCTTCATATATGTACATTGGACAAAAAAATATAATCGACTCGGAAGCTTATAAATATGTTGCAACTAAATCCAACCGAAATGTAATGTAGTGCTGACAATTCATATATTTATGGTTATAACAGATCATCTGGTGGCGTCCTAATTTAATAGTATGATTTATATAGCCACGTATTTCACAATATTGGTAATTCCTGAATAGTACTGTAGTTCAGATACTATTGGCAATATTACTTCTCAAGAGTAATCTCACTCTACCCTATCAGTAATTCCCTGAATAGTACTGGAGTTCAGATACTATTGGCAATATTACTTCTCAAGAGTAATCTCCCTCCAACCCGTCAGTAATTTCCTGAATAGTACTGGAGTTCAGATACTATTGGTAATATTACTTCTGAAGAGTAATCTCCCTCTGATTGTTATTGAACTGTTCAAGCCTGTAATTACTTTTGAATATGTTTATTCTCTTTCCTTGAGCAATTTGGGCATCGTTCCAGAAGCACTCTATTCGTTGAATCTAATGACTTTAACATAGTTGGTCTTTTGCTAATGCGATACTGTGCAATGATGTTTTCCTGCGTTGGACATAATACTCTAATATCCTCAGAAGTATTTCCCTTAGTTTCTGTAGCAATATCCAGATAAGGTATATCTGAATCTGCAACTATTGGATCAATGACGGTAGTACTGAATAATAGGGTAACCTCTAGGTTATCCATGTTGTCAGACAGGAATACTTTATAACGTCAATAATATATCAGTATCTCCATAAACTGTAATAAACTTGCTAGCCACCAGATACACTGCGGAGCAAATAACTGATCCTCTTTCTCGAAACGATCCAGTAATATGGATAATGTAAACAAAATTACGTCATATTCGTTATTGAACTTTTGGTCATTTATGGGACGGGGGAACCGCATACAATCCTAATAGATAATACTAATAATACTCAGATAATAATAATAATAATAAGAACTGAAACAACAATAATATTTCAGCTTCTTCTTCGCAGGTAGGTATTGTTCATGCTTTTTGGACTACCCTTCCAAAGTCGGAGCATTGTTGTTTCTTTATAGCCTTTTTTGGTATAATGAAGTTTATTCCTGAAACGTAGCTATGATCACATCTGTCATATCATAGAATACTCTGTTCTTACGAGCCAGGCTCTATGATAGATGACCACACGTCCCAAAGGTTATTGTGTTCTTGCATGATCGGTTTAAAATAATTACTCTCCCCTTGGGGCCATCATCGGCAATAAAGATTTAATCAAACAGTAACTTCAACTTAGATATCTTACAACTCATATATTTTGGATAGTTGGAACAAATCCTCACCTGACATGGTTATTTGGATTTGCTTTGTACAGATTGCTTCTAATTAAGTCACAACCTTCACCATTTAGACTATTCAGTTTATCTGTATCAGAGGCTTAATGGCGGCCAACCATGCTCTGCCGACATTTGATCTTGACATACCACACCAGTATTATAACCTGATAGTAGTTTGCTTTACTCATATTCTCCCAGCCTGGAAGTCAGAAGCTCTGGGACTATGCCCACAGCTTAATCAATCAGACACACCATGCTTAGGCCGAGACTTTTAACTTTGGCAGGGATGTACCCGAGTAGTTCCAAACCCAACAGGCGGAATGGCTCAAAGTTCCGACACACTCGCATATTGGCTATCAACTGCCTGACACGTCATTTGCAACAATGCTATCGACGTGTCTAGTCCCACTTAGCTCACTTCAGTAGCTGTGGTTGATAATAACTGGCACCTGGCCCAAAGAAGAGCCAAGGCCAAAGTTCCTGCATCATCAATTCAATTCTACCGTAGTATGTGAATTTTCAATAAATCAGCCAGAGATGAGTCTCGCTAACCAATCGACATGAGCCTTGTAATCATCCTCTATGATTCATATGTAGCGACTTGCGACATCCAAAGGATAGGCCTAATGTACTCTGGTATTATAGATCCATATGTATATCCTGAAGATCACTAAGTACCAATACCTCTGCTAAGGGAGAACCCCTAACAATTATGTCCTATCTACAACTATAGTGCAGAGATACTCCACTTCCACACAACTACCATGATGATTACCTGGACATGGAGATGGAATTGAGATATACTAAGTACATAAGACTTGCAGAAGCCTCTATCATATTGGTATCAGCTGGTATCACACCCCAGGAATAAAATCTATTTTACAAGCTATGGTTATACTATTTTTTATTTTATTAATAGTTGTTTATATATATTTCATTTGACTTTGGCCAGCTGGACTGCTGGTCCATGTAGTCAGAGGGAAGTCTACACAGTATTTGAGTGTTGTTTGTTGAATGGCCTGATATTTTGTATATCATGGAATTTGTTTAGTTTCCACCAGGAGTGGCTGTATTAATTATACAGGATATTGTATATTGTTTTCTCAATTATGATCTTTTGTATTTTCAGAGATAGTATAGGTTTCTGGGGAGTTTCCTGTACTATAGCTATCTGCCAGCTAAATGAGTTCTTTGTAAATGGCTTCGCAATTTGGCTTTCATTGTTTTAAGGTTCTTACTGCTTTTGGTTGATATTATGGAGTGTAGCAGATAGATCGGAAATTATTATAGATATATATTGTGCTATAGATATGAAACACTGTCACTGCTACAGGATCTGATACCTTCTGTAAATATTTTTAGTCTTTCTCCTGCCCTCTTCTCTATAGCATAGAATACATAAACAGGATTCTCCTCAACTTCCATTTCATGACAACAATAAGGAACACCTGTGATAATTAACAGCTTATGGCTCAAATATAAAAACTGACCTGTTGCAACTAGTATTAGTACTAGGCCAATGATAATGAAGAATCTATCTGTATATAGCATAGCTACTCTGTGCCAGATTCAAATATGACCAAAGATTGTTGGACTTATAAATTGACTGCTAAAGAAGGACAAGGAGATGGAGAACTATCTACCCCATATAATTTCTCCACCACTTGTAGTTGGAGTTTATTGCCCTTGCTGTCTGAGTCCTTTTTACCATGCTACAAGACTACCCAGGTGCTTCTTGGCAGTCTTTAGGGACAATGAAATGTCACTGGGGCAAAATGTACCTGAGTTATGATACTATCCCTTTGCCAGTAACCAGGTTTGGGCCCACAGATGGGCCAGCTTTTAAAATACATATCACACAACCACAATCTAGCCAAATGCCCCCAGAATAAATAAAAATTGTCTACATATGGTGAAATTCACAAAAACAATTTCATTTGGGTGTGAAACACAAAGCCTCATTGCAGTCCTCACACTTTATGTCGGTTTTCATGCCGTCTTCACTACCACCCTGACTTCTTCTCCACCGGCAAAGGAAACAATCTACTCTACTCCCCAACCGAAGTGGGGAATGCATTCCTGGTACCTTGTGGCTGAGGGGAAGGTGGGTGTGCTTGGTATCCAGCGTGGTTGGCAGTTGGGGCAAGGCTGATTGTGTGGCGGGAACTGAGCGAGTGATGTTTTGTGAAGCCGGAATGCGGGAGGAACTTATCATTGTTGATGGACTTCCAGCTTGCAGAAGGTCACGCACAATGAAGAGACAGAAGTCAAATTGCTCCACAGTGCGCTCTTTGTTTGCTGGAAGATCTGGATAGATTATAACGCCATTACTGAGGACTGTCTCCCAAATTGAATAGAAAGGTGGATACTATTGGCATCCAGTTATTAGTGGTGTATGAAAATAGGTTTGATACTCGTCAGCCACATCCCCACCCACCTTGTGCTGGTTGTAGCCATCAACAATGACAGGTATATCAAGCTCTTTCTGGCGTTCTCCAGGAAGAAATGTGGAATTTGCTCCACTTGCATTAGTACTTTTGTTGCCTGGATGCTTTCTCATTCTCAGTACCAGTGAATCCTCACCACTTAGAGGGTACATTGTAGACATCATGGTAACAAGAGAACAGTCCATCCATTGTAAGGTTGTAACCCCATCATTAACAGCTCCACTTTGAAAATGATAGGGCAATTTGGCATTTTCCCCCACTTTTAGCTCTTTGGGAAATCCTTGGAACTGCTGCCTGCATGTGCCACATGCTCCTATCCCCATCCAATGGAGGCCTGCCAGCGGAAGTTCTGTTGTGAAGAAGTTGTCCATGTATGCATCGAAGGAGAGCTTTCGATGCCTGTGGTGTCAATGTCTAATTAAGTGGTGAATCGTCTTTCCAGTATCTGTATGCTTTGACAGACGGAAATCTACATCAACAGGATCCCCTCCACCTGTATTCGATGATGGGTGGAACTCCCAGACATAGCCCTCCTCTGCCATGCAGAACAACTTATATCCTTGACTAATTGGCTTGTTTGGCATCTTTGGAATGTGAATAGACCTGCCTGTGAATAGACATCAGCAGAATGTAAATCGGTCCGGAAGCAACACACAATCCTCCCAGACACTACAGGCAACCGCACCAGTGCTTCCAAATACTTCTAGATGCTCCCAGACCCCCCAGGAGCTAAGCAATGTGCTCTGAGACTCTGCAAGAGCATTCTCAGGAGCTCTTGAAAGCACCTGCAGTTATGGAGGTGCATTCAGGATGCCACGAGATTTGACTTATAGGATAGTCAAATTTTGGAGCTCCTGAGACCTCTGCGCAGATCTGCGGGAGACTTCAAGAGGAGCTGAGACCGCTATGCAGGTCTGCGGAAGACTTTGAGAGCACTGCGGGAGACTTGGTGCCATATTCTCACAGCAGTGGTTCTTGCATAACCACGAGGCATTGCATCCTATCATATTCGTCTTTGTTACAGTCACAAGATTTGCTACATCGAAATATGGCATGCATTATTTAAGTCTCGGTATATATATAGATACGGCCAATCTGGCCGCAGATGGTAGTCGAGTATAATCGGAGGAGCACCTGGACACACCCATTGAGGGAAGTTAGAGATGCACCACTTTGGAGGCCATTGTGGTGAAACGATGGAGCTAGAAGGCAGAGAACCCACCACCGACACTCCGCCACACCTCTTCCGACATTCAAACGGAATTCATGAGACAGTGCGGTTTTGGATCATGGACAGTACGATTCGGAGAAGAAGAAATGATACTACCCTGTGGTGACGATCTACGCAATTGTGTGGCTCCACAAAACTGCTCGGACAGAGCAACTGAGGCCAAAAGTTGGGAAAGATAGAGTGTGTATTCTCATTTTATGATATATTGAGATGGAAATGAGATGATGTCTATCTACTCCGGGGTCTGCCGAATATATACTCCCCGTCACTCTGTCCACCTCCGTTACCCCTGTATCTCAGTACACCCGCCGTCGCTCTTTCAAAATGTACTTGGAGGCTGTCAACGAGCGAGTTTGGGGATGCACTTGGAGGCCTTGATCATGTGAACCTGGAGGCCGTAATCGAACGAGTTTAGAGATACACTTGGAGGCTCTGATTGAGCAAATTTGGAGATGCACTTGGAGGCAGTGATGGTGCGAACATGGAGGCCATATTCAGGCGAGATTAGAGATCCACTTGGACACAGTGATCGAGCGGATTGGGTGATGCACTTGGAGGCCGTAATCAAGCAAGTTTAGAGAAGCACTTGGAGGCAGTAATCGAGCGAGTTTCGATATAGACTTGGAGGCTGCGATCGAGCGAGTTCGGAGATGCACTTGGAGGCCATGATCAAGTGAGATTGGAGGAGTACTGGGAGGCGGTCAATCCAGAGGCGGTCAATCTGGAGGCGGTCAATCTGGACTGGGTAGTTCAGGAGGGAGGCGCAATGGGAGCTGAGATTCTATTCATTGGTTAACTCATAATTGTGGGAATGTAGAGAATTGAGTACAAACATGGTCTGCCAGGAGATGAGAGACTGGCTGGGAGCAGGAGACAGTCGATCTTGGGATGACGCAGTACGCGGTGTATGCAGTACTCATTGTTTGCTGTACCCGGTGTATGCTGTACTCGGTGTATGCTGTACTCGGTGTATGCTGTACTCGGTGTTCAGTCTTGATCATGGCATGGAGAGATAGAGAGCAATGACTTAACTTCGTGTTCTTAGGTGATGGTAGAATTGAAGATGAGAAAGAAAGAGATCAGAGGAGATTGGGGGAAATCATCATGAGATACTGGGACTTTGGAGAATTTCATACGGGAGTCAATGGACCATCCCCGATACAGCAGGTACGAGACCCAATCCAGCATATAATTACACTTATACAAGCTCTTCCCAACCCCATCAGGCAGGTTGTACCTCTGATTTCTCATATCCGCTTGTATCCTCCACATCTCTCTCTTTCTTGTCCACAACTCTACTATCATTGCATAACATTAAGTTAAGTCATCCCTCTCTATCTCTTCCATGTCATGATCATAAGATGACACTGAGTACAGCATACACCAAGTACAGCATACACCAAGTACAGCATACACCAAGTACAGCATACACCAAGTACAGCATACACCAAGTACAGCAGACACCGAGTACAGCATACACCAAGTACAGCAGACACCGAGTACAGCATACACCAAGTACAGCAGACACCAAGTACAGCATACACCAAGTACAGCATACACAGAGTACAGCATACACCGGGTACAGCATACACAGAGTACAGCATACACCGGGTACAGCATACACCGAGTACTGCATACACCGAGTACAGCATACACCGAGTACAGCATACACCGAGTACAGCATACACCGAGTACAGCATACACCGAGTACAGCATACACCGAGTACAGCATACACCGAGTACAGCATACACCGAGTACAGCATACACCGAGCACAGCATCCACCCAAGATTGTTTGTCTTCCCTTCATTCCGATGATTACGAGTTGACCCCTGAATGTATCATCAGCTTCTGGCGTGCCTCCGTACACAATCGACCGCCATCAGGCAGCTGTCTGTGAGAGCTCAAAGGTACAGTCCCTTGTCACATTCCCATGGTTGCGAGTTAACTAACTAATGAACAGAATCTCAGCACCTGGCGCGCCATCCATCGACCGCCTCTACGTACTAGTCCAAACTCGCATGATTACGGCCTCCAAATTCGCACAATCATGCCTTCCAAGTGCATCTCCAAGCTCGGTCAATTATGGCCTGCAAGTGTATCTCCACACTCCCTCCATTATGGCCTCCAAGTGCATCTCCAAACTTGCTCGATCACGGCCACCAAAGTTCCGATGATCATGGTCTTCCGGGTGCATATCTCCAAACTCGCTCGATCACGGCCTCCAAGTGTATGCCTAAACTCAGTCGATTATGGCCTCCAAATTCGCACGATCATGGCCTCCAAGTGCATCTCCACACTCGCTCAATCACGATCTCGGAGTGTATCTCCAAATACGTTCAATTACTGCCTCCAAGTGCAACCCCAAACTCGCTTGATCACGGTCTCGGAGTGTATCTCTGAATTCACTCGATCTTCATTTTCCGGCACACCTCGGATTTGCTCCCAACCACCGTGCCTGCGGCCAGACCCGATATACTGTGTAGATGGGTAGCTCTATAGATTCATAGATGAGAGTACAAACTGAATACATGAGTTTCAAGAATCGTTGGACGATAAGTAGTAGCTATGATTTCCAGGCCCACCTGCAACGTTCCCAAAGATGTAGTTTTTCCCAGACTGCTCTATAGTGATTTGAGGTGCTTCCAGGCATGTTGTCAGCGCTCCCAGGCTTGTCATCGGCACTCCCAGGTGCTCCCAGGTGCACCCAAAGTTCTCTCTGGTGCTCCGAGGCGTTCTCATACATATCACAATTACTCCCATCGCCCTCCTGTACCGGTCATCAGAGATCCCAGTTACTCTGAATGCCGGCCAGAATGCCCTCCTATGGTCTGATACTCTCCTGAAATTGACACCTCTAAGTTTACACTCCGCATCCTCTCAGACACTCCTGGAGGCTCCCAGTGACTAAAATACATTTTGCTGATGGAATCATGGCATGTTCAATAGTTACATTGCTGCCAGGTACTCAGTACTGCTGCGAGAAAACTGCAGCTACCCCAGTAGAATATCCACCTTTGAATGCCAACAAGGTAGGCCTTCAGGATTTTCAGTTGGGGAATTGTATGAAGAAACATGGAAGAAGCGGCGTATCTCCTGAAAGTGAGTCTTGCCAAGGTAGGCAGATGGTGGTAATCCATCCGTGGGGAGGCAAACTCCATCGTTCATCAAGTACCTCTCAGGAGGAACTCCAATCAGACCGATATGAATTTGGATTGCCAGCCCGAGATAAAGCTCCTGAGCGGTAACTGGCTGCCAGGAACGCTGCTGCTCCTTCTCTGGCCCAAGAAGCTGCTGCTGGGTATAGGAATTTGTGTTGGCTACAAGCTGTCCCATAATGGAGTTGTTAGGAATGAGATTGAAGATTTGAATTGGTGAAATGGCATCCAGCTCAAAGAACAAAATGGCCAATCAGATCCATGCTTTGTGAGGAGGGACAATCAGTTGTTAATGGTTGAATGTGAGACGCTTAGGAAGATCATTCAAATTTTGAATTGGTTTTGTGAGTGTTTTCTTGCGCCACTTGGCTGAGAGATCAGCAGTGATCAACTCGGCTGGCTCATTATATGCCTTGCCTCAGGAGCTATAATTATTGTTAAGGTTGAGCATTGCAGTTGGAGCTTCAGTAGTGGGTGAAGACCCATCAGGTATAATGACAAGTTGATGCTGTACCACTGTAGGTGGTGGTGGTGGATGGGAGGAGGTGTGCTTTGAACCAGAGTGATCATCCATGATGTGATGCTTGGCACTTTGTTCTTTACATTTTTTGATGAGGATGGTGGAGATGAGAGTATAAGCGGGGGGGGTAGGTAGTTGACATTAAGGTTCCGAGGTCTGAGGGCTTCTCTGCTCATGCTTGTTGTGGTGTGGCAGATGGGAAGTGGGAAGGTGGTTGCTGCTGGGCTGGAGGATGGTACTCTCACAATCTCCAAAGTACTGCTATTTATATGCAACTCAGCACCACAGAACTTGTCACACTGCCACAAGAATTCATAAATAGAAGCTTCTACTAGTTATCTTTCAAT
>Ga0307515_10000701_pt1 | contig 77463 bp, 60 predicted proteins | sample 17_EM_MG_FD_194513 | JGI IMG/M metagenome (GOLD analysis project Ga0307515, IMG submission 194513) | Populus trichocarpa ectomycorrhiza microbial communities from riparian zone in the Pacific Northwest, United States - 17_EM | ecosystem: Host-associated > Plants > Roots > Unclassified | place...
GACAGCTTGCGCAGCGCGGTGATCATCCGCGCGCCGACGTACGAGCGCTCGGTGACCGCGGTGCGGGTGGTCTCCGACGGGCGGCGCAGCGCGACCAGCGGCAGCGCGACCGCGATCGCCAGGCCGACCGCGGCCAGGACGCCGCGCCGCGGGATCCGCTCGCGCAGCGCCGACAGCGGGCCGTACGCGATCAGCGCGAGCACGAGCGCGAGCACCGGCAGCAGCGCGGGCGCGAACAGCGACGCGAGGTTGAGCGCCTGGTAGTCGAGCCGGCGGAACACGATGAACAGCCCGGCCATGGTCCCGGCGAGCGTGGCGCCGGCGAGCAGCAGCACGACGCGCGACACGGGCCCCAACGCCGGGATCAGCGCGGTGATCCGGCGGGCGACGCGATACACCGGCAGCGCGCCGAGCGCGAGCACGGGCAGCGCGCCGACCACCACCACGCCGAGCAGCAGGCCGCCCACGGACTTGCGCTGGACGTCGCCGACCAGCCCGACCGACAGCCGGGCGATCGCGAGCGCGAACACGCCGCCGATCACCGCCGCGGCGACAAGCCCCGCGGCGACCGCGCGATCGAGCGCGGCGTCGTCGCGCAGCCGGCGAAATCCGCCCCGCACCCAGGCCTCGCCCCAGGTCGCGTTGCCGGCGCCCAGCACCACGCCGACGGCGAGCGCGACCGGCAGCGCGATCAGCGACCACAGCGCGAGCAGCGGCGGCACCGGCCCGAGGCCGCCGCGGGTGTGGACGATGTCGGCGAGCGCGAGCGGGGCGGCGGCGAGCAGCACGACGCCCAGGCCGGTCGCCATCCCGGAGCGATAAGGTGCGTGGGTCGCAGCCGGCATGTTCCGATGTCGTTACCACACCCGGGCCGGGGGCAGCAGCCGAGCCACGGCTGTCCGATGCGCGCCGCGTCCGGCGAGATCGCGCCGCGGGCGCACAGCGCGTGGCCGCGCCGCGCTGTTGCCAGCCCGGGCGGCTCGCACGATAGTCGCGCCATGACGCGAACCCCCGCCGTGCTGTCGCTGTGGCTCACCGCGCTGGCCTCGAACGCCTGGGCCGCACCGGCCGAGCCCGATCCGATCGCCGACAAGGTCGCGCGGATGGCGGCCGTCGGGTCGTGCCTCGCGCCGTCGTTCTCACCCGATGGCGCGTCGATCGCGTTCCTGTCGAACCTGACCGGCGTGCCCCAGATCTTCATCGTTCCGGCCGAGGGCGGCTGGCCGGTGCAGGTCACCGCGGGCAGCGATCCGGTTGGCCAGCTCGCGTGGTCGCCGAAGGGCGATCTGATCGCGTACTCGCTCGCCCCCGGCGGCGGCCTCAACACCCAGATCCACGTGGTCGCGCCCGACGGCAGCGGGGCCCGGCGGCTGACCGCGGGCGGCAAGGACAACAACTCGTTCGGGGCGTGGACCGACGACGGCAGCGCGCTGACCGTGTCGTCCAACGAGCGCGACGCGGCGTCGTTCGACGCCTACGTGGTCGACGTCAAGTCGGGGCGCAAGACCCTGGTCGCGAAGATCGGAGGGGTCGGCGGCCTCGGCGAGGTCAGCCGCGACGGCCGGCGCTCGGTGCTGAGCAAGACCCGCAACCGCGGCGACAACGACCTGTTCCTGGTCGACCTCGCCGCGAGGACCGAGGTGCTGCTGACCCGGCACACCCCGCCGGCCCAGGCGTCCGGCCGGATCGCACCGGACGGCCGCACCGTGTACCTCCGGTCGAACAGCGAGCGCGATCGGTTCGCGTTCGGCCGGATCCGGATCGGCGCCGACGGCAAGCCCGGCGTGTTCGAGGTGATCGCCGAGCGCGGCGACGCGGAGCTCGACGACTTCGCGCTGTCGCACGACGGCGCGATCGCGGCGCTGTCGTGGAACGTCGGGGGCCGGAACCAGCTCGCGCTCGTCGATCTCGCGACCGGCGCCGCGGCCCCGGTCGCCGCGCTCCCCGACGACATCGTCGGAGGCCTCGCGTTCTCGCGCGACGGCAAGCGCCTGGCGATGACGATCGGCGGCGCGGCCCGGCCGACCGACGTCTGGGTGCTCGACGTCGCGTCGAAGAAGTGGTCGCAGGTCACGAACAGCCCGCACCCCGGGGTCGCGCTCGCCGCGCTGCAGCGCCCCGAGCTGGTGACGTTCAAGGCCCACGACGGCCTCGCGCTGTCGGGCTGGCTGTACCGGCCGCCCGGCGCCACCGGCCCGGCGCCGTTCGTGGTCAGCTTCCACGGCGGGCCCGAGGGCCAGGAGCGCCCGTCGTTCCGCAGCGATTACCAGGCGCTGCTCGGCCAGGGCATCGGCGTGCTCGCGCCCAACGTGCGCGGCTCGTCGGGCTTCGGCAAGACCTTCGTCAACCTCGACAACGGCGAGCGCCGCATCGAGTCGCTCAAGGACATCAAGGCCAGCGTCGACTTCCTGGTCGCCCAGCGGATCGCCCACCCGAAGAAGATCGGCGTGATGGGCGGCTCGTACGGCGGCTACATGACGATGGCCGCGCTCACCGAGTACCCCGAGCTGTTCGCCGCCGGCGCCAACCTGTTCGGCATCGTCAACTTCCAGACGTTCTTCTCGCACAGCGAGCCGTGGATGGCCGCGGTCTCGACCACCGAGTACGGCGATCCGAAGACCCAGAAGGACCTGCTCGACCGGCTGTCGCCGATCCACAAGATCGACCGGATCAAGGCGCCGCTGATCGTGCTGCACGGCGCCAATGACACCAACGTGCCGGTGATCGAGGCCGAGCAGACCGTGGCGGCGCTCAAGCAGCGCGGCCTGCCGGTCGAGTACGTGCTGTTCCCCGACGAGGGTCACGGCTGGCGCAAGACCGCCAACCGGATCGCGTCGACCGTCGCGATCACGAAGTTCTTCGTCAAGTACTTGAAGTAGCGCTCAGCTGCGGTTGACGACCACGAGCACGCCCTCGACGAACCGCGGATCGATCTCGGCGTCGGTGACGCCGCCCAGGATCGCGGTGAGGTCGTCGATCCAGCCGTTGACCAGCCGGGCGACGATCGGCCCCGACGCCGAGAGCTGCGCGGCGCCGAGCCGGCTGCGGATGGCGGCGTGGCCGGCCGCGCGGGCCGCCTCGGTCAACCGGCCGTCGGCCATGCCGCGATCGCGCAGCGATGTCAGCTCGGGCTGCGACAGCGCCTCGCCGGTGAACTCACCGCCGACCACCGCGCGCGCCAGCGCGGTGCGGATGTGATCGTCGAGGCTCGGCCGCGGCTCGGGCGCCTGGCCGGCGGCCACGACGTCGACGCCGAGGCCCTCGACCAGCGCGATCCGCACGGTGAGCTCGGTCAGGATCGCGCCGGCGCGGCGCAGGTCGGCCGCGGCCTCGAACGGCCGGACGCCGGACGCCGGTGGATCGTCGGCGGCGCGCGCGAACAGCGGCCGCGGCGAGCACAGTGCGGCGACCAGCTCGCGGGCCGGCGAGCCGGCGGTGATCGAGCGCGGCGCGAGCGCCACGGCGAGCCGGGCGAGCTTCTGCGACACGGTGTAGCCGACCCGGAACAGCCGCTCCATGCCGACCGAGGCCAGCGCCTGGGTCGCGCGATCGACGTCGCCGCGCGCCACGGTCTCGAGGCCGAGTGACAGGGTGGATGTCGCGTAGAGCGCGCCGCGGCGCACGACCTCGACCTGGCCGGGCCGGGCGCGGCCGGCGGCGAGCACCTTGTTGACCAGCACCATGAGGCCGGTCTCGATCCGCTCGGCCTCGCCCGGGTCGACGATCGCGGCGATCGCGCGGGCCAGGAACGACCGGCCGATCACCTGCTCGACGACCACGATCGGCAGCCGCGCGTCGTCGCCCAGCGTGTGGTCGTGCGTGCCCTCGCCGATCTGGATCTGCGTCGGTTCGAGCGGCCGGAACAGCTCGAGCGCGTCGTAGAAGTCGACGTAGCCCATGTCGGCGAGCCGGCCGGCGCGCCAGCGGTAGCTCTGCTCCTCGAGCTCGGCCGGCGGCTCGGAGCGCGCGGACATGATGGTGTGGCGCGCCAGGGCGCCATCGGCGCGGTACAGATCCTCGACGATCCGCATGACCAGCCGCTGGCTGTCGTCGTCGCCGGTGAGCTCGAGCACGAAGAACCCGTCCGAGGTCGGCATGAACGCGCCGTCGTTGTCGTCGTCCGGGCCCTCGCCCAGCGTCGTGTCGTAGATCTTGACCTGGCGCTGGAAGATCAGCGCGCGCAGCTCGGCGTCGAGCCGGGCCCAGACCTCGCCGAACTTCTCGAACCCGGCGTCGAGCAGCGATGACAGCCACGGCGCCAGCGGCGCGACGTCGAGCTCGTCCTTGGTCCAGCCGTCGAGATCGAGGCAGCCCTGGATCTGCTCGGGGGTCGCGAGGTGGATCAGGTCGGCGGCGTCCTCGAAGCCGACCTCGTGGACCAGCTCGAACATCTCGCCGGTGGTCAGCGCGGCCACGGCGCCCGCGGCATCGTCCGACGACAGCAGCGCGTCGATCCGGCGGTAGCCCCGCGGCCCGGCGAGCTGGGCGCGCATCCGGTCGAGCGGCCCGAGCGGACCGCCGCCCAGCGGCACCAAGGAAGATCGCACGTCGCGTTCGGTCATGGGTAGATTGCTCGTGGTCATGACTACCACGGCCCCCGTAGATCGCGTCATCGCCGCGGTCAACGCCCAGATCAGGCAGGTTGGGCCGGGGCTGTACGGCGTGGCGTGCTCGGGCGGCGCCGACTCGCTGGCGCTGGCCGACGCCGCGATCCGGGTGGCCGGGCCGGCGCACGTCGTGGTGCTGATCATCGACCACGGGCTGGTCCCGGCGGCGTCGGCCGCGTCCGAGACCGTGGCGGCGTGGGCGCGCGGGCAGGGCGCCGCGGCGGTGGTCCGGCGGGTCACCGTGGACCGGCGCGGCTCGCTCGAGGCCGCGGCTCGCCGGGCGCGCTACGCGGCGCTCGACGCGCTCGCCGACGAGCTCGGGCTGGCCTGCGTGCTGGTCGGCCACACCGCGCGCGATCAGGTCGAGACCGTGCTGCTGCGGCTGCTCCGCGGCACCGGCCCGGCGGGGCTGGCGGCGATCGCGGCCCGGCGCGGCCGGTTCGTGCGGCCGCTGCTCGCGCTCGATCGCGCCGAGATCGACGCCTACGTCCGCGCGCGCGGCCTGGCGGTCTGGGACGATCCGATGAACGACGAGCTCCGGTTCGCGCGGGTCCGGATCCGCCGCGAGGTCCTGCCCGCGCTGCGGCGCGAGAACCCGCAGCTCGACGCGGCGCTGCTCCGGCTGGCGAGCAGCGCCGCGGAGTGGCTCGAGGTGATCGACGAGCTCGCGCGGCCGTTCGCGCGGTTCCCGGTCGACGCCGCGGGGCTGGCGGCGCAGCCGATCGCCGTCCGCAAGCGCGCCCTGTCGCTCGCGCTCGAGGCCGCTGGGCTCGACTACGACGCCGCGCACCTCGATCAGCTCGATCGCCTGATCACCGGCCCGGACCACGGCCAGGTCGCGATCGACGTGCGCGGCGGCTCCGTCGTGCGGAGCTACGGGGTCGTGTCGGTCGCGGCACGCGCTGAACCCACCCCGGTTGCGCTGGAAGCGCCTCACGATGGCTACGAGCTCCGCACCTGGCGCGCCGGTGATCGGATGAGGCCGGCTCGGCTCAAGGGCCGATCTCGCAAGTTGTCGGACCTCTATATCGATGCCAAGGTCCCTCGAGCGCAACGCGCGGTGGCACGAGTCCTGGTTCGCACCAGCGACGCCACGATCGTGTGGGCCGAGCACCTCGGCGCCGCGTTTGGAGAGCCTTGCGCCGCGGCGCCTATCCCCGCCCGATCAGACGGGAAGTTTTGACAAGAAGGGACTTTGCAATGCTTTGCAAACGCCTCATGCTAGACGACAAACCTCCACTTCGACCACCCGGATCTGCCGTTGCGCCAATCCCACAAGACCATCCTGATCTGGGCCATCCTGATCCTCATGTTCGTGAGCATCTACTCGATGTTCACGGACTCCTCGACCAAGGAGAAGGAGCTCGACGTCACTGCGTTCCAGCTGCAGCTGACCAACAAGGAAGAAGCTAACCGGATCGAGCGCATCGCGATCGAGCCGCGCGGCCATGACGACGCTCGCTACGTCGTCACGATGAAGAGCACGAACGCCAAGCAGGTGGTCTACGCCGAGTTTCCCGGCTCGCTGACCAAGGACATCCGCGACGCCGGGATCGCGTACTCGGTGAAGTCCAAGGACGAGTCGAGCATCTGGCCGCAGGTCCTGGTGTGGTGGCTGCCGATGCTGCTGCTCGTCGGGATCTTCTTCCTGTTCATGCGCCAGCTCCAGTCGGGCGGCGGCAAGGCGATGAGCTTCGGCAAGTCGAAGGCCAAGCTCCTGTCCGATCACCAGAACCGCGTGACGTTCAAGGACGTCGCCGGCGTCGAAGAGGCCAAGGACGAGGTCGAAGAGATCATCGCCTTCCTCAAGGATCCCAAGAAGTTCACCCGCCTCGGCGGCCGGATCCCGAAGGGCGTCCTGATGATGGGCCCGCCCGGCACCGGCAAGACGCTGCTGGCCCGCGCGATCGCCGGCGAGGCCGGCGTGCCGTTCTTCTCGATCAGCGGCTCGGACTTCGTCGAGATGTTCGTCGGTGTCGGCGCGAGCCGCGTCCGCGACCTGTTCGAGCAGGGCAAGAAGAACGCGCCCTGCATCATCTTCATCGACGAGATCGACGCGGTCGGCCGCCACCGCGGCGCCGGCCTGGGCGGCGGCCACGACGAGCGCGAGCAGACCCTGAACCAGCTGCTCGTCGAGATGGACGGCTTCGAGTCCAACGACGGCGTGATCATCATCGCCGCGACCAACCGCCCCGACGTGCTCGATCCCGCGCTGCTCCGGCCCGGGCGCTTCGATCGCCGGATCGTGGTTCCGCGCCCCGATCTGCGCGGCCGGATGGGCATCCTGCAGGTCCACACCCGCAAGGTCCCGCTCGGCGGCGTCGATCTCGAGATCCTGGCCCGCGGCACCCCCGGGTTCTCCGGCGCGGATCTCGAGTTCCTGGTCAACGAGGCGGCCCTGATCGCCGCCCGTCGCGACAAGGACAAGGTCGAGATGGAGGACTTCGAGGAGGCCAAGGACAAGGTCCTCATGGGCGCCGAGCGGCGCTCGATGATCATCTCCGAGAAGGAGAAGCGGACCACCGCCGTCCACGAGTCCGGCCACGCCCTGGTCGCCCGGTTTGTCGACACTCTCGGCGGCGACTCGGTCGACCCGGTCCACAAGGTCACGATCATCCCGCGCGGCCGCGCCCTGGGCGTCACCCAGCAGCTGCCGCACGAGGACCGGCTCAACATGACCCGCGAGTTCGCGCTCAACCAGATCGCGATCCTGATGGGCGGCCGCGTCGCCGAGGAGATCGTCTTCGGTCAGAAGACCACCGGCGCGGGCAACGACATCGAGCGCGCCACCGATCTCGCCCGGTCGATGGTCACCGAGTGGGGCATGAGCGACGAGTTCGGCCCCCTGAACTTCTCGGCCGGCAAGCAGGAGGTGTTCCTGGGCCGCGACTTCTCGTCGAGCGACCGCCACAGCGAGGACACCGCCCAGCGGATCGACGCCGAGATCCGCCGGATCGTCACCGAGCAGCACTCGCGCGCGATGGACATCCTGACCCGCCACCGCAAGGAGCTCGAGCAGATCGCCGAGGCGCTGCTCGAGTACGAGACGCTCGACGGCGACGACATCGATTCGCTGCTGCGCGGCGAGCACATCGATCGCCCGGTGTCGTCGGCGGCCAAGAAGCGCCACGACGCGGCTGCGGAGAAGGATGAGTCGGAGCGCAAGCGGCCGGCGATCCTGCCGCCGCTGGGCAAGAAGGATCCGTCGCCCGAGCCCGCCTGATCGGGGGAGGGGGATGTGGCGGCCGACCGGGCCGGCCAGATCGGCAAATCTCTGCGTTTGCGCCAATGGCTGGCAGCGCAGCATTGAGCGTCACCCCCGGATCGGGCAAAGCTCGCCGCATGCAACGTCTTCTGCTCCTCGTCGCTGCTCTCACTGCGGGCTGTTCGGCCGCCCAGATGCATGGCGACACGCTGCGCACGCGCGCGTCGTTCGATCTGCGGTGCCCGACCGGACAGCTGCAGGTCACCGAGATCGACAACCGGACCGCGGGTGTCGACGGCTGTGGTCAGCGGGCCACGTACATCTACACCCCGGCCGACACGTGGGTGCTGAACAGCCCGGCCGGCGGCGAGCCGCCACCGCCCGCGGCGCCGCCGCCCGCCGATCAGCCGCCGCCTCCGCCGGCCGCGCCGCCTCCGCCGCAGCCCAAGTGAGGTGACGGTGTCGGCGCCCGACGCCCCCGAGCCGGTGCATCGCGTGCTCGTGATGGGCATCGTCAACGTCACGCCGGACTCGTTCTCCGACGGCGGCCAGTACCTCGACGCCGGCGCCGCCGTCGCGCACGGGCTCCAGCTGCTGCGCGACGGTGCCGATCTGCTGGACGTCGGCGGGGAGGCCACCAGTCCGCGTGCGACTCCGGTCACGGCGGACGAGGAGCTACGGCGGGTCTTGCCGGTGGTCGAGGCGCTCGTGGCGGCGGGCGCCACCGTCTCGATCGATACCACCAAGGCGATCGTCGCGCGCGCGGCGGTCGCCGCCGGGGCCCGGATCATCAACGACGTCTCCGGCGGTCTGTTCGATCCGGACATGGCGGACGCGATCGGCGACGCCACCTACATCGCCGGCCACCTGCGCGGTCGGTCGATCGCAGAGGTGTTCGGTGCGGAGCGTGTCGCCGCCGAGGCGCCGGGAGCGCGCCCGCTGGACTGGCAGACCGTCGCCGACGAGCTGGCCGACCGGCTGGCCGCACTGCCGGCTGCGGCGCGCAACCGCGCCTGGGTCGACCCCGGCCTCGGTTTCGGTAAGGGGGCTGACCCCGCCGCAAACCTCGCGCTGATCCGTCATAGCGGTGATCTGGGCGCCCGGCTCGGCCGGCCGGTCGTGGTCGGCCCGAGCCGCAAGCGATTCGTGCGCCGAGCGTTCGGTGTGCGTGATGACGATGTCACCGCGCTCGACGCCGCCTCGGTCTCGGCGAGCCTCGCGGCCGTCGCGGCCGGTGCAAATGTGGTGCGGGTCCACAACGTCGCATTGCTCAGGGCGGCGATCGCGTTGTACACCAAACAGTAGGGCGCCCCGCGCAACGTCCGCGCGGGACCGCGCGCTCGCCTGGCCCACCTGGATCGTGCTCCCGTGACTGCGTCCCTCCGCGAATTCCTCGACGGACTCACCGTCGGCGCCGTCGCAACGACGGTGGTCGACGTCGCGCTGGTCTATTACCTGATCTACCGCCTGCTGCTCACGATCCGCGGCACTCGCGCGGCCCAGATGGTGGTCGGCATCGTGCTGGTCGGCGCGGCGTTCTTCGTCGCCGAGCGGCTCGAGCTGTCGACGGTGTCGTGGCTGCTCGACAACTTCATCTCGTACTTCATCATCCTGATCATCGTCGTGTTCCAGCAGGACATCCGGCGCGCGCTCGGCCGGATCGGCCAGAACGTGATGCCGTTCGGCCGCCGCCAGGAGACCAGCCAGATCGTCGACGACGTCGTCGCGGCCACGGCGCAGATCGCGCGGGCCCGGCTCGGCGCGATCATCGTGTTCGAGCGCGACGCCGCGCTCGAGGAGTTCGTCGACGACGCCACCCGGATCGACGCGGTGCTGTCGCGCCAGCTGCTGGTCTCGCTGTTCGTGCCGGCCCGCGACAACGAGCTGCACGACGGCGCGGTCGTGATCGGCAAGAACCACCGCATCGAGCTGGCGCGCGCGCTCCTGCCGCTGTCGCGGGCCACCGACCTGGGGCCGGAGTTCGGCACCCGGCACCGCGCGGCGCTCGGGATCACCGAGGACACCGACGCGGTCGCCGTGGTCGTGTCCGAGGAGCGCGGCGAGATCTCGCTGTGCTTCAAGGGCTCGATCGCGCGCGACCTCGAGCCGGTGCTGCTGCGCCGCGCGCTGGTCGGGTTGTTCGCGGGCGGCCGCGCCACCGAGGACATGGCCGAGGAGGCCGAGGCCGCGGCCGAGGTCGGCAAGGCGCTGGCCGCGCTGGGCGAGCCCCGGCCGGACGCCAGGACCGACCCGCGGCCCGATCCGGTGGCCGAGCGGGTCGGGGCCGCCGAGGGGATGCGATGAGGCCGCGGTCACAGACCATCGGCACGCTCGGCCGTGCGCCGGCGCGCGTCACCCGGCCGCCCGCGCTGGCGCCGGCCCCGGTCGTGCCGCCACAGCCGCCGCCACCCGAGCGCGGCGCGGTGCGGCGCTGGCTGCGCAGCGCGATGTTCGACAACCTCGGCCTGAAGTTCCTGTCGATGGTCCTGGCGGTGACCGTGTTCCTGCTGGTCAACACCGACAAGGATCGCGAGACCACCGTCCGGGTCGGGGTGTCCTACACGCTGCCCGAGGACCGGGTCCTGGTATCGGAGCGGGTCGACGACGTCCAGGTCACGATCAAGGGCTCGTGGCGCCGGCTGCGCAAGTTCGACCCGCGCGAGGTCGATCGCGTCCACCTCGACCTGCGGCGCGCCACCGCCGGCGACATCGCGATCTCCAAGGACATGATCCATCTGCCGTCGGGCGTGGCGATCACGTCGATCAGCCCGCGCTACATCCGGGTCGCGTTCGACAAGCGGCTCGACAAGATCGTCGAGATCGCCCCGGCGGTGACCGGCCGGCCGCAGCACGGCTACCAGGTCGACGAGATCAAGCCGCTGCGGGCGACGGTCAAGCTGCGCGGCGCCGAGGGCATGCTCGCCGCGCTGGCGTCGGTCCGGACCCAGGAGATCAGCCTCGAGGGCCGCACCGAGAGCTTCGTCGCCGAGACCGAGGTCATCCCGCCCGAGGGCGTGGAGTGCGTCGGTAACACCCGGATATCGGTGCAGATCCGGATCGACGAGGCGCTGGTGACCCGCAAGCTGCCCGGCGTGGGCGTGGCGGTCCGCGGCGACGGCGACCTGTCGCGCTGGACGGTCTCGCCGGCGCAGGTCGACGTGACGCTGACCGGCGCGCTGCTGGCGGTCGAGAAGGCCCGCGCCTCGCTGGTCCCGGTCGTCAAGGCGACGCCGGACGCCAGACCGCGTGAGGTCGAGATCACGATCGAGGGTGTGCCGCCGGGCGTCGGTGTCAAGCTGTCGCCCGAGCACGCCAAGCTCGTGCCGGCGAAACCGCCCGCGCCGGCTGTCCCGCCGCGCGCGCCATAGCCGACGGCGTGCTACCAACGCAGGCAATGACCAACGGCCGTACCCTGTTCGGCACCGATGGGATGCGCGGTGTGGCGAACCTCGAGCCGATGACCAGCGCCACGGTGACCCGGCTCGGCATGGCGATCGCCGCGCGGCTGCGCCAGCCCGGGCGCCACACCCGGATCGCGATCGGCAAGGACACCCGGCTGTCCGGCTACATGTTCGAGTCGGCGCTGGCCACCGGGATCGTCGCGATGGGCGCCGACGTCTGGCTCACCGGCCCGCTGCCGACGCCGGGTATCGCGTTCATCACCTCGTCGATGCGCTGCGACGCCGGCGTCGTGATCTCGGCCTCGCACAACCCGTTCGAGGACAACGGCATCAAGGTGTTCGCGCGCGATGGCTACAAGCTGCCCGATCACGTCGAGGCCGAGATCGAGGCGCTGATGGCCTCGTCCGGGCTCGACGCCCAGGTCGCCGCGCCGGCCGACGTCGGCTACAGCCGCAAGATCGAGGACGCGCGCGGCCGCTACGTCGTGTACTGCAAGGCCACGTTCCCCAGCGAGCTCACGCTCGACGGCATCCACGTCGTGGTCGACGGCGCTCACGGCGCGGCGTACCGGGTCGGGCCGGCGGTGTTCGAGGAGCTCGGCGCCCGGGTCACCGCGATCCACACCAAGCCCGACGGCAAGAACATCAACGCCCACGCCGGCGCGCTGCACCCCGAGGCGATGTGCGAGGTGGTCCGCCGCCACGAGGCCCACATCGGCATCGCGCTCGACGGCGACGCCGATCGCGTCGTGTTGTGCGACGAGCACGGCACGGTGATCGATGGCGACGCGGTGATGGCGCTGTGCGCGACCCGGATGATCAAGGAGAACACGCTGGCCAAGTCGACGCTGGTCGCGACCGTGATGTCGAACATCGGGCTCGAGCGCGCGGTGCGCGGCGCCGGTGGCCTGGTGGTCCGCACCCAGGTCGGAGACCGCTACGTCGTCGAGGAGATGCGCAAGAACGGCTACAACCTCGGCGGCGAGCAGTCGGGCCACCTGGTGTTCCTCGATCACGCCACGACCGGCGATGGCATCGTCGCGGCGCTCCGCGTGCTCGCGATCATGGCGCGCGAGGGCCGGCCGCTGTCCGAGCTCGCCAAGGTGATGACCCGGACCCCGCAGGTGCTGATCAACACCGCGGTCGACAAGAAGGTCCCGCTCGATCAGCTGCCCCAGATCCAGCAGCGGATCGCCGAGATCGAGCGCGAGCTCGGCGACGATGGCCGCGTCCTGGTCCGCTACAGCGGCACCGAGAGCAAGGCCCGCGTCATGATCGAGGGCATCGACGAGTCCCGGATCCGGAGCTGGGCCGAGGAGCTCGCCGGAGCGCTGGCCAAGAGCTGCCGGATCTAGGCGCAACGGGGCGCGATCGGCGCGATCGCGCCCGCTGAATGGCGGTAGGCTGCCGGGCGATGAGACCGGTGGTGACCACGGCGGAGATGCGCGCGCTCGATCGCGCCACGATCGATGACGTCGGCCTGCCCGCGGTGACGCTGATGGAGACCGCCGGGCGCGCGGTCGCCGACGCCGCGCTGCGCATGCTGGGCAGCGAGCGCGGTCACGTCGCGGTGGTGTGCGGTCCGGGCAACAACGGCGGCGACGGGTTCGTGGCCGCCCGGATGCTGCGCGATCGCGGCGTCGATGCGGTGGTCTACCTCGCGGCGCCGCGCGACGCCGTGGTCGGCGACGCGCGTGCCCACCTCGGCATCCTCGAGCGCGCCGGCGGCATCGTGCGGATGCTGGCGACGCCCGAGCAGCTCGCCGCGCTCGACGCCCGCGTGATCGACGCCGCGCTGGTGATCGACGCGCTGTTCGGGGTCGGGCTGGCGCGGCCGATCGAGGGCCACCTCGCCGAGGTCGTGACCATGATGCTGATGGCCGAGCGCGTGCTCGCGGTCGACATCCCGTCGGGCGTCGACGCCGACACCGGCAAGACCCTGGGCACCGCGGTGATCGCCGAGCGCACGGTGACGATGGGCGCGCTCAAGATCGCGCTGGTCGGCGCGCCGGGGTTCGCGCGCTGCGGCGAGATCGAGGTCGCCGACATCGGCATCCCCGCGGCGCTGATCGCGTCGACCAACGTCGGGGTCGGCGTGGTCGAGGCCGGTGACATCGCGCGCTGCCTGCCGCACCCGCAGGCGCTCGATCACAAGGGCCGCCGCGGCCACGTCCTGGTGGTCGGTGGCTCGCCCGGGATGCGCGGCGCCGGGCGGCTGGCCGCGAGCGCGGTGCTGCGCGCCGGCGCCGGGCTGTGCACGCTCGCCGCCGAGGGCATCCTCGAGGCGCCGGACTCGGTGATGACGCGATCGCTGGCGGCCGGCGGCAAGATCGCCGCGCTGATCGCCGGCAAGGCCGCGGTGGTGATCGGGCCAGGGCTGGGCGGAACGCCGAGCGCGGCGGCGTGGGTCGCCGAGGTCCTCGCCGCCGGGGTCCCCGCGGTGCTCGATGCCGACGCGCTCAACGTGCTGGCCGCCAACCTCGGCGCGATCGCGAGCGCCGCCGGACCGATCGTGATCACGCCACATCCGGGCGAGGCTGCTCGGCTGCTCGGCTGCACCAGCGCGGAGATCGAGGCCGATCGGATCACCGCGGTCCGCGGGCTCGCCGCCAAGACCCGCGCGGTGGTCGTGCTCAAGGGCGCGCGCACGCTGGTGTGCGACGGCGGCAGCAGCGATGGGCTGTGCTCGATCAACCCGACCGGCGGCCCGGCGCTGGCCACCGGCGGCAGCGGCGACGTGCTCGCCGGGACGATCGCCGCGCTGCTCGCGCAGGGCCTGTCGGCCGGCGACGCGGCGCGCGCGGGCGTGTTCGTGCACGGCGCGGCCGGCGATGCGCTGGCCCAGCACCACGGCGATCGCGGCGTCGTGTCCTCCGATCTCCCCGAGGCGATCGCAACCGCGGTCCGATCTCTGGCACGCCACCGCTGAACACTCCGGATGGCGACTCGATGTCGTCGGATATCCTACTTAGCGGTTTGTCTGCCATCTCGTGTTCGCCTTGAGACGCCACTCGTGTCTCCGTGACCTCGAGTCGAAAAACATATCGCTATTATCGATAGTTGTAGATGGCACGTCGGCTGCTTTTGAGGCTCGCCATGCCGCGAACCTCGATGACCTCGCATCGTGCGCAAGCCCACGTCTGCGCCGCGGTCGCTCCGGGTCGTCGACGAGCGCAGCGAGGCCGCCGAGTGCGAACACCGTTCGTTCGAGCTGGCGTGCCTGCCGCACCAGGCCGAGCTGTTCGGCGTGGCGATGCGGATCTGCCGCGACCCCGACACCGCCAAGGACCTCGTGCAGGAGACGCTGCTCCGCGCGATGTGCGCGTGGGACAGCTTCCAGGCTGGATCGAACCTCCGCGCCTGGCTGTTCCGCATCCTGACCAACGCGTTCATCAACGGCTACCGCAAGCGCCGCCGCCACCAGCGGTTCGCGACCGAGCGCCCGGGCGATGCGCTGGCCGCGCTGTACGGCCGCGACCAGGACTGCACCGAGGACCTCGAGGTCGAGCTGTTCGGCGACGAGCTGTGCGACGAGGTCAAGACCGCGCTCGGCCGGCTCGGACCCGAGTACCGCGACGTGGTCGAGCGCGCCGACCTGCGCGGCGAGAAGTACAAGGACATCGCCGATGCGCTGGCCGTGCCGATCGGCACCGTGATGTCGCGGCTGTTCCGCGCGCGCCGCGTGCTCGAGGGCGAGCTCGCCGGGTTCGCGGCGAAGGACTACGGCATCAAGCGCGCCGCGTAGGCCTGGCTCTCAGTATTCGGGCTCGTGGCTGGCCGGGGAGATGTTGTCGCGAGAAGTCTCGGCGGGGATGTGCTCGGTGGTCAGCTCGCCGCGCGCGTCGGTGTAGCTGGCCCACACCACGTCGTCGGGCGAGTGCACGAAGTACTGCTCCTGGCGGACGCGGGCGTCGCCGGCGCCGGGATCGACGACGTAGAACGTGCGCCACTCGCTGCGCGCGGGGAGCGGGCCGGGGGCGGTCTTCGCCGCGTCGCGCACCATCGGATCGGCATCGCTGTCGGCGGCGAGCTTGAGCGCGGCGGTCGGCCGGGTGCCGCCGACGCGCTGCAGCGCACGCGCCGCGGCGATCCGCACGTGCGGGCTCGGATCTTCCTTGAGCAGCTGCGCGAGCTGCTTGACCGCGTCGTCGTCGCCGACCGCGGCGAACGCCAGCGCGAGGTTGATGCGCACCAGCCGCGACTTGTGGAACGAGCGCGCGAGCAGCGCCTCGCGGCGCGGCTTGCTGAGCAGCTCGGCGCGGGCGGGGCGGGGCAGCGCCCAGAGCAGGCGCGCCAGGCCGCCGGCGCTGTTGATCGCGGCCGCCCAGCCACCGCGCTGCACGAGGTGGAGCCAGCGGTCGGCGATCGCCGGGGCGCGCGCGTCGGGCGCAGGCGGCTTGCCGTCGCGGCCGCTGCCGGCGAGGATCTCGCCGAGCGCCCACGCGGCGTCGCCGACCAGCCGGTCGTCCTTGCCCGACAGCGCGGCCGCCAGCACGTCGATCGAGCCCGCGTCGTGGATCTCGCCGAGCGCCCACGCGGCGGCGCGGCGGCGATCCGACGCGGCCTGCTCGACGAGGGTGCGGAGCGTCGGGGCGTCGTCGAGCGACTGCGCGGCGGCGAGCCCGGCGATCGCGGCCAGGCTGACCTTCGCGCTCGCGTCGTCGACCAGGCTGCGCAGCAGCTGGCGCGCCGCCGGATCGGGCTGGGGCTGGCCGCGCAGCGTGGCGCCGATCGCGCGCACGACCTCGAACCGGGTCGGTCCGCGATCGGAGCGCGCCAGGGCGATCAGCTGGGGCAGCACCGCCGGGCTCGCGATGTATGACAGCGCGGTCGCCGCCGAGGCATGGAGCTCGCTCGGCCCCTCGCGCAGCACGTCGAGCAGCGCCTGGGTGGCGCTCGGCGCTGGAGGCGCGGCGGTGGCCGCGGCAGGCGGCGCAGGGCCGCGCGGCGCGGCCGGCGGTGCAGGCCCGCGGGGCGCGGCCGAGGGCAGCGGCCTCGGCGGCGGCCGGGCACCGGCGAGCGGCGCAGGCGACCGTCCCAGCGACGCGGGCGACAGGTGCCGGGCGCGGCCGATCTCGCCGAGCGCGTCGATCGCCGCGTGGCGCAGCCGCATCGGGTTGCCCGGCGCGGTCAGCGCGGTCAGCCTGCCGGCTGCCGAGCCGACGCCGAGCGTGCCGAGGTACTCGGCCGCGAGCACGCGGATCTCGAGATCGTCATCGCCGAGGTGGTCGATCAGCACGTCGCCGGCGCGGGCGTCGGAGCCGAGCAGCGGGCGAAGCGCCTCCATCGCCGCGAGCCGGATCGCGGCGTCCTTGCTGCCGAGCGCGCCGAGCACCGGGACCAGCGCCTGCGGATCGCTGGTCGCGCCGAGCGCCTTCAGGACCAGCGGGGTCGCGACCCGACCGCGCTCGAGCTCGGCGGCCAGGGCGGCGGTGGCGCGGGCATCGCCGGTCTCGGTCAGGAGCGCGACCGCGGTGGCGGCGTCGCCCGGGATCCGGCCCTGGAGGTGGGCGACCAGCGCCGGCACCGCGGCCTTGCCGGCGACGTGCAGCGCCTCGCGCGCCGCGTTGCGCGACGCCGGGGTGGCGAGGTTGCCGACCAGCGTGCGCATCGCGTCCTCGCCGGCCTTGCCCGAGCGCGGGACCGCGGCGATCTGGCCCAGCGCGTACGCGACCTTCTGGCGGTAGCTGTCGGTGCCGGCGGTGAGCTGGTCGGTCAGCGCGTCGATCGCGTCGACCGCGCCGAGCACGCCGAGCGAGCCGACCGCGGCGGTCCGCACCTCCTCGTTGGGATCGTTCATCAGCCGGATCAGCGCCGGGACCGCGGACGGATCGCCGAGCTTGCCGACCGCGCGCACCGCGGAGCGCCGGGCCTCGGGCGCGGTGTCGCCGAACCGCGCGACCAGCGGGATCACGGCGCGGCGGTCGCCGAGCTCCTCGAGCTGCGCGATCGTGGCGATCCGGACGTCGGCCTTGTCGTCGTCGAGCCGCGGGATCAGCGAGATCACGACCGCCGAGGTGCCGCGCCGGCCGATCGCGCCGAGCGCCTTGACCGCGTGCATCCGCACCGACGAGTCGCTGTCGCCCAGCGAGCGGGTCAGCGCCGAGGTCGCCTCGGGACCGCCGATGTCGCCGAGCACGTCGGCCCCGACCTGCTTCATCTTGACGTCGGGATCGGTCAGCCAGTCGATCATCGTCGGGATCGCGGCGGTCGAGCCGCCGAGCCCGAGCGCCCGGGCCGCGGCGATCCGGACCTTGTCGTCGGGGTCGGTCAGCACGCGCATCAGGTAGCCCTGGGTCAGGGCGATGTCGTACTTGCTGAGATCGCTCACCGCCTCGAGCCGCTTGCCCGGGTCGTCGCTCGCCAGGCCCTCGGCGTCGAGCTGGACGTGGCCGGCCCAGTCGAAGTTCGCGGCGGCCGGCCGCGGCGCGCCGGCGAGCAGCGCGACGCCGAGCGCAAGGCCGCGAAGCCCGAGATCCCGGATCACGTGTTCGAGTATTGCGCGGCGATCACGGCTTGGCCAGCTCGGCGAGCGCCCACTCGACCTTGGCGCGCAGCCGGTCCGGGAGGTCGAGCGCGAGCATGCCGCGGTACTCGCGCGTCGCGTTCGCCTTGTCGCCCAGCCGCCAGTACAGCGCCGCGAGCGCCGTGCGGGGGCGGACGTCGTCGGGGGCGAGCTGCTCGGCGCGGGCCAGCGCCTGGATCGCGCCGGGCTCGTCGCCGGCACCGTGGCGGAGCAGGCCGAGATCGTGCCAGGCGCCCGGATCGCCGGGCTGCGCGGCGACCGCGGCCTCGAGCTGGGTGCGGGCCTCCGGTGCCTCGCCCCAGGTGATCAGGGTCTCGGCGTATTCGTGGCGCGCGAACGCGATGCTGTGGGGATCGCGCGCGGCGGCGATCGCGCGCTGGTAGTGCGATCGCGCGAGGTCGTGGCGGCGCGCCTTCTCGGCGGTCTCGGCCTGCGCGACCTCGGCGCGCACGGCGGGGTCGGGGCCGCGCGCGGCCGGTCCCGCGTGCGCACACGCCGCGACCAGCGACAGCGCGGCGGCGCGGGCGCGCACTACTTCGGCTTCCTCGGCTTGACCTGGCCGATCGCATTGGGATGGGTCGGCCGGCGCGCCGGCGGCGCGAGCTCGATCGCCGACTCGATGTCGTCGGGATCGACCTCGGTCGTCGGGTGCGGCGACCGGCGCGGCAGCACGGGGTCGGCGAGCTCGGCGGCGCGGCGGTGCAGCAGCTCGATCTCGTCGACCGGCTGCTGCCGCGTGGGATCGGGATGGCCGAGCAACGCGCGCAGCTCGGCGTTGGTCGGGACGATCGGGGTCTCGTTGCCCCACTCGTCGGCGATCTTGGCGTCGATCCGCGCCGCGAGGCCCTGGGTCCAGCCCGGCAGGGGGGCGGCGGTCGGCTGCGCGGGCTGCGGACGCACCGGGAGATCGACACGGACCTGGTCGCCGACCGCGAGCACCGGCATCGATGGCTCGGTGACGCCGGCGTCGAAGTCGTGCGCGGCCGGGATAGCGCGCGCGGCGGCGCGCGGCACGGTGACGCGCGCGTCGTCGGAGCTCGCCAGGCCGGTGGTGCGCGGCGGGTCGCCGGCGGGCGGGTCGGTGGCCGGGCGCGGCACGGTGACGCGCGCGTCGTCGGAGGTGATGGCACTCCGGGCGGACACGGCCGGATCGGTGGCCGGGCGCCGCAGGCCGCTGGCCTCGTCGACGTGGCCGCGCAGGGTCTGGAGCAGCACCGAGCGCGAATCGCCGGCGCCGCGGCGCTTGCCCTCGGGCCGGACCTTGCCGCCGGCGAGCGGCGCCGGGTGGCCTGGCGTCCCGCCGCCGCGCGCGAGGGGCAGCAGGGGCTCGAGCGGCGCCGGCGGCGCGGCAAACGCGGGCTGCGTCCCCGCGGCGTACGGTGCCGCCGGGGTCACGAACACGGGCTGGGTGCCCGCGGCGTGCGGCACCGGAGCGGGCGCGGGCTGCACGACCTCGGCGGCGTGCGGCGCCGACGGTGGGCTGATCGCGGGCGGTGGGACCGCCGAGGCCGGGAGCGCGGGGAACGACGGCTGGGTGATCGCGGCGTCGGAGCCCGCACCGCGCGACGGCGGCTCCGGAGGGGTGGCGAGGGTCGGCTGGGTGACCGCCGCGGCCTCGGCGCTGGTCGGCTTGCCGAACGGCGCCTCGCTGACCCGCGCCACGAGGCTGGCGAGCGCAGCGGCGAGCTGCGCCGGATCCGACGGCAAGGCGGGCTGGCCACCCGGAGCGCGTCGCTGTGGTGGGTTGGTCGCCGCGCTGTCGAGGCTGTCGAGATCGACCGGATCCGGTGGGCCAGCGCTGCGCGCAGGCTCCGGAGCCGGGCTCGCGGTCGCCGGGCGCGGCGCCGGTGTGGCGGCGGGTCGAAGCTCCGGCGGCGGCAGGGTCGTGCGCGCGCTCGTCTGGGGCGGTTCGTCCACGACCACGGCCGGCTCCGGTCGCGCGGCGGGCCCGGGCGCGCGACCCGGCAGCGTGGTCATGGGATCACGCCTCGGCGGCTGGGCGTCACCGAGGAGCGCAGGACCGCTCTCGGAGTGCAGTGCCGCCTGGGCGATCACCGGCGGTGGATCCACCGGCGTATCCACGGCCGCGCTGCGCTCGAACGCGCGCGCGAGGCCGGCGTCGCTGGCGGCGGATGGCGCACGGCCGGGCTGGGTCGACGCGGGGTCGCGGGACGGCTCGTCGGCGCGCGGGGCCTCGGCGTGGTCGGCGCGCGGGGCGCGCACGTCGTCCGCCGGCAGCCCGGGGGCCGGGGCGCGGCCGGTGAGCGTCACCGGCGACGCGGTGCGCGCGGCTTCGCGGTCGGGCGCCGGTTCGCCGCGCACCTCGAGCCGCGCGGTCAGCTCCGGTTCGCGCGCCGGTGGGCTCTCCGCCGGCTGAGCGTTGCGCGCGGTGCCCGCCCGGATCCGCGCCGCGTCGCTCGACTCGGTGGCGAGCGGCGCCGCGGTGCTGGCTCGCCGGCCCGCGGGGTTCCGGACGTCATCGGTCGCGGCGAGCGCAGCGTCGTCGGCGGCGGCCTGCGCGTGGTGCGCGCTGTCCCGCCGGGGCTGGCGATCGAGCGAGTCGAGCCGCGGCGCGGTGGTCGTGTACGCCACCGCGCTCGCGCTGGCGTCCTGTCCGGCCTTCTGCCACGGGTACTCGATCCGGGCGTGGTTGGCGTGGCGGATGGTCTCGCGCAGCGAGTCGCTGATCCGCCGCAGGTCGCTCATCGACAGCCCGCTCTCGTCGAGCTGGCCGAGGTGGAGCTTGCCGTACACGATGCGCTGGACCAGCGAGTCGATCGCCGCGGCGTCGGGCTGCTTCAGCGTCCGCGACGCCGCCTCGACCGCGTCGCAGATCGCCAGCAGCGCGGTCTCGCGGCTCTGCGGCGGGTGGCCGGGGTAGCGGAACCGCTCGAGCGTCAGGCCGTGCGGGTTGCCCTGCTCGCGGCACCTGGTCCAGAAGTACTCGAGCACCCCGTTGCCGTGGTGCATGTGCATGAAGTCGACGATGCGCTCGTGCAGCCCGGCGCGGCGCGCCGCGACGATGCCCTCGGTGACGTGCGCGAAGATCGCGTCGCACGACACCTCGGGCGGCAGCCGGTCGTGCGGCGAGGTCTCGCCGGGCTCGAGGTTCTCGATGAAGTACTTGGGCTGCAGCGACTTGCCCAGGTCATGGAAGTAGGCGCCGACCCGGACCAGCCGGCCGTTCGCGCCGATCGCGTTGGCCGCGATCTCGGCCATGTTCGCCATCATCAGCGAGTGCTGCCAGGTGCCGGGCGACCGCTCGGCGATCTGGCGCAGCACCGGGTGGCCGAGGTCCTCGAGCGCGAACAGCTTGCCCTGCGTGATCTCACCGACCAGCAGCTGGTAGATCGGCACGAGCGGCGCGGTGATCAGCGCGGCGAGCGCTGGACCTATCGCCGCGGCGAGCCACGGCGAGTGCAGCGGATCGCCGAGATCGGGCGCGCGGCCGGTGGTCAGGTAGCTGACCAGCAGGTAGGTCGCGCTGGTGCACAGCGTGGTCACCAGGCCGGCGATCAGCGCCGGCAGCCAGCGCCGCTTGTTGCCTTCGGCGACCACCAGCCCCGCCACGGCGGCCTGGACCAGCAGCAGCAGGGCCAGGCCGATGTCGAACGGCGCCTGCAGGCTGATCACCAGCGCGGCGAGCACGCCGGTGGCCAGGCCGACGATGCGATCGAGCACCATGGTCGGCACCATCGCGAGCACCGCGAGCGGCACGACCAGCACCGATACGGCGGTCGACAGCGCGGCGATCTTGACCGCGGCCGCGAGCACCGCGATCAGCGCGAGGCTGACGATCTGGACCCGGACCAGCCGGCCCTTGGTCGAGCGCCGCATGTGGTGGGTGAACAGCCAGGCGAGCGCGAAGCACAGCCCGAAGAACGCGAGGTAGAGCACCGGCCCGCGCGGCGCGGCGGCGGCGATCGTGTCCGCCAGCGCCGCCTCGTCGCGGGTCGCGATCTCGCCGCGGGCGACCACGACCCCGCCCCCGGCCCGCAGGCCGCCGTAGCCGACCATCGGCGCGCGCACGGTGACCGGCGCGGCGTGCCGCTCGGTCACCGTGCCGACGTCGAAGTGGAGCAGCCAGCGATCCGCGGTGATCGCCGGCGTGACCAGCGCGGCGAAGCCGAGCGCGAGCACGATGCCGAGCCACCACGACACACCGGCGCGGCGCGGGATCGCCTGGGCGAGCGCCGCCCGCAGATCGCCCGAGCTCGCGGTCATCCGCTGGCTGGTGCGCTGGCTATGGCTGCTGCGGGGGGTATCCGGCATGAGCGGTTACATGGCGATGTCGAACTCGGCGCGGGTCCGTGGCCCGTGGATCCGCGGAAACTGCATGCCGCGCAGCACGCCGCCGAGGCAGCTGTACAGCGCGCCGGCCTGGGTGTCGTTGACCTTGACCCAGGTGACCCGGCCGCTCGGCCCATCGATGATGATGCTGATGCTGGCGTTGTGCTCGCCGCTGGACGCAAGGCAGCTGCCCAGGCCGCGGCCGTAGCGCGAGTACACGCCGTAGACCACGGCCATGTCGAGGGTCTCGGTCTCGTCGCTGTCGTCGGACAGATCGAGCGTCAGGTTCGGGTTTCCGGACGCGGGCGCCGCGCCGGTCCGCTTGCCGCCGGACTTGCCGTGCCGCGGCGGCGGCTTCTTGGGCTCGCTGACCTTGACCTTGAGCACCGCGCCGTCGAGCGCGCTGATCTGGGTGGTCTTCTGCGCGCCGTCGTCGCGGCCCACCGAGGTCAGGATCAAGTAGGCGGCGAGCGCGGCGCCGACCACGCCGGCCGCGATCAGCGCGTAGAGCATCGTGCCGCGCTTCTTGTCGCGGCTCTGCTCCTTGACCTCGGCCTGGGCGCGCCGCAGGTCATCGTGCTTCTGGCGCGCGGCCTCCACGATCGGCCCGAGCAGCGGGTGGTCCTCGACGCTGCCTCGCGCGCCGGTGTCCTTGTCCTGGATCAGGTGGCCGGCGACGATCTCGCCGCGCTCGATCTGCGCGACGACCTCGGCGAGCGAGTACGGCCCGTAGTCCATCCGGTTCTTGCCGATCAGCCACTTCTCGGTGGTGTCGGCGACCGCGGCGGCGAGCGCGCGATCGACCGCCGGGGCGCCGGCGCCGGCCGGGCCCTGCGCCGCGATCTCGGACGCGAGCGACACCTGGTCGCCGAGGGTGGGCGCGGTCGCCAGCGTCGGGACCGCCGCGGTCTGCAGCGCACCGCCCTTCTGCAGCGCCTCGCTGACGACCTCGCCGAGCACCTCGGCGCGGCCGAACCGCTTGGTCGGATCGCGGTGGCAGGCGCGCGCGACGACGTCGTCGATCTGGGTGTTGACGCCCTCGACCACGTCGCTCGGCCGCGGCCCGCCGCGCTCGAGCGGCTTGCCGACCAGCGCCTCGTAGAGCAAGGCGCCGAGCGCGTAGACGTCGGCCGGGGCGCTCGGCGGCGCGCCGGTCGCGGCCTCGGGAGCGAGCGAGCTCGGGATCGCGATCAGCCCGGCGGCCATCGCCGCCAGCGTGCCGGGGCCGAGCGCGAGGTCGATCACCCGCACCCGGCCGGTCCGGTTGACCACGACCGACTCGCTGGCCAGCGCGCCGTGGGTGGCCTCGGCGAGCGCGGCGGCCACGCCGGACACGAGGTTGCCGGTCGCGCGGGTGCCCAGCCCGGGGGACTTCGCGGCCGCGCCCTGGCGCTTCTTGGCCATCAGGTCGCGGACCAGCGAGCCCTCGACCTCCTCGGTGGCGATCCACAGGATGTCGCCGGTGAGCCCGGCGGCGAGGGTTCGCACCAGGTGGCGGTGCTCGGGCAGCGCCGCGGCGGTCCGCGTCCCCGCGACGATGTGCTCGCGCACGGCGGCGTGCTGCGCGATCCGGGCGTGGATCACGTACAGCGTCGCGCCACCGGCGGGGCCTTCGGCCCGGTAGGCATCGGCGATGCGCAGCGGCCAGAGCGGCGCGGCGACGCGATAGTCGCCGAGCTGGAAGCCGGGGGCCAGGCGAGTCGGTGGGCTGGTCGTCGTCCCGGCGGTCGCCGTCATTCGTGCCGCCCGTAGGATAGGGGTCGCCGTGATCCAAATCAATCGCCGGGGCAACCGGCGGCACGGGCGCGGGCGCGCACGGCGGGGAGCTGCTTGATCGGCGCCAAGTAGCTGCAACCACGGTCGAGATCGCCGCTCTTGATCAGCGCATCTCCGACCAGGTATCGCGCCCGGGCGCTGCGTGGGTTGGCGCGCAGTGCGAAGTCGGCCTGGGTGAACTGCCGGAGCACATTGTTGCTCTGGTAGGCATCCTCGGCGTTGCGCAGGTACTCGTCGGCCGCGGCGCTGTGGACCGGCGGGGCGGCGTGGTTTCGCGGGGTGTGCGGCGCGGGCGGGGCGGCAGTTGCCGCGGCGTCGAGGGAGATGCCCCGCGGACCGGCGTCGACCGGCTCCTCGGTCACCTTGCCGGCGCCGGCGCCTGCGTCGGCCGGCACCGCGGCCACCGCCGGGGCGGGGCCGGTCGTCGACGCGGCTCGCGGTCCCGAGCGCTGGACCGACAGGCCGACGGCGACGCCGATCAGCGACGCGACCGCGACCCCGCCGGCCCAGAGCGACAGGCGGCGGCGCGCGGGCCGCGTCGGAGCGCCGCGGAGGCTCGCCGACCCCGCGCTGGTCGTCGTGAGGCCACGGACCGCGGCCGCGGCGGCAGGGGCGGCGATCGCGGCAGTGCTGTGCGCCGGGTTGCCGTCGCGGAGCACCTGGACGTAGCTCGACGGCCGGCTCGGGGTGGGCTTGGCAGCGAGCGGCCCGGGGCCGGGTCCGCCGGGGCGGGCCAACGCCGGCGCGAGCTCGCCCAGCAGCCGGGCCAGCTCGCCGGCGGACTCGGGGCGCTGATCGCGGTGCTTGGCCAGGCAGCGCTGCAGCAGGGCATCGAGCTCGGGGTAGGCTGCGAGCTCGGGCCGCGCCATCGCGAGCCGCGGCGGCGGCGTTCGCGCGTGATGAGTCAGCCATTCGATCGCGGTCGTGCCCTCGAACAGGCCGGTGCCGGTCAGCATCACGAACATCGTGGCGGCCAGCGAGTACAGATCGCTGCGGCCGTCGAGCGGCTGGCCGCACGCCTGCTCGGGCGACATGAACTCGGGCGTGCCGAACACCATGCCGGCCGCGGTCAGCGCGAGCTGCGCCGGATCGCCTTGCATCAGCTTGGCCACACCGAAGTCGAGGATCTTGGTGTAGTCGCTGTCGCCGCCGACCCGCATCAGCAGCAAGTTGTCGGGCTTGACGTCGCGGTGGATCAGGCCCTGGGCGTGGGCGATGCCGAGCGCGTGCAGCGCCTGGCGCGCGATGTGGGCGACCCGCGCCGGCGCGAACGGCCCGTCGATCTCGAGCTCGCGCTGCACGGTGCGGCCGTCGAGGTACTCGAGGACCATGTAGTAGTCGCCCAGCGGCGTGACCCCGAAATCGAGGACCTTGACCGCGTGCGGCGACTCGACCTTGCGGGTCGCGCGGGCCTCGCGGGCGAACCGCTCCAGCGCGATGTGGTCGCTGGTCAGGTGCGGCTTGAGCAGCTTGACCGCGACCTTGCGGTCCAGCGCGACGTGGGTGGCGCGGAACACCGAGCCCATGCCGCCCTCGCCGAGCACGGCGTCGAGCCGGTAGCGTCCATCCAGCGTGACCCCGATCAGGCCCTGCGCGAAGCTGTCGTCCACCGCGTCCGTCAAGCGGGGATCAGAATCGCATACCGTTCTTGAGCCGGAACGAGAACCAGTCCCAGGTGAGATACGCCGCACCGGCCAGACCAATGATCCCGACCAACGGCGACGCCAGCACCACCACCCCGGCACCGGCCGCGGTCACCGCCGCCAGGGCACCCTTGCGCTTGGCGACGGCCTTGTTGCGCTGGACGAGCGAAGAGGACATCTCTCGCAGGCTGCACCATGGGATGCCACCTGTCAAACCTCGCCCCGACCTCGCCCCGGCCTCGCTCCCGACCGGCGGCGTCGCCGCGCGCGTGGCTATCCGGACACGGCCGGTGCGTCCGTCCAGACACGCGCGGCCGCCGGGCGTGCAACTATCCGCCGATCCGTGCGATCGCACGATCCCTCGCGTGGCCCTGGCTGTGCAGGATCGAACTCTGACCGCTCATGATAAGAAGGAGAACGATGTTGCAGTCCGGAGGTACGCGGTCGCATCCGCAAGAGACGGTGTTGCTCGGCGTCGCGGGCGGCATGCTGGCCATCGCGGCGGGTTTTGTCGCCGCGTACTTTGTCTTCGGCACGCGCAGCGAGGCGCACGCGGCGTCGGTCGAGCCCGCGCCGGCCGTGGCGATCAAGCCGGCCGGGGAGCCCGCGCGCGGCGTGGCCGGGTACCTCGCGCGACCCGTCGAGCTGGTCACCGCGCACGGCAGCGTCACGAAGACCTGGGCCGAACTCGGCGCCGCGATCGACCCCGAGGAGGCCGGCGGCGCGCACGGTGATCTCGCAACCCTGGCCGCCAGGGGCAGCCTGCCGCTGCGCATCGACCGCGACCAGGCGGCCAAGGCGCTGTTCGCGATCAAGGCCAGCCACGACGTGTCGCCGATCAACGCCTACCTCGATCTCGAGGAGCGCCAGATCCACACCGACCGGCCCGGTCAGGGCCTGGATGTCTGGGCGTCGCTGCCGGTGGTCGAGGCCGCCGCGCGCCAGGGCGCCGCCCGGATCGCGCTGGTCAACGTCGCGGTCCCGGCGCAGGTCACCAGGCAGACCCTCGGCATCGACGACATCTCGACCGTCATGGGCCACCACCTGACCCGGTTCCCGGTCACCGACCGCGACCGCAACTTCAACCTCAAGCTCGCCGCCAGCAAGCTCGACGGCGTGGTGCTGCGGCCCGGGGAGGAGTGGTCGTTCAACGCCACCGTCGGCGAGCGCTCCGAGAAGGAGGGCTACAAGATCGCCCACGTCATCACCGCCGGTGAGATGGTCGACGGCCTGGCCGGCGGCACCTGCCAGATCTCCACCACGCTGTTCGGCGCGGCGTTCTTCGCCGGCCTCGACATCGTCAAGACCATCAACCACTCGCGGCCGTCGGCGTATACCCCGCTCGGGTTCGACGCCACGGTGGTGTGGCCCAACACCGACCTCAAGCTCAAGAACCCGTACGAGTTCCCGGTCGTCATCCACTACCGCGTCGCCAACGGCGAGGCGCTGGTCGAGGTCCTCGGCAAGCCGCGGCCGTACGACAAGATCGTGTTCGAGCGCCACATCGTCGAGTCGACTCCGTTCTCGACCGAGGAGCGGCTCGACGACGAGATCCCCCAGGACGTGACGTCGATCGACCAGGCCGGGTTCAACGGCTACAAGATCGAGCGGTTCCGCCGGTTCTACCAGAACGGCAAGCTGCTCAAGTCCAACAAGTGGACGCTCGAGTACAAGCCGGTCACCGAGTACGTCCGGCGCGGCACCAACACCGAGCCGGACGTCAAGGCACCGCCGGAGCGGCCGGTCGCGCGGCTGCAAGAGCCCAAGGGCGACGACTTCAAGATGGCGCAGTAGGTCGATCAACAGGGGACGTTCCCGTGACCTCCTCTGGGGATGTCGCGGCAGAGCCGCGAGGACCATTCACGACTGGCGACCGCGCGTCGCGTCGCGCGGTTGAGCTCCGATAGCTCCCGCTCAATGCGACATGTCTAGGGCTGCGGCGCGCGGATCGCGACCACCGAGCCGCCGCCGGCCTCGGCGGGCGCCGCCACCGGGCGGGCCACGGTGATCCGGATCGTCAGGCCGAGCTCCTCGGCGAGCAGATCCGACTTGCGGAGCAGCTGGGCGTCGTCGCGCGACGGGCCGTCGCGCACCACCAGGTCGAGCACGATCGCGTCGCCCATCCGGGTGCACACGACCTGCTCGACCCGCGAGCGGTGCTCGCTGTCGAGCGCGTCGGCGATGCGGAGCAGGCCGCTCAGCTTGCGGAGCTGGGCGCGCTGGTCCTTGGGCAGCGTCGTGTCGTTGATGATCTGCTTGGCGCGCGCGGCGTCCTTGCGGTGGGTGCGGGCGAGCACCGCGATCATCTCGCGCGAGGCGTCGTCGAGGCCGGGGATCCGCGCCCACCGGATCATGTACTCGCTGTGCTTGTGGTGGCCGCGCACGTTGACGACCTCGCCGACGTCGTGGAGCAGGGCCGCGACCTCGAGCACCACGCCGCGGTCGTCGGGCACGCCGTGGACGTCGCGGAGCTGGTGGAACAGCGCGCGGGCGAGGTGGCGGACGTGCTCGCCGTGCGTGGTGTCGTGGTCGACCCGGTTGGCGAACGCGCGGGCTGCGGTCAACAGCGCCTTGTCGTGCGCGCCCTCGGCCTTGGCCTGCTCCTCGCGCGCGGTCTCGGCGAGCTCGAGCAGCACGGCCTCGCGGATCCCGACCCCGGGCGCGACCAGCCGGGCGATGCCGAGCTGGCGCGCCACGGTGGCGAACACCAGCGCGGCGATGCCGAGGACCTCGGCGCGGTCGCGCTTGATGCCGAACTGCGCCATGCGGTCCTCGACCGAGGCGCCGACCAGCGACGGCAGCGCCTTCTCGAGCGCGGTGAGCTCGAACGTCGGGGCCAGCGGGTTGCCGTCGCCGACGATCTTGGCGAGCGCCTCGGCGTTGCCGCCGGTGGCCGCCGCCAGGCCGTTGCCGTTGGCGCCGCGCGGGATGGTGTGCATCAGCGTGGCGGTGTAGCGCCGCACCATCCCGGCCTCGGCGTCGGCGATCGCGCCGTCGAGCCCGAAGCTCTCGAGCAGCCGGACCGTGCCGACCGGCAGCGAGTAGCCGCGCCAGCTCGTGCCGTAGCGCAGGTTGACCTCGAGGCTGCCGCCTCCGAGATCGAGCAGCACGCGCGGCGGGGTCGCGGTCGGCCCGAGCGTGCTGATCACCGCCTTGCGGACCAGGCGGGCCTCCTCCTCGCCGTCGATCACGTCGAGCTCGATCCCGGCCTCGTGGTAGAGCCGGTGGAGCAGCACATCGCGGTTGCTGGCGTTGCGCACCGCGCTGGTCCCGACCGCGCGGTAGATCGCGACGCCGTGGTGGTCGAAGCGCTCGCGGAAGTGGACGAACGCCGCGACCGCCTGATCGATCACGGCGTCGTCGAGCTCGCCCCGGGTGAACGCACCGTGACCCAGGCGCACGGGCACGCGCTCGGCCTCGACCCGGATCAGCTCGCTCGGCCCGAGCTCGGCGACGACCATCCGGATCGCATTCGACCCGGCGTCGATCGCGCCCAGCGTGGTGCGTCCGGGGGGCATCGCCTGCAAACTAGCACGCTCGATGCCACCGGACGGTGCCGATCTCGGGCCTCACATCGTCGCGGCCGCTACTTCTTCGCAGGCGGCTTGGCCGCGCTACCGGATCCCGCGCCCGATCCCGCGGCGTTCGCCGGGCCGGCATTGTCCGGGATCTTCAGCTTGTCGACCTTGGTCACGCCGTCGAGGATCTCGACCTTGATGCCGTCGGACAGGCCGAGCTTGACGTCGCGCTTGATGAAGGTCTGCGGCGCGGTCTCGATCTCGACGAACGGCTTGTCCTTGTCGTACTGGACCACGGCCTCGCGGACCGCGAGCACCTGCTTCTTCTCGTCGAGCACGATGTCGGCGTTGGCGCTGTAGTTGGCCCGGATCTTCATGCCGGTCTTCTGCTTGACCGCGGCCTTGATCTCGAACTGGATCGAGCCGTCGATCTCCTTGCCCTTGGGCGCGATGTACTCGAGCACGCCCTCGAGCTTGTCCTTCTCGATCGCGCCGACCTTGATCGCGAGCTTCATGCCCTCCTTGATCTTGGCGACCTCGGACTCGTCGACCCGGCCGTCGAAGATCATGTCGTCCATGTCGGCGATGACCGCGACCGTGGTCCCGGCGTTGAAGTTGTTGGCCTGGATCACCGAGAACCCCTCCTTGACCGGGACGTCGATCACCATGCCGCCCGAGGTCGCGGTCACGATCAGCGTCGACGACTTGCCCTGGCCCCGGGTCGCGCCCTCGCGGACCAGCTGCAAGTTCGAGCCCGCGTGGTCGAGGTCCTGGCGGCGCAGCGCGAAGTCGGTGCGGAACTTCTGGAGCTCGGCCTCTGCCACCACGCCCTGCTTGAACAGCGCCTCGTTGCGCTCGAGCTCGCGCTTGGCGTTGTCGAACGCGATCTGGGCGCTGCGCACCGACGACTCGCCCTGGTTGATCTGCATCGCGTCGGGGACGATCGAGATCTTGCCCAGCGGGTCGTCGAGCTTGACGATCTTGCCGGGCTCGACGTAGAGCTCGCTGAGCACGCCGCTCACCTTGGGCTTCACCTCGACCTCGCGGCGCGGCACGATCGAGCCGGTCGCCACCGTCTTCTTGATGATGTCGGTGACCTCGGCCTGCTCGGTCAGCCAGATCACGGGCTTGCTCTGCGACTTGCGGTACAGGTAAACGAACGACGCCAGGATCGGCAGCGCCACGAGCACGATCACGAACCATTTCAGGACTGTCTTCATGGGAACCCTACTCGGTGCGCAGCGCCTCGATCGGCTTGATCGAGGCGGCATGTGTGGCGGGGATGAGACCGGCGATCGTGGCGGAGCCGACCAGGACCGCGAGCGCCTGGACGATGGTACCCAGGCCGACCTGGGGCGGGCCGAACGCGGCGAACGGTGAATCCGGCGCGACGTTGGTGAGCAGTCCGTCGAACTGGTACAGCACGCCGCACGCGAACCCGATCCCCACCAGGCCCGCGATCGACGTCAGCACGATGTTCTCCATCAGCACCATCATCACGACCGAGCGCGGGGTGGCGCCGAGCGCCTTGCGCACGCCGAACTCCTTGGTGCGCTCCTTGACCGCGATCAGCATGATGTTCGAGACCCCGATCACGCCGGCGAGCAGGGTCATGCCGCCGACGATCCAGCTGATCGCCCACAGCCAGAACATCACCGCCTGGATCTTGCCGAAGAACACGAACGCGTTGAACGAGCCGATCGCGAGCCGATCGGTCGGCGCGATGTCGTGCGCCTTCGACAGCGCCTCGCGGACCTGGCGCTCGAGCTCGGGGCCGTCGGTGCCGGGCTTTGCGGTCATCGCGAAGAACCCGACGTTGTCGCCCTGCTTGAACGCGGTCTTGAGCGTGGTGAACGGCACGAAGATGGTGTGCGCGTCGCGGTCGCCGTCCCGCCCGGTGCGCAGCGTCTTGATCACGCCGACGACCTGGAAGTACACGCCGCTGATCTTGATGTAGTCGCCGATCGCGGCGGCGCCGGGCGGGAACAGCTCCTCCACGACCTTGTCGCCGATCACCGCGACCTTGCGGTTCTCGGCGATGTCGCCGTCGTCGATGAACCGGCCGGCCTGGTAGTCGAACGACACGATGTGGCGGAAGTCCGGGTAGTCGCCGTAGACGTTGAACGATCCGGTCTTGGCGCCGTAGCCGACGGTGAAGCCGTTCATGAAGCCGCCGAGCTGGAGCCGGGGGGCGAGCCACTCGACCGAGGGCAGCCGCCTGAGCCGCTCGATGTCCGCGGTGCGGAACCGGATCGCGCGGCCGGGCTTCATGCCGTTGTAGCTCTCGGTCGTGGTCTGGCCCCAGCAGAACAACAGGTTGGTCGCGCGGCCCTTCATGTTGCGCTGGGTCCCGGCCTGCATCGCCGAGCCGAACCCGAGCATCACGATCAGCATGAAGATGCCCCACGCCACGCCGAACGCGGTCAGCGCGGTGCGCAGCTTGTTGGAGCGCAGCACCGCCCAGATCTCGTACCAGTTGTCGCGATCGAACGCTCCGAGCATCTACTGATCCCTCAGCGTGTGGACCGGGTTGACCCGCGCCGCCGCTCGCGCTGGAACGAAGCCCGCGAGCGCCCCGGCGAACACCAGGCCGGCGGCCGCCAGCACGCCGACGCCGACGTCGACCGACGGGTTCCGGATCATCTCGGTGTCGGCGATCCGGGGGATGATCTCGAGCGTGAGGACGCCCGCGGCCAGCCCGAGCAGGCCCGCGATGCTGGTCAGGAACACCGCCTCCTGCACGATCATCGCGACGATCGAGTACGGCGTCGCGCCGAGCGCCTTGCGGATCCCGATCTCGCGCGTGCGCTCCTTGACCGCGATCATCATGATGTTCGACACGCCGACCACGCCGGCCAGGAGGGTGCCGCAGCCGATCAGGACGATGAACGCCGAGATCGCGAAGAACACCATGCGGAAGCTCTCCGATGCCTCGACGGTGTTGAACGCCCGGACCGCCTGCTTGTCGTCGGGCGAGAACTGGTGCGCGCTGGCGAGCTGGCCGACCAGCTCGTCGCTGATCACCCTGGCCTGCTTGGCGTTGGCGTCGCCGACGGACATCATCAGCATGCCGAGGTGATCGACGCCGTGGTAGGCCAGCTGGGCGGTCGACACCGGGATGTAGATCTGGCGCTCCTGCTCCTCGCCGGCCTCGTCGCTGAAGATCCCGACGACCTGGAACGCGACATTCTCGATGTCGATCCACTGGCCGATCGCGGCGCCGTCGCTGGCACCGAACAGGAAGTTGCGGACCGGCCGGCCGATGACGCATACCTTGCGCAGGCCGGCGATGTCGGCCGCGTTGAGGAACCGGCCCTCGACGATCTCGTTCGCGCCGAGGTAGTACGCGTCGGGGTGGACCGCGTTGACCCCGAACGCGTTGGACTTCACGCCGTGCTGGACCTTCATCTCGCCGCCGCCGAACCGGCCGCCGCGGATGTAGAACTGGCCCGAGATGTGGTCGATCCCCTTCACCGTCCTCGCGCGCTCGTAGTCGCGGTTGTCGAAGGTGATCCGCCGGCCGATGCCGTATCCGGCGCTCGGGATCGAGGTCTTGTTCGCGTTCAGGAAGATCGCGTTGGTCGCCTGGCGCCGGAAGCTGTGCCGGATCCCGTTGTTGAGGCCATGGCCCATGCCGAGCAGCACGACCATCACGAAGATCCCCCACGCGACGCTGACCGCGGTCAGCAGGGTGCGCAGCTTGTTGCGCCGGATCGTGTCGAACACCTCGCCCCAGCGGTCGCGCGCCAGCATGCCGGTGACCACGCCGGCGACGACCTCGAGGAACACCATGATGTGGCGCGGGCGGAAGTGCAGCAGCTTCCACAGCGTCCAGAGCACGCCGACGACGACCGCGATCACGATCCCGATCAGCTGGAGCAGGAAGATCGCGCCCATCGCTAGCCGACCTGAGCCGCGATCGGCAGGTGCGGGTTGCTGACTCCGGGCAGCGCCGGGTCGACGACCTGACCGTCGCGCAGCCGGATCGTCCGCGACGTCCGGTTCGCGACCTCCGAATCGTGGGTCACCACCAGCACGGTGATCCCGGTGCTGTTGATCTCGGTGAGCAGATCCATGATCTGCCGCGAGGTCTCGCTGTCGAGCGCGCCGGTCGGCTCGTCGGCGAGGATCAACCGCGGCTTGCTGATCAGCGCCCGCGCGATCGCGACTCGCTGCTTCTGGCCGCCCGACATCTCGGCCGGCGTGTGATCGGCCCAGTCGCGCAGCCCGACGCGCTCGAGGTACTGCGCGGCGATCTGGTTGCGCTTGCGTCGCGTGATGCCCTGGTAGTAGAGCGGCAGCGCGATGTTCTCGAGCGCGGTCTTGAACGGCAACAGGTTGAACGACTGGAACACGAAGCCGATGAACCGGTTGCGGTAGTTGGCGGCCTTGCGCTCGTTGAGGTTGCGGATCAGCGTGTCGCCGAGCCGGTACTCGCCGGAGTCGTAGTCGTCGAGGATGCCCAGGATGTTGAGCAAGGTCGACTTGCCCGAGCCCGACGCACCCATGATCGCGACGAACTCGCCGTCGTTGACCGCGATATCGACGTCGCGCAGCGCGTGCAAGCTGTGGGTCCCGACCCGGTAGTACTTGTTGACCTTGTCGAGGCGCAGCACGTCGAGAGCGAGGCTAGCGCTAACACCGCGCACGGGCTAGCGCGAGACGTGGTGCGACACGTGTGACAGCGCGCGCCGCGGCGGCTGTGGCCGGAATCGACACCCGCGGCGGGCGGTCGCGACGACGAGGTCCCGGCGATGCCGCGCCCGGTCGAGGTTCGCGATGCCGCATCGGCGACAACCGATCTGTCGCGGCGGCAAAACCCACTGGACTACGGATCTGCGAGCTCGCGGAGCGCGTCGTCGAGCGCCGCCCGGGTCGCCGGCGCGATCACGAGCTGGCCGTGGGCCCCGTGGATCTCGCACGCCGGCGCCTGATCGCAGCGATCGAGGCAGCTGACGGGAGCGATCGCGAACCGGGCCGGGCCTGCGCCACCGGCGAGCTGCGCCACCAGGTGGTCCATCAGGTCGAGCGCGCCCCAGCGCTGGCAGGTCCCGGCGCAGATCCGGACGGTGACCGGCGCCGGCGGCGCGAGCCGGAGCTCGGTTGCGAGCGGGATCGCGGCGAGGTAATGGCTGGCCGGCCGGCCGCGGTCCTCGGCGAGCTCGACCACCGCGGACAGCGCGACGCTGTCGCCGTCGGCGATGTCCTCGAGCTCGAGGCCCATCGCGGCGAGTCGGGCGAGCGGAACGTCCTCGTGGGTCGGTGAGCGGGTAGGGAGCTTGGCCATCGGGGATCTGCGGGAGGGGCGGACATGATACAGCGTCCGCAACATGATCACCGTCCATCACCTCAACAACTCGCGGTCGCAACGCGTCCTGTGGCTGCTCGAGGAGCTCGAGCTGCCCTACGAGATCGTGAAGTACGAGCGCGATCCGAAGACCTTGCTGGCCCCGGCGTCGCTCCGCGCGATCCACCCGCTCGGCAAGTCCCCGGTGATCACCGACGGCGACGCGACCCTGGCCGAGTCGGGCGCGATCCTCGAGTACCTGGTCGAGACCCACGGCAAGGGCCGGCTGGTCCCGGCGGTGGGCACCCCGGCGCACCGCCACTACCGCTACTTCATGCACTACGCGGAGGGCTCGCTGATGCCGTTCCTGGTCATGAAGCTGGTGTTCAACAAGGTCAAGACCGACGCGCCGTTCCTGATCCGGCCGATCGCCAAGGGCATCTCCGGCATGGTGTCGAGCCGGTTCCTCGATCCGAACCTGACCACGCACCTGGCGTTCCTCGCCGATCACCTCGGCAAGCACGCGTGGTTCGCCGGCGACGCGTTCACCGCGGCCGACGTGCAGATGAGCTTCCCGATCGAGGGCGCGGTGGCCCGTGTCGGCAGCGGGATCTCGCCGAAGCTGACCGAGTGGCTCGCCAAGATCCAGGCGCGGCCGGCGTACCGGCGAGCGATCGAGAAGGGCGGCGAGTACCAGATCGCGGGGTGATCGAGCCGCGCGACGCTACGCGCGGAGGGGCGGGCAGGCCCCTCTGGATCAACCGAGCCGCGCGACGCTACGCGCGGCCCTTGGTCAGCGCCGGGACGAACAGGCCGTGCTCGGTCAGCACGCGGGACAGCTCGGCCGACAGCTCGCGCCGGCGTTGCAGCTTCTGCGGCAGCATCGCGTCGTGCAGCCGGCGCCGGGCATCGTGCATGCGCCACGCGACGGTGCCCTCGCTGATCTTCTGGACCACCGCGACCTCGCCGTAGGCCAGGCCCTGCAGCGACACCAGGATCACCGTGGTCCGCATGTCGATGGGCAGCGAGTCGAGCGCGCGGAGCAGCCGGGCGTAGCTCTGGCGCAGCTCGGCCTCGCGGCCGGGGTTCGAGCGCGCGTCGACCGCGATCGCGAGCTCGAGGCGGGGGTCGTCGAGCACGTCCTCGCCGCGGCGGGCGCGGTCGCGCCGCACGTTGAGCGAGCGGTTGACCGTCATCCGGTACACCCAGGTGAAGAACTGGCTGCGGCCCTCGAACTCGGGTAGCGCGCGGTAGGCCTTGAGGAACACGTCCTGCGCGATGTCGTCGGCCTCGCTCGCCGATCGCGTGATGTGGAGCGCGAGCGCGAAGATCCGCTTGCGGTAGCGGGTCACCAGCGCCGCGAACGCACCGCGGTCGCCAGCCTTCGCGGCGTCCACCAGTGCCGTCGCTGTCGCGGCTTCACGCTCGGCGTGCGTCATTGCCAGATTAGACGCACAGCCTACGCGATTGCTTTGCGGTTTGTTGTTCCTGCGCGTGGCAGGGCCAACTCACGGAAATCAGTTCGCTTCGTAGGTCCCGAGGCGCTGCGACGCGGGCAGCGCCAGCGAGAACGGCGCGATCTCTGCGTCGAAGTACGTGCCGTCGTCGCGCCACATCCGGTAGGTGCCGTGCATCGTGCCGATCGGCGTGGTCAGCACGCAGCCCGACGTGTACTGGAAGCTCTGGCCGGGACGCAGCCGCGGCTGCTCGCCGACCACACCGTCGCCGCGGACCTCCTCGATCGTGCCCCGGCCGTCGGTGATGATCCAGTGCCGGGTGCGGAGCTGTGCGGTCCGGTGGCTCTCGTTCGAGATCGTGATCTTGTACGCGAACACGTAGCGGTCGTCCCGCGGCGACGATTGCTCCGCGAGATAGTACGACTCCACGTTGACGCGGATCCCGTCGGTTTCAGCGTGAGAGGTAGGTTCTGCGACGGTCGGGCGCACGTGCGAACTCTTGCGCGCCATCCTGGAACTTGCAAGATGTCTCTCGCCGCCGCAGCGAGCCGGCCGTGATCGCGGGCCAGAAGAGCCGCCTCATCCGCTGCGCATGTCATGCTGGGGCGATGCGTCGTCCGTCGAACAGTGAGTTACGCATGTCGCACTGGATCTGGATCGCGCTGACCGCGGGCTGCGGGCAGATGTACCAGGCGCCGGGGGCACCGGCGCCCGTGCCGCCTGCCGCGGCGGCGCAACCAGCCGTCGTGGCTGGCCCTCCGGAGATGCCGCCGGCTGGCGAGCCCGCCCCGGAGTCGCCGCCGGATGACCCGGCCGTGGCGGCGCGGGCCTCCGATGACCCGTACGCCGCGGCGCGGCCTGCCCGGCCGGCGCGACCGCGCAGCGCGCCCCGGGCGCAGTCGGGGGAGGCCGGGATCTGGATCGAGGCGCACAACCGCGTGCGGGCGAAGCACTGCGCGGCTCCGCTCACCTGGTCGGCCAAGCTGGCGCAGGTCGCGCAGCGCTGGGCGGGCGCGCTCCGCGACAAGGGCTGCGCGTTCGGCCACAGCAACGGCTCGTTCGGCGAGAACCTCGCCGCTGGCACGAGCGGGACGCTCGATCCCACGGCGGTGGTGGCGATGTGGTACGACGAGGTCGCCCAGTACCGCTTCCCGAACGGCGGATTCTCGATGAAGACCGGGCACTTCACCCAGGTGGTGTGGCGGGGCACGACCCAGGTCGGCTGCGGCAAGTCGCAGTGCAACGGCATGGACATCTGGGTCTGCGAGTACGACCCTGCCGGCAACTGGGAGGGCCAGTACCGGGACAACGTCCTGCCGGTCGGCTGCCGCTGATCGCGCGCTCGACGCCGCGTCAGCGCTGATCGATCGGGACGTACTTGCGGACGCGGTGGCCGGTGTAGATCTGCCGCGGGCGGCCGATCTTGGTCTCCTTGTCGTCGACCATCTCCTTCCAGTGGGCGATCCAGCCCGGCAGGCGGCCGAGCGCGAACATCACGGTGAACATGTTCGTGGGGATGCCCATCGCGCGGTAGATGATGCCGCTGTAGAAGTCGACGTTGGGGTACAGCTTCTTGGAGATGAAGTAGTCGTCGCGCAGCGCGATCTCCTCCATGCCCTTGGCGAGATCGAGCAGCGGATCCTTGATGCCGAGGTAAGCGAGGACCTCGTCGCACATCTTCTTGAGGATCTTGGCCCGCGGGTCGTAGTTCTTGTACACGCGGTGGCCAAAGCCCATCAGCCGGCGGTCGCCGCGCTTGTTCTTGACGTCGTCGATGAACTTCTTGAAGTCGCCGCCCGAGGCGCGGATCTCCTCGAGCATCTCGATCACGGCCTGGTTGGCGCCGCCGTGCAGCGGTCCCCACAGCGCCAGGATGCCGGCGGCGATCGCGGCGTAGACGTTGGCGCCCGAGCTACCGACCATGCGGACGGTCGAGGTCGAACAGTTCTGCTCGTGATCGGCGTGCAGGATCAGGAGCTGGTTGAGCGCCTTCTCGAGCACCGGAGGGACCTCGTAGTCCTCGCTCGGCACCGCGAACATCATGTGGAGGAAGTTGCCGCAGTAATTGAGCGAATTCTTCGGGTAGATCAGCGGCTGGCCGATGCTCTTCTTGTACGAGAACGCCGCGATCGTCCGGACCTTCGAGAGCAGCCGCGTGATGTGCAGGTCGACCGGCGCGTTGCGGTCCAGGCAGTCCGGGTAGTACGCCGACAGCGACGTGACCATCGCCGATAGCACCGCCATCGGGTGGCTGGTCGGCGGGTAACCCGCGAAGAACTGGTGCATGTCCTCGTGGATCAGGCTGTGCCGGGTCAGCATCCGTCCGAAGCTCTCGCGCTCGGAGGTGGTCGGCAGCTCGCCCTTGATCAGCAGGTAGGCGGTCTCGACGAAGTTGGACCGCTCGGCGAGCTCCTCGATCGGATAGCCGCGGTAGCGCAGGATGCCCTGTTCGCCGTCGAGGTACGTGATCGCGCTCGTCGTCGAGCCGGTGTTCATGTACCCGTTGTCGAGCGTGATGAAGCCGCTGTCCTGGCGGAGGCTGCGAATGTCGATCGCGTGCTCGTCCTCGGTGCCGACCACGACCGGAAGCACGACTTCCTTGCTGTCGGGGAGCACCAGCTTTGCGGTCAGTTTCGGATCCGAACCGGCCATAAGATCTCCTGCTCGTGACTGGAAAGTGGCAGCGCGGAGACCATACCCGATCTCGATCGGGCCATGACGTCATGCGGCACGAAACGTACGCGCCATCGCCAGACCGATGCAGGCCGGCGCCGTGAGCGCAGATCAGTTGCCGGTTCGAGCGACTCGAGGAGCTACTCGAGGAGCTACTCGAGGATGATGAACGGCGAGCTGCCGATCGGCGTGTTGAACCGATACGTGTAGCCCAGGCCGACGTAGGCCAGGACGCCGCCCTTGTCGAGCCCGATCTCCTCGGCCGTGAAGCCGCCGCTCGCAGCATCCGGCCCGGCCAGGACCGGCGAGTACGCGTTGGCGCCGATCATCGCGGACAGGACGTGCTCGAACCGCCGGCCGAACGCGTATGCGAACGACAGCTCGCCGCGCGCGCCGACGCCGGCGTAGTTGAACACCTGGCTGCCGGTCTCATCCATCTCGCCGGCCGGGCTCATCAGCGACAGGTGAACGCCGAGCAGCGGGGTGATGCACAGCCGCGGCGTGCTGCCCAGGCAGAAGTGCTTGTAGGCCGCGCCGCCGAAATCGAAGATGTCGAGAGAGAGCGAGTCCGGGTCGTTGGTGCCGGGGTTCAGGTGCGTGGCCTGGAGGTAGCCCTGCAGGCCGATGCGCTGGATCGGGTTGACCAGGTAGTCGGCCTTGAACCGGAGGCCGCCGCCGGCTGACGCGTACACGTCGGGCTGGCCGATCCGGCCGCCGCCGCCGAAGAAGTCGATGCCGAGCGTCCAGGTGTAGCGGTGGTCGGGAGGCGCTGCGACCACCAGGTTGGTGCCCAGCGGCCGGCCGACGACGGGCGTGTACGCGGGCGGCGGAGGACGCGATGGATCGGGCGGGTGGTTCGGGTCGGGCGGGCGGCTCGGCCCCGGATCACCACCGCCGCCACCACCGGCGTGGAGCTCGAGGTGCTGCTTCTTGGCCTCGTCGTTGATCTTGGCGACGAGCTTCTCGGTGCGGCTCTTCTGGTCCGGGGACGGGTTGTTGAGGTCGACCGCGTTGCACGCGGTGAGCGCCTCGTCGAGCTTGCCCTCTTGCAGCCGCGCCGTGCACAGGTTGATGAAGTACTTGGCCTCGGGGACGCGGGCGACAGCCTCCTGGAACTTCTTCGCCGCCTCGGCATACTTGTCGGCGTACATCAGCTCCTTGCCCTCTTCGTTGAGCTTGGAGGCGATCTCTGCCTGCGACTGCGCCTGCGCGTGCCCGGCCAACGCCGCTGCCAGCGCGATCCCGGTCGCGAACGAGGTGAACCTGATCATGCGTGTCAACCCTTCCCGGAAGACGGACCCGGCGAATGTTACCATCCTACGCGGCGCGTCGCGTTTATCTTCGCTGTGCGATCTTTTTCACGCCCGCTGGCACGACCTCGGGGCTGACCGGAGGTCTGGTCGAGGGCCCGATCGATCAGGCGGCGGGCGGCTTCCTGGCCTCGCAGGTGCCAGTTCTCCGGGTTGCCGAGCACGACCGACACGATGATCTGCGGCTGCTCGGCCGGGGCGTAGCCCACGAACCAGGAGTGCTCCATGTAGAACGGCTCGGTCCGGGTCAGCGTGCCGGTCTTGCCCGCGACGCGGATCGCCTGGTGCTTGCCGAACGACCGGGCAGCGCTGCCGAACTCGCAGGTCGCCAGCATCATCTTGCCGACCGCCCGCGCGATCTCGCTGGTGACCGCGCGGCGCCGGGCGGGCGCGACGACCGCGACGCCGTCGATCGAGGCGACGAGCCGCGGCGCCGGCTGCTCGCCGTCGTCGGCGAACGTGGCCGCGAGCAGCGCGCCGCCGACCGCCGAGAGCTGCGATCCGGAGAACCCCGCGGCCGCCTGGGCGAAGCTGAGATCGCGCGCGGTGGGCAGATCGACCGCGCCGGCCGCGCCGCGCAGCTCGGCGCCGGGCAGGCCCTCGGCGACGCCGAGCTCGTGCGCGAACCGGAGCAGCTCGGTCGGCGCGAGCTTCTGGAACGCGAGCTTGCCGAGGATCGCGTTGTTGGAGTGCGCGACGCCGTACGCCAGGCTCTCGCACCGCGAGTCGCGCTTGTCGTCGCGCAGGTTGGACTCGAGCACCGAGCGCAGGCCGCCGTGGAAGCAGACCTTGCCGCCCGGATCGACGCCGGCGGCGACCAGCGCGCTGGCGGTGACCAGCTTGAACACAGACGCGGCCGGCGCCCAGATCTCGGTCGCGAGCCGCCAGTCGAACGCCGCGTCGCGCGCGGTCCGCGGCCCGGCGGTCTCGGCGGGCTTGCCGTGCTTCGCCGGAGGGGGATCGCTCCGCCGGCCGGCGAGCGCGAGGATCCGCCCGTCGGGGGCCATCGCGACGATCGCGCCGCGCGGCGCGCGGGCCTCGGCGAGGAGCTTCTCGGCCAGGCCCTGCAGCGTCGGATCGAGCGTCAGCACCGCGCGGCGGCCGTCCTTGAGCGCGACCTCGTAGTGACCGCCGTCGGCGGCGAGCGCGCGCTGATCGAGATCGAGCAGGTCAGCGATCGCGGCCACGGCGACGGGGCGCGCCGCGGCTGTGGGGCCAGGGTGGCTCGCGTCGGGGCGGCCGCCCGGTTCGAGCGGGGCACCTTGCACCTCGGCCAGCGGGGTGCTCCGGTTACCGGCGATGCGATCGACCATCGCGGCGGCGGCGACTGCCACGGCCCCAGCGAGCAGCAGGTGGGATCGCCGCATTGGGTGGATGTAACGTCATCTGCCCGTCCGCACAAGAATGTTTCGGCATTTCGATGTAGGTTCGCCGCCGTACTGCACCATGCCTGGCTCGTGGCTCGTCGTCATCGCGGTCGCAGTGGTCCTGGCAGCTGGGGCGTGTCAGCGCGCTTCGCAGCCGACCACGCTCCGGGCGGTCCCGCGTCCGGTGATCGCTGTCGGTGCGTGCGCGACCCCGGGGCGCGACGGCATGATGAGCGCCTCCCCCAGGCTCGATCGCGCGGACCGAGATCTCAACGGCGACGGCGTGGCCGAGGCGATCGTGGTCGATCGCGCGCTGTGCACCACCGAGGGCAACTGCTACTGGAACGTGTTCCTCGTACCTGCGACGGGGTCGCCGGACTGCCCGCGCTACGCCGGGACGTTCGAGGGCAGCGCGCTCGAGCCGCTGGCGACGCGGGGCGACGACAACATGGCAGACGTACGAGGCTACTGGAACCTACAGGGGGGGCGATTGATGCTGCACTCGTACAGATTCGTGCACGGCGGTTACCGCATCGTCGAGGCGCTGATATGCAGGCGTGCGACCGACGACCAGCTGGATTGCACCGACTTGAAGCACTAGGTCGGCGGATTCTGTTAAGATCGGAGGCGGGTTGAGCGACACCGGCCGGAACAAGACCGTCGTCACAGCGATCTCGAAGATCAGTGACCGACCGGTGGCGAAAGAGGCGTGTCTGGTGGTGATCTACGGCCTCGAGCTGGGCAAGAAGTTCAACTTGAACCGCCCCCAGATCGTCATCGGGCGGTCGTCGAAGGCCGACATCCAGATCGACCAGGAAGCGGTGTCGCGCAACCACTGCAAGATCATGAACACCGGCAACGCGATCATGCTCCGCGACATGGGGTCGACCAACGGCACCTACGTCAACGACGAGATGATCGACGAGTACGTGCTGCGCGACGGCGACTTCATCAAGGTTGGCCGCTGCATCTTCAAGTTTCTGTCCGGCAACAACATCGAGAACGCCTACCACGAGGAGATCTACCGGCTGACCACGGTCGACGGCCTCACCCAGGTGTTCAACCGGCGCTACTTCGTCGAGACCCTCGAGCGCGAGATCGGCCGGGCGCTGCGCTACCGCCGCGACCTGTCGCTGATCATGTTCGATATCGACCGCTTCAAGGGCGTCAACGACAGCTTCGGCCACCTCGCCGGCGATCACGTGCTCAAGCACCTGGCGTCGGTGATCAAGACCCGGATCCGGCGCGAGGACGTCCTGGCGCGCTACGGCGGCGAGGAGTTCGCGATCGTGCTGCCCGAGATCGATGGCTACAACGCGATGCAGTTCGCCGAGAAGATCCGGAAGCTCGTCGAGGTCGCCGAGTTCAAGTTCGAGGACGCGATCATCCCGGTGACCGTGTCGATCGGCGTGGCCAGCCTGCGCGGCGAGATCGAGGACGCCCTCGAGTTCATCAAGCAGGCCGACACCAACCTGTTCGCGGCGAAAGAGGGCGGGCGGAACCGCGTGGTAGGCTGATCCTGGGGTGCCGTCGTGCTCGGCTACCTCGATACCATCGACTGGAAGCCGCTGTGGCTGTCGCTACAGATCGCGTCGCTGTCGACCGTGCTGACCCTGGTGTCCGGCACGGGGTTCGCGCTGCTGCTGACCTGGCGCAAGCTGCCGGCCCGCCACCTGATCGACGCCGTGGTCTCGGCGCCGCTGGTGCTGCCGCCGACGGTGCTCGGCTACTACCTGCTGGTCCTGCTCGGCCGCAACAGCGCGATCGGCGGCGCCTGGCAGTGGCTGTTCGGCGGGCCGATCGTGTTCACGTTCGCCGGCGCGGTGATCGCCGCGTCGGTCGGCTCGCTGCCGCTGGTGGTGCGGACGATCCGGCTCGGCATCGAGGCGGTCGAGCCCAACCTGATCGCCGCGGCGCGCACGCTGGGCGCCCGGCCGGTCCGCGTGATCGCGACCATCGTGCTGCCGCTCGCCGCGCCGGGCCTGATCGCCGGGGCGATGCTCGGGTTCGCCCGCGCTCTGGGCGACTACGGCGCGACCCAGATGCTGGCCGGCGCGCGGATCGGCGGGGTCCCGACCGCGTCGATCTTCGTCATGGACCAGCTCCTGGCCAACCGCGATGACCAGGTGTTCGCGATGTCGCTCGCGACCACGATCGTCGGGGTGACCCTGCTGTACTTTGCCAATCGCCTGACGCATCGTCTGCACCGTGTCTAGGCTGGTCGCGACGATGCAGCTCCGCCGCGGCGAGTTCACGCTCGACGTCGATCTGGACTGCCCGCCCGGCATCACCTGCGTGATGGGGCCATCGGGCGCGGGCAAGAGCACGATCCTGGCCGTGCTCGCGGGGCTCGCGGTGCCCGACGCCGGCCGGATCGCGCTGGGCGACGACGTCTGGCTCGATCGGGGCCGCGGCGTCGAGGTCCCGGTGCACGCCCGGCGGCTGTCCTACGTGTTCCAGGGCCTCGCGCTGTTCCCGCACATGACCGCGCTGGCCAACGTCGCCTATGGCCTCCACGACCGCCAGCGCCGCGACCGGCCGAGCCGGGCGCAGGCGCTGCTCGAGCGGCTCGGCGTGGGCCACCTGGCGCGCCGCCGCCCGCGGACGTTCTCCGGCGGCGAGGCCCAGCGGGTCGCGCTGGCCCGGGCGCTCGCCCGGTCGCCCAGGCTGATGCTGCTCGACGAGCCGTTCTCGGCGCTCGATCGCGAGCTGCGCGCCCAGCTCACCGCGCTGGTCCGCGAGCTGGTCGCCGAGCTCGGCGTGCCGCTGGTCCACGTCACCCACTCGGTCGCCGAGGCCCGGCTGCTCGCCGATCAGGTCGTGCGGATCGAGCGCGGCAAGGTCGTGGCGTGCGGCGCCGCCGACGACGTGCTGGCCAACGTGACCAGCCTCGAGGAGTAGCTCGGCAGCTACCGGACCGGGGGCAGCGAGTTGGTCTCGCAGTCGCTCGGCTGGATCGCTCCCGCGATGCAGCGGTTGACCGGGCACAGGTCCTGCTCCTGGGCCACGGCCGGGCGCGCGCTGCAGCTGCTGCTCGCGCAGCGCGCGAGCAGCCGATCGTGCGGATAGTCGACGTCGATCTCGGCGCCGCGCAGCACGCCGGTGCCCAGGATGCCGTCGACCTCGGGCTGGTCGGGCCGGAGCTCGGTGCGCAGCGCCTGCAGCGAGGGATCGGTGTCGTCGACCACGAGCACCGCGATGCCGGCGGGCGGGGTCAGCTCGAGGACCGCCGGCACGCCGCAGAACAGGTCGCCGTTCTTGCAAGGACAGTCGACCGGGCTGCTGCTGTCGCTGTCGATCTTGCAGCTGGTCTCGTCGAGCTTGAACGTGGTCAGCAGGCGGTGCGCGTACAGCTGCCGGCACGGCGACAGCGCGTTGGAGGCCGAGGCGGCGACCAGCGTGAGCCGGTCGATGATCGCCCGGCGGCCCTTGACCGGCCCCGACGGCAGCGACACCTCGGCCTCGGCGAGCTGGTCGAACGGCACCGGCGCCAGGGCCGGCGGCAGCACGTCGCCGGCGACCGCGGCCAGGTAGCGGTCGTACGCGGCGCGGCCGAGGATCGAGATCCCGATGCTGGTCGACACCACGAACAGCGCGTCGGCCCCGTGCTGGCGCCACGTGACGCGGTCGTAGGGCAGCGCGGTGCTGGGATCGAGGTCCGGACCGAGGCAGCTCTGCAGCGTGATCCGGCGGTTGCCGAACGGCAGCTCGGTCCCGGCGAGGACCAGCGTGCCGCCGCCGCGGTACGGCGAGCCGAACACGGCGTCGCAGTCGAGCGTCCGGCCGCGGTCGCCGCCGCCGACGTCGGCGAGCACGAAGATCTGGTCGGCGGCGAGCCGCAGCCGCACCGCGTCGCCGGCCAGCGCGTCGGCGCCGATCACCGCGTCGAACGGGCGCAGGTCGCCCGGCGCCGTGCCCACCGAGCACGCCGGCAGGTGAGCGCGGTCGTCGGTGTCCTGGATCGGGCACGGGTGCAGCGAGATCAGCTGGGCGTCGGGGAACCGGGCGCGGGGCAGGGTGAGCGCGCCGCCCGGGCCCGCGCCGAGCAGCGTCAGATCGACGTACGACAGCGCCGGCGGCACGTCGGCCCCGGAGTCGATCAGCGTGAACGGCGACAGCAGGTCGAGCACGGCGCGGCGATCGGCCTGCCCGGCGCCCGGGCGGACGCCGACCAGCACCGCGCCGCTCGAGGTGTCGACCCCGATCGGGAACGGATCTCCGGAGAAGTCGTTGGTCAGGAAGCTGTCGGTGATCAGCGTGCAGCCGCCGAGCAGGACCGCGCTCGCCGCGGCCAGGCCGGCGCGCGTGCGGCTCACCATGGCAGCTCGTGGACCTGGGCCTTGCGGCCGTCGACCTCGACCGTCCCGCCCGGCTCCCAGCAGCTGCGGTGCAGGTACGCCAGCGCGCGGGTCGCGTCGCCGTCGGCGATCGACGATGTCACTGCGCCCTTGGCCGGCGCGGTGAGCGCGGCGCCGCTCGCCACCGGCGCGGAGCCCTCGATCGCGAGCCCGCGCAGCATCCGCGCTGCGTTGCCCTGGGCGTGGACCCGGAACACCGGCTCCTGGCCGACGTAGCAGCCCTTGCCGTAGTCGAGGAACCGCGCGAGCGGGGTCTCGAACGGGAAGTGATCCTCGCCGACGTCGACCCCGTAGCGCAGGAACCCGGCGCGGATCCGCAGGCGCTCGACCTCGGGATCGGTCTCGGGTCGGGCGTCGCTCGCCGCGGTCGCCGCGGCCTCGCCCGACACGATCGGCGCCGTCCACACTGCCGCGGCGTCGTCCCAGCGCTGGTGCGCCGGCCCGGTGATCGGCTCGAACGCGACGTCGTCCATCACCGCGTAGCGCTCGAGCAGCGTGCGCGTCTTGTCGGCGAGCGAGGTCTCGCACGCGACCACGTAGGTCTCGCCGGCGCGGGTGATGTCGATCACCGACAGCACCCGGCCCTTGGGGCTCAGGATCGCGCCCCAGCCGTGCGCGCCGTCGGCGAGCGCCTCGACGTTCACCGTGGTCAGCCCCTGCAGGAACCGGGTCCGGTCGCCGCCGGTCACCCGCAGCCGCCCCCAGCTCGTACGATCGATGATCATGATGCGTGCTCCGTGCGGCCCGCGGCGCGCAGCCGGTCGTGGCGGCGGCCCTCGGCCTGGTGGTGGCGCCGGACGTCGTCATCGGTCTCGAGCGCGAGCGCCGGGATCTGGCGCGGCCGGCCGTGGTCGTCGACCGCGACGAACGTCAGGTATGCCTTGGTCACGTAGCGCCGGATCTGCGTCCGCATGTCCTCGGTGTCGACCCGGCAGCCGACCTCCATCGACGTCCGCGCCACGTAGTTCACCATGGCCTGGAGCACGACGATCTCGCCGACCCGCACCGGCGACAGGAAGTCGAGCCGGTCGATCGACGCGGTCAGCACCGCGCCGCGGGCGTGGCGCATCGCCGCGACCCCCGCGCAGACATCGATCCACTGCATCATGACGCCGCCGAACATCACGCCCGCGACGCCGTTGGTGTGCATCGGCATCACGATCTGCGTCATCACGCAGCGGGTCTCGGCGGGGGTCATGGGGCGCTCGGCCCGCTAACCTTACTTCTTCTTCGACGGTGCGGCAGGCTTCTTCGCGGCCTTGGCGATCTCGATCTTGCGCTTGATCCGTGCCTTGAGCTTGGCCTGGCTGCGCTTGCGCTTCATCTTGAGGGTCTGGCGATTGTCTCCGCGTCCCATGCGAGTCTCCTTTGGCCGGCTCGTATATCACATCGCGCCCCGCCGTGCGCCAGGCCCGGCGGCTACCGCTAGCGTCCGCTCACCGGGCCGTCAGCCTACAAAGATGTCGAGCGGCAGGAACGCCGAGACCAGGACGTTGGGGACGTCGACGAGCTCGCTGATCGCGAGATCGACCGCGACGCTGCAGATCGCGTAGGCCTGCTGGCGGTTGAAGCCGCGCTCGTCGACCAGATAGTCGATCATGGCGAGATAGGCATTGCGCGCGGCGAGCGTGGTGTCCTCGGACTCGTTGTGGCCGTCGCCGCGGACGCAGATGCCGGTCGTGGCGTAGTAGCGGTCCCTGGACCTGCCGGGGCCGGCCCCGCCGCCGTCGCGGAAGAACTGGACGCTGCGGATGTTGCGCTTGCGCGCCGCGCCCTTCCTGACCGAGAGCTCGGCCTGGAACGTCGCGGCCATCTCGATCGCCGTGCCGCAGGCCTCGCCGTCGCCCTGCGCGAAGTGCGCGTCGCCGACCGAGAACAGCGCGCCGTTGGCGTACACCGGGATCAGCAGCGTCGTGCCGGCCACCAGCTGCTTGATGTCGAGGTTGCCGGCGGTCTCGCGCGGCGGGACGGTGCGCAGGCCGTGCTGGGCGAGCTCGGGCGCGGTCGGCACGGCGCCGGCGGGGTCGGGCGGCAGCGCCATCCCGCCGCGCGCGGCCAGGGCGGCCTCGCGGGCGCGCGTGGTCTCGCGCAGCTCCTTGGACGGCGCCACGCCGATCACGCCCATGAACGGCGCCCCCGGGATCCGGACCCCGGGCAGGTCCCTGGACTCGGCGAAGCCGTCCTTGATCTGCCACTGGACGATGTGCGGCTCGGGGAACACGTCGCGCAGGAACCCGAAGCCGGGCGCCTGCACGGTGTAGCCGACCGGCTGGGGCTGGATCGCCTGGATCCGGACCTCGAGCAGGTCGCCGGGCTCGGCGCCCTCGACGTAGATCGGCCCGGTCAGCGGGTGCACGGGCCCGAGGTCGGCGCGGCGGACGTCCTCGGTGCCCGACGCCGGCGTGATCTGGCCGTCGAACGCGTCGCGGGTGTCGAGCACGACCCGGTCGCCCTCGGCCACGGTGAGGATCGGCGGGATCGCCTCGTGCCAGCGGTTGTGGCCGGTGCGCGGTTGCTCGGCAAGCGTCCTGGAACGATCGATCTCGACCACATGCGTCTTCATCGTGGACCCCCTGTGCGGTTGGCGGCTCGCGGGACGTGACCGCGGGATGTTCGCGCCGCGCTCGGCCGCGAGCCAGGCGGGAGTGTCAGAACTGGGCGCGGGCCGCGAAGCTGATGTGCCAGCGGCCGCGCGGGTCGTCGCCGAGCCGCGGCCACAGCGGCATCGCGGTCTCCACCGCCCCGACGCCGAACGGCGTGACGATGCGGACCAGCGCCATGCCGACCGACGGCCGGATCGTATCGGTGGTGACCGCGCCCCACTGGTTGGCGATCATCCCCGCGTCGACGAACACCGCGGTCGCGAACACGCTGTAGATCCGGAGCTGGGCGTCGAGGCTGGACATCACGCGGATGTTGCCGCCGGCCGGCAGGGTCCGGATCTGGGTGATGTTGGCCACCGGCGGCACGCCGACCTCGATGATCTCGGTGGCCAGCCGCTCGTCGTCGTAGCCGCGCACCGTGGCGTCGCCGCCGGCGAAGAACCGCTCGACCTCGGGCAGCAGCACGGCGGTGCCGAGCGGGACGCCCTGATCGAACCGCAGGTCGGCGCGGAGCACCAGGCTGCTGCCGATCGGCCAGTACCTGGTGCCGGCGGTCGACAGCTTGAGGAACGTGTCCTGGCCGCCGAGATAGAGGCTGGCGAGCGAGACCTGGGCGTCGAACCGGAACCCGGCCTCGGGCGCCAGCGGCGACAGCGTGCCCTGGCGATCGACCCGCTGCTCCCACTCGAAGCTCACACCGACCGAGCCGGTGCGGGTCGAGATCGGGACCTGGGTCTGATCGTCGTCGGCGCCGAGCGGGCGCAGCACGTCGATCGGCCGCTCGCGCAACCGGAAGTCGTAGTGCAGGCCGGTGGTGATCGCGCGGGCGGCGCGGGTGCCGACGCGCTTGCGCTCCCAGGTCCGCGACAGCGTGAGCGTGGCGCCGTCGGTGGTGACCGGGCCGAACCGCGGGGTGTCCTGGCGGCGGTGAAACGCGGTGATCTCGGTCTGGAACTCGACCGGCGAGATCCGGCGCGACAGCCACGGCGGCACCCGCAGCGTGGCCTCGGCGCTGAGCTGGCGGAGCCGCGGATCGCCGCTGCGCAGGTACTCGGCGAAGTCGAGGCCGACGGTGCCGGCGACGTCGAACGAGATCCCGATCCCGAACAGGTTCTTGAACGACGGGATCAGCTTGAGGAACACGCCGTTGTAGCTCGAGTAGCCGGCCTCGAGGTCGACCTGGGCCCAGAAGTCGTAGCGCTCGACGACCTCGACCACGGCGTTGATCTCGCCCGCGGTGGTGGTCGCGAGGTCCGGCATGGTCACCCTGACCGCGTCGAACAGCGCGGTGTTGCGCAGCCGGCGCGCGCCGTCGGCGAGCGCGTCCTGGGTGAACAGCTCGCCGTGGCGCAGGCCGAGCTCGGACAGGATGATCGAGTCGCGGGTCTTGAAGTTGCCGCGGATCACGACCTTGCCGATCTGCAGGGTCTGGACGTTGGCCAGCGTGTAGCGCGCGGCGACCCGCCGCGGGCCGACCACGGCGATCGCGTAGCCGACCTCGGCGCGGGGTCGGCCGTGGCTGTACAGCCGGTCCTTGAGCTGATCGCGGGTCTGGGTGGCGTCGTCCTCGCGGAACTTGAGATCGGGCGCCGCGGCGGCGCAGCGATCCGGGCTGAGCGGGGTGGCGAGCGGCCGGGCATCGTACAGCTCGGCGAGGTCGGACAGCACGGTCAGGCACAGCGCGCGCTGCTCGGGGCTGCGGATCGCGGCGTCGCCGCCGGCGACCACGACCTCGACGCCGGTGAGCAGGGTCGGCTCGCCCTCGTCGATCGCGTAGCGCACGTACAGCCCGTCGCCGCGATCGGTCGCCGACAGCGCCGCGGTCAGCGCCGCGCTGCCGAGCGCCGCCGGATCGGTCGCGGCCTCGACCTGGACGCGGGCGTCGCGGTACCCGGCGCTGCGGTAGAACTGCGCGATCCGGTCGACGTCGGTGGCGAGCTGGGCCGAGGTCGCGTTGGTGTTGCCGCCGAACAGGCTGGTGGTCAGCTTCTCCTGGGTGGTGCCGATCACCTGTTCGAGACGATCGGCCCCGAACACGTGGTTGCCGATGAACTTGATCTCGCGGACCGGGCGCTGCCGGCCGCGCTCGATCTGGAACGTGATCTGATCGAGCGGCGGGTTCTGCTTTCGCTCGCGCGACCAGGTGACGTGGGCGTCGAACCAGCCCCGGCTCTGCAGGTACTGGACGATCGCGCGCGCGGAGCTGCCGGCCTCGACGTCGTCCGAGCTCGCCGCGGCGCTGAACGTCAGCTGGTCGCGGAGCTGGACCTCGGTCACCGAGTCGTCAGCGCCCAGGAACACCAGGTCGATGTGGCGCCGCGGATCGATGGTCACGGTGAAGTCGACCGCGTGGGTCCGGCGGTTGAACGACGACCGCGGGTCCTGCTCGAAGCTGGTGTGGACCCGGACCGCGGGGTAGCCGAGGCGCTGGAACAGCTCGACCACGCGCTGGACGTCCTCGACGTGGTGGACCCGGGTGAACCGCGACGCGTCGAAGTTGAACAGGCTGTTGTCGTGCCGGAACTGCTGGACGATCGTGCCGCGGTCGATCGCGGTGGCCGCCAGCACGTCGGCGTTGGCGACCCGGATCACACCGGTCTTGTACTCCTCGCCGAGCACGATCCGGATCGTGATCTCGAGGCCGTTGCCGCGCACGGTCTCGCGGTGCTCGACGCTGGCGTCGAAGTAACCTTCGTCGAGGTGCAGGTAGTCGGCGATGTGCGCCTGCTCCTCGTCGAGCTCGCACTTGCGCTCGTCCGGCCGCCACGGCAGGTAGGTGCCGGTGCGGATCCGCATGCGGCGCCGGACCTGATCGTCGAGCAGGGTCGCGAACGGCGACTGCGTGATGTCGATGTTGACCTTGCGGACCAGCGGCAGGGGGGCGAGCTGGAGGACCGCGTGGGTGGCCTTGCCGGCGTCTCGCGTGCTCAGGCCGACGACGTGGTAGCCGAACCGGGCCGCGGTCGCGATCACGTCGGCGCGGGTCTCCTCGGTCAACGACGTCCGCCGGGTCATCACCGGGGTGAACAGCGTGCGCACGGTGTCGGGCGGGTCCTGGAGCTGGCCCTCGATGTCGAACTCGCTCCAGGTCGCCGCCGGCGGCCCGAGCGTCGACGGCGCCGCGGCGGCGGGCTTGTCCTTCTTCGCGCAGCCCGAGGTCTGCGCCGGCAGCGCGGGCGTGGTGTCGGGCGGCGCCTGGGCGGCGGCCGGGGTGGCGAGCCCGGCCAGCGCGGCGCACAGGAGGATCGCCAGCCGGGTCACGGGATGAACACGCGATACACCAGCTTGACGTCGATGTCCTTGATGTCTTGCTCGGCGGGATCGTAGTAGTTCTGGTTCAAGTAGCCGCCCTGCAGGCTGATCACGAACGGGGTCTTGAGCTCGCCGCGCAGCTTGATGATCGTTCCGCGGATGGTCTGCTCGGCGTCGCCGAGGACCCTGGCATTCTCCAGCATCTTCTTCTCGACGTGGAACCCGATCGAGCCGAAGCCGATCTCGATCCGCAGCACGTCGAGCCAGCGCAGCTTGGTCAGCGAGCTGCCGAGCAGGTCCGAGACCCAGTCGCCGGCGAGGTCCTTGACGATCTGGTCGGCGAAGCCCTGGCTCGGGTTGGTGGTCGGATCAGCGCGGGTCGGGTCGCCGCCCAGGCTCTGGTCGCCGAGCGAGCGCCGCAGCTGCTCCGGGTTGCGGCCGAGCACCAGCAGCGACAGGGTCTGGGATTTGTTGTAGCCGGTCGAGGTCTTGAGGTCCCAGGTCGGCAGCTGCAGCGTGCCGCCGATCGTCACGGTGATCACGTGGTCCTGGCCCGACAGGTCGCGGTAGTCGGCGTCGCTCTGGACGTGGAGCTCGGGGTTGCTGGCGGGCTGGTTCTCGGCGAAGTCGACGGTGCCGCTGGAGCGGATGAACGACGCCCGCGTGCCCGGGATCCGGAACTCGCCGTGGGTGACCCGGATCTGACCGGACAGCCGCGGGTCGCGCGGCGAGCCGCTGATCGGCAGGCTGTCGCTGCGGAACTCGATGGTGGCGATGTTGTTGCGCACCGCGAACAGCTGGACCACGAGCGAGAGGTGGAGCTCGGCCGAGCCCAGGGTCGGGTACTCCTCCCAGAACGGCTTGGTCGGCGCGGTGTTGACCCCGATGGTCTGGATCCGGTCGGTGACCTCGAAGTTGCGCAGGTACGCGCCGTCGACCACGGTGACCGTACCGTAGACCTTCCAGTTCGCGCCCGGGGCGTCGAGCGTGAGCCAGACGTCGCGCGCCGACACCACCAGATCGAGGGTCTGCGGGATCCGGAACGGGATGTTGTTGGCGTCGAGACCGAGCGTCGCCTGGACCAGGGCGCCGTCGCGGACCCGGAGCGCGCCGTGGATGTTCGACAGCTGGCCGTCGTCGAGCGTGCCGCTGACGTCGGCGATGTCGACCGTGTAGGTCCGGTGGTCGCCCGAGGTCTCGGTGCCGAGCTCGAGCGAGCCGCTGCGGAACATCAGCTCGCGGCGCACGCCGCGCGGGATGATCGAGAACCGGTCGAACGCCAGCGTGCCCGACAGCGCCGGTCGCGACCCGGTGCCCGACAGCACGAGCTGGCCGTCGATGTCGATCAGCCCGTCGGCCTGGGCGACCAGGTTGGGCAGCGCGACCTGCAGCATCTTGCCGGCGAGCCGGCCCGACAGCAGCACCGACCAGCTGACCGGCTGGGCGCCGTCGAGCGCGATCGTGCCGCCGATGTGGAGATCGCCCTGATCCTCGATCCGGCGGTCGTCCTTGATCTGGAGCAGCACGTCGGTGAAGCCGATCGTGCCGTTGGCGAGCTTGATCAGGCCGCCCGGCGCGGTGACCACGGTGTCGCTGCCGATCGGCCGCAGCAGCACGGGGTTCTCGTCGGGCACGAACGGCACGATCGGGCGGCGCTGGCCGGCGATCGTGGCGGCGCGGCGGGCCTGGCGTTCGGCCTCGTTGCGCTGCCAGATCTGGTCGGGATCGAGGTCGATCTCGGCCTGGAACGCCGGGTGGTCGAACTCGCCGGTGAGCTGCGCCTTGAGCCGCACCTTGCCGGCGACGTAGTCGAAGCGCTGGTCAAGCAGGACGCGGAGCTTGCCGAGATCGAGATCGCCGCGCGCGGCGATCGCGACCGAGCCGCGGGTCGCGTGGCCGCTGATCACGATCTCGCCGGCCGGGGTCTCGAGGATGGTCGAGCACTCGTTGCGGCCGCCGGCGACCCCGGCCTTGCGGCACGCGAGCTCGACCGCCGACGGCGTGACGTGGATCGACATCGCGGCCCGCTGGCGCGGATCCTGGTCCTTGATCCGCACCACCAGCGGTGTGATCCGGCCGTCACCGGCGCGGTGATCGAGCTGCGCGGTCAGCTCGCCGAGCTCGATCCAGACCTCGGGCTCGATCGGCCGAGCCGGCGCGAGCTCGGTGCGCAGCGTGACCGTGCCCGAGGCCCAGGCCTGGACCGGATCGGGCAGCTTGAGCAGCGCCTGGAGGTCGAGGAACGGGTCGACCTCGATCCGCCGGCCGCTGATCGACAGCTCGAGCGGGTACGGCGCCGCGGTGCCGAGTGAGCCGGTGATCGCGAGCCGGCCGGCGAGCGCCGAGCCGGTGAACGCGAGGCCGGGGACGCCGCCGACCGAGGTCGCGCTGATCGCGAGCTGGGCGTCGCCGAGGAAGCCGTTGGCCAGCCAGCCGCGCAGGATCTGGATCGAGCCGCTGGCCTGGGGCGCGGTGGGCGAGCCCTGGAGCAGCAGCTTGATCGAGGCCAGCCCGCCGATCGCGCGCGCGCCGGGCTTGCCGCGCAGCTGATCGATCAGCGCGAGCGGCAGGTTGTCGAGCTTGACCACGCCGGCGAGGTGAGCGGGCACGACGCTGCGCGGGTTGGGCCGGCTCGCGGGCAGCTTGGCCACCGTGGCGTCGAGCGTGCCGCCGGCGTCGCGGTTCGCGGACGCGACCACGCAGAACCCGCTGCCGCCGGCCGCCGCGGCGCGCTTGCCGTCGTCGCACTGCTTGCGGTCGTCGGCGTCGGCGGACACCGGTCGCGCCCGGCACCGGGCGTCGTCGCGGCGGTTGATGCACGCCGAGATCGCGGAGTAGCGGTCGTCGGCCACGATCAGGTGGTCGGCGCGCGCGTAGATCTGGCCCAGGCCGAGCCAGTCGAGCGCGCTGCGCCGGGGATCGACCTCGCCGCGGAGGTGGACGTCGAGCTCGTCGATCGTGCCGCGGGCGATGCCCTTGAGCCCGCACAGCCTGGAGGCGTCGAGCCGGCCGCCGGTGAGGTCGAGCCGGTCGATCACCGGCGCCGCGCCGCCGATCAGGATCCGGCCGCTGCCGGTCAGCTGGCCGCCGAGCCCCGGCGAGCTCATCCGCTTGATGTCGACGGTGTTGCCCTCGTAGACCAGGTTCTCGAGCCGGAGCTGGTCGATGCACGGCACGCCGGCGAGCGTGGTGTCGACCCGGATCGTCGGGCGGGTCAGCGGCCCATGGATCACGATCTGGCCGCCGCCCGCGCTCTTGAACAGCGCCGGCAGCTTGAACCGCTCGAGCCAGACGTCGACGTCGGGGAACTCGCCGTCGATCGTGATCAGCATGTCGTTCTTTGCGATGTCGACCTTGCCGTCGAACGTCGCGTGGCTCCTGCCGGCCTCGACGTGGACCTTCTCGATCCGGATCGAGTCGAAGTTGTCCCGGGTGAACAGCCGGCCGTGGTGGACCCGGACCGCCTTCTCGCGCTCGGTGGCGCCCAGCGCGAGGTCGAAGTCGCTGAGCTCGAAGCCCTCCTCGACGTCGCCGATCGCCCGCAGCCGGCCCTGGAGGAACCGGCCGACCGAGGTCGCGACCTTCCTGGGCAGGAACCGGCCGACGTCGATCGCCTTGACGATCTCGACCTGGGCGTTGGAGTACACCGGCTTGAGCCCGAACGTCGCCGACAGCTCGATCTCGCCGGGCTCCTTGCCGCCGCGGACCAGGGCCTTGGTCTTCTCGATGTAGCCCTCCTCGTTGACCAGATCGATCTTGCCGTGGAGCTCGGCCAGGGTGAGCCGCAGCGGCTCCTCGGTCTTGCCCAGCGGGATGTCGAAGTCGACGCCGGTCAGATCGAGCCCGACCGCGGGCTGGGCGACGAACGGCCCGGTCAGCGAGATCGTCCCGTCGAGCTTGTCGCCGCCGATCGTCGACTTGATGCACGACCGGATCGTCGGGCCCATGTTCTTGCCGTCGAGCCGCAGGTTCCACGCGCCGTCGTACGGCCGGTCCCAGTAGTTGAACAGCTCGCCCGCGAGGTGGAGCTCGGCGCCGTCGCGCGGATCGGGGACCGGCACCGCCGGGGTCGGGCAGGGCAGGGTGCGGGCGGAGAGCTCGAGCTCGAGCGTGTTGGCGACGAAGTCGTGGCGCGCCCATTCCGCCGGCAGCTGGGCGAGCCGGCCGAGCCGGATGTCGGCGAGCGCGAACTGGTACTTCGCGCCGCGGCCGTCGGGCGGATAGGTCTCGGACGAGCCGCCGCCGATCGCGCCGCGCGCCGGCAGCCGGAACGTGGCGCGCGGGCCCTCATCGAGGATGCGCACCGTGCCGCGCCGGGCCGCGACGCCGAGCCGGACGTAGAACTTGGCGACCAGCGGGTCGGTCGGGTCCATGTAGAGGTACGAGGTGTTCGCGGGGTCGGCGCCGGCGTCGGCGTCCACGCCCTCGAGCCGCGCGGTCAGCGCGTAGCCGGCCTGGCTCGGGCTCGACATCGAATACGGCTGCATGTGCAGCGTGAGGTTCAACCCGGCGATGTGGATGTCGCGCAGATCGAAGATCGGCGGCGGCGCGTCGGCGTAGATCCCGGCGCGGAACCCCGCGATGTTCCGCGGGTAGAACGCGCTCACGATGCTGACGATCGTGCGGTCGTACGCGTGCAGCGGATACGGCTCGCGGGTCTGCTCGAGCAGCGCCTCGCCGCCGTGGATCCACAGGTTGCGGAACACGAAGTCGTGGTGACCGAACATCACCGCGTGGAGATCGATCTCGACGGTGACCAGATCGGTGCGCAGCAGCAGCTTGCGCGGCTTGCGCTTCGACGCTGGATCCGGATCCGGCCTGTCATCCGGCGTACAGTCCTCGTTGGGGTCGCCGGTGCGAAGCTCGTCGCTCTCGTCGCTCGCGACAGCGGCGCTCAGTGCGCAATCGTCCCACACACGCACATCGCGGATCGTCAGCGGGACCCAGCCGCCGGTGAGGATTTTCTGCAGCGACGCGGTCGACCACTCGATCGCGCCGATCTCGATCCGGCCGCGCATCCGCTTGTTGAGGAGCGACGCGATGTTGTCGCCCAGGTCAGGACCGTCGAACTTGACGCGGAGCACGCCGTACGCGGCGCTCGCGGCGAACACCAGCGCCAAGCCGACGACGACGAGCCATCGCCGCTTGCGTCGAGCGGACGTCTGCACCGGTGCCCCAGAATCTATCACGGACCCTCGTCGCGCTTTTGCGTGCGCGGGTTCACGATCGCGTCACCGCAGCGCATTTCGTCGTGGTCATGTTGGAGGGGCCCCCCTATACTCGACGCAGGCACGGCCGAAGCGACCCATACGGATCGGGTCGAGAACTTGACCGAAAGCGAGGGAATCGAGATGTCCGACGAGATGCCCGAGATTGTTGCCCCGGTTGATTCGCAGTCCGGCGCCCCGGTGCTCCGGCGCGAGGCGCTGCTGCCGAACGAGCGGAGCCGTGGTCTGGGCACGGTCGCCATCGTCTGCACGATGGCGGGTGTGGCTTCGGGACTCGCGCTGGCCACGACGCTGATGGCGATGCAGGTCGCGGACAGCATGTCGTCGCGCGCGTGCCCGTACCGGGACGCGCAGATCACCCAGGTCGAGGTCCGACCCGATCATGGATTCCTCGGGATTCGCTACGTGTTTCACGATGGCTTCGCCGACATCGACAGCGTGTTGCCGGGGACGCCCGCGGAGGCCATCGACCTCCACCCGGGCGACCACATCCTGTCGATCAACCACGTCCGGCTCGACTCTGCCAGCGAGCTGCAGGAGCGGATCTTCGGCTCGCATCCCGGGGCCACGCCCACGCTCATCGTCGAGCGCCATGGCGAGACCCTGACGTTCCAGCCGACGCTCGTGCCCTGGCCGACGATCACGTACTGAGCGCACGCACCGGACAGGATAACGCGGCGCGCTACAGCGTGCAGTAGTCGGTCGACGATTGCGGGCCGTTGCGCAGCCGGATGCAGGTCGACGCCGTCAGGTCCTCGCGCTGGAAGGTGACGACGATCTGCTCGCCGACCGCCGCCTTGACCGGCTGGGTCGGTCCGACGCTGCCATCGGCGCGGGCGGCCTCGATGATGCCCATGCCGCGGTCGCGGTTGAACACGTAGACGATGGTCTCGTGGTAGTTGGCGTTCGCGGGGTAGGTGAAGGTCGCGCTGGTATTGCCGGCATCGCCGGTGATCGCGAAGGTCATCAGACCCGGGTCCGGCGGCGGGATCGGGATCGAGGGCGTGATGCAGCCCGCGGCCAGGAGGCCTGCGGCGCCGGCGAGGACGAGCAATGGACGACGCATCCCGACTCCCTCGGTGAGCAAGCAGCGATCCATTCGCTGGGCGGATGCGATCCGCCCAGGATCAAGTAGATACCCCGGGCAGCCGCCAACGCCGTTGGCACGTGCCCGCGGCGTTGCCGGTGGTCTGCCGGACCCAGCGCCCGGAGGCCAGCGCCCGTCAGGGCGTGCGCTTCACGCCGGTCGGCAGCATCACCGAGATCCCGACCCCGAAGAACAGGTGGTGGAGGAAGCGGTTGTCGGCGTCCGAGACGAACAGGTCGGCGTTGAAGTCCGCGCCCGACGGGTTGTCGGTGAATGCGTAGTCGCGGACCGTCATGTCGAGCGCGAGAAAGTCGTTGAGGAACACGTGGATGCCGCCGCCGAGGTAGAGCCCGATGCGGCCGCCGCTGTTGAGCGGCGGATCGTTGTTGGGGTTGTTGTCCGGCGGCACGGTCTCGTTGCCCACGCCGGGGTGCGAGACGCCGGGGAACTGGTCGCTGCAGATCGCGGCCGGGCAGCTCGAGTTGAGCTGGGCGAACGCGACGCCGGCCTGGAAGTAGAAGTCGAACGCGACGTAGGCCTGGCTGAACGCGGCGAGCTTGCCGTACCACGGGGTCAGGCTGGCGTACGCGGCGCCGTGGAACGGCATCGTGTTGAGCCGGTCCATGAACTCGTCCTGGCTCGGCTCGCGGATGTAGGTGCCCGCGCCGAGCATGGTCTGCTTGTCCATCTGGCTGATCAGCGTGGGGCGGATCTTGTCGACCAGCTTGGTGTCGAGCGAGGTCGAGCCCACGCCGATGACCCCGATCGAGAGCTTGTCGCCCAGGTGGTACTCGAGCTTGGCGCCCAGGCCGATGATGTGGCGGAAGTCGGCGTTGATCGTCGACTCGAACAGCGGCGCGAGCTCGAAGCGGTTCGAGACCAGCAGGCGGCGGTGGCGGACCGCGACGTCACCGGCGAGGCTGTTCTGCCGGCGCTCGCCGTACGCCGCGCCGGACACTGCGAGCACGCCGATCGCAGCCAGGACGGAGTGGATCTTCATGGCATGCCTCTCAGCGGAAGGTGGTGTACTCGAAGCTCGTCGGGAGCCAGAAGCTCACGCCGATCTGGAACATGACGTTGTTGATCAGCGAGCCTTCGGAGTGGTCCTTGGCGTCGGCGGCGGTCGCGAACATCGTCTCGGTGCGGTTCCTGGGCTCGAAGTGGTCGTAGAACACGTAGTCGCGGATCCCGACGGTGACGGTCAGCCACCGCGACAGGAAGAACCGCATCGACGCGCCGACGTTGGGCATGATCAGCAGGTTCGAGAATCCGGGGAACTTGCGATCGCGCGGCACCACCTCGCTCTGGCCGGCGCCGATCCCGGCGGTGAAGTACGACTCCCAGGTCACCAGGTTGTGATCGAGGATCGCGAACTTGCCGTAGATCGGGACGTAGTGGAAGTCGAGCGCGGCGCTCCACTTGTAGGCGTTGATCGCCGGCAGCCGCCGGGCCTGGCGCGGCACGAGGTCGTACGGCTCGCGGAACGAGTGGGTGTAGTACTGCGCCTCGACGCCGACCGCGAGCACGTCGGTCAGGTAGTAGGCGAGCTCGCCGCCGATGGTGTAGTGCCGGATCATGCTGTCGTTCATCGTCGTACCGACGAACGGCAGCAGCTCGGTGCGCCGGACCTTGAGGAACGGCTTGCGGATCACGACCACGATGTCCTGCCACGACAGCGGGGTCTTCTTGATCGGCGTCGCGCTCACCGGCCCGGTGGTCTCGGCGATGTTGAGATCGGTCTTGAGATCGGCCGGCTTCTCCGGCTCGCTCATGTCGATCTCGTCGGGGTTGACGTCGCTGCCCGATCCCGCGCCGGCCTTCTTGCCGGCGTTGTCGTCGGGATTCATCTCGATCTCGCCTTCGTCGCCGCTGCCCTTGGCGGGCGCGGGCGCCGGCGCCGGCGCGGGTGTTTTCGCCGGCGCCTTGGCCGGTGCCTTCGCAGGCGCCCTGGCGGGCTTCTTGCCCCGGGTCTGCGCGAGTGCGGTGCCGGTCATCGCAGCGACGACCGCGATCAACATGACGGATCTACGATGTGCCCGCATTCGTAGGATCTTCATAACACGTGCCTTTTTGCGCGCTCAAGCGAACGGCGCACGATTGGGGTCAGCGCACGAAGCGCGCACGATCGGGGACAGCGCGCGTACCGCGCACGTTGCAGCTACGCTGTCTCATTCGCGCCGGCGTCGCTGTACAGCGCCTCCACGAACGCGCTGGGGTCGAACGGCCGCAGGTCTCCGATCTTTTCTCCCACGCCGATGAATCGCACCGGCACCTTCAGCTCGTCACAGATGCCCAGCACCACGCCACCCTTGGCGGAGCCATCGAGCTTGGTCAGCACGATGCCGGTGATCTCCATGTCGGCCTTGAACGTCTTGGCCTGCGAGATCGCGTTCTGCCCGGTGGTCGCGTCGAGCACCATCCAGGTCTCGTGCGGCGCGCCCGGCAGCGCCTTGTCGGCGACGCGGCGGAGCTTCTTGAGCTCGTCCATGAGCCCGGCGTTGGAGTGCAGGCGCCCGGCCGTGTCGCAGATCACGATGTCAAAGTCCTCGTCGACGCCCTTCTTGATCGCGTCGAAGATCACCGACGATGGGTCGCCGTTCTGCTTGCCGCGGACGATCGGCACGCCGGCGCGATCGGCCCAGACCTCGAGCTGCTCGGTCGCGGCGGCGCGGTAGGTGTCGCCGGCGGCGAGCAGGACCTTCTTGCCCTCGGTCTTCCACTTCTGCGCGAGCTTGCCGATCGTGGTGGTCTTGCCGACCCCGTTGACGCCGAGCACGAGCACCACGAACGGCCGCTTGGCCGACAGCGCGAGCGGCGGTGCGTCGACCGCGAGGATGTCGCGCGAGGTGGCGCGGATCCGCGACCAGATCGTGGCCGCGTCCTCGAGCTGGTCGCGCGACAGCCCGGACTTGACCGCCTGGAAGATCCGGTCGGCGGCGCGCGGGCCGATGTCGGCGGTGAACAGGACCTGCTCGAGCTCGTCGAGCGTCTCGGCGTCGAACTTCTTGCGGCCGAACAGCTTGCCGAGCCGGGCGACGAAGCCGCCGCGGGTCTTGGCGAGGCCGGCCTTGTAGGCCTCCCGGGCCTCGGCGTCGGTGACCGGCTCGGCGGGCCGGGCGGGCTCGGCGGGCTCGGCGGGTTCGGGCTCGGCCTGGGCGGCGCCGGGGCGGGGCCGCTTCCGCTCGCGGCGGCGCCCGGCCTCGGGCTCCGGCTCTACACCGAGCCGCTGGCGGACATCCTGGGGGGCGCGGTTGCGCGACCGCGCGGACGCGCGCCGGAGCACGACCATGACGAGCGCGATGGCGATGATAGCGATGGCGAGCTCGAGTAGCTCGGTCTGCATATGGGCGGCTTATAGCTCAACTCGCGGCGTTCGCGCGCTCGCGGATGGCGCCGTCGACCCGCTCGGACGCCGCGGGCAGCACGGTCTCCTCGGCAAGCCGCGACGAGAAGTACAGCTCCTCGACGAAGTCGGTCAGCTCGGCGAGCGCCGGGCTCGGGCGCTTGCTGCGGACGTGATCGACGATCTGCCGCGGCGACCACACGCCCCACAGCCGGGGCTCGGGCAGGATCGGCTCGGCGGCGCGGCGGTAGAGCTGGAACACGCGCTCGCGGACCGGCACCAGATCGACCCGGACGCCGCGCAATTCGCCGCGGTGCGGGATCGAGACCACAAAGGTTTCGGTGACATGGCCGGTGGCGGCGACCTCGGCGATCCAGTCACCGGCGGGCAGGGCGTCGAGCGCGAAGCTGCCGTCGACGCCGGTCGTGACGGTGCGGCGAACCTGATCGAGCCGCAGCTGGACGGCTGCGTCGGCCACCGGGCGGCCGCGGACGGTGTCGCGCACCACGCCCGAGAACCCGTCGTCGCTGGCGCGGCGCAGGGTCGAGACCAGGCCGGGCTTGGCGACCACGAGCCCGCCCTCGATCGCCTCGTCGTGCGTGGGGCTGGTGGGCACCTCTGCGGGCGGCGCCGGGCGGCGGAGCTTCTGCCACGGCCGGGCCCGCGCGGCGAAGAATCCACCGGCGGCGCACGCGGTGGCCAGGAACGCGGCGATCGTGTAGGACACCGGCACCGGTTGCGGCATCGACACCCGGACGACCGCGGGGGTCGACCGGCTCGGCCGGATCGAGGCCTGGCCCGGATCGGCCTGCACCTGCAGTCCCCACTGGCCCTGGCCGAGGATCTCGCCCTCGACCCGGAAGTGGTAGCTGCCGTCCTCGACGGTGGCGCCCTGGGCCAGGCGGCGCTCGGCGGCGGTCAGGGTCACGGCCGCGCGCTGGATCGGATGGCCGTCCTCGTCGACCACCTTGCCGGACACCTCGACGTCGTCCTCGTACGCGATCTGGTTCGCGCTCAGCGCCAGCGTGGTGGTCGACGCCGCGGTCAGCTCGACGGTCCGGTCCGCGGTCGCGGCCTGGCGCGTGTCATCGCCGGCGAACTCGGCGCGGATCCGCCGCGCGCCGGCGCCGCCCGCGGCCTTGCGGGTCACCAGGTACGGCGCGCCGCTGGTCACGCGGGTCAGCGCGGTGAGCGGACCGCCGCCGGGCGCCCCGACCGACAGCGCGACGGGCAGCTCGACCGGGCGATCATCGGCGGTCGCGCGCACGACGACCTTGACCCCGCCGGGCGCGTCCTCGATCTCGAAGCTGAGCGCGACCTGGGCGCGCGCCGGGTCGGTGACCTGGCTGAGCTGCGTCGAGCTCAGGTGGTGGCCGCCGCGGAACGCGAGCTCGACCGGCTGCGGCCCGGGCGCGACCGCGATCTCGGTGCGGAACCGGCCGTCGCGATCGGTGGTCGCGGTCTCGGTCGCGTCGCCGACCCGGATCACGACGATCTGGTTGGCGATGCCCTGACCGGTCAGGCCGTCGAGCAGCTGGCCGCGGATCTCGGCGATGTCACCGCCGGTCAGCCGCACGCGGTCGAGCGCGAGCTTGGTCTGCGCGCGGATCTCGACCTGCGGCGGCGCGGCCACGGCGGTGGCCGCGAGCACACCGAGGATCAGGAGCGCGCTCCGCCACACGTCCAGGTCATAGCACGCCCGACGCTGGGTCCGGCGTTGTCGACCTCGGTGAGGTCGGCTACGCATCAGGTTCACCGGCTCCGGATGTCATAGGGTCGATCCACCCTGCGTGCGCCCCGAGGGGTCCTCGTAGCTGGAGCATCATGCGAATCAAGCGGGTCGAAATCATCGGCTTCAAGTCGTTCTGCGACCGAGCAGTGGTCCAGATCGGCGAGTCGATCACCGGAGTCGTAGGGCCGAACGGCTGCGGCAAGAGCAACATCGTCGATGCGATCCGCTGGTGCATGGGCGAACAGAGCGCCAAGCATCTGCGCGGCAAGGCCATGGAGGACGTGATCTTCGCAGGCAGCGAGAGCCGCGGCCCGGCGCCCATGGCGGAGGTCTCGCTCACGTTCGACGACGTCGGATTCTCGCACGAGGCGCTCGAGATGGCGCGCCACAGCGAGGAGGCCGAGACCGAGCGCGCGCTCGACCAGCTGGCGCCGGAAATCAGCGAGGTCAGCGAGGTCAGCGAGGTCAGCGAGGTCAGCGAGGCCGGGGACGCCGGCCAGGTCGGCGCCGCGGGCGAGGCCGGGGACGCGACCGCCGAGCCCGGCGATCCGGGGGGCGTCGCGGTGGACGGCGGGGTGCCGGCCACGGCCGACGCAGCGCCGGCGGATGGCGCGATGCCCGCGACCACCGGGGTCTGGGTCGACGCCGAGGGTAACCCGATCGCGTCGCCGCTCGACGAGGCGGCCGAGGTGCTCGCCGACCGTCCGCCGGCGATCCACTTCGGTCACTACACCGAGGTCACGATCACGCGCCGGCTGTACCGCGACGGCACCTCGCAGTACTTCATCAACAAGACGCCGTGCCGGCTGCGCGACATCACCGACTTCTTCCTCGGCACCGGCGTCGGCACCAAGGCGTACGCGATCATCGAGCAGGGCCGGATCGGCCAGATCGTGAGCTCGCGGCCACAGGACCGCCGGGCGATCCTCGAGGAGGCGGCCGGTATCACCAAGTTCAAGGCCAAGAAGAAGGCGGCCGAGAAGAAGCTCGAGCAGACCCGCCAGAACCTGATGCGGGTGTCCGACATCGTCACCGAGCTCGACAAGCGGATGGGCACGCTGCGCCGCCAGGCCCAGAAGGCCGAGCGCTACCGCAAGTACAAGGCCGAGATGCGCGACATCGAGCTGTGGAAGGCGGCGCACCGCTGGCTCGAGCTCGCGAGCGAGGACCAGCTGGTCACCGGCCGGCTCACCGAGGCGCGCGCCGAGCTCGACGACGCCCGCGCGGCATGGAGCACCAAGGACGCGCACGTCGTCGCCGAGCGCGCCGAGCTCGCGGTCGAGGAGCGCCGCCTGGTCGGCGTGCAGGAGCAGGTCTACGAGCTCGACAACCGGATCCGGCTCGGCGAGAGCAAGATCGGCTTCGAGCGCCGCGAGGCCGAGGAGCTCGACGGCCGGATCGCCGGGGCGCGCACCGAGATCGAGGACATCACCGGCCAGCGCGCGCGCGGCGCCGAGGAGCTCGCGGCGCGGCACGACGAGCTCGCCGCGCTCGAGGCCGAGGTCGCGCGCGAGGCCGACGAGGTCTGCGCGCGAGACGCCGCGGCGGGCGAGGCGCGGCAGATGCTGGTCAACGCCCAGGGCAGCCTCGACCAGGCGCGGATCGAGCTCGCGACGCGCCGCACCGAGATCGCGACCGCCGATGCGCAGCTCGAGGCGCTCGCGCGCCGGCGCGACGAGGCCAACCGCCGGCTCGAGCGCGTGCTCGCCGAGACCGAGCAGCAGGCCGACCGGGTGCGCGAGCTCGAGCGCGACGGACGCCGGGTCGACGGTGCGCTGGCGCAGCTGCGCCAGACCCGGCTCGATCTCGGCAGCCAGAGCGAGGGCTTCGCCGCCCGCAAGGACGTGCTGACCGATCAGGTCGCGCGCGGCGAGGCCGAGGTCGAGACCCTGCGCACCGAGCTGCACCGCCGCAACTCGCGGCTGACCTCGCTGCGCGAGATCCAGGACCGCTACGAGGGCTTCCAGCGCGGCACGCGCGCGGTGATGCAGCGCGCCGACGAGATCGTCGATCCCCGGTCCGACGCGTCCGCGATCCACGGCGTGGTCGCCGACGTCGTGCGCGCGCCCGAGTTGCTCGAGATCGCGGTCGAGGCGGTGCTCGGTGACCGCCTCGGCGGCGTGCTGGTCAGCGACCCCGAGGTCGGCCTGGCCGCGATCGGCTTCCTCAAGAAGGGCGGCGGCGGCCGCAGCGCGTTCGTGCCGGTCGCCGGCGCCGAGCGCAGCGCCGCGGTGGCGGAGCCCATGCGCATCGCGGACACCGCCGCGGAGACCGTGTGGTCCCCGGCGCCCGAGCCGGCGGCGCAGCGTGCGGAATCACCGCAGGCGTTCGAGGGCGAGGGCGGCGCGGCGAGCTGGATGTCTCCGGCGTGGAGCACCGCGGCCGAGGCACCGTGGGACGCGCATGGCGATGCAGTTAGCGATGTGCTTACGGATGTACCGCCCGAGGCGCGGGGCGGTGCGCCTGCCGATGTGCCCGGCGAGCCGTTTGTCGGCGCATTCGGCGAGGTGTCCGCCGGCGCATTCAGCGGTGCGCCCACCGAGGCAATGGGCGGTGCGCCCACCGAGGCAATCGCCGGCGCCGCCACCGAGGCAATGGGCGGTGCGCCCACGGACCTGGCCGCCGAGGAATCCGCGGGCGCGTTCGTTGGGGTAGCTGCCGAGGCGTTCACCGGGGTACCCGCCGGCGCTTTCGCCGGGGGCCCCGCGGGAGCATTCACCGGGGCAGCCGCCGAGGCGTTCGCCGGGGCAGCTGTCGAAGCGCGACCCGGCGCGGTCGTCGAGTCCGCCGCAGACCCGCGGTTCGCCGCGGCCCTCCGCGGCCCTCGCGGCGCGATCGAGGTCGACGACCGGACGCAGCTGATGGCGGCGCACGCGGCGATCGGCGGCGAGGGCGTGCTCGGCCGCATGGCCGATCTGGTCGGCTTCGCCGATGGCTACGAGTCGGTGGGCCGTCGGCTGCTCGGCGCCACCGTCGTGGTCGACGACCTGGCGCGGGCGCTCCAGCTCCACCGCCACGGGGTGACCGATCGGCTGGTCACGCTCGACGGCGATCTGATCGAGGGCGATGGCATCGTCGCGGGCGGCTCGCGCGACGCGCAGGGCGCCGGCGTGCTGGCCCAGAAGCGCGAGATCCGCGATCTCGAGGACATCGTCGGGACGCTCGAGCACGACCTGTCCGAGGCCACGGCGCGCCTGGTCACCGCCAGGACCGATCTCAAGCAGATCACCAAGGCGCTCGACGGCCTGCGAACCCAGGTCCACGAGGGCGAGGTCGCGATCATGGGGCACGAGAAGGACGAGGCGAGGATCCGCCACGACCTCGAGCGCCACCGCGATCGGCTCGGCCAGCTCGCCACCGAGCAGCACGAGCTCGACGACCGGCTCCGCGCGATCACCGGCGACGACGCGCAGACCCGGGACCGCCGGGCCCACGCCCAGGACCGGATCGCCGAGCTCGAGCGCGCGCAGCTCGATCACCTGTCGGCGGTCACGGCGCACCGCGATCGGCTCGACCAGCTCGCGCAGGCCCTGACCGAGGCCAAGATCCGCGCGGCCCAGCTCGGCGAGAAGCGCGCCGCGGCCGAGGCCTCGGCGCTGCGGCTCGCGGCGATGGACACCGATCTCGCGACCCGCGCGGGCCGGCTCGGCGCCGAGATCGACGATGCCGTGCGCCGCTCGCACGCGCTGCGCGACGGCTGCGACCAGCTCGCCGCCGAGATCGCCGTGCAGCGCGACGAGCGCAGCGCGCGGACCACCGATCTCGACGACGGCCGCCGCGGCTACGACGCGCGGCTCACCGCGCTGACCGAGGTCGAGCTCGCGGCGCGCGAGCTGCGCAGCCGCACCGATCAGCTCGCCCGCGAGGTCGGTCAGCTCGAGCTCCGCGCCGGCCAGATCCTGATGACCCGCCAGGTGGTCGAGGACCACATCCACGAGCGCTACCAGCTCGAGGTCCGGGCGATCCTCCACGACTACCACCTCCGGCCCCAGGTCACGCAGATCGACGACGACCGGCTGAGCGAGCTGCGCGAGCTGATCGAGCGGATGGGCACCGACATCAACCTGACCGCGATCGAGGAGTACGCCGAGGTCAACCAGCGCTTCGAGTTCCTGTCGGCGCAGAAGACCGACCTCGAGCGCGCGGTCGATCAGCTGCAGCGCGCGATCGACAAGATCAACAAGACCAGCCGCAAGCTGTTCCGCGACACGTTCGCCGCGGTCAACGCCACCTTCAAGGAGGTGTTCCCCCGGCTGTTCCGCGGCGGCCAGGCGGCGCTGTCGCTGGCGGGCGGCGACGACGTCGACCTGCTCGAGGCCGGGGTCGAGATCATGGCGCAGCCCCCGGGCAAGAAGAACACGACGGTCGAGCAGCTGTCGGGCGGCGAGAAGGCGCTCACCGCGGTGGCGCTGGTGTTCTCGATCTTCCTGATCAAGCCGTCGCCGTTCTGCATTCTCGACGAGGTCGACGCGCCGCTCGACGAGGCCAACGTCGATCGCTACAACGAGCTGGTCCGCGAGATGACCGACCGCTCGCAGTTCATCGTGATCACGCACAACAAGCGCACGATGGAGGCGGCCGATAGCCTCTACGGCGTCACGATGCAGGAGCCGGGCGTCTCCAAGCTCGTGTCGGTGAACCTGAGCAAGCTCGGCGGTCGCGCCGCGGCGGCGCAGCCGAGCGTCGCCGGATAGCGCGGTCCGCCGGCGCGAACGCCGTGCGCATCGCTGCTCGGGACGGGCACCGCGTCCGTCAGTACGAGCTGCGAAACTCGGTGGAGCTGCGCGACAGGTCGACCGGGTGCGACCCGGCGCCGGTCAGCTCGTCGTTGCGATCGGCGCCGGTGGCGTCCTGGGCGCGGCGGGAGCGCAGGTAGCGGATGAGGACCACCGAGCCGCCGATCGCGATCGCGGCGACCGCGAGGCCGATCAGGGCGCGGCGCGGGCCGATCTGCCGGGCAAGGCTCGTCGTGCCGCCGCCGACCCGTCGCGCGATGTCAGCCGTTCCGGACCCGAAGCTCCTGGCGAGGTCACCGCTGCGATCACCGATGGTGTGGAAGGTGTGCCTGACCGTGTTCATCATGAGCTACGCGTCGTTGCATGCTGCGTGCCGCACCGCAGCAGCGCGGATCGGCCGCGGCGGGACAGTACACGTGGACCATCCTGCGTGCGCACGCCGCAGCTCAGCCCGCGCATGGCGCAGCCAGCCTCCCCGCATGGCAGGGCGAATCGCAGGGCGAATCGCAGGGCGAATCGCGGGTCCAGGCGCGGCGTCGCGCATGACCGCGCGGTCGGCCGCGGGTTGGCCGCGGCTCACCGTCTCGGTCACCGCCGGATCGCCGCGCGGCCGCGCGCGCTGGTCCGCTCGCCGTGCGCCCAGGCGCGCGCATCGGAGCTGCTGCTGCGCTCGGCGGCGAACGATCGGCCGCGCGCCCGCGCGGATCGCGCCGTTCGACGACCGACGGCGCCCGCTGAGGTGGCGCCCGCCGAGGTGTCCGGCGCGGTCACGCGTCGTGCGGTCGCCGCATCCGGTCGCCGGTGAGGCCGTTGGCCGTCGGTGTGCTGGTCGGGTTGATCGTGCCGGTGCGGGGCGGCGTGCGGTGCTGCGCGCGGTCGCCGGCACCGAACCGGTCGGCCGTCGAGGACCACAGGTAGTTCAACGTGTCCGTGATGCTGGCGAGGGTCAGCTCGCCGCGCCGCTTGCCGTGGACGTACGCGACACCGATCGCAGCCAGCGTGAACATCCGCCTGATCGTCAGAATTCTCATGGCTCGGTCTCCTTTGACCGGCAGCGTCGCAAGCCCCGTGCCTCGCCGACTGCGAGACCTTCTGATCCCACGCCGCCGGGCCGGATCACCCGTCGTGCTGTGTAATCACAGCGGATCATGCTCAGTCTCGACTCTGGATCTCGGTGTCACACACGTGTGTTGCCGCAGTACATGGGATTTCTTCGAGGGCAAACCAACGAGCATCGGCGAGGACTTACGCAAACATTGCACCCTTTGTGTAGCGAATCGCTTTCTCGTGACAGAGGCGTGCGCCGTTGTTAGTGTGGGGGCAGCCGAGTTTTCTCGAACCAGGAGGAGACCGATGAGCCACCTGAACCAGATCGCGGCCCGCCACCGCCCCGATCTCTGGAAGGACATCATCTTCATCGTGGGGGCGGTGCTGCTGACCGCGCTGTCGATCGGGTCCTTGACCTCGAAGGCGGCCGGATCGGTGCCGGAGCGTCCGTGGACGCTGACGGTGCTGGAGAGCAACCTGGAGGTGGCTCGCTAGCCGGCGCGCAGGCGGACGCGGCCATTGTCGATCAGCCGATCGAGGCTGTCGGCGGGCGAGCCCTCGATCACGGTGACACCGTGGCGGATCAGCAGCCTGCGGCCCGGCTCGAGCGCGGCGCGGGCGTCGCGCACCATCAGCTCGCGGGCGCGGCGGCCATGGCTCGACGCCGCGGGCGGCAGGAACGCTCCCGGCGACGGCGCGAGCACGACCACCGACCCGGCCGCCTTGCGAAGCCGCGCGATCGCGCGGATCGCGCGGGTCTCGTCCTCGGCGAGCCCCGACAGATCGCTGATCAGGATCACCATGTCGGGGCGGCCGGTGGCGACCGCGCGCTCGACCGCGGCGGCGAGCCCGAGGCTGCGCTTGCCATGCTCCCACGACAGCCGGTACGGCAGCTCGATGCCGCGCAGCCGGCACAGCTGGCGCAGCGGGGCGAGCTGGCCGTCGGGCTCGACCACCGGCAGCGCCCGTGCCCGCCGGTCCTTGGTCTTCTCGTGGCCGAGCATCATGTCGATCAGCCGCCGGCACAGCCGGCCGGTCGCGGCGACGTCGTAGAGCTGGCCGTCGGGGCCGGCCTGGATCGAGCTCCAGCGCGCGTCGTCGAGCGGCGGCGCGAGCTTGATCCGGACGTCGATCGCCTCCTGGTGCGCGAGGTAGCGCGCGACCAGGGCGACCAGCTCGCCGGCGGTGACGTCGGTGAGGTCCTCGTCTACGATCGACCGCACGTCCAGCAGCTTGTCGACCAGCTGGAGGTAGTGGTGGTAGCCGGTGTCGGGGGCGAGCTCGACCACGGTCCGGGTGTCGAACCCGACCAGGCCGATCCGATCGGCGTTGCCGATCGCGGACCGGGCCAGCGCGGCGACGCTGTCGCTCGCCCAGTCGAGCGGGGTGCGCCCGACCGCGCCGCTGCGCATGCTGCCGCCGACGTCGACGATCGCGATGTGGGTGGTGACGATCTCGTTCTCGAGGTCGCGGACCATCAGCTGGCCGCGCCGCGCGGTCGCCTTCCAGGCGATGAACTTGAACGGATCGCCGTGGCTGTGCTCGCGGAGCTCGCGGAGCTCGCCGGACAGGCCGCGGCGCCGCACGTGGTGCTGGCCGACCTGCTCGTGGAGCGCGCCGCCGACCGCGCGCACCGGCTGGCCGCGCAGCGCGAGCGTCCGCGGGAAGACCTTGATCGCGATCGGGTTGGGGAAGAACGCCTCGATGTCGAACAGCCCGAGCGCGTCGCCGAAGGTCAGCGCGGCGCCGTGCAGCACCTGGTAACCGGCGGCGAGCGGCTTGACCGTGGTGGTGACCTCGACCTGCTGGCCGCGCTTGACCGTGGCGCTCGGCCGGTCGTCGATCTGCAGGGTCGACGCCCCGAGGATCTGGGTCGACAGGATCCGCAGCTTGCGGCTGCCGTGGTTGCGGAACGCGAGGTGGAGCTGGAACGGCCGGTCGGCGGCGAGCGCGCCGCCGGGCTGGTCGCCGGGCGGGACCCACCACGACAGCTCGATCTTCTTGCGGCGCAACAGGATCGCGGTGGGATAGAACCCGAGGTACAGCGCGCACAGCATGGTCAGGACGACGCCGGCCATGCCGACCAGCGGCGGCGCGCCGTCGAGCGCGCCGACCACGAGGAACAGCAGCGCGGTCGCGAGCACGAGCTTGCCGCGCGCCGCGAGGCGGGGGATCACCGGACGCCGCCCTTGGGCATCTTGTAGCCGACCTTGTCGATCGCCTCGGCGATCACCGCGGTGCCGGCGGCGCCCTCGAGCTCGGCCTCCGGCGACAGCAGGATGCGGTGGCCGAGCACCAGCGGGGCGAGGTGGCGGACGTCGTCGGGCAGGACGTAGTCGCGGCCGCGGAGCAGGGCGAGGCCCTTGGACGCGTGGACCAGCGCCAGGCCGGCGCGCGGCGACGCGCCGAGATAGACCTTGGGGTGCGACCGGGTGAACGCGACCATGCCGAGCACGTAGTCGAGCAGCTCCTCGGCGACGAACACCTCCTGCGCCAGCGCCTGCATGTCGAGCACGTCGGACGGACCGACCACGGTGCGGACCGGCGGCGGCGGCCGGTCGTAGGTGCTGAGCATGCGCTTCTCGTCGGCCGGGCTCGGGTAGCCCATCTTGAGCTTGATCAGGAACCGATCGACCTGGGCCTCGGGCAACGGATAGGTGCCCTCCTGCTCGATCGGGTTCTGGGTCGCGAGCACGATGAACGGCTCGGACAGCGCGCGGGTCTCGCCCTCGATCGTGACCTGGTGCTCCTGCATCGCCTCGAGCAGCGCCGACTGGGTCTTGGCCGGCGCGCGGTTGATCTCGTCGCCGAGCAGCACGTTGGTGAACACCGGTCCCTCGCGCAGGACGAAGGTGTTGGTGCGCATGTCCAGGATGTAGGTCCCGGTGATGTCGGACGGCAACAGGTCGGGCGTGAACTGGATGCGCCGGAAGTGGCAGCCCAGGGTGCCCGAGAACGCCTTGACCAGCGTGGTCTTGGCGACGCCGGGATAGCCCTCGATCAGGACGTGGCCGCGCGCCATCAGCGCGACCAGCAGGGCCTCGGTGATCATCGGGTTGCCGATGAACGCGCGCCCGACCTCGTCGGCGATCGTGCGGGCGAGCTGGTTGACGCGGGTGACGCGATCTGGCGTGATGGCAGGGACGGGCATGCTGGGCTTCTTGGACTTACGGCTCGGGTAGCGCGGCGCCGAGAGTACGACACAGCTCGCCCGCATCCCGGTACAGCGCGTCGAAATCGCGTCGCGAGAGGTGACCGGCGCTCCAGGGCGCGGCGGCCTGGCCGCGGCTGGGCAGCGCGCGCAGCCGGCGATAGATCCGGGCGAGCGCGGCGCCGGCGGCGTCGCCGCGGGCGCGCGACAGCTCGGCGATCAGCTGGGCCTCGGGCAGGGTGTACAGCGGCTCCGGCTTGCCGACCGCCTCGCCGAGCAGGCGCTGGAGCTCGTCGCGCAGCACGCAGCCCAGGACCAGGCTGCCGCCGCCGTGCTCGGCGGCCAGCACCACGGCGTGGGGCTCGTCGCGCCGGCTCGGGCGCCCGAACCGCAGCCACGCGCCGTCGATCCGCGGGCCGCGCCGCACCGGCAGCGCGAACAGCGCGAGCAGGAGCAGCGCCGCCGCGAGCCCGACCGCGAGCGCCTTCATCGCCCCGGGCGTGAGCAGCCAGGCGCGGCGCTCCGACAGCCAGAAGTTCAGGTCGGCGATCGAGCGGCCGACCTCGCCGGCCTTGGCGTCGTCGATGTACGGCCGCGGCTCGCCGTACATCGGCACGTCGCCGCGGAGCAGCACCAGGTGCCGGGCGCGGCCGCCGCGGTCGAGGTAGCGCAGCAAGTTGGTCGCGAGCTGGATGTTGCCGCGGAACATCAGCATCTTGTTGATGAAGATGCTGGGGTCGCTGATCGCGACGAACCGGCCGCTGCCGCGCTCGCCGGTGACCACGATCGCGCCCTCGTCGACCGCGATCACGGTGACCGCGCCCTGGACCCGGGTCAGCGCGGCGGGGTGGTTGGTGACGACCTCGCCGACGTCGGTCGCGAGCGGGTGCTCGCCGCGCGCGGTGGCGATCGGCGCCCACGGCCGGCCGGCGTAGTACTTGCTGGCGCGCGGGGTCTCGACCTCGGCGCGGAGCAGGCCCAGGCCCTGCATCGCGTCCTTGCCGTCGCCGAAGTCGTCGGCGATCACGACATTGCCGCCGGCCTGGACGAACGCGCCGAGCCGCGCCGGATCGACGCGCTGGAGCGGGTAGATCAGGACCAGGATGTCCTCCGACGACAGCTCGCTCCACTCGAGCGAGCTCACCGCGCTGACCGTGAACCCCATGCCCTCGGCGAGGCCGACGAAGCTCGCCATGCCGTTCCACGCCGTCGAGTGCGGATCGTAGTCCGAGGTGTCGTCGGCCGCGTGCGCCGGCCCGGCCGCGGCGGCGCCGAGCGCGACGGCCAGGGCGGCGAGCCGTGCGCGGCCGAGCGGCGACCGCGATCGAAGGCCGCCGGTCACAGCATCTCCCGGTGGAGCTCGTGCGCGGCCAGGCGCAGGCTGCGCAGCGCGTGGCCCAGCGGCGCCGGCTCGGTCACCGCGAGCATCACGTAGTAGCCGCCGGGCACGGCGTGGAGCACGATGTCGAGCGCCACGTGCTGGGCGATGAAGTACTCGGGCCCGCCGAAGTGCCAGGTGCCGAACGCGGCGTGGAGCTGGGACAGCACGATGCCGTAGTGCGCGGTGACCAGCGCCCAGTCGTGCGGGTCGCGCGTGGTGAAGCCATCGATCATCTCGCCGTCGGAGTCGGCGAACGCGCCGCCGATCGCGCCCGGCGTGGCGATCACCGCGCGGCGCAGGATCGCGCCGAACGGGCTGATGACCTGGGGCGGCAGCGGCCGGAGATCGGCGGCGCCGCGGGCGGTGCGGCTGGTCACGGCGCGCCTCCGGTATCGAGCTGCTTGATCTCGGCGGCGTCGACCTCGATGTGGACGCCGAGCTGCCGCGTGATCTGGTTGACCCAGGTCTGGAACTGCTGGCGCCGCAGCTCGGGGAACATCTCGGCGACCAGCTCGTCGCGCGTCCGATCCCGGGGCTCGATGCCGCCGGTCCACATCACCACGTCCCAGCCCCACGGGGTGCGGAACGCAGGCGAGGTCCGGCCGACCTCGGGGATCGCGTACAGCGCGTCGGCGTAGGGCTTGACCAGGTTGTCCTGGTGGGCGGGCTTGTAGTCGGCGGTGTCGAGCTTGATCTCGCTGCCCTCGGCGAGCCGGCGCGCGGCCTCGATCAGGTGCACGCCGTAGAGCCCGGTCTGGCCGGCGAGCTCGGCCGCGAGCCGGTCGGCCAGCGCATGGGCCTGGGCGTCGACCGCGGCGGGCGCGTGCTCGGGGACGACGAACCGCGCGAACGTCGAGCCGCGGAGCTGGATGATGTGCATGCGCCACGCGTTGCCCTTCATCGCCCGCTCGACCAGGGGCGCGACGTCGGCCGGCGTGCGGTAGCGCTGCTCGAACCCGGTCTCGACCAGGCGGTTGACCTCGGCGGCGCGCTCGGCCTCGGCGACCTCGGGGGCGGCGGCGAGCCCGCAGGCCTCGGCGACCTGGGCGAGCAGCTCGAACGCGATGCACTGGTCGAGCGCCGCGGCACGCCGCTCGCCGTCGCTGCCGGCCGCGATCGTTCGGGCCTGCGCGGCGACGCACGACGCCCACAAGGTGATCGTCACGCTCTGCTCGGTTGCGGCGACCTTGACCCCGCAGGTCTTCGACGACAGCAGCTGGGCGCGACGCAGAGCGTCGATCAGCTGCAGCCGGTTGACCGTGACCTGGGCAACCGGCGCGTCATTGGCGGTTTGCCGGGGCGTGGCGATCGCCGCCGGCGCGGTCGCGGCAGGGCTCGGGCCGGATCCCGACGAGCCGCACGCGGCGACCGCGAGGCCGAGGATCAGGGCGAGCGCCGGGCCGGGACGGAGGCCGCGAGCAAGACCGAGGAGGGCGTGGGTCATCGGCATGGGCGTCAATCGCGCTGCACCAGCGCGAGCCGGGCCATCTCCTTGCCGACCGAGATCACCGCCACGCCGATCACCATGACCAGGACCGCGGCGACGTAGTCGCGGCGCGCCAGATAATCGAGCGTCTCCTTGAAGAAGAACAGGCTGCCGCCGATCAGCGCGATGGCCAGGACCTCGAAGAAGTAGCGGCGCATGACTCATCCCTTCAGGTGGCGCAGGAGGATCAGGGTCGCCATCGCCGCGAGCGCGAGCGCGACGGAGATGTAGAACCGAGGCCGCGGCTTGCCCGCCTTGGCATCGGCGCGGGCCTGGCCGAGCTTGCCCACCAGATCGCGGTCGCCGGTGCGGTGCGGGCGGAGCACGCCGAGGAACGCGTAGTGGAAGATGCCGAGCCACAGCGCGATCGCGCCGGCGGTCAGCGCCGTGGTCATCAGCGCGACCCGGCCGGGGTACATCTCGCCCAGGTAGTCCGCGATCGAGCTGTCGAAGTTGACCCACGCGATCAGCACGGTGGGGATGACCAGCGACATCGCCGTCAGCATCCAGTACACGCGCTCGCGGCGCTGCCAGCGCTCCGCGGGACCGAGCTGGGCCGAGCTCAGGCCGCGGATCGAGCGCGGCGCCGGTGGCTCGTGCCAGGTGGTGAAGAACGACACGCCGAACAGGTAGGCGAGCACGCCGAGCGAGACCAGGGTGAACCGGATCGGGCCATAGACGTACGACGACGCCATCTGGGGCTGGAGCGCGACCGGGACCAGCACCGCGGCGGGGAACAGGCCGAGCAGCACCGCCTCGGAGCGCCGGGCCAGGCCGAGCATCAGCACGACGAACGGCAGCGCGGCGGCGGCGATCCGCGAGGCCCCGTGGAGCGCGCCGACGAAGATCGCCGGCAGGATCACGATCGAGATCCACACGTTGGTGCCGAGCGCGAAGGCCACGACGTCGGCGAACGTCTTCCATCGCCTCTCAGTGGTCAGCTCGGCCACGGCCCGGACTGTACAACGCCCCCGCCCACCGCGCCCGCGATGCCGCCCGCGCCGCGCGAATTCGGGCATGATGTCCGGTGATGAAGCAGGTCGTAGTCACGATCGATGGACCCGCGGGCGCAGGCAAGAGCAGCGTCGCCAAGGCACTCGCCCGGCGGCTCGGGTATCGCCTGCTCGACACCGGCGCGATCTATCGTGCGGTCGCGCTCACCGCGCGCGATCGCCAGATCGCGTGGAGCGACGCCGCGGGCTGCGCCGCGGTCGCGCGTGAGCTCGACATCCGCTTCGATTTCATCGGCGACAAGAACTGCGTGTTCCTCGGGGGAAGCGACGTGACCTCGGCGATCCGCGCACCGGAGATCTCGCAGGGCGCCTCGCAGGTCTCGGCCCACCCCGCGGTCCGCACGGCGCTGCTCGCGCTCCAGCGCCGGCTCGGCGCCGGCGGCGGCGTGGTGGTGGAAGGCCGCGATACCGGGACGGTTGTGTTCCCGGCCGCCGACGCGAAGTTCTTTCTCACGGCCAGCGAGGCCGAGCGAGCGCGCCGCCGGGTCGCCGAGCTCGCGGTCGCCGGGACCGTGGTCGACCACGCCGAGACCCTGCGCGAGATTCAACAGCGCGATCAGCGCGATGCCAGCCGCGACACCGCCCCCATGGTGCCCGCTCCGGATGCGGTCATCGTGGATAGCTCGACACAAACCATGGAAGATGTTGTGGATTCGCTGGCGCGCCAGGTCGAGGCCCGGAGCCGGGCCACCGGAGCCGAGCGCTGAGCCGGCCGGGGTCGCGCATCGGTCGCGCCAACCGCTGAGCGGATGTCATCGCCGTGGTTGACAAAACCGGGGGTGGAGGGTACCAACTCGCCCCTGCACCCAGGTGCTGCTGCGGCAGTAAATCCAACCTCGGTGGCTTCAGGAGATCTGCTTGAATATGGTTACCCAAGACGGCACGGGCGAAGAGGACTTTGCGGCCCTGCTCGCCGAAAGCTTCGGCCAAGACAGCGTCAAGGAGGGTGAAATCCTCCGCGGCACGGTGATCGCGGTCGGCAAGGATTACGCGATCGTCGACGTCGGCTACAAGAGCGAAGGCCAGGTCCCGCTCGAGGAGTTCCGCCAGGCGGACGGCACGATCGGCGTCGCCCCGGGCGACGTGGTGGACGTGCTCCTCGAGTCCCGCGAGAACGACGCCGGCATGTGCGTGCTCTCGAAGGAGAAGGCAGACCGCTTCAAGGTCTGGGACGAGATCAGCGCCGCGTGCGAGCGCGATGAGCTGATCGAAGGCGTGATCACCGCCCGCGTCAAGGGCGGGCTCTCGGTCACGATCCGCGGTGGCGTCAAAGCGTTCCTCCCCGGCTCGCAGGTCGACCTGCGCCCGGTGCGCAACCTCGACGCCTTCCTCAATCAGAGCTTCAAGTTCAAGGTCATCAAGTTCAACAAGAAGCGCGGCAACATCGTGCTGTCGCGCCGCGTGCTGCTCGAGAAGGAGCGCGCCGCCCTCAAGGAGTCGACGCTCGAGCGCCTCAAGGAGGGCCAGATCGTCGAGGGCATCGTCAAGAACCTCACCGAGTACGGTGCGTTCATCGACCTCGGCGGCATCGACGGCCTGCTCCACATCACCGACATGAGCTGGGGCCGGGTCAACCACCCGAGCGAGCTGTTCCAGGTCGGCGACCACGTCCGCGTGAAGGTGTTGAAGTTCAACGCCGACACCGAGCGCGTCAGCCTCGGCCTCAAGCAGATCACCGAGGATCCGTGGAGCCGCGCGGCCGAGAAGTACGTCCCCGGCACGGTCGTTCGCGGCAAGGTGGTCTCGCTCAAGGACTACGGCGCGTTCATCGAGCTCGAGGAGGGCATCGAGGGCCTCGTCCACATCTCCGAGATGTCGTGGACTCGCCGCGTGAAGCACCCGTCGAAGATGGTCGCCGTGGGCGACATGGTCGAGGCGGTCGTGCTCGACGTCGACGTCAAGCAGAACCGGATCTCGCTCGGCATGAAGCAGCTCGAGCCCAACCCGTACGAGCAGCTGACGGAGAAGTACCCGCCGGGCACCGTG